>MRWG01000050.1_pt1 | contig 33257 bp, 31 predicted proteins | sample 1013341 | NCBI WGS metagenome assembly MRWG01 (sample SAMN06117577, study PRJNA244670) | biofilm metagenome | biome: Water; feature: Cathode Biofilm; material: Biofilm; isolation source: microbial consortium enriched at the cathode of a solar microbial fuel cell | place: USA: District of Columbia ... | reverse complement strand
CCCGAAGCCTCCGCTTCGGGCCCGCCATGGCATCTGGCAGCGCCCGGACCTGGCGGCCCGGGCGCGGGTGCGCCTGGCGCAGGCGTCAGCTAACCGCCGTAAAGCCTGCGTCGAGGGCAGAGAGGATGGTGGCCGCCTCCGCTTCACTCAGGATCAGCGGCGGCGACAGGATGATGTTGGGGCCGGAGACCCGGACCATGGCGCCGGCCTCGTAGGCCACCTCCTGCAGCCTGCCGATGGTCTTCTTGTCCACTGCGGCTTTGGTGGTGCGGTCGGCAACCAGTTCCAGCGCGCACATCAGGCCGTGGCCGCCGCGCACGTCGCCGATAAGCGCGTATTTCTGTTGCAGCGCCAGCAGGCCCTGGTGGATCTGGGTGCCGCGGGCGGCGGCGTTTTCCGGCACGTTCAGGCGCAGGGTTTCGGCAAGGCATGCGAGCGCCGCCGCTGCGCCGACCGGGTGGCCCGAGTAGGTGTAGCCGTGGCCGATCGCGGCCTTGCCGGTGGTGTCCTTTTCGAAGACTTCAGTCATGTGGTCCGCGATCATCACCGCGCCAAAGGGGAAGTAGCCGTTGGTGATGGCCTTGGCGGTCGCCATCATGTCGGGCTGCACGCCCCAGTGGCGCGAGCCGCTCCAGGATCCGGTGCGGCCGAAGGCGGTGATCACCTCGTCCGCAATCAGCAGGATGCCGTGTTTGGTGCAGATCTCGCGCACGCCGGGCATGAAGCTTTTGTGCGGCGGGATCACGCCGCCTGCGCCCAGGATAGGCTCCATGATGAAGGCCGCAATTGTGCCTGCGCCCTGGAAAGCGATCTCGTCCTCCAGCGCCTGGAGGCAGAGCCGGGCGAGGCGTTCCGGATCGGTCTCGTTGAAGGGGTTGCGGTAGGTGTAGGGCGCCGGGATGTGGTGGCAGCCGGGCAGGAGCGGCTCGTACTGGGTGCGGAAATTGGCGTTGCCGTTCACCGAGGCGCCGCCCATGTGGGTGCCGTGGTAGCCCTTCTTGAGGCTCAGGAACTTGATGCGGCCCTCCTCGCCGCGGATCTTGTGGTACTGGCGGGCGAGCCGCAGGGCGGTTTCCACCGAGTCCGAGCCGCCGGAGGTGAAGAAGGCGCGGGTGAGCCCGTCAGGCGCGAAGAATTTGCGCAGCTCCTCGGCCAGCTGGATCACCTGGTCGTTGGTGGTGCCGCGGAAGGTGGAGTAGTAGGGCAGCACGTCGAGCTGCGCGGCGATGGCATCCTTGACCGGCTGGCAGGAGAACCCGAGGTTCACGTTCCACAGGCCGCCGACCGCGTCGACCACTTCGTGCCCGTCGATGTCGGTGATCTTCACGCCCTGAGCGGAGGTGATGATGGCAGGCGGGTTGGCCAGGCTGTCGCCGGGATGCGCCATCGGGTGCCAGAGGGATTTGGCGTTGTGTTCTTTCAGAAAGTTGGAGTCTTTCATGGGGCAGCTCCTGGATGCGGCCCGTATGAGGCCGGTGACGAGGGTCAGGCGGTTTCGTCCTGCGGATAGTCCGCGGGGGCAGAGCCGCCGATGCGATGGGTGAGGGTGGCGCCCGCGCGGCGCAGGGCCGCCGGGATCAGCTGTTTCTGGTCCGCGCTCATGCGGGACACCGGCGCGGCAACGGCCAGCGCGCCGATCACCTTGCGGTCCGGACCAAAGACCGGGACCGCGTGGGAGTGCACATCCGCCTCAAAGCCGCCGATGGACTGGGCAATGCCGCTGCTGCGGATTTCCGCCAGCTGTGTGCGGATTTCCTGCGGATCGGTGATGGTCTCGGGGGTGCGGGCCGCCAGCGGCTGGGACAGCACATGTTCGGCAAAGTCCGGGTCCGCGTAGGCCAGAACGGCCATGCCGGAACTGGTGCCGTGGAAGGTCAGCACCTCGGCGTCCTCCATCATCACCTTGGTGGCATTGCGCGGCGAATAAGCGTGCGACAGCGAGTTGAGCTGACTGCCCTGCAGCAGCGACAAATGGGTGGTCTCACCTGTCTCATCGCTCAGATCCCGCAGCACGCGGCGCGAGACGGAAAGGATCGGAACAGCCGCCTCGCGCAGCGCAGCAAGGCGCAGAACCTGCGGGCCGAGACGGTAAGACCGGTCGCTTCCGGCCTGCTCGACAAAGCCTGATTCCTGCAGTTCGCTCATCAGCCGGTAGACCGTGGCCTTGTTCATGCCGGACAAGCGCGTGAGGTCGCTAAGGCCGATTTCAGTCCGCCCGTGGTTGAAAAACGTCAGTAATGACAAGGCTTTGGTTACAGTTCCCATGCTCTTGCCGATGCTCCCTGTCTGGTTCAGCCGGGCGGTGTCCGCTCAAAAAGACGCACCCGCGATGCAATTTTGTTGACAGATAACGGGGCGGGCTGTCAATCTAAATTCAAACCAACGGTTCAAATAATGAACCAAGTGGCAGAACTGGGAGGAAAGCCATGAAACTCAAAACCCTCATGCAAGGGGCGGCTGCAGCGGCGGCGCTGGGGCTCAGCGCGGTTGCGGCGCAGGCCGAGTATCCGGAGAAGCCGGTGAATTTCATCGTGCCGTGGCCGCCGGGTGATCTGGAGGATGTGCTGACGCGGATGATCGCCGAGGATTTCCAGAACGAATACGGCGTCGCGGCGGCGGTGGTGAACAAGCCGGGCGGCGGCGGCGGGCCGTTCCCGGGCGCGATCGAGGTCGCCAACGCACCGGCTGATGGCTACACCATCGGGTCCTTTGTGATCGGCGTGCCGGTGATGGGGCATCAGATCGACATTCCGCCGCTGACACCGGCCAAGTTCGATCCGCTGGGGATCTTCCTGACCTATCCCTTTGTGATCGCGGCCTCCGCTGATGCGCCTTACAGTACGATGGAGGAGCTGGCGGCCTATGCCAAGGAAAACGACGTGGCGCTGGGCCATTTCGGAGACGTGCTGACCCCGACCCAGGTGACAAAGGCCTATGCCAAGAACGCCGGTTTCGAATGGGGCTCGGATGCGGCCTTTGACGCGCTGGACTGCAACACGCTGGCCTCGGGCGATGCGGATGTGATCAATACCACGCTGCAGCTGGTGCTGCCCTGTCTGGATCAGGTCAAGGTTCTGGTCTCGATCACCGACGAGCGTATTCCGCTGGCGCCTGATGCGCCGACCATCGGCGAACTGGACGAAAGCCTGAACATTGCCCTGTGGAACGGCCTGTTTGTGGCCAAGGACACGCCGCAGGACGTGCGCGACAAGATCGTTGCTGTGGCCGAAAAGGCAGTGATGAGCGAGCGCGCCCAGAACGTGGCCAAGGAAACCGGCGCGCTGGTCTATTGGCAGAACGCCGAAGACAGCGCGGCGCGGGTTGCCAGCGATATCGACACCATGGCCCGTATCAGCGGGCTGCTGTCCGAGTAATCCTCCCCCACTGCATCGGGGCCATGCACGGTCCCGGTGCCTTTTAAACGCGCGGACAAAGAGCTTCTCAGATGCCTTCGGAACGTGAACGCCGTTTTGCCGGGCCGCGGCGCGGTCAGCTGGTCTTTGCCCTCGTCATGGTAGGGGGGGCGCTGCTGCTGCTGGTGCTGATCACGGAGCAGACCGCCTGGGTCCAGAAGACCAAGCTGTTTGCCCAGCCCCGGTTCTGGCCTGCTGTGGCCATTGGCGGCATGGTGCTGCTGGGCGGGCTGCACCTCTATAAACTGCCCTGGCGGCGGGTCAGCCGTTATGACCTGTGGGAGGTCAAGCGCTGGGGGCGGGTGCTGGAATTCGCCGGCTGGTTCATGGGCTATGTCCTGCTGGTGCCCGTCATTGGCTATCTGCCCGTGACGCTGGCGTTCGTGCCGCTTCTCAGTTGGCGGATGGGCTACCGCAGCCCTTTCATGCTGTGGATCAGCGCCGGTTTTGCCGTGGCCGTGGTGGTGCTGTTCAAGGCCTTCCTGTCAGTCAAGATCCCCGGTGCGCTCATCTATGAGTATCTGCCGGGCGCGTTGCGCAGCTTCTTCATTCTCTATCTCTGAGTGCCCGTCATGGACCTGATCCTCTCTGCAATAGACATCCTGATGCGCTGGGACGTGGCGCTGGCGCTGCTGGCGGGGTCGGTGGGCGGGGTGCTGATCGGGGCCATTCCCGGCGTCGGCCCGGCAGTGGCCATTGCGATCCTGCTGCCCGCAACCTTCTCGATGGACCCGATTGTCGGGCTGACGGTGCTGCTGGGGATATACGGCTCCTCCATGTACGGGGGGGCAATCCCGGCTATCCTGATCAATACGCCCGGCACCGCGGTCAATGCGCTGACCACCTATGACGGCTATCCGATGACCGCGCGGGGCGAGCCGCGCCGGGCTTTAAGCCTGGCTTATTCCGCCAGCTTCTTTGGCGGCATCTTCTCGGTCATCTGCCTGATCCTGTTTGCCCCGGTGCTGGCCAAGATCGCGCCGATGTTCGGCTCGCGCGAGATATTTTTGGCCGCGCTTCTGGGCCTGATCCTGGTGGTGGTCGCGCACCGCGGCCAGGCGCTGATTGCGGGCACGCTGGCCTGTTTCGGGATCTTCCTGCAGACCATCGGTCTGGAGCCGGTGAAATACACCCAGCGCTACACCTTCGGGCAGGATTTCCTGGGCGGCGGGATCAACTTGATCGTCGTCGTGCTGGGGCTGTTTGCAATCTCGCAGGCCTTTGTGCTCCTGACGGACGAGGATGAGAAGGTGCGCATGACCCGCCTGCGCGGCGGCATGTTCCAGGGCCTGCGCGAACTGGCACGCCATCCGCGTGTGGCCGGGGTTTCTGCCACCTTTGGCGTCTTGATGGGGATGATCCCCGGAGTGGGCGAGTTCACCGCGCAGTTCATGTCCTACACCTATGCGCAAAAGACCTCGAAACGGCCGCAGGATTTCGGCAATGGCTCCTCTGAGGGGCTGATCGCCGCGGAGACCGCCAACAACGCGGTGCCGGCGGCAGCCATGGTGCCGCTCCTGGCGCTGGGCATCCCGGGCGAGGCGCTGACGGCGATGATGCTGTCGGTGTTTTACGTTCACAACGTGGTGCCGGGACCGGGGCTGTTTCAGAACCAGATGGATTTCGTGGTGGCGCTGTATCTCGCGCTGCTGATCCTGAACGTGCTGGTGCTGCTGTTCCTCCTGTTTGCCACCCGCTCGCTCATCCAAGTGGTGCGCATCCCCAACCGGTTCCTGGGCGTCTGCATCCTGACGCTCAGCTTTGTCGGGGTCTATTCCCTGCGTAACTCCGCCACCGATTGCGTGATGGCGGCGGGATTCGGCATCCTCGGATACATCCTCAAGCGGCTGTCGCTGCCCTCGGTGCCGATCATCCTGGGCATGGTCCTGGGCGGCATCATGGAGGTGAAGCTGCGCGCGGGCATGGCGCGGGTGAAGGAACCCCTTGATTTCATTGACCGCCCGGTGGCGTTCATCCTGTTTTGCATCATCATCATCGTTCTGGCGGTCCACATCCTGCGGGTGCTGAAGGACCGGAAGGAACTGAAGGAGGCCGAATGGCAGACCAATCGCGCATCGACAAGCTTCGGCAGCTTGATGTGGCGCCGCAGAAACTCTTTCTTGAAGGATCATGGCAAGAAGGTTCGGGCCAGACACTCGAAGTTGCTTCGCCGGTTGACGGATCTGTTCTGACGACGCTGGCGGGCGCCTCTGCAACCGATGTCGAAAACGCTGTCGCTTCGGCGCGGCGGGCTTTCGAGGACCGCCGCTGGGCGGGACAGAGCCCCGCCGCACGCAAGCAGGTGCTGCACCGGATCGCGGACCGGGTCGAGGCGGAGGCGGTCGAGCTGGCTGTGCTGGGCGTGCGCGACAACGGCACCGAATTCAGCATGGCGCTGAAGGCCGAGCCGGGATCGGCGGCGGGCACCTTCCGCTATTATGCAGAGGCCTTGGACAAGGTGGCGGGAGAAGTCGCGCCGACCGCGCCGGACGTGCTGGGCCTGGTGCACCGGATGCCGGTGGGCGTTGTGGGGGCCATCGTGCCCTGGAACTTCCCGCTGATGATCGGCGCCTGGAAACTGGCGCCCGCACTGGCAATGGGCAATTCGGTGGTGCTGAAACCGGCTGAGACGGCCTCGTTGTCCTTGCTCCGCTTGGCAGAGATCTGCTCCGAATGCGGCCTGCCGGACGGAGTTCTGAACGTGGTGACCGGCTCCGGTGCTGAAACCGGCGCGGCGCTGGCGGCCTCAAACGGCGTGGACGTGCTGGCCTTCACCGGCTCCGGTGCGACCGGCCGGAAGCTTTTGGAGGCTTCGGCGCGCTCGAACCTCAAGCGCTGCTATCTGGAGCTGGGCGGCAAGTCCCCCAACATCGTCTTTGCGGATGCACCGGACATGGCGAAGGCCGCGAAAACCTCCGCAGCGGGCATCTTCCGCAATTCCGGGCAGGTCTGCATTGCGGGGTCGCGTTTGCTGGTCGAGGCGTCGATCCACGATGAGTTCGTCGAAAGGCTCAAGGCCGAGGCGGAGGCGCTGCGGGTAGGCGATCCGCTGGACTTGGGCACTCACATTGGCGCGGTGAACTCCGAGGAACAGCTACGCCGCAACTTGTCCTTCATGGATATGGCGCGGGCCGAGGGCGGGCAGGTTGTAACCGGCGGGGCGCGCATACTGGAGGAGACTGGCGGCACCTATATGGCGCCGGCCATCGTCACCCGCGTCGCGCGCGATCACGCGCTGTTTCAGCGCGAGGTGTTCGGGCCGGTGCTGGCGGTCACGAAATTCGAAACCGAGGAGGAGGCGCTGAGCCTGGCCAATGGCACCGAGTTCGGGCTGGCGGCTGCGGTCTGGACCGAAAACCTCAGCCGTGCGCACCGGATGGTCGCAGGCATCCGCGCCGGGTTGGTGCATGTGAACACCTATGGCGGCTCGGACAACACGGTGCCTTTGGGCGGCGTTGGGCAGTCCGGCAACGGACATGACAAGTCGCTGCATGCGCTGGACAAATACACTGATCTGAAGACCGCCTGGATCCAGCTGTGATGCAGGTTTTGCAGGGGCAAAACCTGTAGCCTCCGGCGGGAGTATTGGGGAAAGATGAAAGGCGGCCTGGCTGCAGAGCGCAGGCCGAGGGGAGGACGGTATATGAAGGCCAAAACGATACTGGTTGCCGGGACATATGACACCAAGGACGAGGAGCTGAGCTATCTGGCGGAGGTGATCCGCGGCCAGGGCGGCACGGTGCTGACGATGGATGTGAGCGTGCTGGGCGACCCCAGCCAGCCAACGGACGTCAGCAAGCACGAGGTGGCCGAGGCGGGCGGCAGCTCGATCCTGGAGGCAATCGGCGCGGGTGACGAAAACACTGCCATGCAGATCATGGGCAGTGGCGCGGCGGCCAAGGCGCAGGAGCTCTACGGGGCGGGGCGCATCGACGGGGTGATCGTGCTGGGCGGCACCATGGGCACCGATCTGGCGCTCGACATGTGTGCGGCGCTGCCCGTTGGGGTGCCGAAATACATCGTCTCCACCGTTGCCTTCTCGCCGCTGATGCCGCCGGAGCGGATCCCGGCGGATGTGCAGATGATCCTGTGGGCGGGCGGGCTTTACGGGCTGAATTCGATCTGCAAGGCGTCGCTCAGCCAGGCCGCGGGCGCGGTGCTGGGCGCGGCGCGGGCAGTGGAGCCGCCCAGGCGGGAGCGGCCGCTGATCGGCATGACCTCGTTCGGCAAGACCGTGCTGCGGTATATGGTGACGCTGAAACCGGCGCTGGAGGCGCGCGGTTTTGAGGTCGCCGTATTCCATGCCACCGGCATGGGCGGGCGGGCGTTTGAGAGCCTGGCGGCTGAGGGTGCCTTTGCCGCAGTGATGGATTTCGCGCCGCAGGAGGTCTCGAACCACCTGTTCGGCGGGTTGTCGGCTGGCGCGGACCGGATGACCAATGCAGGCCGTGCAGGCATACCGCAGCTGGTCGCGCCGGGCTGCTATGACCTGGTGGATTTCGTCGGCTGGCAGGAAACGCCCGCACAGCTTCAGGGGCGGGAGACCCATGCCCATAACCGTCTGCTCACCTCCGCCTTGCTGGAGGCGGATGAGCGGCGCCAGGTGGCGCAGGCGCTCTGCGGCAAGCTGGCCGCCGCCCGGGCGCCGGTGGCCGTGCTGCTGCCGGCGGGCGGCTGCAACGAGTGGGACCGGCCAGGCGCGCCCTTGCACGATGCGGCGGGGCTGGCGGCGTTCTGCGATGAAATGCGCCGCCGCTGTCCCGGAAATGCCAGCCTGCACGAGCTGGACTGCCATATCAACGACGCAGCGTTTGCGGCCAAGGCATTGGAGATCCTCGATTCCTGGATCGCCAGCGGCATCGTGCAAAGCGGCTGAACCGCCAGCTGCCTTGTCCGGAGGCGCAGGGGCGGGATAAGGTGTTTCAAGAAGTTTGATTTTCTCCTGCATTCTGTTACGTAATCCCGGCAGAACAGCCGCTGCGGCCCGGTGACGTGTGACGCGGGGTCTGCCGGAGCGCGGCGGTTTTTGGGGCTTGGCGCGGAGACCGGCGCCGTGCCTAATCAGTTGGGGCGCGGGGCTGCATCATGGACCCCGCAGGAGAGAGGAAGACCGGATGAGTGAAGCCATTGCATATGAGCGCGTGGGCGATATTGCCGTTCTGAAGGCGCAGAACCCGCCGGTGAACGCGCTGGGTGTGGATGTGCGCAAGGGGCTGCTGGCCGGGATCGAACGCGCCGAACAGGACGGTGCCAAGGCGGTTTTGATCTATGGCGAGGGCAAGACCTATTTTGCCGGGGCCGACATCCGGGAATTCGGCAAGCCGCCGCAGGAGCCCTGGCTGCCCGGGCTGTGCAGCCGGATCGAGGCCACGCCGCTGATCGTGGTTTCTGCCATGCATGGCACTGCGCTGGGCGGCGGGCTGGAGGTGGCCTTGGCCTCGCATTACCGGATTGCGGTGCCTTCGGCCAAGATGGGGCTGCCGGAAGTGAACCTGGGCATTCTGCCCGGTGCCGGCGGCACCCAGCGGCTGCCGCGGGTGGCCGGCACCGAAGCGGCGCTGGAGATGATCACCACCGGCCGCCACATCAGCGCAGCGGAGGCGCTGGAGAAAGGCATTATCGACCGGATCGAAGACGGCGCGCCGCGCGAGATCGGCCTTGCCTATGCGCAGGAGCTGCTGGCGCAGGGGGCACCGCGCCGGGCTGTCGGAGAAATGCCCGCGCCGGAAGCGGTGGATTTCGATGCGGTCTATGAGGCCACGCTGAAGAAAGGCCGCGGCCAGCTGTCGCCTGCGGTGGCAGTGCGCGCGGTTCAGGCGGCGGCTGAAGCCGAAAGCTTCGAGGCCGGGCTGAAGCGCGAGCGTGAGCTGTTCATGGAGCTGATGGACTCCGATCAGCGGCAAGGGCTGATCCACGCCTTCTTCTCGGAACGCGCGGTCAGCAAGCTGCCGGAGCTGGACGGCGTCGCGCCGCGTGACGTTGCCTCGATGGGGGTGATCGGCGGCGGCACCATGGGGGCAGGTATTGCCACAGCGGCGCTGCTGGCGGGGCTGCCGGTGGTGCTGATCGAAATGACGGACGAGGCCGCAGCCGCGGCGCGCGGCCGGATCGAGGGCAACCTGAAAGGCGCCCTGAAACGCGGCAAGATCAGCCAGGAACAGTACGATCAACTGACCGGCGACGCGCTGACGGTGGCGACGGACTATGCTGCGCTGTCCGCGGTGGACCTGGTTGTCGAAGCGGTGTTCGAGGACATGGGCGTCAAGCGCGAGGTCTTTGGCAAGCTCGACGCCCATTGCAAGCCGGGCGCGGTGCTGGCGACCAATACCTCCTATCTGGACGTGGATGAGATCGCCGCGGCGACGTCCCGGCCGCAGGATGTGATCGGGCTGCATTTCTTCTCGCCCGCGCATGTGATGAAGCTCTTGGAAGTTGTGGTGGCGGAGAAAACCGCGCCGGAGGTTCTGGCCACCGGGTTTGCGCTTGGCAAGCGGCTGAAGAAGGTCACGGTGCGCTCCGGCATTTGCGACGGGTTCATCGGCAACCGGATCATGAACGCCTACCGCAAGGCGGCGGAATATGTGGTGCTGGACGGGGCCTCGCCTTATCAGGTGGACAAGGTGGTGACCGGTTTCGGTTTCCCGATGGGGCCGTTTGCGATGGGCGATCTGGCGGGGCTGGACATCAACTGGGCCGCCCGCAAGCGCCGCGCGCCCACCCGCGATCCGCGCGAGCGGGTGCCGCGGTTCTACGAGATGCTGTGTGAGGGCGGCGATTTCGGCCAGAAGACCGGCAAAGGCTTTTACGTTTATGAGGAAGGCCGGCGCGGCGGTGTGCCGAATCCTGAGGTGGCAGCGCTGATTGCCAAGGATCAGGAGCAGCAAGGCGTCTCCCCGCGGGAGTTCTCGGACGCAGAGGTCCTGCGCCGCTACATGTGCGCCATGGTCAACGAGGCCGCCAAGGTGGTGGGCGAGGGCATTGCGCGCCGCCCGCTGGATGTGGATATGGTGATGCTGTTCGGCTACGGCTTCCCGCGGTTCTGGGGCGGGCCGCTGAAATGGGCGGATCTGCAGGGGCTGGATGGGATCCTGGCCGATATCCGGGCTTATGCGGCAGAGGACGGTTTCTTCTGGCAGCCCGCGCCGCTGCTGGAGCAGCTGGTGGCAGAAGGCAGAACCTTCGACTCCCTGAACAAAGGCAGCTGAGCAGGCGGGCGGGCGCCCTTCCGGCCCGTCGAGGGCCGTCAGGGCGCGGCCCGGCTTTGCCGGGCGGGGCGCGCAAACGCTGGCCGTATCACGAAAAAGCGCCGCGCGGGTTGCGCGGCGCCTGGCCCAACAAGAGCAGCGCATCTTGGATGCGCCCGGCGATTGGCGGGAGTTCCGCAAGCCTTAGGCCCAGGTGCCTTCTGTGGCGGAACGGATCTTGCGGATGTTTTCGCCGTAGACCTCCGGGGTGTCGACCGATCCGCCCTTGAACACGGCGGAGCCTGCGACCAGCACGTCAGCGCCGGCCTCGGCCACCAGCGGCGCGGTGACGGGGTCGACGCCGCCGTCGATCTCGATATGCACGGGGCGGTCGCCGATCATCGACCGCAGGCGGCGGATCTTGGTGGTCATGTCGATGAACTTCTGGCCGCCAAAGCCCGGGTTCACGGTCATCACGCAGACCAGGTCCGTCAGGTCCAGGAGGTGCTCCACCGCCTCGGCCGGGGTGCCGGGGTTCAGCGCCACACCGGCCTTCATGCCCGCCCCGCGGATGGCCTGCAGGGTGCGGTGGATGTGCGGGCCTGCTTCGAAATGCGCGGTCAGCACGTCGGCGCCGGCATCGGCGTAGGCGTCGATATAGGGATCGACCGGCGCGATCATCAGGTGCACGTCCATCACCGTCTTCACATGCGGGCGGAACGCCTTCACCGCCTGCGGGCCGAAGGTGAGGTTCGGCACGAAATGCCCGTCCATCACATCCACATGCACCCAATCGGCGCCCTGGGCTTCGATGGCCCGGATCTCCTGGCCGAAGTTGGCGAAATCGGCGGAGAGGATGGAGGGCGCGATCTTGATCTTGCGGTCAAAGGACATCTGGCAGCTTCCTTTTGCAAAGGGGAATGAGGAGTCGCAGGCCATATAGACCCTCCGGCCCGTTGTTGACAGGGGCAGAATGCGCTGCCGGGTGGTTTCCCTGCACGCACCGCCCGCGGGTTGCACGTCTGCGGGTTGCAATGGACGGCGTTACAAAACTTTCACGGCAGTGACACAAGAGCTTTGAGCGCAGGCTCTAGGCAGTCCCGGAACGAGAAGGGAGCGCCCCGTGCTGCGCATTGACAAGCTGACAAAGAAATTCGGCGGCAAGATTGCGGTGGATGCCGCCACGCTGGACATCGACAAGCCCTGCATGATCGGCATCATCGGCCGCTCCGGCGCGGGCAAATCCACTCTGCTGCGGATGCTGAACCGGCTGGAGGACGCAAGCGCTGGCCGCATCCTGTTCGAGGGCCGCGAGATCACCGGGCTGAAGGGCAAAGACAAGCGCGCCTGGCAGTCCGACTGCGCGATGATCTTTCAGCAGTTCAACCTAGTGCCGCGGATGGATGTGGTCTCCAACGTGCTGCACGGCACGCTGAACCGCCGCAACGCGATGGCGACGCTGTTCAACCTCTACCCGATGGATGACATCCACCAGGCAATTGATATCCTGGACCGGCTGGGCATCGCCGAACATGCCGCCAAGCGGGCCGAGGCGCTGTCGGGGGGGCAGCAGCAACGGGTGGCGATCGCCCGGGCGCTGATGCAGGATCCGAAAATCATTCTAGCGGATGAGCCGATTGCCTCGCTCGATCCGATGAATGCCCAGACCGTGATGGAGGCGCTGCGCCGCATCCATGAGGAAGACGGCCGCACCGTCATTGCCAACCTGCACACGCTGGACACTGCGCGCCGGTATTGCGACCGGGTTGTCGGCATGCGCGACGGGCGCATCGTGTTTGACGGACTGCCGGAGCAGCTGACCACAGGTGTGGCCCGCGAGATTTACGGCGCCGGAGAGGCATTCTCCGAGGCCGCCACCTCAACCGAGATTGAAACGCTGGAAAAGACGGACGCCCTGCGCGCCGCCATTCCCGCCGAATAACCCTGGACCTGAATTCATCGACCCGGCGGGCTGCTCTGCCGGGACCCAACCGGAGAGACATAAGATGAAGAAACTGATTGCTGCCGTTCTGGCAACCACCGCGCTGACCGCCCCCGTTGCGGCTGAAGAGATCAAGGAATTCCGCATCGGCATCCTGGGCGGCGAGAACGCGCAGGACCGTCTGAACAACAACGAATGCCTGCGGGAATATGCCGAGAAAGAGCTGGGTGTCGAAACCAAGCTGTTTGCGCCTGCGGACTACAACGGCGTGATCCAGGGCCTTCTGGGCGGCACCATCGACATGGCCTGGCTGGGCGCGTCGGGATATGCCAAGACCTACCTGTCCGACCCGGAAGCGGTTGAGCCGGTTCTAGTCAAGGTGAACAGCGACGGCGGCTATGGCTACTACTCGGTCGGCTTTGCCCGCAAGGACAGCGGCGTCACCTCGCTGGAAGACCTGAAGGGCAAGACTTTCGGCTTTGGTGATCCGAACTCCACCTCGGGCTACCTGATCCCGTCCATCGAGATCCCGAACAAGATCAATGCCAGCATGGACTCGGGCGACTATTTTGGCGAAGTGAAGTTCACCGGCGGCCATGAACAGACCATCGTTGCGGTTGCCAACGGGGATGTGGACGGCGGTGTGACCTGGGCCGACGGCTTGGGTGAATGGGAAGACGGCTACCAGTCCGGCGCCCTGCGCCGTGCCGTGGATGCAGGCCTGGTCGACATGAACGACATGGTCGAGATCTGGAAATCCGCCCCGATCCCGGAAGGCCCGGTTGTTCTGCGCAAGGCCCTGCCGGCAGAGGTTAAAGCCAAGATGACCGCTCTGATGGACAACCTCAGCGAAATCGACCGTGACTGCTTCTACGGTGTCGCTGCGGGGGAGGCCAAGAGCTTCGACCCGATCACCCATGACGCCTATGAGGTGATCATCGAAGCCCGGAAGCTGAAGTCCGAGTAATTTCAGCCCAGCACTTATTGAACTGCGCTCTGCGGGGGTCCGGGCCTGTCTTGGGTCCCCGCAATTTCCCGATGGCTTCTGCAACGGCCGTCCCATCAAGACCAGGATCCCCAAATGGCAGAACTGACAGCCGCCCGGCCGGGCATCGAGGATATCCGGCAGCACTACACCGCCCACACCCAGCGCAAGCGGCTCTATGGCGGCATCCTTCTGGCGGTTTTTGTCGCGCTGATGGCAGCGGGGTTCCGCACTGCGGATGCGCGCAATGCAGGCTCCTTTGCGGATGGCTTCACCCGCGTTTTTGACTACCCTGCCGAAGTGCTGGCGGAAGCCGCCGAGAAAGCCGCGCAGCTGCCCGGGCATCTGGTGCATTTTTTTCCGGCGCTGGTGGAGACGCTGAACATCGCAGCCGCCTCGACCCTTGTGGGCACCGTGTTCGGCACGCTGCTGTCGCTGCTGGCGACCCGCGGCATGGCGCCGTGGCCTGCGCTGATCCCGCTGTTCCGCCGCATTAGCGACATTTGCCGCGCTATCCCCGAAATCGTCATCGCGCTGGTTCTGATCTTCGTGCTTGGCGGCGGGCCAGTGGCTGCGATGCTCGCCATCGCCATCCACACCGCCGGTGCGCTGGGCAAGCTGTTCTCCGAAGTGAACGAAAACGCCTCCCTGAAACCGGTTGAGGGTCTCACCTCTGTCGGGGCCACGTGGGCGCAGCGGATGACGCTGGGGGTAATCCCGCAGGTCGGCCCGAATTACGTCAGCTACGCGCTGTTGCGGTTTGAGATCAACATCCGCGCCTCCGCCATCCTCGGCTTCGTCGGCGCGGGCGGCATCGGTTATGAGCTGAAGAACGCCATGTCCTGGGGGCAGGGGCGCTACGACGAGGCCGCTGCGATTTTCCTTCTCCTGTTTGTCACCATCGTGGCCGTTGACCAGCTGTCCGGCCTGCTGCGTGACCGCCTGACCCATGGAGCGAAGGCATGACCACTTTTGACACCACCCTGACGCCGGCAGACCTGAAGTCGGACATCTCGCGGCTGTTCCTGAAGAAGCGGCTTGTGAACTTCGCTCTTCCCGCCGCGGTGCTGGCCTATCTGGCCTATGTGTTTGTGGCCTTCGACATGCCGGGCCTGTGGGAGCGGGCCAGCCTGGACAACGCGCGGACCTTGGTCAGCGACAGCTACAGCTACAAGACACATGTCACCCGCGACAACCGCAGCGGCGCGGTTTCCGTGGCGATCGAGGGCGAGCGGAAGGGAGCCTATCCCGACGGCATGGCGCCGGACTGGGTGGCTCTGGGCGAGACCACGGTGATTGATCTGGAGGATGGCCATGTTGTTACCTTCGGGCCGGAAACCATCGAATACTTGATCCCTGGCTATGGCGCCGTGCGCGCCACCCCGAGCCGCAGAGCAGGGGTGCAGACGGAGCTGCCGGCAGGCGATGTGCCGGAGTGGATCAGTGTCTCCAAGAACCGTCTGGCCGTCACCACAGACGCTGGCCGCCTGACCGTGACCCGCAACCGGGCCGAGGTGTTCCGCTACTTCGCAGGGTGGGAGCTGTTCTTCTTCACCCTCGACAGCCCGTACTACGGCATGGGGGCCGCGGAGCTGCTGCAGCGGGCCGCCGCCGGCGAGGGCGGCGCGATCTTCCAGGAGTTCTGGACCAACAAGATGTGGCGCCATCAGGATGTGGCCTGGGCGATTGCCGAGACCTTGCTGATGGCCTTCCTTGGCACCATCGGCGCGGGCATCATCGCGCTGCCGCTGGCCTTTGCCGCGACCCGCAACTTCATGCCCCTGCGCAGCATCCGCTTTGCCATGCGCCGCCTGTTTGACTTTGTCCGCGGCGTCGACTCGCTGATCTGGACCGTGGTGCTGGCCCGCGCCTTTGGCCCCGGGCCGCTGACCGGCGCGCTGGCGATCCTGGTGACGGACACCGGCACCTTCGGCAAGATCTTCTCCGAGGCGCTGGAAAACGTCGACCAGAAGCAGATCGAGGGCGTCGCCTCCACCGGTGCGGGACCGGTGCAGCGCTACCGCTTCGGGGTGATCCCGCAGATCACGCCGGTTTTGCTGAGCCAGCTGTTGTACTTCCTGGAATCGAACACCCGCTCCGCCACCATCATCGGCGCGATCACCGGCGGCGGCATCGGGTTGCTGCTGACGCAGGCGATCATCACCCAGAAGGACTGGGAGGAAGTGGCCTATTACATCACCCTGATCATCCTGATGGTGATGCTGATGGACTGGTTCTCCGGCTGGCTGCGCCGCCGCCTGATCAAGGGCGAGGGCGGCAAAACCCGGCGCAAGGGGCGCGCGGGCACAGCCTTCCTGCTGCCCTGAGCTGCGGGCGGGGAGATGGGAAAGGATAGAGCATGGCCCGTTTGAAAGCAGAAGCGCCGCTTATTCACCAGGGCTGCCAGATCACCGGCAGCACCTTCGGCGCTTTTGTGGAGATCGGCGCCGGCAGCCGGGTCGCAAATTCGGCGGTCGGAGACTACAGCTATTGCGACCGCGCCTGCGACATCGCCAATGCGGTGATCGGCAAGTTCGCCAATATCGCAAGCTGTGTCCGCATCGGCGCCACGGATCACCCTATGGAAAAGGCGTCGCAGCACCATTTCCTCTACCGCTCCGCAAGCTATTGGGAGGATGCGGAAGATGACGCCGACTGGTTCGCCCGCCGCGCCGGGCGGACGGCCCGGATCGGCCATGACACCTGGATCGGCCACGGCGCAATGATCAAGCCGGAGGTGACTGTCGGCGATGGCGCGGTTGTGGCCTCGGGCGCGATTGTGACCAAGGATGTGGCGCCCTATACGATTGTCGGCGGCAACACCGCGCGGGTGATCCGCCGCCGCTATCCGGAAGCCGTGGCCGGGCAGATGATCAAGCTGGCTTGGTGGCACTGGGAGCACGATGCCTTGCATGCCGCGCTGCCGGATTTCCGCCAGTTGCGGGCTGAGGAATTCCTGGAGAAATACGCCTGATCCGGCAGGCGGGGGCTCCCGCCTGTTCCCGGACATTCACAGAATGCCCGTCACAGTTGGGCGTGGCGCCGCTGCGCGGCGCTGCAAGAAGCTGCTGAGACGCGCTTCAGGGGCAGGTTTGCCCTGAAGCGCCTTGTGCATTATGCGGTTCGCCATCCCCGCCTCAAGGGTGAACGGTGCCGCGCACCGCCGCTTTGCGGCCCTTGACCCGGGCCTGGCTGATTTCAGGCCGCGCCTGCGTCAACCAATTGGGTGGCGATGTCGAGGAAGACCTTGGCCTGAGCGCTGCCGGGCTTGGCGGCCACGATCGGCGTTCCGTTGTCGCCTGCCAGGCGCACGTCCAGATGCAGCGGCACCTCTCCGAGCAGCGGCACGCCGAGTTTCTTCGCTTCCTGCGCCACGCCGCCATGGCCGAAGACATGCTCCTCATGGCCGCAATTGGAGCAGATGTGGGTCGACATGTTCTCGATCATGCCGAGCACCGGCACGTTCATCTTGCGGAACATGTCGATGCCCTTGCGGGCATCGATCAGCGCCACGTCCTGCGGGGTGGAGACCACAATGGCGCCATCCACACGGGTCTTCTGCGCCAGCGTCATCTGCACGTCGCCGGTACCGGGCGGCAGATCGACGATCAGCACGTCGAGATCGCCCCATTGCACCTGCAACAGCATCTGCTGCAGTGCCCCCATCAGCATCGGCCCGCGCCAGATCACCGCCTGATCCTCGCCGGTCATCAGTCCCATCGACATCATGGTGACGCCGTGGTTGCGCAGCGGCAGGATGGTCTTGCCGTCCGGGCTGGCGGGGCGGCCGCTGATGCCCAGCATCTTGGGCTGCGAGGGGCCATAGACGTCGGCGTCCAGCAGCCCCACCCTGCGCCCCTGCATTGCCAGCGCACAGGCGATATTGGCCGAAACGGTAGACTTGCCAACCCCGCCCTTGCCCGAGGCCACGGCCAGGACCCGCGCCACGCCCGGCACTTTTTGCGGCGCTTGCTGCTGCGGCTGGGCGGCCTGCTTGGGCTTCAGGTCCGGCGGCGCCTTTTCCGAGTGGGCGGTCAGCATGGCAGAGACTTTCTCCACCCCCGGCAGCGCGGCGACTGCGGCATCGGCCCTGTCGCGCACCGGGCCATAGGCCTCAGACTTGCCGGGATCGATCTCCAGCACAAAGCGGACGGTGCGGCCGTCCACGGTGACCGCACGGGCGATTCCGGCACTGACGATATCGCTGCCGCTGACGGGATCGGTGATGGTTCTGAGCGCCTCAAGGACGGTTTCACGGGTGACGGTCACGCCGGTCTCCTGTAGCTGGTCATGCGTTGCGCCTGTTGTGGCGCAATTCACACCGGCATGCCACCCGTACCCGGCCCGGAGTTTGCTTTAACGCATCCTGGAGTCATCTTTTGGCTGCTGGCTGCGCAAAATGCGCGCAAAAGGCCCGCGTCTGAATGCATCAGCGCGGCGCCGGGCCCAACGGGAAGAGGCCCCTTGGGGGCCGGACGACGGGCGGGAGAGCCCCGTCAGCTGGCCAGTGCGATCCCGGCGCTGCCCATCACCGCGCCGATGCGGCGGCCGGTGTCGACCATCCGGTTGGAAAAGCCCCATTCGTTGTCGTACCAGCTGACCACCCGCACCAGCCCTTCGGCGGTGACCGCGGTTTGCGCGGCGGCAAAGCAGCTGGAGTGGGGATCGTGGTTGAAGTCGACGGAGACCAGCGGGTCTTCTTCGTAGGACAGGATACCCTCCAGCCCGTTGCCGGACGCCGCCTTCACCGCAGCATTGACCGCCTCTGCGGTGGCCGGGCGCTCCGGCACAAAGCTCAGATCCACCACAGACACATTGGCCGTGGGCACCCGGATGGCGGAGCCTTCCAGCCGGCCTTTCAGATGCGGCAGCACTTCGGAGATCGCCCGCGCGGCACCGGTGGAGGTGGGGATCATCGACAGCGCGGCGGCCCGGGCGCGGTACAGATCCTTATGGCTGGTGTCATGGGTCGGCTGATCGCCGGTATAGGCATGGATGGTGGTCATATAGCCGGTCTTGATGCCAAAGGCCTCGTCCAGCACCTTGGCCAGCGGCGCCAGGCAGTTTGTCGTGCAGGAGGCGTTGGAGACGATGACGTCCTCTGCCGTCAGATCCATGTGGTTCACGCCATAGACCACGGTGCGGTCGGCATCCTTGCCGGGCGCGGAGATCAGCACCCGCTTGGAGCCGTTCTTCAGATGCCGCGCCGCATCGCCGCGGGCGGTGAACAGGCCGGTGCATTCATAGGCGATGTCCACATCCTGCCAGGGCAGATCTTCGGGGTTGCGGATGGCGGTGAGGCGGATGCTGTGGGAACCCACGCGGATCAGGTCGTCCGCCAGGAACACCGGTGTCTTCAGCCGCCCGTGCACGCTGTCGTATTTCAGCAGATGCACCAGCGTTTCCGGCGGCGACAGGTCGTTGATGGCCACCACCTCGATATCCTTGGCGCCGCTTTCCAGCAGCGCCCGCAGCACCCCGCGGCCAATCCGCCCGAATCCGTTGATTGCAATTTTCAGTGTCATCTCTGATCTCCGGCTGTGGCTCCGGATCAAAGCCGGTAGCGATAACGGTTTCGCTACCGATACCGATAACGGAGGCCAAAATCAACCCCTGCGGCGGCAGAGCTGCCCTTGCGGCGGCAGGCAATCTGCAGGAGCATGGCGGCATGACCAAAAAACTGCTTCTGAAAGACGTGGCCCGGCTGGCCGGCGTCAGCGAAATGACCGCCTCCCGCGCGCTGCGCGGGGCCCCGGATGTCTCCTCGAAGACCAAGGCGAAAATCGAGGAGATCGCCCGCAGCCATGGCTATGTGCCGAACCGGATTGCCGGCTCCCTGTCTTCGCAATCGGTCAATCTGGTGGCGGTGGTGGTGCCCTCGCTCAACAGCTTTGTCTTTCCTGAGGTGCTGTCGGGGATTTCCGCGGTGCTGAAGGACAGCCCGCTGAAACCGGTGGTGGGGATCTCCGGCTATGACCTGGAGGAAGAGGAAAGCGTCATCCGCGAAATGCTGAGCTGGCGGCCTTCGGGGCTGATCGTGGCGGGGCTGGAGCACACGGAGGCCACCTGCCGGATGCTGCAGCAGGCCGATTGCCCGGTGGTTGAAGTGATGGATGTGGACGGCGACCCGGTGCGCCACTGCGTTGGCATCTCGCATTTGCAGGCGGGACGCGACATGGCGGCGCAAATCCTCGCCCGCGGCTACCGCAGGATCGGTTTTATCGGCACCAAGATGCCGCAGGATTTCCGCGCCCGGAAACGGTTCGACGGCTTCACCGACGGGCTGGCAGCGCAGGGCGTGACGCTGAGCGATATCGAGCATTATTCCGGCGAAAGCGCGATCCAGACCGGACGCCAGCTGACGGCGCAGATGCTGGCCCGCAGCCCGGATCTCGACTGCATCTATTTTTCCAGCGATGTGATGAGTGTTGGCGGGCTGATGCATTGCCTGGCCGCCGGGCTGACGGTGCCGGGGGACATTGCGCTTGCGGGGTTCAACAACCTGCAGATCCTGCAGGGGCTGCCGCAGCAGCTGGCCACGACGGACGCCTGCCGCCGGGAGATTGGCGAGCGCGCGGCCGGCATCATCCTGCAATCGCGCGAGATCGGCGGCACCGAGGGGCTGGTGTTTGACCGGCTGTGCCCGGCGATCAGCCTGGGCGAGACGCTCTGACCCCCCCCCTCTGCTGCTCAATCGTGCAGCCGGATCTGCCGAAGGGGCAGGGCGGAGCGGCTGCGGCGCTTTTCGATGGCTTTGCGGCGCGCCTTGGGGCAGCCTGTAGCCAGCCCGTTCAGTCACGCCAGCCGGAGAAGGAGCCCAGATGCCCCAGTACAACGATATGTTCGAACTGTCCGTTGCGGATATGGAGCTGATCGAAACCGCCCTGCAGACCGCCCGGGACGCGCTGTCAGAGTCACTGCCCGCAGCGGGCAGCGGCGAGGAGGACACGCTGCGCCGTATCCACGATTTGCTGGGCCGGCTGCACAATCAGAAAATTTTCTACTACCCCAAGGGCAAGGTCTACGTCAGCGGCTGACGCAACCGCGCACAGCAGCGGTGCCGGAAAGAAAACGCGCTCCCCGCCGGGCGGAGAGCGCTGCAGCTTGGCAAGGGGTCCTGCTTACATCGCAGCCTTGAACAGCCGTGTGAGGTTGTCCTCGGTCAGCTCAATCGGGTTGCCGCCGCAGGAGGGGTCGATGAGGGCGCCCTTGACCAGCTCAGGGATGGCATCCTCCGTGACGCCCAGGTCGGACAGCCCTCGCGGAATGCCAAGGGAGTCGTTCAGCTCCTGCACAAAGCTGCGGAAGCCGTCAAAGCCGCCTGCAATGCCCAAATAGGCCGCGGCCATGGTGAACCGGTCCGCAATCGCCGAGGCGTTGAATTCCAGCACCGCAGGCATGCAAACCGCGTTGGTGGTGCCGTGGTGGGTGTTGAAATGGGCGCCGACCGGATGGCTCATCGCGTGGATCGCGCCAAGTCCCTTCTGGAAGGCGGTCGCGCCCATCGCCGCTGCGGACATCATCTGGGCGCGGGCCTCGATGTCACTGCCGTCCGCATAGGCGCGGGGCAGATAGTCCTTGACCAGCCGCATGCCCTCCAGCGCGATGCCCTGGGACATCGGGTGGTAATGCGGGCTGCTGAAGGCCTCGACGCAATGGGCAAAGGCATCCAGCCCGGTGCCCGCGGTGATGAACTTGGGCATGCCCACGGTCAGCTCAGGATCGCAGATCACCACCGTCGGCAGCACCTTGGGGTGGAAGATGATCTTCTTCTGATGGGTGACAGAGTCGGTGATCACGCTGGCGCGGCCCACTTCGGAGCCGGTGCCAGCCGTGGTCGGCACCGCGATGATCGGCGCGATGGCGTCCGCATCAGCGCGGGTCCACCAGTCGCCGATGTCCTCGAAGTCCCACACCGGCCGGGTCTGGCCCGCCATGAAGGCCACCATCTTGCCCAGGTCCAGGCCGGAGCCGCCGCCGAAGGCGATCACCCCGTCATGGCCGCCCGCCTTATAGGCGGCGACGCCTGCGTCCAGGTTTTTCTCATTCGGGTTCGGATCGACCTCAAAGAAAATGCCGCGGCCCAGGCCAGCGGCCTCCATGATGTCGAGTGTGCCTTGGGTGACGGGCAGATCCGCCAGACCCTTGTCGGTCACCAAGAGCGGCTTCTTGATACCGGCGGCGGCGCAGGCATCGGCAAGTTCCTTGATCCGGCCTGCGCCGAACTTGATTGCGGTCGGGTAGGACCAGTTTCCAACGAGAGACATATCGTTTTCCTTTGATGCAAAGGCCCGCCCCGGGGAGGAGACGCCGGGGCGGGCGGGGCCGCCCTTAGCCGGTCACCTTTTTCAGGTGATAGGACTTTGGACGGGTCAGATTGTGGTAGCCGATGACCGACAGGCCGCCGCCGCGGCCGGTGTCCTTGCATCCGGTCCAGCACAGGCCCGGGTCCAGGTAGTCGGCACGGTTCATGAAGACGGTGCCGGTCTCGACTTGATCCCCGACACGCTGCGCCCGCTCAACATCCTTGGTCCAGAGCGAGGCGGTCAGGCCGAAGTCGCTGTCGTTCATAAGCTCAATGGCTTCCGCGTCGGAGGAGACCTTCATGATGCCCACGACCGGGCCAAAGCTTTCCTCGCGCATCACCCGCATATCGTGGGTGACATTCGTCAGTATCTGCGGCGTGAGGTAGGCGCCGCCGTCGTCCTCGGCAAAGGTTTCGATATGGGCCACGGCGCCCGCGGCAACCGCCTCGGCGATCTGGCTGCGCACCTCTTCGGCAAAGCGCACATTGGCCATCGGCCCGATGGTGGTCTCGGAATCCAGCGGATTGCCCAGCTTGTAGCCCTTCACGATGGCAATCGCCTTTTCCAGGAAGGCGTCATACAGGCTTTCGTGCACATAGATCCGCTCGATGCCGCAGCAGCACTGGCCGGAGTTGAACATCGCGCCGTCAATCAGCGTGTCCACCGCCGCGTCCAGATCGGCGTCCTCCATGACATAGCCCGGATCCTTGCCGCCCAGTTCGGTGCCGACGCCGGTAAAGGTGCCCGCAGCTGCGCGCTCCATCGCCTGGCCGCCGCCGACCGATCCGGTGAAGTTCACGAAGTTGAAGGCGCGGTTCGCGATCAGTTCAGACGTGGTGCCGTGGTCCAGAAACACATTCTGGAACACATCTTCGGGGATGCCTGCGGAGTGGAAAGCCTTTGCCATCCGCTCGCCCGCAAGCAGCGTTTGCGTCGCGTGCTTCAGCACCACGGTGTTGCCGGCGATCAGCGCAGGCGCAACAGTGTTGATCGCGGTCATATAGGGGTAGTTCCAGGGCGCCACCACAAACACCACCCCATGAGGGATGCGCTTGATATAGCGTTTGAAGGTGGCGTCCTCGCCGACCTCGATGTCCGCCAGCGACTCTTCGGCGATTTTCGCCATATGGCTGGCACGCTCGTTGAAGCCGCCGAACTCGCCGCCATAGCGCACCGGGCGGCCCATCATATGCGCCAGTTCCGGCACGATCGCGTCATTCATCGCGCCAACAGCGGCCACGCCCGCCATCACCAGATCAATGCGCTCCTGCAACGGCCGTGCCGCCCAGGCGGGCTGCGCCGCCCGGGCCCGTTCCGCCGCCGCAAAGGCGTCCTCGCGCGACAGCACTTCGCGCTCCGCAAAGACCGATCCGTCGACCGGCGAGATACACTTCAGGGTCTGGCCCATCGCCATTCACTCCATCCAGGAAAGGGCAAAGCCCTCTTCATCTTTCCAAAAAATACTCCGGGGGTCCGGGGGCAGGCCCCCGGGGGTTGCCGGATCACGCCCGCTCGAACCCGCGCGCAATCTCGTAATCGGTGACCACCCGGTCGAAATCCTCGATCTCCACCTCCGCCGCGCGGACGTAGTGATCCACCACATCGTCGCCAAGGGCCTTGCGCAGCATCTCCGAACCTTTCAGCGCCGCCGCCGCGTCGCGCAGGGTCGAGGGGATCATGCCGGTCTCGCCCTGGTAGACATCGCCCTTGGCAGGCGCCTGCAGCTCCAGGCCTTCCTCGATGCCGGCAATGCCTGCCGCCAGCATCCCCGCCATCGCCAGATAGGGGTTCATGTCGGAGCCCGGGATGCGGCACTCCACCCGGATCGCCTTGCTGCCCTCGCCGCACAGCCGGTAGCCCGCGGTGCGGTTGTCCACCGACCAGATGATCCGGGTCGGCGCAAAGGTGCCCTTCATGAAGCGCTTGTAGCTGTTGATATAGGGTGCCATGAAGGCGGTGTAGTCGGGCGCGTATTTCAGCAGGCCGGCCATGTAATTCTTCATCAGCGCCGACATGCCCAGCGCGTCGCTCTCGTCAAAGAACGCAGGCTTGCCGTCCTGCCACAGCGACTGGTGCACGTGGCTGGAGGAGCCGACCTTATCGTGGCTCCACTTCGGCAGGAAGGTCACTGCGTGCCCCTGCTGCTCGGCAATTTCCTTCACCGCGTGCTTGGCGATGGTGTGGTATTCCGCCGTGTCCATTGCCGCGGCGTATTTGATGTTCAGCTCTTCCTGGCCGGTCTCCGCCTCGCCCTTGGAGTTCTCGATCGGCAGCCCCGCATCCCACAGGTGGTTGCGGATCGGGCGCATCACATGCTCCTCGCGGGTGGTCTGCAGGATGCTGTAATCCTCGTTGTAGCCCGAAATCGGCGCCAGATCGCGGAAACCCGATTTGCGGATCTCGTCAAAGCTCTTCTCGAACAGGAAGAATTCCAGCTCGGTGGCGCACATGGCGTCATACCCCATCGCCTTGAGGCGGTTCACCTGTTTCTTCAGGATCGCGCGGGGGGAGTGGGAGACGTCTTCATGGGTATGATGGTCCAGCACATCGCAGAGCACCATCACTGTTCCTGCCAGCCACGGCACCGGGCGCAGGGTGGCGAGGTCCGGCTTCATCACATAGTCGCCATAACCGCGCTCCCAGCTGGTCGAGGCATAGCCGTCCGGCGTCGCCATCGCGAGGTCGGTGGCCAATAGGTAGTTGCAGCAATGGGTTTCCTCCCAGGCGCCATTCACGAAATGCTTGGCGTGGAAGCGCTTGCCCATCAGGCGGCCCTGCATGTCCACAAGGCAGACCAGAACGGTGTCAACGGTGCCATCGGCAACCTGGTCCTTAAGAGTGTCGAAGGAGAGCATGAGCGGCCCTTTGTCTGTTGCGCGCAAAACTTTTCCTCAAAAGTTTTGGCAAATTCCTTGAGTAAGGAATTTGGCCCGCTGCGGCGCAGGCCAAATCCCGTGTTTCAACCGGTGCCTCAGCCGTAGCGGTAGGGGCGGCCGGCCTTCTGCATGTCAGCGTTATACTTCTTGAAGATCTCCACAACCTTCGCCTTGGTTTCGGACTCGGCTGCGATTTCATCCCAGAACTTCACCGCCGCGTCTTCGACCTGCTGCCATTCGTTGTCCGGAATGGTGGTCAGCTTCATCTTGTCGCCGTTCACGCGCAAGGACGCTTCACCGCCCCAGTACCACCACTGACGGTAATAATGCGACTGGTCGCAGCAGACGCGGAACAGGGTTTGCAGATCTTCCGGCAGCTCTTCCCAGCGGCCCATGTTGGCAAAGAACGATCCCGCCCAGGCGCCGGAGATGTTGTTGGTCAGGAAGTAGTCGGTCACATCGGCCCAGCCGACGGTGTAATCCTCGGTGATGCCGGACCAGGCCACGCCGTCCAGCTCACCGGTCTGCATGGCAACTTCGATGTCTTCCCAGGGCAGGGTGACCGGCACCACGCCGAACTGGCTCAGGAAGCGGCCCGCGGTCGGGAAGGTGAAGACGCGCTTGCCCTTAAGGTCCGCCAGCGAGTTGATCGGATCCTTGGTGGCAAAGTGGCAGGGGTCCCAGGCGCCGGCCGAGATATGCTTGACGCCGACCTTGGAATATTCCGCGTCCCAGATCTCGTTCAGGCCGTACTGGTTGAACAGCACCGGCACGTCCAGCGAGTAGCGCGAGGCAAACGGGAAGTAGCCGCCAAACACGGTGACTTCGGTGGGCGAGGCCATCGAGTCATCGTCCGACTGCACCGCGTCGATGGTGCCGCGCTGCATGGCGCGGAACAGTTCGCCGGTGGGGACCAGCTGGTCGGCATAGTAGAGCTCGATCTGCATGCGGTCGCCCGCGATCTTGTTGAACATGTCGATGGCGGGTTTCACCACATGTTCGGCCAGCGCAGCACCTGCATAGGTCTGCATCCGCCACTTGATGGTGGACTGGGCCAGCGCCGGGGCGGCCAGCGGTGCCGCCATGGCGCCAACGCCCGCGGTCTGCAAAAACTTACGTCTTGTTGTCATGTCTTCCTCTCCTCTGTTGAACTTAAATCAATGCCCGTGCCCGCAGGGGGCCAGGTTTCTGAACCCTTCGCGGAGCCGTTGCGGTGCATTCTCACGAAGGATGTCGCCATGCGCGAGCACGACGGTTTCGGGGTTCCACGCCAGCATCCGGGTCAGCGCTTTGCGCAGCTTGTCCCGGTTGCCCGCGAAGGAAAACCAGATGTCTATGGGCATCTTCCCGTTCGGGGCCAGGATACCCGCCGCCCAGGCCAGCGGCCGCACCCACAGGGGCAGCGTCCTAGCGGGCATGTTCTCGATCAGGTCGGTCAGCACCAGCACCTTGGAGCGCTTGTGGAAGAAGACCACTTCGGTATGCGCCCGGCTGCCATGCACAATCATCTGCTCAAGATCCGCCGCCCAGTCCCGGGGCGCGCTGTCCTCCAGGTCGCGGTCGAACCGAACCTCCACGCCCTGGCTTCTGGCCCGCTCGCGCACCTTGGGCGAGGCCCAGGCGATGGCATCCGGACAGGCCGCGGCCCACCCGGCGATATAGGCGTAGTGAATCCAGTTCGGGGACACCAGGTGGCGGATGCGCCCCAGTGTTTCAAGCTCCGCCGCAAGCTGCTGGCTGTACCGGATCGGCGAATGCAGGAACAGATCGCCGTTCTCCAGCCGGATGACGGTCATCCGGGTTTGAAAGGGGATCTTGTAGAACTCGATCGGCGGTCCGTCCGCGATCCAGATGTCCGGCCCCAGCGCCTGCAGCATGGTCTTACTTTCCATAGACATACTCCGGCAGCCACAGGGCGATTTGCGGGAAGACCATGATCAGGGCCAGCGCCAGCACCATCACCGCGGCAAAGGGGATGATCGAGACATAGATGTCCTTCAGCCCGATTTCCGGCGGCGCCATCGCGCGCATCAGGAACAGGTTGTAGCCGAAGGGCGGCGTCATATAGGCGATCTGAGTGGTGATGGTGTAAAGCACGCCGTACCAGATCAGGTCGAAGCCAAGCGCCCCGACCAGCGGCACGTAGAGCGGTGCCACGATCACCAGCATCGCGGTGTCATCCAGGAAGGTGCCCATCACGATGAAGCTCAGCTGCATCAGGATCAGGATCATCCAAGGGGAAAGGCCCAGCTTGGTGGTGAACAGATCCTCGATCGCCTTGACTGCGCCCAAGCCGTCAAAGATCGCGCCGAAGGCCAGCGCCGCCAGGATGATCCACATGAACATGCAGGAGATGCCAAGGGTCGAGCGCACTGAGGTTTCGAACACGTCCTTGGTCATCCGCCCCTTCAGCACCGCGGCGATAAAGGCGGTCATCGCACCGATGGCCGAGCTTTCCACCAGCGAGGTCCAGCCGTTCACGAAAGGCACCATCATCGCGGCAAAGATCGCCAAGGGCAGCACGCCGGAGAACAGCAGGCGGTACTTTTCCTTCATGAACACGTCTTTGTAGAACAAAGCGTTCTTGCGGGTCAGGAAGGACAGCACCCCCAGGGCCAGCGCCACGCCAAGCGCAGGCTTAGGCTCCATCGCGCCGGTCAGCATCAGCAGCGGCACCAGCACCAGTGCGCCTAGCACGATGTAGTTCAGGCGCAGCGGGTGATTTGTCACCTGCTCGTATTCCGCCAGATCCTCGTCATGCATGGCGGGGCCAAGATGCGGCTGCATCCGGGCGCGGAAATAGATGTAGATGATGAACATGGCGGCCATCAGCAGGCCGGGGACCACCCCCGCCAGCCACAGCTGCCCCACCGGCTGGCGCGCGATCATCGCATAAAGCACCAGCACCACCGAGGGCGGCACCAGAATGCCAAGCGAGGAGCCCGCCTGGATGGTGCCGGTCACCAGGATCTTGTCATAGCCGCGGCGCAAGAGTTCCGGCAGCGCGATGGTCGCGCCAATGGCCATGCCCGCCACCGACAGGCCGTTCATGGCCGAAATCAGGACCATCAGGCCGATGGTGCCGATGGCCAGCCCGCCCTTCACCGGCCCCATCCACACGTGGAACATCCGGTAAAGGTCGTCGGCAATTTTTGATTCCGACAGCACGTAGCCCATGAAGATGAACATCGGCAGCGTCAGCAGCGGATACCATTTCATCAGCTTCATGGCAGCCGAGAACGGGATCTCCACCCCGCCGGTGCCCCACAGGAGCATGCCCGCAACCGCGCCGACAAAGCCGATGGCGCCAAACACCCGCTGGCCGGTCATCAGCATCAGCATCATGCCGGCAAACATGACGATAGCAATCCATTCGTAGGACATCAGATTTCAACTCCGCGCAGGCGTCCGATATCCCGGAACAGTTCGGCAAGGCATTGCAGCAGCATCAGGAAGACGCCGAGGCACAGGATGGTTTTCACGGGCCACAGGAACGGCCGCCAGGCGGTGGAGCTGCGCTCCAGATAGCCGAGCTTTTCGCCTGCCGCCGCAGGGCCTTCGCTCAGCAGCGTCTTCATCAGGTCCCAGAAGAAGTCCAGCGGCTCCAGCCCGAAATAACCGAGCGAATAGGCGGTGGAGCTGAGGGCGCCGTACATCAGGATCACCAGATAGCTGATCAGGAACAGCACGGTGAAGGCATCGACCATCGCCTTGGTTTTTGTCGACCAGGCGCCGTAAAACAGGTCCATCCGCACGTTCGAGCCCATCTGGATCGAATAGGGGCCGCCCAGCACGTAATAGGCGACCATCACAAACTGCGCGGTCTCCAGCGTCCAGTGCGACGGGTTAAAGAAGGTCTTGGAGACCGACGACCACAACAGCACTCCGATCAGGACAAAGATAAGATACATGGCAAAGCGGCCGATGAAGCGGTTCATCGCGTCGATGCCGCGGACATAGGCCCGGATTATTCTAGGCATCAGGCCCTCCCTCGGCCGCCAACGCGGCCAGGGCCGGGCGCAGCAATGTCAGCATTTCTTGTGCCATGGCCTCTTCCTGGTCCGGCGTTGCCACCAGGTCGTTGCGGATTTCGATCATCACATTGGCCAGCCCGTGCGCCAGCCCGTGCAGCTTCAGCGAATGGGTGACGCCATCGGCGGGGCCATAGGGCTCATTGCGCTCCACCCGGCGGTGCGGCAGGGCAGGGGCCTGTGCCAGCATTGCGTCCGCCAGCCGGCTGTCGGCGTCGTGCAGGATGCCGATTTCAACGTCCCGCTGCTTGCCGAAATAGACCGGCGTGAAGCTGTGCATGGTGACCAGCACCGTTTGCAGCCCGGCCTTTTTCCGTGCCTCGATCACCTCCGTCACGGTGGTGCAGAACGGCACATAGACGGTGTCCGCGCGTTCCTGGCGCTCCGCCTCGCTCAGCCCGAAATTGCCCGGCACCGCGACCAGTTCGGATTTCTCCGGCATGGCGCTGGCGGCCTCGGGCGGGCGGTTGCAGTCGTACACCAGCCGCGACACCCGGCTGGCCACCAGCGGCGCATCCAGCGCCTGTGCCATATGCAGGGCCACCGCCCACGCGCCCGGATCCCACGCCGCATGGCTCAGCCGGTCCTCGTCGCGCAGCCCCAGCCCGTTATAGCGGGCGGGGATATTGCTGGAGGCATGTTCGCACAGCAGCAGGACCGGGCTGGTGCCCTCCCGGTTCACCACCTCCACTGCTTCCCCCAAAGCGTGAGAATCGCTCTCTCGCATATGCCGCCTCCCTGCGATTTGGAAAAATGTTTCCATGAAGAGATATTTGTGTCAATATCTTTTCATGATCGGTTCCAGACAGAGATTCCTGAAACTTTCTCTTCAGGCCGGAACCGGGTAAGAAAGTGTCTGTTCAAACGCAGGGAAGTGCCGTTGTCGAAACCGCCCGCCACAGTTCGCGAGTTGATCCGCGAGAACTATTCCTCGCTCACCCAGTCCGAGCGCAAATTCGCAAATTTGCTGCTGGAAAACTATCCCGCGGCGGGTCTGGCCTCGATCACCATCGTGGCCGGCAATGCCGAGGTCTCCACGCCGACGGTGGCCCGGATGGTGCAGAAACTGGGCTTCAAAGGGTATCCGCAATTCCACCAGGCCCTCCTGAAGGAGCTTGAGGCCAAGGTCTCCGGCCCCACCAAACGGCGTGACAACTGGGCGTCCGAGGCGCCCGAAGGCCATCTGCTGAACAGATTTGCACAGGCCGTTACCGACAACCTGCAACAGACGTTTTCCAACATAGACTCGGCCCAGTTCGACGCCGCTGTCCGCCAGCTCGCCAACACCGAGGGGCGGCTCTACGTGGTCGGCGGCCGCATCACCCGGGCGCTGGCAGACTACGCCTTTACCCATTTTCAGGCGATCCGGCAACGGGTCACTCATATGACCTCCTCCTCCGCCACCTGGCCGCATTATGTGCTGGACATGGTGGAGGGCGACACGCTCCTGATGTTCGACGTGCGCCGCTACGAAACCAACCTGCAGCGGCTGGCGGAACTGGCGTCCGAGCGCGGGGTGAAGATCGTCCTGATCACCGACCAGTGGGCCAGCCCCATTGCCTCGGTCTCGGAACACACCTTCAACTGCTGGGTCGAAATCCCCTCCGCCTGGGACTCCAACATCTCCACCATGATGCTTTTGGAGGCGATGATCGCCGCCACCCAGGAGGAAAGCTGGGACAAGACCAAGGACCGCTACGACCGCCTGGATGAGCTGTTCGACATGACCCGGCTGTTCCGCAAGTTCTCCTGACCCTGCCAGAAGCGGCCTGCCGCATGGACTTTGCCCGCGGCTTGCGCCTTACTGGTCAGGGTGCAGTCCGCCGCGGGGCAGGGCGCAACGCCGGTTTCTTTCAGGCAGGAGTATTCAAATGCGATTTTCCCGATTTCTGACCGCCGCCGCAGTTGCAGCGCTGGTTGCAGCGCCCGCCGCGGCCAATCCGCTCAGCCGTATTCTGGCCAAGTCCGGGCTGACGCCGCAGGACACCAACCTCATGCGCCGGGCCGAGCAGGCGCTTCTGGCTGAGGGCGGCAGCGGCCAGCGGGCCAGGTGGAACAATCCGGACAGCGGCGCGCAGGGAGAGGTCCGGGTGGCCGGCAAGGAGGGCGATTGCCTTCTGCTCCAGCATCAGGCCTACCTCAAGGACAGCCAGGACGCCAAACAGGTCCGCCGCAAGTTCTGCCCCTCCGGCGGAGACTGGCTGCTGTCCCAGTAATCTGCCGCAACCGCGTCCTTGCCGCGGCGCCGGGGCAGGGCTAAGCAGGGTGCAGAGTTTTTCTGACGTTCCAGGAGCGAGGCACCCATGTCCGAGATCACCCGCAAACACACTGGCCAGCGCATGAGCCAGATCGTCACCCATGGCGAGACCATCTATCTGGCCGGTCAAGTCGGCACGGCAGGTGCCAGCGTTGAACAGCAGACCAAGGACTGCCTCGCAAAGATTGACGCGCTGCTGGCCGAGGCAGGCAGCAGCAAGACCCGCATCCTGCAAACGGTGATCTGGCTTGCCGACATGAAGGACTTTGCCGAAATGAACGCGGTCTGGGATGCCTGGGTGCCCGAAGGCCATGCGCCGGCGCGTGCCTGCGGCGAGGCCAAGCTGGCCCGCGAGGATCTGCTGGTCGAATTCATCGTCACTGCCGCCAAGGGCTGATCCCGGCAGCAGGAGCAAACAGGCGGGCCGGCGGCCCGCCCTTTCTTTTTCAAAGGGGCGGACAGGCGGACTCAGGAACTTGCTGTCCCGGACCGGCCCGAAACCCGATTCACGTGCAACAGGACCTGCCGTCAGTCCGGTGCCCCGTGCTGCGCGTCCTGAACGGCCGCGGCGTTGTGCCGGGGCCTGTGGCGGCCGATCCCTCTTGCTTAGTGGGTCCGGAACACTCCATCCTCTCTCTTCAGAAGCAGACGCGCAGGGCGCCGGCCCTCCGGTTGGGCGGTTCCGGCAAATCCGGCGGCGGCTGCGAGACGGGAGGACGAGGCACTGTGAACCTTATTGCAGACCTAGACCATCGCTGCGGCCCGGCAAGGCTAGAGCAATGACAGCGCGTTATCAGCTCCATTACTGGCCGATCCCGTTCCGCGGCCACTTCATCCGCTACGTGCTGGCCTATGCCGGGCAGGCATGGGAAGAGCCGGGCTTTGACGCGGTGGCCGGCCTCAAGAAACAAGAGGTCGCGGATCAGCCGCATCCTTTTATGGCGCCGCCGCTGCTGACCGACACCCGGACCGGCACCCATCTCAGCCAGATGCCCGCGATTCTGATGGCGCTGGGCCGCGCCCACGGTCTGCTGACAGAGCCGGACCGGACCCTGCGCCTGATCTGCGATGCCTCCGACATCCTGTTCGAAATCACCCGCTATCACGGGGCGCTGATGTGGGATGCGGCAAGCTGGGCAGACTTCCACGGCAGCCGCCTGCCGCGCTGGATGCAGATCCATGAGCGGATCGTGGCGGAGGCCGGCGTCACCGCCACGGCAGGATACCTGCGGGGCAGGGCGCATCCTGGCCTGGCCGACCTTGTCCTGGGCGCGCTCTGGCACACGATGGCGGACCGCCTGCCGCCGCTGCGCCCGTTGCTGCACGAAAATGCGCCGGTGCTGGAAGGCCTGGCGGACCGTATCGCCGCCGAGCCGCCCGTCGCCGCCCTGATCGCAGACTGGGCCGGGCGCCGCCCGGTTTATTGCGGGGGGCAAATCGAGGCCTCGCTGCTGAACATGCTGAATATGGAGACCGATACATGAGCACGTTTGACGAAGATCTGTTCCTCAAGGGTCTGGAACAGCGCAAATCCACCCTCGGCGCCGAATATGTCGACAACAACCTGGCGGCCGCCGACGGCCTCACCCGCCCGTTCCAGGAGGCGATGACCGCCTGGTGCTGGGGGTTCGGCTGGGGCGATGACGTGATCGACGCCAAGACCCGCTCGATGATGAACCTCGCGATGATCGGCGCGCTGGGCAAGATGCATGAATGGGAAATCCACTGCCGCGGCGCCCTCAATAACGGCGTCACCAAGGAGGAGATCCGCGCCATTATTCACGTGGTCGGCATCTATTGCGGCGTGCCCCAGGCGCTGGAGTGCTTCCGGGTGGCGCGCAAAGTGCTGGAGGAGCAGTCCTGATACGCCTGCGCTGTTCTTGGAAGACCCATGGAGGGGCAGCCATTTGGCTGCCCTTCTTGTTTGCGACTGCGCTGTTTGTCCTTTGGCCGGTTTGGCCCTGGCGATTCCGGGCGGGCGGAGGGGGTTTGGGGGTGTTTGTTGCGATTCCGGGGTGTTGAGTCTGTGGATAAGGGGTGCCGAGTCTGTGGGTAAGTGGCGCGGGGGGCTTTTCCGGGGTGTTCGGGGTGGTTTGCGGTGCGGGGGTGGGGCGGAAAGAGGGTCAGGGGTGCTGACTTTGTTTTGGTGTAAGTCGTTGATTTTATTTGATGCTTGATTTTTCTTTGCGGAATTCTGCGTTTTTCTGAATTTTGGGGTTGCGGGTCTGCGGGGGTATCCGTAAAAGCCCCCTCACCGGCGGCG
>MRWG01000637.1_pt1 | contig 33266 bp, 37 predicted proteins | sample 1013341 | NCBI WGS metagenome assembly MRWG01 (sample SAMN06117577, study PRJNA244670) | biofilm metagenome | biome: Water; feature: Cathode Biofilm; material: Biofilm; isolation source: microbial consortium enriched at the cathode of a solar microbial fuel cell | place: USA: District of Columbia ... | reverse complement strand
GACGGCGATGCCGCCGGCCAGCCTGGCGAGCCGCTCCTGGAGCTTCTCACGGTCGTAGTCGGAGGAGGTGTCCTCGATCTCACGACGGATCTGACTCACCCGCCCTTCGATGGCCGACGCCTCGCCGGCACCGCCGACGATGGTGGTGTGCTCCTTGGACAGCTCCACGCGCCTGGCGGTGCCGAGGTCGTCGAGGCTGACCTTGTCCAGGGTCAGACCCACGTCGTCGGAAATCACCCTGCCGCCGGTGAGCACCGCCATGTCCTGCAGCATCGCCTTACGGCGGTCGCCGAAGCCCGGCGCCTTGCAGGCGGCGACGTTCAGCACGCCGCGCAGCTTGTTGACCACCAGCGTCGCCAGCGCTTCGCCCTCGATGTCCTCGGCGACCACCAGCAGCGGCCGTCCCGAGCGCGACACCGCCTCCAGCACCGGCAGCATCTCCCTGAGGGTGCTGATCTTCTTGTCGCGCAGCAGGACGTAGGGCTCCTGCAGCTCGGCGACGTGCCGGTCCGCGTTGGTGACGAAGTAAGGGGAGAGGTAGCCGCGGTCGAACTGCATGCCCTCGACCACCTCGAGGATGGTTTCCAGCCCCGAGCCGTCCTCCACCGTGATCACGCCTTCCCGGCCGACCTTCGACATGGCCTCGGCGAGGATGTCGCCGATCCCCTTGTCGGAGTTCGCCGAGATCGCGCCCACCTGAGCGATGGCCTCCGGCTTCTCGCAGGGCTCGGCCAGCGCGTCCAGCTCGGCGACGACGGCCCTCACGCCGGCGTCGATGCCGCGCTTGACGTCCATGGGATTGATGCCGGCCGCCACGGCCTTGAGGCCCTCACGGGTGATGGCCTGGGCGATGACGGTGGCAGTGGTGGTGCCGTCACCGGCTTCGTCGGCCGTCTTGCTCGCGACCTGCTTCACGAGTTGGGCGCCCATGTTCTCGAAACGGCCCGCGAGCTCGATCTCCCTGGCCACGGATACGCCGTCCTTGGTGACCAGGGGCGCGCCCCAGCTCTTGTCGATGACGACGTTTCGGCCCTTCGGGCCAAGCGTCACCTTGACGGCGTTGGCCAGTACGTCGACCCCCCGCGCCAGGCGCTTGCGGGCCGACTCGTCGAACAGAACTTTCTTGGCAGTCATGCTCGGTTGTTCCTGATCAGGCGTTGATGATCGCGAGGACGTCGGATTCCCTGAGAACCACCAGCTCCTCGCCGTCTACAGCTACCTCGCTGCCGGCGAACTTGCCGAACAGCACCACGTCGCCGGTCCGAACCGCGGGCGCCCGGACCTGGCCCGTCTCCAGCGGCTCCCCCGGCCCAACGGCGAGCACCTCGCCGCGCTGGGGTTTGTCTCTGGCCTGGTCGGGAATCACGATCCCGCCGGGCGAACGGTCCTCGTCGGCCACGCGCCGGATCACGATCCGGTCGTGCAGAGGCTTCAGCTTCATTCGGATGCTCCTCACAGAGAAACGTTACGGTGTCTTGGCAGCGGCCCGGGAACGGGCCACGGCAAGCCGCGCCTCTATGGGGGCGATTCAGAGGAGTTCAACAGGGAGGAGGAATAGCCTGTAGGAGCGCCCTCCCGGGCGCGATCCAGCCTGTAGGAGCGCCCTCCCGGGCGCGATCCGGCCTGTAGGAGCGCCCTCCCGGGCGCGATCCGGTGGGTACAGCGCCCGGACATCGCGCCCGGCACGCTACCCGGCCAGGGGCGCTCCTACGGAAGTGGAACGCCAATGGGGCCAAAACCGAGGACAGCCCCCAGCAAAACCCGTCAGGCGACCTGGGCGGCCTTGGCGGTCTCGCCGTTGACGCCTTCCACCGCCCGCTCGTGGAGGGCGATGGTGGCAGCCTTCAGATCCTTTTCGTCGACCACGAACTTGATGTCCACGGCCCGCATCGACTGGTGGACAGCGAGCACGTTGATGTCCCCTTCGGCCAGCGCCGACACGCACTTGGACAGCAGGCCGGAGACGTCCAGATTGCTGCCGACGGCGGCGACGATGGCCACGCGGCGCACGGTCACGGTGGCGTTCGGAAACGCCTCCTCGAGGTCGCGCTCGATGCGCTTGGCGTTCTTCAGACTGGTGGCCAGATAGTAGGTGATGGAGTTGGCGTTGCTCTCCCGGGTCACCGTGCGCAGCTTGTACTTGTCCAGGATCTTCTGAATGCCGAACGCGTGCCCGGCCCGGTCCACGATGTCGTGGCTGAAGAACTCCACGGCGTAGACGCCGCGGCGGCCGGCAATGATTTCCACCCGCGGCTCCTCTGACTCGTAGTTGGCCTCGATCAGCGTGCCGGCATGGTGGGGCTCGAAGCTGTGGCGGACCCGCAGAGGAATCTTCGCCCGGCGCAGCGCCTGGGCTGCCCCCGGGTGGATAGCCTCCATGCCGAGCACCGACAGCTGGTCGGCCACGTCGTAGTTGGTGCGGCCGATGGCCACCGCCTTGTCCACGCCGACGATCTTCGGATCGGCGCTGCACAGGTGGTATTCCTTGTGGATGATCGCCTCGCGAGCCCGGGTCACAGCCGCAAGCCGGCTGAAGGTGATCTCGCTGTAGCCGCGATCGTAGGTGTTCATCAGCCCTTCTGCACACTTGGCGTAGCCGGTGCAGATAGGCAATTCCCGCGACAGGTCGTACTCACCGATCTTCTGCTCGAGGTACTCGTGCAACGGCAGGCTCTCGGTCTCCCCCCACCCCGACAGGTCGGCAAAACGGGCTTCGACGCCGTGGCGGCGCATCAGCTGGGCCGTGTTGCTGGCGCTGTGGACCTCGCCGAGGGCGGCAAGCATTTCCCGGACCGTGCCCAGGTGGGCATCCAGATGGAAGTGGCCCGACGCGCACAGGCTCTGCAGCTCCTGCAGCGTCTGCTTGACCTCGGCGACCCGCTGGCGGATGAACGCGTCCGCCTGCTCCAGGTCCTCGTCGTGATCGAAGATCGTCGCGTTCAGCTTGCACATGTGCTCGACGACCTTGTCGAGGGCCTCCTCCCAGAGCCCCTCTTCTTCCGCCTCGTTGAACAACGCGTAAACGCCGGGGTCTCCCGAGTGCTTGTGCTCGAGCAGCATGTCCGTGACGCCCGCGTAGGCAGACACCACGAACACCCGCTGGTACAGATCCGCGCCCTTCAGGTCGCCGATGAGCACGGAACTCATCAACTCGTTGACCCGCGACATCGAGGTCCCGCCGATCTTCTCTACGGTGTGCTCGCGCAGTCCGGCAGGTTGCTGGTCGTTCTCCCCGTCCTTCGTCATGGTATCGGCTCTCAGTCGGTGACTTCTTCGGCATCCAGGCCGTAGGCACCGTCTTTGTCGTGTACCTCCGTGCCCTTCAGCGGCGGATTGAATACGCAGGCACAGACGAAATCTTCCTGCACCCGCAGACAGTGCTGATCGTGCTCGTTCAAGGCATACATCGTGCCCGGCTCGATCAGGTGCCGCTCACCCGTGGCCTTGTCCTCGATCTCCGCCCGGCCGGAAATGCAGTAGACGGACTCGAGATGATTCTTGTACCACATGTGCGTTTCCGTGCCCGCATACAGCGTCGTGATGTGGAACGAGAACCCCATGTTGTCGTTTTCCAGCAGCAGCCGGACGCTGTTCCAGTTGTCGGACTTGACCTGGCGGGCCGTGCCCTGCGCTTCGGATAGCTTGCGAATGAACATGATCAGGATACCTGCTTCAGATGACGGCCCATGGCCTGTTCGATGGAACGCTCGATGATGTCGAGGCCCCGCTCGAGATCGGCGGGCTCGATGGTCAGAGCGCAGAACAACTTCACCACCTCGTCCTCGGGACCGGCGGTTTCGATCATCAGGCCCTCTTTCAGCGCCTGACTGGTGACCTGGTCGGCAACGTCGCCGCTGGGCATGACCAGCCCCTGCATGAGGCCCCGCCCCCGGTGCTCGAGGCTGTAGCGACGGGCCAGCTTGCCGAGGCGCTGCTCGACCAGCGCGGCCTTCTCCTGAATCTCGCGCTCGAAGGCGTCGTCCTTCCAGAAGTGCTCGATGGCGGCTACGGCCGTCACGAACGCATGGTTGTTGCCCCGGAACGTGCCGTTGTGCTCGCCCGGCTTCCAGGCGTCGAGCTCGGGCCGGATGAGCGTGACCGCAAGCGGCAGCCCCATGCCCGACAGGGACTTCGACAGGGTGACGATGTCCGGCTTGATGCCGGCCGGCTCGAAGCTGAAGAACGTACCGGTGCGCCCGCAGCCCGCCTGAATGTCGTCGACGATCAGCAGGATCTCGCGCTTGCGGCAGACCTTTTCGAGACGCTTCAGCCACTCGGCGCTGGCGACGTTGAGGCCGCCCTCGCCCTGGACCGCTTCGACGATGACCGCCGCCGGCAGCTCGAGCCCGGAGCTGGCGTCGTCGAGCAGCTTCTCGAAGTAATCCAGCGTATCCATGCCGTCGCCCATGTAACCGGCGTACGGCAGTCGGAACGTGCCGGCCAGGGTCACCCCGGCGGCGCCGCGGTGATGCTCGTTGCCGGATACCGCCAGCGCGCCCAGGGAAACCCCGTGGAACCCGTTGGTGAAACTGACGACGGTCTCGCGGCCGGTCACCTTACGGGCGATCTTGAGCGCCGCCTCGACGGCGTTGGTGCCGGTCGGCCCGGGGAACTGGACGCGATAGGACAGCCCTCGCGGCTTCAGGATGAAGCGATCCAGCGCCTCCAGAAACTTGGCCTTGGCCTCGGTGTGCAGATCCAGCGAGTGGGTGATGCCGTCGACCGAGATGTAGTCGAGCAGCTTCTGCTTCAGATAGGGATGGTTGTGCCCGTAGTTGAGCGATCCCGCACCGCACAGAAAGTCCAGATAGGCATTCCCCTGGTCGTCGTAGACGTAGGAGCCCCTGCCCTTGGTGAAAACCGGCGGAATGGACCGGGCATAGCTTTGAACGGATGATTCCAGTCTGTCGAAAACGCTCATGACAACTCTCTCGTTTTGCTTCGTGTCGTTGGGTTCGTTGGTTCGCTTCGGACGCTCGGATTCGGACGCTCGGATTCGGACGCTCGCGTCGTCGACGCCCGGGACGACCCGCCGCGACGGGACGCGGATGCCCGGCACCCTCGCCGCCCTCGAGGCGCTCGCCCCGGCGGTGCAGAGCGGTCCCGCTCAGCCGCGGCCGAACGGACCGATGCGCAACAGCACCTCGTCGTTGTGGGTGCCGGCAAAATGGCGTTCGCGGGAAAACAGCAGTGACTGGCTCGACTGAGCACCGCGGGCTTCCGCGAACTTCTCGAACGCACGCCAGCTGGCCTTGTTCTCCGGCTCGATGGTGGTCTCCATGAACCGGACGTCCCGACAGAACTCGCGGTCCACGATGGCCTCCATCATCCGCGTCGCCAGACGCCGGCCGCGGGCCTTCTCGTGCACGGCCACCTGCCAGATGAACAGGGTCTCGGGATCCGTCGGCTTGAGGTAACCGGTGATCGAACCGACCACCGCACCGTCGAGCTCCGCGACGACCGCCGTTTCCGCGAAGTGGGACACCTGCAGCAGATTGCAGTAACGCGAGTTCTGGTCGAGGGGCGGGCACGCGGCGATGAGGTCGAACAGGGCCGGACCGTCCTCCGCGTTCGGTACCCGCAGGATCACGTCCTGGTCCCCGGTGGCGCCCTGATTGCCTTCCCCGGCGGCCGAATGTTTTGCAGTCATTGAATTCATATTCGCTGTTAGGGTTGTATATTTTAGGGATCTAAATAAAAATCTCAACTGAATCTCTCGCCGCGAGCGGCGAATGGGCGGTCAGACTGCCGCCAGTACCGTCATCGTGGCGTCAGATCACGCCACGAATCGCGTCATGAAACATTAGACATGAAAGTTGATGATTCGAAAAAGACCTCCACATTCCAATGCGGCGGGACGACGCGACCCGCCCGAATGCCGGCCCGGAAGGTCGGCCAGCCATTCAGGCAAGCAACATGACTTCAGCCGCATACGCTAGAATCAGCCGCGACATCCAACCGGCCCGGGAGGGCGACGACGCTTTGGCTGCCAAAGAAGACGTCCTCATTGCGATCCGCAAAATCATCCGCGCCACGGACATCCATTCCCGGCGACTGACCAAGACGGTGGGCCTGACGGCCCCGCAACTGCTCGTCCTCCAGGCCATCCGCGACCTCGGAGCGGTGGCCATCTCCCGTCTGTCGACGGAAGTGAGCCTCAGCCAGGCCACGGTGACGACCATACTGGACCGCCTGGAGAAGCGCGGCTACGTGTCGCGTCAGCGCAGCGAGCAGGACAAGCGGGTGGTCCATGCCCTGCTCACGGACGCCGGCCGGGAAGCGGTCAGCAGCGCGCCCACACCGCTGCAGGAAGCCTTCAGCGTGCGCTTCGAGCAGCTCCAGGACTGGGAGCAGTCGCTGATCCTCTCGGCCCTGCAGCGGGTGGCTGCGATGATGGATGCCGACGAGATCGACGCCTCGCCGTTCCTCGAACTCGGCGATCTGACTCATCATCACGAGTAACCGCCTCACTCGGCAGGCCCGTCACCCCGGGGGGACCAGCCGCGCCGCATAGGCCACCGTGCCGCCCGTGAGAGCATGCCGGCGCCGGAAGTTGTCACGGGCCGCAGCTGCCGGCGTTCGCGACGTCTCCCAGGACGCGAAGCCGTCGTACCAGGTCACCAGCAGCATGCGCGTCCAGGGCCGCCCGGCCTCCCCGTCGGGGCGGAACAGCCCCACGGGGCGGGAAGCGTAGTCCGTCGCAGTTTCGAAAGTCTGCCACGCCTCCCGGGACAGGGCGACGAGCTCGTCGCAGTCCTGCGGCCGCACCTCGAAGAACCGGAACACGTACAGGCCGGGCTCGGTCAACGGCTCGGCCGACGCAGGCCGCGCCGTAGCCCGCAGCGCCGCGGAGTCCACCACCGCCACGTCCCCCGGCAGTGCCGGGCGGGCGGCGTCGACCGCGCTGCCGGCGGTGCCGTCGCCGGTCATCACCAGCATCTCGTTGGACGCGATGCCGAACAGGCCACGCCACAGCCCCCAGCAGGCGAGGCCGGCATCGCGCCACGCCGGCAGGGTCTCGCCGAGCAGGCGCCGCTCCAGCTCGACGGCATCCCGGGCGGCGACCCGCAGCCGCAGAAAACCGTAGGCGTCAGCCATGGGCGGCGGCCTCCTCTTCGATCCAGGCGAGCACGTCCGAGGCGACGAAGGCGCCCGGCTCGAGCCCGTCGCGCAGGATCCGCCACGCCAGGCGCTGGCAGACCCGGTTCGCCGGCGTCGGGACCCCGTGCAGACGGCCGAGCAGAACGATCTCGCCGTTGAGATAGTCCGTCTCGATGTTGCCGGTGCCCCGCACCACGCTCTGCCAGGACGAGCCGCCGCCCCGGGGATGCCCGGGCACGTCCTCGTAGCGGTAGACGCCCTCGTGGCGGCGTTCGACCTCCGCCACTGGGGCGCAGTCGATGCCGGCCGCCTCGAAGCAGGCCAGCGCCTCGTGCTTGAGCATCCGCGACACGGTCCGGCTGTCGCCCCGGAGCTCCGTGGCAGCCTGGAGAGCGTTGCCCAGATTCATCAGCAGCTTGGCGTACTTCAGCCGCATGATCGCCGGGTCCGGGCGGGCGCTGAAGCCGGCCGACTCCAGCGCGTCGGTGACGGCCCGGCAGGTGTCGTCGACACCCTGGGGATAGCAGCCGGTATCGAGGATGCCGCCACGGCCGGCCGCGTGGGTCACGACCTGGCCCGGCTCGAGATAGGACGCGGGAAGATGCACGAGCATGCCGTATACCCGGGGGAAGCGGCGCAGCGCCATGCGCTCGTTGGCCACGCCGTTCTGGGCACAGACCACGGCGACATCGGCATCGGTGCTGCGCTCGAGATCCTCCAGCGCCGCGGCGGTGTGCTGGCTCTTCATGGCGAGCAGCACCACGTCACCGCCGCCGATGCCGGCTTCCCGGGGATGCGTCACCACGGGCACCGGCAGGCGCACGGCCCCCTCCGGAGACACGAGTTCCAGGCCCTGATCCGCCATGACCCGGGCATGCTCGCCCCGGGCGATCAACGTCACGTGGTGACCCGCCTGATGCAGTCGTCCGCCGATGGTGCCGCCGATGCCGCCGGCGCCGTAGATCACGAACCTCATGGGCGTCCCCGCTGATCCCTGGCCTTCGAGCCTACGGAGCGCGGGCGGGCAGCGCAATCCGGCGTCCGGCACCCGCCGGAATGCGAACCAGTCCACAGCAGCGATGTGCTGCCGTGCCTATCGTTACCCAGACCCTGCGGCGAGCCATGCTCCGGAGACGACGGACCCTCATGCCCCTCGGCTATCACATCAATCCGGACGACGGCCTGATCACGGTGCAGGGAGACGGCTCGGTGTCCGTCGGCGAGATCACGGAACTCGTACAGTCGCTGCTGGCGGACGGCAGATTCGACCCGACCCTGCCGCAGATCATGGACTTCCGCGGTCTGCGGCCGATACAGCCTGGCGCGGAACAGCCGGGCGACGCCATTGCGGCACTGCAGGCGTTTCTCCAGCAGGAGTATCGCAGCCAGGTCCAGGCCGAGATCGCCGTGGTGATCGACGAGCATCTGGAAAGCCGGCACTGCGCCGATATCTATCTGCTCACCTGCACGATGCACGCCGCGGAGCTGTTTGCGGACTACGATCAGGCGCTGCGCTGGCTCATGCGCCGGGCGTTCGCCAGCCAGTGCCGGCACGACGCCGGCGCGGACCGGTGGCAACTCGAGGCTGACCCGGCGGCCGACGCCGATCCGGCCGTGGAATCAGGCGAATACCGCGATGCCCCAGGCGATGGCGCCGACGGCACCCCAGAATAGATACGGTCCGAAATAGGCGACCACCTGCGCGGCGGTTTCGTTGGCAGGGCTGTAGGTGCCGATATCTTCGTCCTGTCCGTTCATGAACGTCTCCCTCATGCGGACTCCTCGTGGCTGATGGCCTTCCGTCCGTGGCCGCGCGGGGCTTGTCTGCCGCCCCGTCGCTGGAAACGTCCCTGTCCAGAACTGTGACCCCCGTCACAGTTTCGTTTTACGCGCCTGCCGCGTCCCAGGCAAATCCCGTTTGCTTCCGCCCTGTAATGGAGATGTAGGAATCGACGGTCCGCCGGCGCGGCGCCGGCTCAATCGGCGGCCGTGCCGTCCGGCGGAACCACGCCGGCACACTCCCGGGTGACGGCCTCCCGCAGCAGTGCCGCGAGACGGGCCACGCCGGGCCCGACGAAGTCCGCATCCGCCAGCACGAGATAGAGCTGCAGGTAGCCTTCGCCCCCTTCGCGCATGGGCAGCGGCGCGAGGCTGCCCGTCTCGAGCTCCCCGCGAATGCGCTGCTCGGGCAGCCAGGCGAAGCCGAACCCCTTGGCCGCTGCTTCCACGGACGTGGCCATGTGGCTCACCGTCCAGCGCTGATTGACTTCCACCGTGGTGGTGGTGCGGTCCCGCCTGGAGGCACTGTCGCGAACCACCAGGTGACGGTGCGTGGCGAGGTCGCGGGCGGTGACCGGCCGGCCCAGATGGTGCAGCGGATGGCCGGGGTGAGCCACCGCGACCATGCGCACCCACATGAGCGGATCGCCGAGAAAACCCGGCGGGACGTGGGGCGTGATCGCCATGTCGGCCTGCCCGGACAGCAGCGCCTCGCCGGCGCCGCCGAGCACCGACTCGACCACCTCCACGCGGGTGTCCGGGCTCTCCCGGCCGAATGCGTCGAGACAGTCGAGCAGCAGCCAGGTCGGAAACAGCACTTCGACGGCCAGCCAGAGCTCGGCTTCCCAGCCCGCCGAGAGATTCCGCGCCGACCGCTCGAGTTCGTCGGCTTCGGCCACCAGAGCCCGGCCACGGCGGTACAGCATCCGCCCGGTGTCCGTGAGCACCGCGCGACGCCCCGCCAGGGAGAAGGCACGCACGCCGAGCACGGTCTCGATCTTCTGTACGGCGTAGGTCACCGCCGACTGGCTCTTGTCGAGGGCCTCCGCGGCGGACGCGTAGCCGCCGGACTCCACCACGGCGACCAGGGCCCGCCACTGGTCGAGGGAGATGTCAGGCATGACCGACGACGTCCTGTTTCAGGGGCGCGAATTCGCTCATATCAATTTTTCTGATCTAATCAAGCTGATTATTGGCATTTTTTATCCGCTCGACAAATCGTTAAATACGTCCATCGGATCAGCCACCCAGAACCCGGACATCCGGAACCAGGAAGAAGAGAGAGGACCCATGACCACCCTGCTGGAAATCAAATCGAGCCTGTTCACCGACGGCCAGTCGAGCCGTCTGGCAGACCGCTACGTCGAGCGCTGGCGCGCCGCGAACCCGGACGGCACCGTCATCGTGCGGGACTTCGCCCGGGACCCGGTGCCCCACCTGAGCGCCGACGCCTTCGCCGGCTTCGTCGCCGACCCCGCTGCCCGCACGCCCGCGCAGGCCGAAGCCGTGGCGTTCTCGGACACCCTGATCGCAGAGCTCTCCCGGGCCGATGTCGTGGTGCTCGGACTGCCGATGTACAACTTCGGCATCCCCTCGAGTCTCAAGGCCTACTTCGACCACGTGGCCCGGTCCGGCATCACCTTCCGCTACACGGCCGAGGGCCCGGAAGGGCTGCTCACCGGCAAGCAGGTACGGGTATTCGCCGCCCGTGGCGGCATGTACAGCGGCACGCCGCGGGACACCCAGACCGCCTACGTGCGCAACTTCCTCGGTTTTCTCGGCATGCAGGACGTGGAGTTCGTCTACGCCGAAGGGCTGGCCATGGGCGACGAGCCCCGGGATCAGGCCCTGACGGCGGCCAACGCGGCCCTCGACCAGCTCACCGTCTGAGACCAACACGCCCGGGAGATCATCATGACCATCCGCCCCGTCGCCAGCATCGTCACCGGCCGACTCGCCACGGACGGCGCCGGCGTACGTCTGCGGCGCAGCCTCGGCCAGTCGCCGGAGGCGCGCCTGGATCCGTTCCTGATGCTCGACGAGTTCGCCTCCGACGATCCGGAAGACTACATCGCCGGCTTCCCGTCACACCCTCATCGGGGCTTCGAGACCGTGACCTACATGCTCGAAGGACACATGCTCCACGAGGATCACCTGGGGAACCGGGGACACCTGACCGGCGGCGGCGCCCAGTGGATGACCGCCGGCCGGGGCATCATCCACTCCGAGATGCCCCAGCAGGAAGCCGGCCGGATGCACGGATTCCAGCTCTGGATCAACCTCCCGGCACGGGAAAAGATGAAACCCGGCAGCTACCGGGACGTGCGCCCCGACGAGATTCCGCAGACCACGCTGGACCAGGGGGTCACGGCCAGGGTGCTGGCAGGTGCCCTCGATACGCCCCGGGGCCCCGTAGAGGGACCCATTCGCGGCGTCAGCACGGCGCCCCTGTTCGTCGATCTGAGCCTGCCGGCCGGCAGCGTGGTCGATCTGCCCCTGCCCGTCGAGCACCACGCCTTCGCCTACGTGTTCGACGGTGAGGTGGCCGCCGGTCCAGACGGCTCGGCGCGGCGGGTTCCGTCCCATGCGGCGTCCCTGTTCGGCGCCGGCGATGCGGTGCGGATCGCTGCCCCGACCGGCCCGGCGCGCCTCCTGCTGCTGGCCGCCCGGCCGATCGGCGAGCCCGTGGTGCAGTACGGTCCCTTCGTGATGAACAGCCGGGAAGAGATCGAGCAGGCGCTGGCGGACTACCGGGACGGCCGGCTGACGGCCTGACTCTGCCGCCGGCGCGCAGGCGCCACGCGCCCGCCGCCGGATTTCGACGTGCCCCCGAGGGTCGACATGGCTACACTCGCGCCATGCCCGGTCCGGAACTGCTGCTCGCCTTCCTCACCGCCACGGCCGTGTTCGCCTACGTGCCCGGCCCGGCCATGCTCTACGCCACGGCCAGGACCCTGGCCGGCGGGCGCTGGTCGGGATTGATGGCGGCATTCGGCATTCACCTCGGCGGCTACGCCCACGTGCTGGCCGCAGCGGCGGGTCTGGCCGCGCTGTTCCACGCCGTGCCCACGGCGTACCTGCTGGTCAAAGCGGCCGGCGCCGTTTATCTGGTGTGGCTGGGCCTGCGCATGCTGCTCACCCGGGCGGGCGACCCGGCAGCGACCGGGGTCGAGCCACCCACCGCCGGACGGCGGGCCTTTCTCGAGAGCGTCACCGTCGAGGTGCTGAATCCGAAGACGGCCCTGTTCTTTCTCGCCTTTCTTCCCCAGTTCACCGATCCCGCCGCGGCTCTGCCCGTCTGGGCGCAGCTGCTCGTCCTGGGCACGCTGGTCAATGTCATCTTTTCCAGCGCCGACCTGGCCTGCGTCGCCCTCGCCGGGGCTGCTGCCGCGAGGCTGCAACGCTCCGCGCGGGCCCAGCGCATGGCCCGCCGGGCCGGGGGCACCGTGCTCGTGGGGCTGGGCACGCACCTCGCGCTCATGCGGAACTGATACAACCTGCGGACGTATTTCCGTGGAGCCGGTCACGGCAGCCCCGTGGAAATGCCGGGCCGCATGGGACAGTATCGTGCGATCGTGAATCCGTCCGCCGACCAGACCCTGGAATCGACCCTGCGCCGCGCCCTGCGCCAGGTGCTGCGCCCGCTCGTGCGGGTGCTGCTGCGCAACGGCGTCGACTGCCACAGCATGGAGGAGGAACTGCGCCGCGCCTTCGTGCACGTCGCCATGAACGATCTGGTTCCGCCCGGACGCAAGCCGACGATATCCCGGGCGGCGACCATCACGGGCCTCAGCCGCAAGGAGGTGGCGCGCCTGCTCGGCGACGACGGCGACGGCAGCGACGCGCCGTCCCTGGTCGGCCAGAACCGGGCAGCCACGGTGATCGCCGGCTGGGTCCGGGACGTGGACTTTCAGGACGGCAGCGGCGAGCCGCGCCCGTTGAGCCTCGACGATCCGGCCGGCGGATTCCCGGCCCTGGTCAAACGCTACAGCGGCGACATGCCCTATCGCACGGTGCTGGACGAGCTGGTGCGGGTCGGCACCGTGGAGATCATGGACGACGGCCGCGCCCGTCTGCTGGCGCGCTCCTACGTCCCCATGCGGGACGACGTCGCCAAGATCGACATCCTCGGCACCGACGTCGGTCATCTGATCGAAACCATCGCCCACAACCTGGATCACAGCGGCGCCGAGGCCCGCTACCAGCGTAAGGTTCTCTACGACGACCTGCCCGAAGAGTACGCCGAGCAGTTCCGCGTCATGGCGGCGGAGCGGCTGCAGACCCTGCTGGAAGAATTCGACCGATACCTGGCCAAAGGCGATCGCGGCCTCAATCCCGACGTTCCCGGCCAGGGCCGCCACCTCGCCGGCGTCGGCATGTTCTATTTCGAACGCGACCTGGCGGACGACCAGGCCGAGGAGCCCAGCTGATGTACCCGCGAATCCGGTTCCGCACGCTGGTCCTGGGCTCACTGCTCGTGCTGGTGCAGGGCTGCGGTGGCGGCGGGACGAGCTTCGACGTCGCCGTCGGCGGCACGTCGGGCTCCGGCGTGGTGGGCGGCACCTCGGGCTCCGGCGTCACCGGCGGCCCGGTCACCGGATTCGGCAGCGTGCTGATCGGCGGCGTCCGCCACCTCACCAGCGCCGACGATCCGGACATCGACACCCGCTTCGAAGGCCCCGGTGCCGGCTTCGGTGAAGCCGACCTGGCGCCCGGCATGATCGTCCAGGCGGAATGGCGCCAGGACGACGCGGACGCGCCGCGGGAGGCGAGCCGGATCCGCTACCTGCCGGAACTGTCGGGCCCGGTCACGGCGGGCCTGGCCGTCGCCGGCGGCGAGCCATCACTCGAGGTCGCCGGGCTGACGGTGCGCCTGACCGGCACCACCGTGTTCGACGACGCCTACGCCCGGACCACCGCCGGCGTGACCCCGCTCGGTGCGGTCGCCGACCTGGATCCGGCCCGGGACCGCGTCGAGATCAGCGGCTATGTGCTGCCTCTGGATGCGCCCGCCGGCGCGAGCGTGGTGCAGGCCTCCCGCATCGCCCGGATCGGCGTCACCGGTGCCGCGGACCCGGAGGAGACCTTGAGCGGCATCGTCGACGACAGCGGTCCCGGCGTGTTCCGCCTGCTGAACGCCGACGGCGACGCCGTGACCGTCACCTACGATGCCGGCGCCCTGGCCGACGACGCTCCCCTGGACGCGTCCGGCAGCGACGTCCTGCGCGACGGCGCCCAGGTCCGGGTCACCGGTCAGCTCGCCGGCGACGCTCTCGGCGCCGTGTCCCGGGTCGAAGCCACGCTGGCGTCGCTCGCACCGGGCGATGGCGAGGAGATCGCCGCCGACATCGAGGGCCCGGTGGCCAGCCCACCGGATGGCGGACGTTTCCGGGTGGCCGCCCAGACCGTCGCCTTCGACGGCGCGACGACCTTCGTCGGCGGCGACGCCGACGATCTGACGCGGGGCCGTCGGGTCCGGGTGGAAGGCCTCCTCGGCGCGGCCGTGGACGGCGTCCGGGTGCTGACCGCGGAGACGGTCCGCATCGACGCCGACAGCGAGGTCGCCCTGACCGACACCCTCACCGCCGACGTCTCGCTGCCGGCATCCGGCGGCGACCGGACCCTGGAGACCCGCACGGGTCTGACGGTGGTGGTGCGGCCCGGCACGGTGCTTCGCGACGAGCGCGCCGACGCCGGCGACGGACGCCTGCCGGTCGCCTCACTTCGGGACGGCGACACGGTCCGCGTCGACGGCGTATTCGACGACGAAGGCCGGTTGACGGCGCTGGCGCTGGCCAGAGTCGACGAGCAGAGCTGCGAGCTGGAAGCGCAGGTTTTCGGCTCCGCCGTGAGCGGCGGCGACCGGCACTACACCATCGCCGGCCGTCCCGGTCTCGTGATCGCGCAGACGGCCGACACGTCCGAGCGGGTCGCGGATGGTGCGAGCGGCGAGTTCGAGGCGGTCGACCCCGGCGACTGCAGCATCCGGCCCGTGGGCGACGACGTCGACGGCAACCCGGTGGATGCCGGGTTCCTGGCCGGCCGGGTGGGCCCGCTGGACCCGCTGGACGACTGAGCCCCGGGGCCGCGGCAGAGTGTGACGACCGCCACGTCCTGAGGGGCCGCCGCTTGCCGGCTCGACGAGGGCCGGCGACCATCACGGAGATGTTTCGCCAGGACGGCGCCGATCACCGGCGGCGGACCAACCCGGACGTTCCACCATGCCGGCTCGCTCGACACCAGACACATCTGGCCCGCGGAAGGGTCCGACCGCAGCCCTCGCGGCCCTGCTGGCCCTGTCGGCCATGCTGCTGGCCGGCTGCAACCAGGCCGACTTCGCCTTCACCACCGGCCGCTCAGGAGAGCGCTTCGCGCTGCCCGAGGTGCCGCCGGAGAGCCGCGCCGCGGCCTGTCTCGACACCCTGGCGAAGGACGACGCCGGCGTCCGCGCGCAAGCGGCGGACAGCGAGCAGGTCGCCAACCTGGGGCCGCTGTCCGAGCACGCCTTCCGCAAGCGCGAACGGCAGCGGCAACGGGCCTGGGACCAGGCCTACTGCCGGCGCCAGGCGGAATGCCGGTTCCTCGCCTTTCCCGAGGCGGCGGCCGCGGACCTGAACCACAGCGTCGAGCTGTGTCTCGACCACCGGGCCCAGCGCCGGGTGGCCATGGGGTTGTAGAATGCCCGGCATGATCACCGAGTATCAGGCCGAAGCCCCGACCCGGGACGATGTCGATGCCGCCGCGGGCCCCGTGCTGCTGGACTTCGGCACCAACTGGTGCGGCCACTGCCGGGCGGCGCGGCCGCTGATCGAAGCGGCGCTGTCGGAACACCCGGAGGTCCGCCACATCCCCGTGGAGGACGGCAAAGGACGTCCGCTCGGCCGCAGCTTCGGCGTCAAGCTGTGGCCGACCCTGGTGTTCCTCCGGGATGGGCGGGAGATCGAGCGTCTGGTGCGACCCCGGGACGTCCAGGAGATCCGGAACGCTCTGGCAGGGCTCTGAGCCCGCGGCGGCGCGCGCCCTCTCCCGCGCCCTCAGTCATCCCCTCTGCGCGTCCACGTCGTGGACCGCTTCGCCGGCCAGCCGCCCCAGGTCGTGCGCCACGGCTGCCACGGGATCGTCGGTCCGGATCAGCAGCCGGGCGCGACCACGGCCATCGAACACATAGACCGCAGAAGGATGTGACACGGCGTAGCCGTCACCGTCGGAGGCGCCATAGCCGAACGTCGCCCGATACCGCCTGGTCATCCGCCGCAGCGCGTCGACGGTGCCGGTGATGCCGACGAACTCCGGTCCGAATGCCGCCGTGTACTCCGCCAGAGACGCCGGCGTGTCCCGACCGGGATCCACCGACACGAACAACACCACCATGCGTTCGCGGGTTGCCCCAGGCAACTGATCCAGAGCGCGTCGCAATCTGGCGAGTGTCACGGGACAGACGTCCGGACAATGGGTATAGCCGAAGAACACGGCCGCAACCTCACCCCGGAACGCCGCCTCCGTCACCGGCCGACCGTCCTCTGAGACGAGTGCGAACTCGAGTGGCGGCAGCACGCCGGTGACGTCCTTGGTCTCCCAGACCGTACCACCGCCGCAGCCCGCCACCAGCAGGGTAATCGCTGCAAGCATTCTGAAAGTACCAGGTGGCAGGGTCACGTCATCCATTCTCCCTGCCGGATTCCTGCGGGAGTCGTTCCCGTCCGCCGCCGACCGGGCCCGCCTCCTCGCGCCGCCATCGCCGCAGCAGGGTCAACGCCCCGACGACGCTCATCATGGCCGCCGGGATCCAGGTGATGAGCCCCCCGTAGAGCTGATCCTGGGCCGGCGACAGCGGAAACGCCCGGCCGCAGACCGCATACACGTCGTACAGATCGGATGGCCCGAGAGCGATGAACGCGCCGATGGCGATCTGCGGAAACATCACGGCCACCAGCACGACGATGCGCGTGCCGTAGCCGGGATCCACCAGATGCCCGCCGCCCCGCGGCGCCAGCATCAGCCACCAGAACAACAGACCGTCGATGGCCATCGACCAGTTCATGAGCAGATAGAGGTCCCGGCTCAGCATGGCGTCGAAGTGCACCGACGGGATCAGCCAGAACGCGATCAATCCAACGAACAGCAGCCCGGCCACCGCGGGTTGCTGAAGGCAGCGATACACCCGGACCGCACTGCGCGGCGCCTGCACCGCTGCGCCCGGCGCGCGCCGCCATACCGGCAGAGGATCGGACAGCGCGATCAGAAACGGTCCCAGATGGTACAGCACCAGATGCTGGGCCCGGTGCGCGGAAAACAGGTACTGCGCGAAGTAGTCGAGCCGGGTGTGCATCACGGCGTACATCGACAGGACGCCCAACCCGTAAAGCACGCGGCGCCAGTACGCCGGTCGGGCGCCCCGGGCGAGACCGAGCGCATACGCGGCTACCGCGACCGCCAGCCCCAGCACGGCGGCCGGATCGAACTCCCAGGGAACGAACCACTTCACCACGCCGCACACCATACCCGCGCAGGCCGAGGACCTCACGTTACGGCACGCTCCGTCAGGCGTCGATCAGCACCCACGCCCCCAGCACGACGAACAGCGCTGCGGCCACGTAGCGGATCAATCTGAGCGGCAACCGATGGGCATTCAGGTGGCCGATCAGCACCACCGGCACGTTGGCGGCCAGCATGCCCAGAGTGGTGCCCACCACCACCAGCCAGACCGGCTCGAACTCCGCGGCGAGGACCACCGTCGCGATCTGGGTCTTGTCGCCGATCTCCACCAGAAAGAACGCGATCAGCGTGGTGAGAAACGCGCCGTAGGGATACCGGGCAGCCGCATCGTCCTCCCTGTCGGGCACCAGAATCCACAGGCCCATGACGATGAAGGCGCCGGCGATGAGCCAGCGCTGCCACTCGGGCGACAGCAGTTGCGCCAGCCAGGCGCCGATCTCCGCGGCGATGCCGTGATTGGCGATGGTCGCGAGCAGAATGCCCGCGATGATCGGCCAGGGCCTGCGGAAGCGGGCGGCCAGAAACAGGGCCAGGAGTTGGGTCTTGTCGCCGATCTCGGCGAGGGCCACCGAGAAGGTGGAGATGACGAGCGTTTCCACGGAGTCCGGATCCTCGGGGGCGGGACTGTGAGCACCAATGACACGCGCCCTCGTCCCGCCCCGGTCCGAAGTCGTCGTGTCAAAGGTCTCGCCAGACCCGAGGCCGTGCACGCCATGGCCCATGCGGGCCAAATGTGTTGACGGGCACCCTCCACTGCCGTGGAGGCGGCTACTCCCCTAAGACCGCAACATGATATCGATTCCCCCGGGCTCGCGGCAAACGGACCGGACCCGTGGAATTGCCTGGCCCGGCGCCCCGCTGCATGATGTTCAGGATCAATCGCAGGAGCCACTTTCATGGGCAGTCGTCGATCGCATCCAGCTCGGCGAAGGGCCGCCTCGACGCGCCGCCGGCTGTTCCGTGCCCTGGCGACAGGTTGCCTGATCGGCCTCTGGTCGAGTCAATCGGCCGTCGCGGAGCCAACCGCGCCGGCCTCCCGCTTCGAGGTCGCCGAAGCCACCATCGAGGACCTGCACCGGGCCCTGTCTGCCGGCGTCACCACCTGCGAGGAGGTGGTGCAGGGCTACCTGAAGCGCATCGAGGCCTATGACCGGCCCACCGGGCTCAATGCCATCACCGTGGTGAACCCCCGGGCCCTGGCGCGCGCCCGGGCGATCGACGGGAAGCTTGCAGCCGGCGAGCGCGTGGGCGAGCTCTATTGCGTCACCGTGCTCGTCAAGGACAACTTCGACACCCACGACCTGCCCACCACCGGCGGCTCCGTGGCCATGCTCGACAGCCGCCCACCCGACGATGCCTTCATGGTGCGGCGGCTGCGGGAGGCCGATGCCATCGTCATCGCCAAGACCAACATGGCGGAGTGGGCGTTCAGCCCGCGCCAGACCCGCAGTTCCTCCTATGGCGTCACCGCCAACGCCTACGCCCTCGACCGGGTCCCGGCAGGCTCTTCCGGCGGCACGGCCGCGGCCGTGGCCGCCAGCTTCGGCACGGTCGGGCTGGGCACCGACACCGGCAACTCCATCCGCGGTCCCGCCTCACACCTCGCGCTGTTCGGCATACGCTCGACCCTGGGACTCACCAGCCGTGACGGCGTGATACCGCTCGTCCTCGACCGGGACATCGCCGGGCCGCTGACCCGCACCGTCAGCGACGGGGTCCGGGTATTCCAGGCGGTGGCAGGCTACGATCCCGCCGACCCGATCACCGAACTCGGCCGGGACCGCCGCCCGGCGGACTATCGATCGTCCCTGGCGGAGCCGACGCTCGCCGGCATGCGGATCGGCGTGCTGCGCGCCCTCGCGAAGCCCGACCAGGCCGATGCAGGCATCCTCGCGCTGTTCGATGCTGCTCTCGCCGACCTCGAGGTCGGCGGTGCCACGCTGGTGGACCCATTCGTCGTGCCGGACCTGGCGCGTCATCTCGAGGCCGACAATTTCTGTCCGCGGTTTCGCTACGACATGCACGGCTATCTCGAGAGTCTCGGGCCCGCCGCACCGTTCGACGACGTCATGGTGGCGTTTCAACGGGGCCAGCATGCGGATTACGTCGCCGATCGGCTCGAGTTCTTCGGCGGCTTTCCCCTGGACGTTCCGCCGGAGCGCTGGGATCCGCCCTGTCCGGCGTTTCCGCACCACCCGGGCCGGCAGGCCTACCTCGAAGACGTGGTCGCGGCCATGGATGCGGCGGACGTCGACGCGATCGTTTATCCCACCTGGACCCATCCCCCGGCGCCCCTGGCCAGCCCGGTGGCGGACTATCGCGGCGACAACTCCCAGCTCGTGGCACCGGCCACCGGCATGCCGGCAGCCACGGTGCCGATGGGATTCCGGGACGGGGTTCTGCCCGCCGGCCTGCAGATTCTCGCGCGCCCGTACGCGGAACCCGTGATCTTCCGGGTCGCCTACGCCTACGAGCAGACCACCCGGTACCGGCGCGCCCCCGCGGCATTTCCCCCTCTGAAGGACGGTGATTGAGCCATCGGGACCGAACCGGTCAGTGCGCTTCGGCGTGACGATGCTGGCCGGAACACCCCGCGTCGGCGCAATCCATCCCTGATCCGCCCGAGCCCGGCCCGCCGGCGGGGCCGGCCGCGAGTTGCAGTTCGGCCCGGGCCAGACGCGTGACGTGCAGCGCGGCGCTCAGGTTGAGGGCCGCGATGCCCGCCGCCACGCCCAGGTCCGGCCAGCGCGAGCCCGTGGCGACCACGCCGCCCGCCGCCGCGATGACGGCCAGGTTGGCGATGGCGTCGTTGCGGCTGCACAGCCAGATGGACGTCCGGTTGCTGTCGCCGCCGCGGAAGCTGAACAGCAGCGCCGCCACCGCCACGTTCACCGCCAGCGCCAGCATGCCGATGCCGCCCATCACCGCCGCGTCCGGCTCGCTGCCGGCCACCGCCCGATAGACGGCGCTGCCGAGCACCCAGAGACCGAAGGCTGCCATGGTGGCGCCCTTGAACAGCGACGCTTTCGCCCGGCTGGCCAGCGCGCCGCCGACGACGAACAGGCTGATGGCGTAGTTGGCGGAATCGCTGAAGAAGTCCAGGGCGTCGGCCTGCAGAGACATGGAGTCGCCGATGGCGCTGGCCACCGCCTCCACCAGGAACATCGCGAAATTGGCGGCCAGCGCGATCCACAGCACCCGCCGGAACCGGCGGTCCGTGACGTCGCCGGCGTCGCTGGCGCAATCGGTGCAGCCGGCCATCAGGCGTCTCCTTCCAGATCGTCCCGGGGCTCGGTGACGTGGGCCACCATGTCCTCGATGACGCACTGAACGTGGGCGTCCCGGGGTGAGTAGAACATCTGCCGGCCGCGACGTTCGGCCCGGACCAGACGGGCAGCCCGCAGCAGCCGGAGGTGGTGACTGACCAGCGACGGCGAGGCCTCGACCCGGGTCGCGATGTCGCCGACGCTCGCCGGCTCGGCGAGGCAGCTCAGCACGATGCGCAGCCGGGTGCCGTCGCCCAGCAGGCGGAACAGGTCGGCGAGCTCGGCGACCCGTTCCTCGGCCAGGTCACCGCCGAATGGCCGGAGATTGTCGATGGCCGTCATGGTCTCAATACCATACATATGAACACATGTTCATATGTTAGTCATGATGCCGGGGCCGCACAACCCCTTCGTCACTGGATCCGTATCGATGCCGCCGGTGTGCATCGGCGATCCAGCCAACGACCCTTTAGCTAGTGAGAACACGTCCTAGCTAATGCGAATGCTTCGCATTATCATTCTTTTTAATGTCCACAACCCAGGTCACCGGCCGGCGCGATACGGCCTTCCGGGCGACCCGATCGTTCACGAGCCCAGGAGCTGAATCATGTCACCGTCCCGTCCGGGCGCGCTTGCCGTTGCCGCCCTGCTCTCCGCCGCCGCCACCGCCCAGTCCGGCCCCATCGAGGAAATCGTCGTCACCGCCGACGGTTCCCAGGTGACGCTCCCCGACCCCTACGCCGGGGGACAGGTGGCCCGGGGCGGCCGGTTCGGCCTGCTGGGCAACCTGGACATGATGGACGTGCCGTTCAACGCGACGGCGTACACCGAGAAGCTGATGCGGGACCAGCAGTCGAGAAGCGTGGCCGACGTGCTGCAGAACGACCCGGTGGTGCGGGTCGCCAAGGGCTTCGGCAACTTTCAGGAGCTCTACGTCATCCGCGGCTTTCCGGTGTTCTCCGACGACATGACCTACAACGGCCTGTACGGAATACTGCCGCGCCAGTACGTGGCCGCCGAGCTGCTCGAACGCGTCGAGGTGTTCCGTGGCGCCAACTCGTTCCTGAACGGCGCCGCCCCCGGCGGCAGCGGCGTCGGCGGAGCCTTCAACCTCGTTCCGAAGCGCGCCCCGTCCGAGCCCCTCACCCGGCTGTCCGTCGGCTTCGAGAGCGAGGCCCTGCCCCACGCCGCCCTCGACATCGGACGTCGTTTCGGCGCCGCGGACACCACCGGCGTGCGCATCAACCTGCTGCACCGCGAGGGCGAGACCGCCATCGACAACCAGGACCGCACCCTCACGGCCGCCTCGGTGGGCACCGACTACCGCGGTGAGCGGCTGCGGCTGTCGGCGGATCTGGGTTACCAGGATCACCGCATCGACGCCCCCCGGCCCAGCGTCACGCCCCTCGGCGCGGTGCCGGACCCGGCCGCGGCCGACGCCAACTTCGCCCAGCCCTGGACCTACACCGACGAGGCGCAGCTCTTCGGCGTGGTACGGGCCGAGTACGATCTCAGCCCGACCGTCACCGTCTGGGCCGCCGCGGGTGGACGTGACGGTGAAGAGCGCAACGTGCTCAGCAACCCCAGCGCCTTCGCCGACGGCGCCACCACCGCCTACCGGTTCGACAACGTCCGCGAGGACGACATCGTCTCCGCCGACGTCGGGCTCCGCGGCGACTTCCGGACCGGCGCGGTGGGTCACACCCTCACCCTGTCCGCCTCGGCCATTGCCATCGAATCGAACAACGCCTATGCGTTCTCGAGCTTCACGGGCTTTGCCGGCGATCTCTACGACCCGCAGGACGTGGCCCCGCCGACGCCGGATTTCTTCGTCGGGGGCGACCTGTCGTCGCCGGGCAAGACCGAGGACACCCGCAACCGCAGCCTGGCACTGGCCGACATGGTCTCGCTGCTCGACGACCGGCTGCTGCTGACCCTGGGTCTGCGCTATCAGGAGATCGAGACGAAATCCTACGACTACGACACCGGCGCCGAGCTGTCCCGCTACGACGAGAGCCGGGTCACCCCGATCGCCGGCGGGGTGCTGCGCTTCGGCGAGCAGGTGTCCGTATACGGCAACTACGCCGAGGGCCTGATTCCCGGCGAGACCGCGCCCGCCACCAGTGGCGGCGTCCCGATCGTCAATGCCGGCGAGACCTTCGACCCGTACCAGGCCGAGCAGTACGAGCTCGGGGTGAAATACGACGGCGGTACCCTGGGCGCATCGGCGGCGCTGTTCACCCTGACCCGCCCGAGCAGCCTGGTGGCAGGCAACGTGTTCACCGCCGACGGCGAGCAGCGCAACCGCGGCCTGGAGCTGAGCGCCTTCGGCGAGCCGCGCTCCGGCCTGCGGGTGCTGGGCGGCCTCACCTGGCTGGACGCCGAGCTCACCGAAACGCAAGGAGGCGTCAACCAGGGCAATGACGCCGTCGGCGTGCCCGAACTGCAGGCCAACCTGAACCTGGAGTGGGATGTGCCGGCCGTGCCCGGTCTGACCCTGGACGGCCGGCTGATCTACACCGACGAGCAGTACGCCGATGCGGCCAACACCGTGAGCGTGGACGCCTGGACCCGGCTGGATCTCGGCGTGCGTTACGACACCCGTCTGTTCGCCCGCAGCGCCACCCTGCGGGCGCGCCTGGAGAACGTCACCGGCGAGGACTACTGGGCCTCGGTCGGCGGCTTCCCGGGATCGAACTACCTGGTGCTCGGCGCGCCCCGCACTCTGCTCGTCTCCGCTGCCGTGGATCTCTGAGCCGTGCCGGTCGTCAACGTTGCCGCTGCGCTGCTCACCGCTGCCGCCGGAGTGGCTCTGCTCTACGGCGCCTGGCAGAGCCGGGTCCCCCGGCGCCGGCTGCCGGTCCCGGCCGGGTGGGCGCTGCTGTTCGCTTCCGGCTGGTTATGGGTGGCCGGCACCGGCACGGAATTCGGCATCACCCTGTTGCTGCTGACGACGTCGCTGGTGGCCTGGCTGTTCGTCTGGCGCAACCGTCAGCACCGCGAGCGCCGGGCCCGCGAAGACGCACCGCCGAAGGTCACCGAAGGCCGCAGCCTCGCTGAGCACGCCCTGCTGTTCGTGCTGGTCGTGCCGCTGGCCGCCGTCGCCGCAGCGATGGTCTCGGTCGCCCTGTCCCTGGCGCTGCCGGTCTCCGAGGTCAACGCCATGGTGATCGTGCTGGTGGTGATGCCGGTGCTCTGGGGTGCCGGCGCCTGGTGGGCGGCCGCGGACCCGAGGATGGCGCGACCCGCGGCGGCGATGGCGCTCGGCGCCCTGGCCGGTGCCGCCATCATCTACGTCTGAGGGAGGGAACGGATCATGAAGCTCGGCTTGAACGCGAAGCTGGTGAAGCAGTCCCTGGCCAGCCACTCCTGGGTCGGGGTGACGGTCGGCGCGCTCATGTACCTGGTCTGCCTGTCAGGCACCCTCGCGGTCTTCTATCCCGAGTTCGAACGCTGGGAGCAGCCAGACGTCGCCGAGACGATGGACTACGACCCCGCGGCGGTGGAGTCCGCTTACCGGGAGATCGTCGCCGGCGGCGAGCCGGTGACCCATCACATGTTCGTGGCGCTGCCCACCGAGGCGGTGCCCCGCACTTCCATCTCGTCGGAGAACCGGGGCTGGTTCCTCGAACCCGACGGCAGCCTGGGCCCGGCGGTGGGCCACGACTGGACCCACATGCTCATTGACCTGCACCTCTATCTGCACCTGCCGCAGAACTTCGGCATGGTCGTGGTCAGCGCGCTGGGCGCGCTGCTGTGCGGGCTGATCATCTCCGGCTTTCTGGCCCACCCGCGGCTGTTCAAGGACGCCTTCCTGCTGCGCCTCGGCGGCTCACGCCACCTGGAGCAGGCGGACATCCACAACCGGCTGAGCGTCTGGGGTGCCCCGTTTCACCTGATGATCGGCATCACCGGCGCGTATTTCGGCCTGGCGGCGCTGATGTCGCTGGTGCTGGCGGGAGCCTACTTCGACGGGGACACGGACGCCCTGTCCGCCGCCGCCTTCGGCGCCGAGCCGGAGCTGCATCAGCCCGCGCGGACGCCGGCCATCGCCCGGGCCATCGAGGAAACCCGACGCCTCGCGCCGGAGGCGCGGCCGTTCTACGTCACCATCGAAGACGCGGACGTGCCCGAGGAGCAGTACATGATCGTCGGCGCCCGACATGCCGGTCGGCTGATCTGGGCGGAGCAGTACCGGTTCGACGCCGCCGGCAACTATCTCGGCAACGTCGGCTACTCCGACGGCGAGGCGGGCCGCCAGGCCCTGTTCTCCGTCTACCGGCTGCACTTCGGCCACTTCGGCGGGTTGCCCGTGAAGCTGCTGTACCTGGTTCTCGGCCTGGCGCTCACGGTGGTCTCGGTGACCGGCATCAACGTCTGGCTGGCACGCCGCCGTGGCCGCGACCGGCTCAACGACCTGTGGGCCGGCTTCGTCTGGGGGGCGCCGCCGGCGCTCGGCCTCACCGCCATCGCCCAGGTGCTGCTCGGCATTCCGTCCGCCGCCGTGTTCTGGATCGCACTCGGCCTTGCCATGGCCTGGGCCGTCGCAATCCGGGACGGGACGCTGAGCCGTCGCCGGCTGCAGGCGCTCACCGCCGTCGTGCTGCTGCTGCTGGTCGCCGGCTACCTGCTGCGTTTCCATAAGGATGCACTGGGAGGTCTGCCTCTGGTCTTGAACACGGCCCTGGTGGCCACCGCCGCCGTGTTCGCCTGGGCCGCCGCCCGGGGACGGACAGGCCGGGCTGCAGCGCCACAGACCACCCCGCCATTGCACCCATGACCGAGGGCGGCATTTGCTAGCATGGCGCGGAGGCAGCGCTGGGGGACGGCAGCATGACATTTCGCCATCGGCTGGCAGTGGCCGCCATCGCCACGATGCTGGCGATCTCGACCTTCGGGGTCTCCGGCCAGGTGTCACCCGCCGGGCTCGATCCCTCCGCCGAACCGGCAGGCGCCGACCTGCGCGCCAGGGTGTTCGAAGTCGAACGCGCGTTCGCAGCCACCATGGCCGAGCGGGATCATGCCGCCTTCGCCGCGATGATCGCTGACGAGGCGATCTTCTTCGCCGGCTCCGAGCCACTGCGCGGCCGCGCGGCCGTCGCCGCCGCCTGGTCCGGCTATTTCGAAGGACCCGAAGCGCCGTTCTCCTGGGAACCCGACCAGGTGGAGGTGCTGGCGTCCGGGACGCTGGCGCTCAGCACCGGCCCGGTGTTCGACGCCAGCGGGCGCGTCACCGCCCGCTTCCAGTCGATCTGGCGGCGCGATCCGTCCGGCGAATGGCGCATCGTGTTCGACCGCGGCTACCCCGTCTGCGATCCACCGCCGGACGCCGGCGAGCCGGGAGGGCCTTGAGATGTTGCCGCCTCCCGTAGACAGCGCGCCAGACGCTGCCGAACACATCCGCGAGCATGGCCTCGCGCTGCTCGCCGGTCAGATGCCGGCAGACGTGCTGCGGACAGCCCGCGACGCCACCTACGGTGCCGCCGAAGAAGACCGGCGCCTGGGGCGCGAGGCGGACCGGTTCGGGCTCGACTATGGTGAGGGCAACGTCCGGGTGTGGAACATCCTCAACCGCGCGCCGGTGTTCCGGGATCTGGTGCAGCAGCCCGTGGTCCTCGAACTGCTGCGCTCGGTCACAGGCTGGCCCGCCCTGCTCGGCAACATCTCCGCCAACATCGCCGAGCCCGGCAGCGACGGCGGCATGCTCCACGCCGACCAGATCTTCGTGCCCAGGCCGTGGCCGCCGGAGCCCCAGGGTATGAACGTCGCCTGGCTGCTCGACGACTTCACCGCGGACAACGGCGCCACCGAAGTGGTGCCGGGCAGCCACCGCGCCGGCGACGACGTGGATCCCGCGGCACTGTCGAGCCAGGCCGTGCCGGTGATCGCCCCGGCGGGAACCCTCATGGTGTTCGAGAGCCGGCTGTGGCACCGCACCGGCTGCAACCGCTCGAGCGCGCCCCGGGCAGCTCTGTTCGGCTGGTACACCCGGCCCATCTACCGCACCCAGGAGAACTGGTTTCTCTCCCTCGACGACGAGGTGGTGGCGCAGGCGTCGGACGACCTGCTGGTGCTGCTGGGCTACCGTACCCAGGGACTCGGGCTGGTCTACGGCCGCTCGCCGCGCTGAGCCGACCCGACGACGCCGCGATCGCGCGCTGCTTCGGCGCAGTTGTGAAACGCTTGTCTCACTTTTGAGCTAATGATACGTTCGTCTCAATTCAACCCGATCGAGGCCGGGGAGGCCTGCTCTGAACACAGCCCGCGGAAACAGCATCGACGGCCGCACCCGTCGCCGGCTCGAGAACGGTGCCCGTATCTTCGATGCCGCCATGGAGCTCCTGGCTGAGCGCAGCTACGACGACATCTCCGTCGAGGAGATCTGCGCCGCAGCCAACGTCGGCCGCGCCACCTTCTTCCGGGTTTATCAGACCAAGGCCGATCTGCTGCTGGAGTTCAACCGCCGCCTCGCCGAGCGCGTGCAGGCCCGTCTGGATGCCGGAAGCCCCGAGCAGGTCGACGAGGCGTTGCGCATCGTCGGCAACGAGATCGCCGATACCTGGACCGAGACCGTCCCGGGTGCAGCATCGCTGGCCATCGACTTCATTCAGTCCGCAGGCGGGCGCGGCCTGCACACCGGCCACCCGGAGCTCCTGCGCATCGTCGTCGGCATCGTCGAGCGGGGACAGGCCAGCGGCGAGCTGGAAGCGACACTGCCGGCGGGGCTGATGGGGTCCCTGGCGCTGGTGCAGGCGGCGGCCCCGGTCACGTACTGGTTCAGGCATCCCGAACGCGATCTGCATCAGCTCATCGACGAGGCGATCGATCAGTGGCTGCACGGCGCCCTGGCCGACGGAGGAGCACGGACATGACCGAACAGACCACCGGCGGCGCGCTGATCGCCCGCACCCTGGCCACCCTCGGGGTCAGGGACGTGTTCGCGCTGCACGGCGGCCACCTCGATGCATTCCTGGTGGCGTGTCCGGACGAGGGCATCCGCCTGACGGACTTCCGCCACGAGGCTTCCGCCGGCCACGCGGCCGACGCCTACGCCCGCTCGTCGGACACCGGCTTCGGTGTGTGCGTGGTGACCGCCGGGCCGGGCTTCACCAACGCCATCACGCCGATGACCAGCGCCTGGGTGGACGCCGTGCCGGTGGTGTTCATCGTCGGCTCGCCGCCGCTGCGCGAGGTGGAGACCAATCCGCTGCAGGGCGGCATCGACCAGATCGCCATGGCGGCACCGGTGACCAAGTGGGCCCACCGGGTGACCAACGTGGAACGGCTGCCGGACCTGATCGAGAAGGCGGCCCGCATCGCCGTCTCCGGAAGACCCGGCCCCGTGCTGCTGGACGTGCCCATCGACGTCATGTTCATGCCGGTGCGCGAGGTGATGTTTCCAGTGGCGTCCCGGCCGGTGGCCGCCGACCGTCCGGCGCCGTCGCGGGCTGCCACCGAGCGCGCCCTGGCGCTGCTCGCGGGCGCGCAACGCCCCGTGATCATCGCCGGCGGCGGCACCGTGTTCTCCCGCTGCAGCGACTCGCTCCGGCGCTTCGCCGAGGCGACCGGCGTGCCTGTGGCCGCCAGCACCATGGCCCGGGGCATCCTGCCCGAGGCTCATCCCCTGTACGTCGGCGGGGTGGCATCCATCGGCGGCGCGGTGGGCCGGGGCGCGGCGCCGGACGTGGTGGTGATGGCGGGCGCCCGTGCGGGCATGTATCTGGGCGGGCGCGCCGGATCGATCATCCCCGCAGACGCCCGGGTCATTCAGATCGACATTGACGGCGGCGAGATCGGCCGCCTGCGGCCCGTGGATCAGGCCGTCGTCGCCGACTGCGACGAGACCTTCGCCGCCTTCGCGGACGCCTGTGGCGGCTTCCACTGGCCCGAGCGGCAGGACTGGGTACAGACGCTGAACGCCGGTCGGCGCCCCTTCGATCCGCTGTTCGCCGACGCCCCGAAGGAGACCCGACCGGGCGTGCTGCATCCCTATCACGCCACCAGGGCCGCCATGGATGCCCTCGAGGATGGCACCGTGGTGGTCATCGACGGCGGCGAGTCCTCCGGATGGGCCAGCGTCACCGCGCGTTCCGCGGGCCCGGGGCTGTGCATGCAGAACGGTTATCTCGGCTGCCTCGGCATCTCCCAGGGCATGGCCATCGGCAGTGCCATCGCCAACCCGGGCCGGCCGGTGGCCATCTTCAGCGGTGACGGCGCGGTGGGCTTCAACATCCAGGAATTCGACACGATGGTGCGCCACGAGCTGCCCATCGTCACCATCGTCCTGAACAACGCCTGCTGGGCCATCTCCCGGCGCGGCCAGGACATCGTGTTCGGCGAGAACCGGCGCAGCATCGTCGGCCTGGCGAACACCCGCTACGACCAGGTCGCGACCGCCTTCGGCGGCGACGGCGAGACCGTCGACCGCTACGACGACATCGCGCCGGCGATCCGACGGGCGCTGGCGTCACGGCGCCCGACCTGCATCAACCTGATCGTCGACCCGGACGTGGTGAACCCGGCGATTCCCGCGATGGTCGGCGACCCCAGCGTGCCGGACCAGATCATGATCCCGTACTACGAGAACATCCCGGTCCGGAGAGACACCTAGGCCGGAAAAACACCCGAGCGAACCCGACAACCAACGCCGGGGCCAGACCCTGATGGGACGGCCCCGGCAGCGGAAGCTACGCAACTCGACAACAGGAGAAGAACCATGGCTATCAGGACCCGCTTCACCGAGGAATTCGGCATCGAGCACCCGATCGTGCAGGGGGGCATGCAGTGGGTGGGCTATGCCGAGATGGTGGCGCCCGTGGCCAACGCCGGCGGGCTCGGCTTTCTCACCGCGCTGACCCAGCCGACGCCGGAGGATCTCGCCAAGGAAATCGCCCGCACCCGGGAGATGACCGACAAGCCGTTCGGCGTGAACCTGACGATCCTGCCCGCCATCAACCCGCCGCCGTACGCCGAGTACCGCGACGCGATCATCCAGGGCGGCATCAAGATCGTCGAGACCGCGGGCTACAAGCCCCAGGAGCACGTCGACGAGTTCAAGAAGCACGGCATCAAGGTGATTCACAAATGCACCGCTGTGCGGCACGCCCTGTCCGCCGAGCGCATGGGTGTCGACGCCATCTCCATCGACGGCTTCGAATGCGCCGGCCACCCGGGTGAGGACGACATTCCCGGCCTCATCCTGATCCCGGCCGCGGCCAACAAGGTGAAGGTGCCGATGCTGGCTTCCGGTGGCTTCGCCGATGCCAGGGGACTCGTGGCCGCGCTCGCGCTCGGCGCCGACGGCATCAACATGGGCACCCGCTTCTGCGTGACCCGGGAAGCGCCCATCAACGAGGCCTTCAAGCGCCAGATGGTAGAGAACGACGAGCGCCAGACCAATCTCATCTTCCGCACGCTGCACAACACGGCGCGGGTGATGAAGAACGCGGTCAGCGACGAGGTGGTGGCGATCGAACGCAAGGGCGGCGCCACCTTCGACGACGTCCAGCACCTGGTGGCCGGCGCCCGGGGCCGCAAGGCCATGGCCGATGGCGACACCGACGGCGGCATCTGGTCCGCCGGCATGGTGCAGGGCCTGATCGACGACATCCCCACGGTGAAGGAACTGATCGACCGCATCGTCAGCGAGGCCGAAAAGATCATCCGCGGCCGGCTCGACAAAGTGCTCGCCTGACGCCCGTCCTGCCGAGGCCTGCAGCCACCTTCCGGGGCGGCTGCGGGCTCGCCGCACCGGTGCTGGTCAAGCCTCCGGCAACGGTACCGGACGACCTTCCGCCATCCACAGCTTCTCCCCTGCCGTGTTCGGCGGCGGCGGGCGCATGCCCTGGATGAGCCAGAGCTCGTTCGGCGTCTCGTCGACGTGGAGTTCCCAGTCGAGTCCGCGCTCCCCCAGGAAGGACCCCTGCGCATCGTTCACCATGTCCAGCCACTTCCGGCGCATGGCATCGCTGGAGAACTGCCGGGCGATGTGATCCACGGCGATGCGCACGAAGCCGGCCACCGGCTTTCCGCCGATGAAGAAGGAATCCGCGGGCACCTCCCGGAACACCGTGCCGACGTAGAACTCCGGCAGGATCGGATAAAGGGAAACCACCGCCTCGGCGAACGCCTGCCGGTCTTCTGCGGTGTAGGTTCCCGGTGCGTGATAAACGGTCCACAGCGGCATGGGGTAACTCCTTCAGCAGCATGTCGTGTATATACACTACATGCTTCGACCAGATTCGCAACCCGGCAGCGACTGCGCATGCGAACCGGTCCTGCTTGCGGCAGCGCTATCGTGTATATACATTTCCGGCCCATGACGACCACGAAAACCGTAGCCGAGAGCTGTGCCTGTCTGCGTGTGCGCAGGGCGGCCAGGAACGTGACCAGGCTGTACGACGCCGCTCTGCGCCCGGTGGGCCTGCGGATCACTCAATTCACGATCATGACCGCGCTGGCCGAGTACGGCGCGGTCTCCATCACCGACCTGGCGGAATCCCTCGGCATGGAGCGCACGACGCTGACCCGGAACGTCCGCCCCCTGGCGCAGAAAGGCTGGCTGAAGATCTCCCCCGAGGGCTACCGGCGGGTGCGCACCCTCGAGCTGACCGCCAGCGGGCGCCGGAAGCTCGAGTCCGCGTTGCCGCTGTGGGAGGAGGCGCAACGGAGCATGCAGCGCAAGCTGGGCAGGCAGGGCCTCAGCCAGTTCAACGAGATCCTCGAGCGCGCCACCTGACCGGGCGCCTGGCGCAGCGCGCTGCGGGCCGTCACCGCGGCGGACTCGTTGACGCGCCACCGGCGGCTGGGTCAGGCTTTACAGCATGTCAAAGCGCAGCACCGACACCCGCAGCCGCATTCTCGAGGCAACCATCGCCAAGCTGGAAAGCCACGGCGGCGCCGGGGTTCGCATGGCCGACATCGCCAAAGCCACGGGCGTTTCCCGCCAGGCCGTGTACCTGCACTTCTCGACCCGCAGCGAACTGCTGATCGCCGCGGCAAGGCATCTGGACGACAAGCTGGACGTGGACGGACGCCTGGCGCCGTCGCGCCACGCCGCGACCGGGCGCGAGCGCCTGAAACGCTACATCGAGTTCTGGGGACGTTACGTGCCGGACATCTACGGTGTCGGCAAAGCTCTGCTGCTGGCGGAGGCCGACGACGAAGCCGCCCGGGAAGCGTGGGGGGATCGGATGCAGGCCCTGCGCGACGGCTGCCGCGCGGCCATAGACGCGCTTCACGGCGACGGGGATCTGGCCCCGGGCTGGAGCCGGCCGGGCGCGACAGACGCCCTGTGGATGCTGCTCCTCGTTCCCAACTGGGAACATCTCACCCAGCGCTGCGGCTGGTCGACGGAGCAGTACATAGCGCGCATGACGATGCTGGCCGAAGCCAGCTTCGTCATGGCGCCCGCTGAAAACTCAGCGGTCGATCGTGCCCGGCGCAGGGCGCCGGGCAGACGGCATCACGCCGGTTGAAGGTTCCCCGCGGCCTTCTTGCCACGCTCTTCAACGACCTCGTAGCTGATCCGCTGACCTTCGGTCAGCGAGTCCATGCCGGCTTTCTCGACGGCACTGACGTGCACGAACACGTCCTGCCCGCCGGACTCGGGTTGAATGAAGCCGAACCCCTTGGTGGGGTTGAACCATTTGACAGTTCCAATAGCCATGTCTGGCCTCCATAACGGAATTTCGCTCGCAAATCGGGAGCGGTTTCGAACAACCTGGTCGTAGTGGGTGACTTGAATCGTTCGTCCGGGAGCCGGACAGGGCGGTCAAGGGCAAGCCAAAACGGTAGATCGCGAAAGAAGCATGCGCCTGAACACCGGCCAACGCAAGCGGGAATTTCGCGCGCACCCGGCAGGCTCAGGATCCGCCCGCACGCGCCGGATCACCCCTCAATCCCAGGGCCGCCGACGCCCCGTGATCATAGGCCGGACCAGCTCGATCCTGCCAACGTACTGCACGACGATCACCGAGGTGACGTGGACGATCACGCAGATCCACAGCGCGTGAGCCGCGAGCTCGTGGGTCTGCTGGAGAAACGCGTTGCCGAACAGCGCGTCGATCTCCTCGTGCAACCAGCCGGTGACGGTCAGGATGGCGACGAGCAGAAACACCGCATAGATCATCAGCGCGCCAAGCGGATTGTGGCCGGAATCCAGCGGCACGGCGCGTGCGGACAGCGCCGCCAGATGCTCGCGCACCCGAGCGGCGCTGGGCGTGAACGAGGCGAACCGGGCGTGCCGGCTGCCGACGAATCCCCACACGATCCGGACCACGACCGCCGCCGCGGCGAGGTAGCCGATCCAGTTGTGCAGATCGCTGCCTGGGTCGGTCACCCAGTAGTCGACGATGATTGCGGTCGCCAGCGTCCAGTGGAATCCGCGGACGACCGGGTCCCAGATTTCGACGGACGCCGGCCCCGTCATGGTCAGCCTTCTTCGCGCTTGACCACGCTGCCGTCGACCGGATCGAAGTAGATCTCGACCTTGGTCTGCTCCGGATCGAATCCGTAGATCTCGTAACAGTTGCCCTCGGTGATCTTGAACTCGTTGATCTGATACCCCTGGTCGAGCAGGTTCTGCTGAAACGCATCCGCATCCTGCCAGGCGGAACGGGGCTC
>MRWG01000636.1_pt1 | contig 33279 bp, 17 predicted proteins | sample 1013341 | NCBI WGS metagenome assembly MRWG01 (sample SAMN06117577, study PRJNA244670) | biofilm metagenome | biome: Water; feature: Cathode Biofilm; material: Biofilm; isolation source: microbial consortium enriched at the cathode of a solar microbial fuel cell | place: USA: District of Columbia ... | reverse complement strand
GGGGGTGGGGTGTGGGCGACGTGTGGGGTGGAGAGCCTGTGCAAATCTCGGGCCGAACGCGTCCAGGGCCCCGAATCGCGTCGGATCGCCCCCTTGGGGGCCTCAGGGCGGCTATCGTGCCTTCATCTGAACGGACCCAGGAGCCGACGAACCGCGTCCCGGGCGCCCACAGCGGGCGGGGGCCAGGGACACGCGGGCGGCGCCTGTAGAAAGGAAGGCGAGCATGTCATACGAAGCGGCGGTGCATGCGCAGGCGATCGAGATCGACCGACTCTCTCTGGAGATGTGCGCTCGCGCGGGGTCCGGGCACCCGACCAGCGCCATGAGCATCTCGCACATCGTGACAGTCCTGATGTTCTCCTCCATGCGCTGGAGCCCGGATTACCCGGACTACCCCACGAGCGACCGGCTGGTGCTCAGCGAAGGGCACGCGGTCCCGGCGGTGTACGCGGCGGCGGCTCGGCTCGGGGTCGCGGTCGGGACCGATCCGAACAACCGGCGCAAGCTGACGACCGACGACCTCGACACGCTGCGTCAGCAGGACAGCGTGCTCGACGGGCACCCCAACCCGATGGAGGGCTTTCCCTTCTTTGACGCGGCGACCGGCTCGCTCGGGCAGGGGCTGAGCGTCGCGGCGGGTGTCGCCAAGGGCGCGAAGATCGACGGGACGGACAAGCGGGTGTACTGCATCTGCGGCGACGGCGAGGCCCGCGAGGGACAGATCGCTGAGGCGCTCGACTTCATCGTTGATCACCGCCTCAACAACGTGCTCCCGATCTTCAACTGCAACGAGTACGGCCAGGCCGACCGGGTGAGCGGGCAGCAGTCCGCCGAGGCGATGGCGCGCAAGCTCGAGGCGTTCGGGTTTGAGGTGGACGTGATCGACGGGCACAACCCGGCGGAGATCAAGGCCTCGATCGACAAGTTCGTGGCGCGTCACGAGGACGACACGGAGACGCCCTCGGCGATCGTGGCGCGGACGGTCAAGGGGTGGGGGGCGCCGAGCATCCAGGGGAACGGGTGGCACGGGAAGCCGCCGACGGGGGACGTGCTCGAGTCGGCGCTGGCGGAGCTGGACGATCGGCGGCTGGAGCTGACCACGTCGCTGGCCAGCTCTGATCAGTTCATGATCGAGCCCCCGAGCGAGGCGCCCGCCAAGCCGGCGCCCGCGGGCGATCTGCCGAGCCTCTCGCAGGCGATGCGTTCGATGGACATGGAGAGCGTGCTGCACGCGGGTCGCCTGGCGACGCGCAAGGCGTACGGCATCGCGCTGCGGGCGATGGGCGCGGCCCTGCCCGACGTCGTCGTCCTCGACGCGGACGTGAAGAACTCGACCTTCAGTGAGACGTTCGAGAAGGACGCCTCGCTCGCGGATCGGTTCGTCGAGTGCAAGATCGGCGAGCAGAACATGATCTCGGTCGGTGCGGGGCTGAGCGCGGGGGGGAAGATCCCCTTCTGCTCGAGCTTCAGCAAGTTCATCACGCGTGCCTACGACCAGATCGAGATGGCGATCTACTCGGGCGCGAACCTGAAGATCGTCGGCTCGCACTCGGGCGTGACGCTCGCGGCGGACGGGCCCAGCCAGATGTCGATGCCCGACGTCGCCTGGTTCCGCAGCTTCACCACGATGCGTGACCACCGGGGGAACCCGGGGGTGTACATCCTCCAGCCCGCGGACGCGTTCGCGGCGTACGCGCTCACGGGCGTGATGGCGGACTACGAGGGCGTGTGCTACATGCGGACGCTCCGCCCCGAGACCGAGTTCCTGTACTCGGACGATCAGGTCTTCAACCTGGGCGGGTTCGAGACGCTCAGCGAGGGGCGCGACCTGGTGATCTGCGCTTCGGGGTACATGGTCCACGAGGCGAACAAGGCGCTCGAGCTGCTGGACAAGGCGGGCATCAGCGCCACGCTGCTCGACATGTACTCGCTCCCGTTCGATGAGGAGAAGCTGCTCGACATCATCGGGGCCAACTCCGGGTACGTGATCTCGCTGGAGGACAACTTCGGCGGGGCGCTCGGCTCGGCGATCGCCGACGCCCTGACCCGGTCGGGCGACGGGTTCACGCTCGAGCAGATGTTCGTCCGCAAGATCCCGAAGAGCGCGCACACCCCCGAGGAGGTGCTCGAGAGCTGCGGCCTGACCGCCCAGCACATCCTGCAGAAGACCATGGAGGTTCTGCAGGTCGTCTGAATGGATTGATGGTTGCAACGAACAAGGCCCCCGACAGCTGGCGTCGGGGGCCTTTCTTGTGCGCTGTCGTGGTTTGTGGGCGCCGATCGCGACGCGGTGTTTGGATGGTTACGGGCAGCCGGCGCCGAAGGCGGTGAGGAAGGCGAGGACATCGGAGAAGTCGAACGTTCCGAACGGCAGGGCAAGGTCCGCGTGGGTCTCCTGGGCCGCGAAGGCGGAGAGGAAGGCGAGGACGTCGGAGAAGTCCAGCGTCGCGAATGGCTCGGCGAGGTCGGCGGCGCAGGGGTTGACGCCGCGGATGACGTAGACGGTGTTGCGGTTGGCGGCGGAGGCGAGGAGGTCGGGCCAGCCGTCGCTGTCGGTGTCGCCGATGCCGACGCAGTCGAAGCCGAGCTGGTAGGCGGAGTTCGTGCCGGTGATGGTGCGGAGGACCTGTCCGGTGCGTCCGGAGAAGATCTCGATGCGTCCGGCGTTGGCGGCGCCGACGTCGTTGAGGTAGGAGCCGATGGCGAGGTCGTCGTAGCCGTCGTTGTTGAGGTCGGCCTGGAGTCCGCGGCCGCACCCGAGCCCGTCGCCGGGGAAGCTCCCGGTGAAGCGGTGGATGATCGAGCCATCGGCGCCGGAGAAGACGTAGGCCTTGCCGAGCCCGGCGCTGTCGCCGAAGTCGCCGATGTAGATGTCGTTGGTGTCGTCGTTGTTCACATCGCCGCAGTACCCGACGAAGAACTGTCCGAAGTTGGCGTTGCCGGCGTCGGCGTTGAGGGGGGGGAGCAGGGGGAGGCCGGTGGCGCCGGAGAAGACGAGGGCGGTCCCCGCGCCCGGAGCGGCGACGACCGCGTCCCAGACGCCGTCGGCGTCGAGATCACCGACACCCGCGACGCCCCGTCCGAAGAGGGCGCCGTTGGAGGCGGGTCCGTCGAAGGTCTGGAGCACGGAGCCGTCGAGCCCGGAGAAGATGTAGGCGCGTCCGGCGTTGATCACGCCGCCGATGTCAACGTTGGGGGCGCCCACGAGTAGGTCGGCGTGTCCGTCGTTGTTGGTGTCGTCCATGCGGGAGATGGCGTAGCCGAGCTGGTCGCCCGGGTTGAGGCCGGTGATCGTGAGGATCTCGAGCCCGTTGTCGGCGGGGTTGCCCGAGTAAACGCGGACGACGCCCGCGTTGCCGTTGCCCCCGGCGGCGAAGTCGATGTGTCCGTCGTTGTTGACATCGCCCGCGTCGGCGACGGACCAGCCGAGCTGCTCGCCGCCGACCTGTCCGTCGATCTCGTGGAGCAGGGCGCCGTCGGCGCTGGAGTGGACGGTGACGCGTCCGAGGTTTGTCCTGCCGCGGGTGGGCGAGCCGGAGATCGCGTCCGTGACGCCATCGTCGTTGATGTCGCGAAGCTCGGAGACGCCCCATCCGAAGGATCCGAGGCCGGTGAATGTGTGCGCCGCCTCGGCGTCGGGTTCGAGGAACTGCGCCGGAGCCGCGGCGCATGCGATCGCGATGAGGAGTGAAGAGCAGAGCGGGGCGTGGGGCATCGTGAGGATCTCCGGGCGCCGGGTGAGGGAGGGGGTCGGCGCGTGGAGTCGATACGCGGAGAGAGGGGGCTGTCTTTGCAGGAGCCTGCTTGTTTGGGGGGCGAAAAAAACAGCCGCGTCCACCCGAAGGAGGACGCGGCGTTGGGAATCAAGGTCTCGCCGGTTCAGGCGAGTGTGGCGACCCGATTACGGGCAGCCGGCGCCGAACGCGCCGAGGAAGGCGGCGACGTCGGAGAAGTCCCAGGCGCCGAAGGGCACCGCGATGTCCGCGGCGGGATCGCTGGTGCTGAAGGCGAGGAGGAAGGCGGAGACATCGGAGAAGTCGAGGGAGCCGAAGGGCTCGGCGATGTCAGCCTCGTTGCAGCCGGCCATGCCCGCGGAGGGGATGGGGAGGGTCACGGAGAAGTCGGTGACGCCGGCGCCGGGACGGAAGAGGCCGATGGTGACCGAGCCGTCCACGGGCGGGGTGTTGGCGACGAAGGAGTAGGTGTGCATCTCACCCCAACGGACGGCGTTGGTGACGTTGTCGTTGGCGAGGCTCCAGTCGTCGGTGCTCCAGGAAACCTCGGAGGCGCCGTCGCTGACGGTCCAGGGGTCGTTGTTGTAGGTTTCACCCGAGTGGGAGTGGGGGGCGTGGAAGAAGAAGTCGGAGACGGAGACGCCCGCGGCCTTGGGGATGCTGATGGAGTTGGCGCTGCGGTGGGAGTTCTCGTTGTGGATGGCGTAGTCGTAGCGCCAGGTGCCGTCGCCGTTGTCGGTCGCCTTGCCGGCGACGTTGAACTCGCCGTCATCGGGGATGAGGGCGGTGACGATCTGGACGGAGGGGTCGGGGTTGTTGGCGCCGTTGCCGTGGTCCATCCAGGCGAAGATGGCGGGGCGCTCACGGTTGGTGGGGCCGGTGAGGGTGAAGGAGCCGTTGGTGTTGAGGTTGGCGCGCTCGTAGGAGCAGTTGTTGTAGTTGTTGCCGGCGTTGGCGTCGTCGAGGGTGACGTACTGGCCTTCGGCGATGTAGACCTCGCCGTTGCCGGAGGTCAGCAGGTCAACGGGGACCTGGATGCGCTTGAAGATGGCGTTGCCGCTCGAGCCCTGCGGGTTGGCGTAGGGCCAGGGGAAGGAGCCGGTGGAGGCGTTGACCTGGAAGCGGGGGCCCATGCCCGTCTGGGAGCCGTTGAGGCCCGCGTCGTAGGGGTCGGAGCAGCCGGTGCCCAGGTGCTGGAAGTCACCATCGTTCTGGCAGGAGGCGCAGACGCTGCCCTGGAGGGAGGCGAAGGAGTGCTTCAGCCAGCCCTGACCGATATGGAGCATGCGGCCGTCACGGATGCGGTAGAGGTTCTGGGCGATGACGGGGTGGTTGACGGAGTTGTCGATCCAGTTGGCGCGGGAGGTGCCGATGTTGCACGCGGTGGTCCCGATGGAGTACGCACGGATGCCACCGACGAGCCCGTAGTGGTTCATGCCGTTGAGGTCACCGACGATCACGTCGGGGCCGGGGTTTCCTCCGCCGGCGAAGGCGGTGGCGGAAATGCAAAGGGCGGCGGCAGCGGTCAAGGTCTTGTTCTTCATCATCATCACTCACCAGAGGGTTCAAACGTCCTGCGATCCGAACAGCTTTGCCGCCGCGTATACATGCACGGCGCTCCCCACACAGATCGCGATAGCCAACAGCGGCTTCGTAACGGCCAGTCTAACTGCCAGTGAACTTCGCTCATAGACGCGAGGTCCTAATCCTCAGAAATTACACACCAAACAGATACCTTTCTGAATATACAGGCATTCAGAGGCATGGACTCACGGGCAGCCAGCGCCAAAGGCGGCGAGGAAGGCGGCCACATCAGAGAAATCCCAGGTTCCGAGGGGCACCGCGAGATCCGCGGCGGGATCGCTGGTGCTGAAGGCGAGGAGGAAGGCGGAGACGTCGGAGAAGTCGAGGGCGCCGTACGGCTCGGCGATGTCGGCCTCGTTGCAGCCGAAGGTCTCGCAGGAGTCGGGCACGCCGTTCATGTTGACGTCATCGAAGGTGGTGGGAACGAGCTTGGAGACGGTGCTGCCGATGGCGAAGTAGAGCTCGCCGTCCTCGTCCTCGCCGAAGGTGGTCAGGCCGAAGGCGAGGTTGAAGAGTTCGGTGACGACGCCGGTGTCGGGGTTGAGGGTCCAGATCTGCCCGGAGCAGTAGTCGGCGAAGAAGTAGTTGCCGATCTGGTCGGGCATGGCGCAGCCGCGGTAGCGGTAGCCGCCGGTGACCGAGCAGCGACCGGAGGCGTGGTTGAAGGTGTGGATGGGGAAGTCGTATTCGCTGGAGGGGCCGCACCCGGAGGTGTTGAAGGCGTTGTTGCCCTCGTAGCAGCGCCAGCCCCAGTTCTCGCCGCCGGAGCTGGAGGCGGGCTGGAAGTTGATTTCTTCGATGGCGTTCTGGCCGACGTCACCGATCCAGAGGTCGCCGGTCTCGCGGTCGAAGCTGTTGCGCCAGGCGTTGCGGAGGCCGTAGGCCCAGATCTCGTCGTCGCCGGTGACGCCGACGAAGGGGTTGTCGGCGGGGATGCCGTACTGCCCGTTGGCGCTGTTGTTGCCGTCCACGTCGATGCGGAGCATTTTGCCGAGGAGCTGGTTGGTGATGTCCTGGGCGCGGTTTCCGGGGTCGCCGCCGGAGCCGCCGTCACCCATGGAGATGTAGAGGTAGCCGTCGGGGCCGAATCCGATCCAGCCGCCGTTGTGGTTGGAGAAGGGCTGGGGGATGGTCAGGAGGATTCGGGCGGAGCTGGGGTTGGCGACGTCGGGGAGGCCGACGAAGGTTTCATACTCGGCGATGACGGTGCTGCCGGCGTTGTTGGTGTAGTTCACGTAGAACTTGCGGTTGGTGACCCCGTCGTGGTCGGGGTGGAAGGCCAGGCCGAGCAGGCCGCGCTCGCCGCAGCAGGACGAGATCGAGCTGACGTCAAGGAAGTTGGTCGTGTTGACGTTGCCGTCGGCGTCGGCGACTTTGATGATGCCGTTCTGTTCAACGATGAAGATTCGTCCGGAGCCGTCGTCGGCGTTGGTGACGAAGATCGGGCTGGAGAGCCCGGTGATGAACGCCTGGGTGGAAACCCCGCCTCCCGCGAAGGCGGCGGCGGACAGGCCAAGCGAGACGACGGCGGCGGCGATGCATGAGCGGTTCAACGGACGGCTCCTCTCTCCGGTGAGCTTGTGTCTGAATCGACGTCGAGCGCGGGCTTGAAGACCGCCCGGCGCCCATCGCGCCGTGCGTCGTCCCACGCCGATATGAAACTAGCGACCCCCCCTGAGCGGGGGCAAGATCCGTCTTTCGATTCGAGCGGAGACGCCCCGGGGATCCCGCAAATCGGACCGAAGGGAGGGTTCCGGTCCGAGAATCCGGGCCCGAAACGAAACGCGGGCGCCCCGGAGGGCGCCCGCGAGAAGGATCGGATCGGTCAGGCGGTGTTAGGGGCAGCCGGCCCCGAACGCCCCGAGGAAGGCGACCACGTCGGAGAAGTCGAAGACCCCCTGCGGGCTCGCCAGGTCCGCGGCGGCGTCCATCGTCGAGAAGGCGACGAGGAAGGCGGTCACATCGGAGAAGTCGAGCACGCCGGCCGGCGGCGCGAGGTCGGCGATGTTGCACGGGATATCGATGGATCCGAAGTCCATCTCGACCGGGGGGCTCTTGCCGAGCAGTTCCCACTGGTCGTAGGCGATCTGCCCGGTCGTGTCGGTGGTGTTCTCGTCGCGCAGGAACTCGATGTATTCCTTGGAGGCGGTCTGGTACCAGACGCTCACCTCGGCGCGGGTGGCGCCGGTGGGGATGGCGTAGTGGGTGTCGTCCCAGTGCTGCCCGTCGGCGTAGGTGGCGCCGACCGGGGCGGCCTGCACGAGTTCGAAGCCCGCGTTGGTGAAGCCGCGCGGCGGGATGCGGTTGTCCTTGAGCCAGACGTTGTTGAGGACGAAGTGGAAGCTGGCGCCCTCGGGCACGCCCGTCGCCGCGCTCACCGCCGCGTCCAGGCCGAGCTTGCCCTCGTAGACCTTGGTGTCCGCGGTGTTGAGGACCGCGGTGACGTCGTCGTACGCGCCGCGCTCGGCGATCATCGTGTCGGAGGCGTCAAAGAAGCGGACGTTGATCCACATCCGGCGTCCCTCGGGGTAACCGGTGGGGAGTTTGTGGCCGGACTGGTTGATGATGCGCACCACCAGGTCGGAGCCGTCAACGGAGAGTTCAAGATCCGAGGCGGCCTGGAGCATCCCCACCGCACGCGAGATCGAGTCGTTGACCACGTCCTCGCTCAGGAAGGTTTCCATGTCCGGGTAGAGGTTCCGGACGGCCTTGAGGACCCAGGTGTTCCCGCCGTTGAAGTAGTGGCGGGGCATGTCGGGGCGGTCGTCGGTGAAGAAGCAGCCGGGCCCGTTGGTGTCGGGCATGTGGCAGTCCTGACAGGTGGACACGAGGGGGTTGTCCCCCCCGAAGCGTCCGCCCATGTCAATGGGGCCGGTGGCGAACTCACTCATGAGCCACTCGGAGTAAGTGCGCTCCACGGGGAACTGCTGGTACTTGTCGTGGTCGGCGGCCGGGGTGTCGAGGGCGCCCAGGGCGTAGGTGCCGTCGGGCTGGCGTTCGAAGGCCGGGTTGGAGACGTCGTGGCAGGTGGCGCACATCGACGAGGACTGGTGGAAGGGGGACTGGAGCCAGGCGTGCGAGGCCGAGGGGGTCTCGAAGGGCCCGCGCCGGCGGTCGTCGTAGTCCACCACGTACTGCCCCGAGTGCGGGTTGACGGGCAGGTCGGAGAGCATCGCGAGCACGCCGGCGTCTTCCGCGGGCGCGACGCCGTCGGGATCGAAGGGATCGACCATGCGGTGGCAGAAGTGGCAGGCGACGCCCTCGAGGTCCTGGCCCACGAGGGCGGAGCCGTCGGTGGGGACCGAGTGTCCCTCGAGCCATCCCATCGGTGCGTGGCACCGGATGCAGAGGTCGCCGGCGAAGTCGGCGTCCTGGTTCGCGATGGCGAGGGCCGCGTGGTAGAGGGGGTCACGGGCGGACTGGGCCATCATGCTCCCGGCCCAGAGCCAGGGCTCGGAATCGGGGCTGAAGTCCGAGTGGCATCCCATGCAGGTGCTCGAACTCTGCATCGAGACGACCACGTCACCCGGCTGGGAGCCGGGCATGAAGAAGTCATTGAGCGTGGTGGGCACGGGGAGGGATCCCCCGCGGGGTTCGGCGAGGGCGAAGCCCGCGATTCCGACCCATCCGACACTCACCCCCAGCCCGGCGATCAGGGCAGGGGTAAACACACGCCCACGCTTGCGCGATGCTTTCACAGCCAACCTCCTCATTCACCCTTCACGCCCCCATCCGGGCGTTGCGGGCGACGGGCCAGATCAGGCCCTCTGAACTCCTGGTCGTTACGGGCAACCGGACCCGAAGGCTCCCAGGAAAGCCACGACGTCACTGAAATCGAACACACCCGTGGGCGGAGCGAGGTCCGCGCCGGGGTCCATGGCGCCGAACGCGGTCAGGAACGCGACCACGTCGGAGAAATCAAGCACATTAAAGGGTTCGGCCAGGTCGGCCGCGTTGCACCCGCCCGGCGCGGGCGCCGGGCCGGAGGCGACGAAGGTCACGGTTCCCGCGACGTCCATCGTGGCAACGCCCGGGATGATCTCGGTCGATCCGGAGAAGGTGATCATCCCGCCGTCGAGCGTCACGGTGACGCCGTCGGAACTGATCATGCCGTCGGCGGGGGCCTCGAAGGGCTCCTGCGCGGACAGGTCGATGGTCTCGTTGATCGCGCCGACGCCGAAGACATCGCCCGTGGCGACGACCGAGCCCGTGAGCGCGGTGGGGACGGAGGCGAAGGCGAACATCCCGCCGGAGAGGGGGACCGGGCCGACGGGGACGCCGGGGTTGGCGTAGGTGGCGCCGAGCGAGGAAGCGGTCGCGTTCACATCGGTGAGAAAGAGGGAGAAGTTGAACGCGAGGTCATCGCTGAGCGCGAGGTCGAAGTCATGGATGGTGAACGCGGTGGGGAGGGCGTAGTCGTCGAGTTCGACCTCCAGCGTGCCGGAGATCGGGGAAGAGTCGCCGGAGGTGGCCGAGCCGAGGAGGGAGATGTTGAGCGTGAGCGACAGGTCCATCTGGGACTGGGCGCTGTCCACGGTGAGGGTGGTGGTCTGCCCCATCGCGCCGGCACACAGGGCGGCGGGGACGGCGGCGAGGCCGAATCGGCGTGTCATCTCTGCTCTCCGAGCGCATGATCGCGCAATCCCGGCGCGCTCCCACGTGCCGGTGATCAAGCATACCGCGTGCCCGCGCAAACGCCGACCGAAATCCTCCCGCACGGAGGGTTGTGCGGGCGGGTCCGATTCCGTTGGCGGGGCTGGGGGCGCCCGGGTCGGGAATCCGGACGGAGGTTTGTCTACACCGCTGCATATGCAGCGATCCTGGCGTGCCGGGTCAGGGGCACCCGGCGCCGAACGCCGCCAGGAAGGTGGTCACGTCCGAGAAATCGAAGACGCCGAGGGGGAGGGCCAGATCCGCCGCGGGATCCATCGCGCCAAAGGCGACCAGGAACGCGCTCACATCGGAGAAGTCGAGCACGCCCAGCGGCTCGGCCAGATCGGCGACGCAGTCCTGGGCGACGGCGAGGGAGAGGGGTTGCTCGAGCTGGGGCAGGCCGATCCCCATCGCGGTCGCGTCGTCATAGAACACGGTCGTCTCGTTCAGATCCTGGAAGTCACCGTCCCCGTTGCGATCGATCAGGCGCATGACTCGGTTCTGCAGGCCGTCGGTCCAGAAGAGGGAGCCGTCGGGGGCGAGCACGAAGTCGCGGCAGGAGCCGGTGCTGAACCCGTCGGCGTGCCCGGCCTCGGACCAGAGCACGCGCACCTCTCCGGGGGTGTCGATCGCGCCCGACCCGTTGTTGTCCTGCGCGCTCAGGATGGTGATGGAGTTGCTCAGCGTGGCGCCCCCGAAGATCAGCGCGTCGGTCCCGGGGAAGCGTTCGAGTTCGTACATGCCGAAGAAGGTGACGCCCGCGAGGTTGAACAGGGTTGAGCTGGAGAGCCACTCCGAGCGTCCGGCGCCCTCGGGGTCGATGATGTCGATCGACTCGTTGGAGTTCGGGTCGGTGATGTCGAAGACGTAGACGTTTCCGGCGGTGTCCTCGATGACGTCGAAGCACGTCGCGTTGCTCGCGCCGATGGGCGAAAGCTCGAAGAACTGGATGATCTCACCGGGGTCATCGACGTCGTCGTCGCTGTTGAGGTCGTTGAGAATGTAGATCGCTTCGGGGCGCGTGGTGTCCAGGGTGTTGTTGTCGAGCAGGAAGTAGGAGCCGTCGGCGCGTCGGCGCAGCTCGGCGGGGTTGGTCATGATCAGGGCGCTGGGGAGCAGGCCGCCGAACCAGACGGTGTTCTCGCCGGGGCCGAAGGCGTCGCCGCTCATGTCGAGGTCGCGGAGGAGGACGATGTTGTCGGGGTCGAAGTTGTCGGTCGCCAGGAGGGTGTGTGCGTTCAGGGCGACCATGCCCTGGGCGTTGTCCACGCCGGTGACGGGGGGGCCGTCGTCGAAGAAGACGGTCGCCTCGCCCGGGTCGTGCGCGTCCCCGTCTCCGTTGAGATCGGTCAGCCGCAGGATCTGGTCCGGGGTCTGATCGTGCACGAACACAACCAGGCGGTTCTGCCCCAGGGCGCTCGGGCAGAGCAGCGAGGTGGCGGTCGCGCCGACGGCGAGCTTGATGGCGGGTGCGGTCATGTCGGGTCTCTCCGTGTGGGTTGGCGTCGTTGGCGCCCGGGTCAGGGGCAGCCGTTGAGGAACGCGTTGAGAAACGCGAGCACATCATCGAAGTCGAAGGCGCCGTGCGGCTGGGCCAGATCGGCGAGCGGGTCCTCGGCGCCGAACGCGCTCAGGAAGGCAAGGGCGTCGTCAAAGTCGAGCGTCCCGAAGGGCTCGGACAGGTCCGCCGGGTTGCACCCCGACGTCAGGGAGACGACCGCGGCGCCGTCGCCGGAGGGCGCGGGCGCCAGCAGGTACGCGCCGCCGGCGCTCATCGCCAGGCCCGCGGGCGCAACCCCCAGATCGATGGTGTCCACGATCGAGTTCGTGGCCACGTCAATGACGCTCACCCGGCCCTCCTGGGACTGGCTGAACCCGTCCATGCCGCCGAGTGTGGTGGAGTCGGCGCCGTTGGCGGCGTACAGCAGACCCGCTTGCGCGTCGAAGGTGAGCCCGACGCACGCGTCGGGCAGGGGGATGACATGGGTCTGAACACCCAGGCTCAGGTCCACGATGCCGATCGACGCGTCGCCCCAGTTGTTGACCGCCAGGCGCCCGTCGCCCAGGTCCACCATGTGCCACGGCTGATCGCCCACACTGATGGTGTCCACACGCGCCGGCGGGCCGGTCAGGTCGAGCACGTCGATCTCGTCGGTGTTCTTGATCGCGGCGTAGACGGTCTGGGAATCGGGGCTGAAGGCGACCCAGGACGGGAAGTCACCCGTGGGGACGTTGGCCAGGAGGGTCCACGAGGCGGTGTCGATGAGGGAGACGTTGTCGGTGAAGCTGCCGGCGACGGCAAGGGTGGCGCCGTCGGGGCTGAGCGCGATGCCGCTGGACTGCGAGTAGCTGTACCCCACGCCCCCCATGTTCCCGGTGAGGCGTTTGGGCCCCTCCACGGCGTTGGTGGAGAGGTTGATCCGCCAGACGCCGTCACCATCGGCGACCACGGCGAGGTAGGCGTAGAGCCCGTCGGGGCTGATCTCGACCTGGGCGGCGCGACGTGAGATGGGGACGCTGACGCTGGTGGCGGTGGCGAGGTCCACCACGCTGGCGAAGGTCGAGTCCAGGTTCGCGACCACGGCGGTGGTGGCGTCGGGCGTGATCGCGACGCCGCTCGGTCGCATGCCGAGGGGCGCGTGCCCCGTGACGCTGCCCGTGGCGGGGTCGATGACGCTCAGGGTGTCCGAGAGGATGGAGACGCCTGCGCCGACCGAGCCGTCGGCGCTGATGGCGCCGGTGCGGCAGCGGTCGCCCTCCGGCGCCGGGCCGGAGAGCTGGAACGCCTCGAGCTGCCCCGCGCCCCCGTTCGTGCTGACGACGACCAGGTCGTCCCCGAAGGTGGTCGAGCACATGGCGCCGAGCGGAGCGGTGGGGGAGACGGCGCCGAACTGGGTGGAGACGACGTTGTTGAGCTGGGCGACGAGCGACCCGGTGGCAAAGTCGATCAGGGCGCCCCGGAATCCGACGCCGAGGGCGTAGAGCCCGTCACTGGTCGTCAGCAGCTCGTTGACGCTTGCGGTGTCCAGGCTGGCGCCGAGCGCGCCGGTGGTCAGGTCGATCGCCCTGGCCGCGTTGAGCGTCGCCACGACGCCCTTGGTCCCGTCCGCGTTGATGGTGATCTCTCCGAACAGGTCCACGCTCGTGGGCCAGGTGTTCAGGACGCTCTCGGTTTCCAGGTCGATGACGGTGACCAGGCGGGTGGAGGAGCCGTGGCTGATCGCGGCGCGGGTCCCGTCGAGCGAGACGCTCAGGTCGCGGGCGTTGGGGGCGATGGCGAGGCGGGTGACGCTCCCCGTGCGCACATTCACGATCTGCGCTTCATCGGCGAAGGCGTCGAGGTTGATGATCCGGTCGGCGTCGATGAACTCGAAGCCCGAGTACTGGATGGACGCCGCGGGAGGCTCGGGTGAGAACGAGAGGGTGACGGACGACCCGATGTCGTCGATCGTGCGCACGACGGTGGCGGTTGCCAGATCGACGACCGCGAGCTGGGCGTCGAAGGTCTGGGTGAGGGCGCCCAGGTCGCCGGCGGGGCTGACGCGGACGACTCCGGGGTTGGTCCCGACCGGGATGTTCTGCGTCTCCGTGAGCGTGTCCAGGTCCACGAACGAGAGGGTGTCGTTGTCGATGTTGGCGACGAGCGCGGTTGACCCGTCGGGGGTGATGGCCAGCGACTGGGGCGCGCCGGAGACGGGCGCCTCACCCAGGAAGGCGCGCGTCTGCGCGTCCCAGAGGATCAGGTTCCGGCTCTCCCGGTGGGCGATGACGATGGTCGAGCCGTCGGGGGTGAAGGCGACGTCGGAGGGGGCGTCGCCCTCCGGGTTGTCGCCCGTGAAGACGAACGAGGAGGCCACCCCTCGCGCGGCGGGTCCGGGGGGCGCTTTGGCGATCGGGGGCATCTGGGAGACGGCGCTTCGGCGTTCGATCGTGACGGGCGGGTCGGCGTCCGGACTGAGGCCGGGTGACTGGACCGAGGCGACGACGACAAGACTCAACGCAGGGATGCTCAGCATGTTGGCGCTCTCCTCGGGCGCGGTTTCACGCCCCCGAACGAGCCTACCAACTGATCGGCGGGATCCAAAGCGCACGCCGGTCCGCGGCACGGGCGAGGGGGCGCCCGTGCCGCGCGATCGGACTGGACCGGACGAGGGAGGTTGAGGCGGGGCGAGGGGTTACGGGCAGCCGGCGGCGAAGGCGCTGAGGAAGGCGACCACGTCGGTGAAGTCGAAGGCGCCGAAGGGCGGGGAGAGGTCGGCGGCGGGGTCCATCGCCCCGAACGCGCCCAGATACGCGACGACGTCGGAGAAGTCGATCATGCCGAAGGGCTCGGAGAGGTCCGCGGCGTTGCACGGCCCGGCGGAGTCGGTCACGTCGTAGCTCGCGGGGGAGTGGAGGAGGGCGCAGGTGGTGTCGTTCAAGTCGATGCGCAGCGAGTTGGTCGAGACGTCGATCCACGCGGACTGATCGGCCCAGAGCCCGGCGGTCTCGGCCTCGTCGGAGCGTTCGTCGGCGGTGAGGTTGTCGGCGCCTCCCTCGGACCACTGGATGTGGTCCGCGTACTGCGCGGGGTTGCCGAAGTCGGGGAAGTCCACCACGCCGTCGGCGTCGGGGAAGAAGAGGCCGATGGCGAAAGCGCCGGGCTGGTCCATCGGCGCCGCGAACGTCCCGCCCAGGGTCGAGACGTTGATCTGGTTGGCGCCCGACGCGTCGTTGTTCGTGTGGATGAAGACCGAGCCTCCGGGGGCGAGCGAGACACCCGCCAGCCCCGTCTCGGCGGTGTAGCGCCGGACCTGGTCCTCGTCGTGGGTGCAGAAGCGCCACTGCGAGAGGTCGATCGTCTCGTCGCCGCAGTTGTGCAGCTCGAAGACGCCGGTCTCGAAGTCCACCGAGCGGACCTGGATGTCACGCTCCGCCCCGAGGGCGATGGAGGCGAGTGAAAGGGTGGCGGCGGCGGCGATGGTGGGGGCGTTCATGGCGGGGTCTCCTCGCGGGTTCGCGTCTGGGTGTTCCACGGATCGGTCGTGGTCCCATGTGTACGCGTGATCCGCGCAGGGCCGACCCCTCTAAATGAAGGGGGCGCCCGCGTCGTCGTCTGTCGGGGGGACGTGGCGCCTCAGGGGCATCCGGCGCCGAACGCCCCGAGGAAGGCCAGGATGTCCGTGAAATCGAGCGTCCCGAACGGCGCGGCCAGGTCGGCGATCGGGTCGTTGGCGCCGAACGCGGTGATGAACGCGAGCACGTCCGTGAAGTCGAGCGTCCCGAAGGCCTCGGCCAGGTCCGCTTCGTTGCACCCGGCCGGGCGGAGCGTCCACGCGTCGAGGGCGTCGGCGATCGGGTCACGCAGGGCCTCGGCGGTGATGGCGTGCAGGGGCGATGCGTCGTCGGCTTCCGATTCAAGATAGGTGCTGATCGAGAACTCGCGGAGCGAGACGGTGTCGGTCTGGTCGTCGTAGAAGGGCACGCCCACGAACGCGAAGGTTGCGCGCCGGGTGACGGGGACGTTGTTCTGCTCGCTGAAACTGGCGGTGGTGTCGAGCGCGAGTTCGCGCCAGAGGCGAGTGGTCTCGTCCTTGAAGGCCTGGATCTGGGCCGGGGTGAGGTCATACTCGAACGCCTCGTCGTCGATGATCGCGTCGATCTCGGCGTTCACCGGAGACGGCGCGGCGGTGAACATGTAGGCGAGGAAGTCATTGCGGGACTGCGCGTCGCCAAGCGTGCCGTCGGTCATCGCCTCGATGAGCGTGGTGAGTTGCTCGAGCGTGACGGTCGCGTCGCAGTAACGACCGCTGCCGGAGGGGATGCCGAAGTCGACAAGGGCCGGACAGTTGAAGTTGCAGTCCGGGCCGGCGATCGACTTGATGAACGGGTTGATGTTCTCGGCGAGGTAGCGTTCCTCGATGAGCGTCTGCGCGGATGAATAGTCCTGAAGGTCGCGCATGCGTTCGAGCAGTTCGCGGATGGTGAAGAGCTGGGGGTCGCAGATGGTGGTGGGGGGCGGGCAGGCCGAGGGGTCGCAGGTGAAGAGCTGCTGCTCGGTCAGGTCGAGGTCATCGTTGAGCACGGCGTAGGCGGTGAGGAAGGGCATATGGGCGGGGAGGCCGAACGGGACATTGATCCCGCCCTGCAGCCGCTTGCCGTCGGCGTGGACGCCGGGGATCACGGCGCCGGCGCCGATCTCGGCGATGTGGAACCCGCAGCGCTCGCTCGACTGCAGGGGCCCGATGGTCGCTGCGTCGTCGAACTCGTCGCGCACGAAGAACTGCAGTCGCGTCGCGGCGTCGACGAAGGTTCCCTCGGTCTTGATGTAGGGCACAAAGCCTCCGAAACTGTTTTCGAGGATGTAGTAGTACTCGATGTCGGTGAGTCGGAAGCCCGCGGTGAGCCCCGGCAGGTCGAACTTGAAATCGTTGACGGCGGGGTCGGAGTCGTTCGTGAAATCTCTGGGGATATTGGTGCGACGGGCGGGATCGGCATAGGTCGGCGAGGCGAGCGAGGCGACGTGGTTGTAGACGGGGCGGTCCTCGTCCCAGGGGATGAAGATCGCGTCCCAGCGCGGGTCGTCGGCGTCCCGCCCGCTCTGGATCTCGAGATCGAGGATGCGTCCCAGCGATTGCTGGAAGAACTGGATTTCGCTCTGGGTCATGTCGAAGCGGGCCCACCAGTCGGTTGCGCCGGTCGCGGCGAACCCCGCGTTGAGCACCGCGATGATCGCGTAGGTGGGCTCGTCGTCGTCGTTGAAACCCGTGTACTCGATATCCACGGGGCGGTACTCGAACGGGAAGCCATCGGGCATCGCCTGGATCGACGCCTGCGTCGCTTCGGTGTCGATGTACCACTGGGCGAAGTTGTCGCCCGTGTTGGGCACGGCGACGGCGGTGATCTGCGGCGGGTCGTTGAACCCGTTGTACTCGATATCGATCGGGCGGAGGCTGTTGAGGTTGAGCGCCTGGATGACGGTCGCGGCGGGGGCCGGGCCGACCACGGTGAGCCCATCGATCTCGTACGGACCAGTGTTTTCGACGTCGATTGAGTTGTACGAGATTGAGCTGACGCCGACCCAGTTGCTGGTGTAGTGGTACGGGAACTCGAAGTCCGCGGGTCGGCGGATTGCCGAGAGTTTCTGCGCAAACGAGACCAGATCCACCGCGGGCTCGGCGATCACCCACGGGACCGGGGTTGGCGAGGTCCGGTGGGTGGTCTGGTCCGGCGCGGCGCCGGCCAGGCCAAACGCGGAACCACAGCCGGCGGCAAAGAAGACGACGAACGAACGGCGCCGAGTCGAGATCCCAACCATCACTCACCCCTTCAACTGATGTTCACCCCGTCTCTGCGCCGGGTGCGGCAACCTCTCACCGCACTCCCGCGATTTCTCGGCCTGGCCTACGGGCATCCCGCCCCGAACGCGCCCAGGAAGGCGAGCACGTCGGAGAAGTCGAAGGTCCCGATGGGCTCGGCGAGGTCCGCCGCGGGGGCGCCCTCCCCGAAGGCGGTCAGGAAGGCGAGCACGTCGGAGAAGTCGAGGGCGCTCAGGGGGGGCGCGAGGTCCGCCTCGTTGCACCCGAGGCCCGCCGGCTCGTGCTCGAGCAGCAGGAAGCCGCGCGCGGGCAGGTCGAGCGCGACCGACTGGGCGTGCGGCCCGTTGGCGATCGGCTCGGGGACGAACGTGCCGGAGGGCCCGGCGCCCGGGCCGCCGAACTCGGACCACTGGTTGTTGATCGCCACGCCCCAGGTCCCGGCGCGGGGGATGCCGATGCGGTAGGCGTTGCGGTCGATGTTCGAGAGGTTGAAGACGGCGACGAAGCTCTTGCCGCCGTCGATCCAACGCTCAAACGCGACGACGTCCGCCGCCTCGTTGGTGTGGTAGACCCAGGTGTTGGCGTTGGCGAAGAGTGCGGGCTCGCTGGTGCGCAGGTCGATGATGGCCTGGAAGTAGTCGAAGATCTCGCGGTAGGTCGTCTTGTGCGACCAGTCGATCTTGCTCTCTTCCCACCCGTCATCCTCGAGCCACTCGGTCCCCTGCAGGATCGCGGGGACGCCCTTGGACAGCAGCGTCACCGCGTGCGCCAGGGTGGTGCGCCCGCGGGCGAACGCGTCGTCATGGGGCGGGGTGGTGTCGATCACGGCGACGGCGCGGTCGTGCCCGTTGAGGGGCCAGGCGTCGTCGTGCAGCTCGAAGTAGTTGAGGACCTGCGTGCCCGAGACGCCCCCGGTCCCGTCGATCGCCGCGGCGACGCCCGAGACGTTTGGGCTCCCGCCCGACGCCCCGAAGACGGCGTCCCGGATCGAGTTCTTGAAGCTGTTGTGGTACTGCGTGTCGAACTGCAGGCCGGTGTGGACCCAGGGGTTGTCGATGTAGATCTCCGCGATGGTGTGGGCGTCGGCGTACCGGTTGGCGATCGCCTCGTTCATCGCGTTCATCAGCGCCTGACCCGAGGGCCACTGCCCCGTCCAGCCCGAGTCGGTCATCGCCATGACGGCGTCGTGGCGGTACCCGTCGAAGCGGAACTCGCCCATGACGTAGTGCGTCGAGTCGAGCAGGTACTCGAAGACGCCGTCGGCGTCGTAGTCGGGCTGGGCGCCCCAGGGGGTGTCCTGGGCGGGGGAGTCGAAGTAGAGCTGCGTCCCGTCGTAGTTCCAGAGGAAGTTGTCGGTGGGGGAGATGTGGTTCCAGACGACGTCGAGGATCACGGCGATCCCGGCGCCGTGGAGTTGATCGACCATGAACTTGAGGTCATCGGGCGTGCCGAGCTTCCAGTCCCAGGCGTAGAGACTCGTCGGGTTGTACCCGCCCGAGAAGTCCCCGGGGAACTCGTTGATCGGGTTGACCATCACGGCGTTGACGCCGAGTTCGGCGAGGTGCGCGGCCCGATCGCCCACGTCGCGGTACCCCGAGGGGTTGGCCGCGGGACCGAAGGGGTCGTTCCGCCCCGCGAAGGAGCCCACGTGCAACTGGTAGATGACCAGCTCGTCGAGCGGGGGGGCGATGAAGTCATCGTGCTGCCACTCGTAGGTGAGCGGGTCGCAGATGACGGCGTTCTGGTTGTCGGTCTGGACGAGGCGGCTGGCCCGCGGGTCGGTGTTCCAGACGGAGTTGTTGAAGAAGTACTTGTACATCTGTCCGGCGCTGGCGCCCGGCACGAAGCCGATGAAGTGCTCGCCGACCTTGGTGAGCGGGTTGGCGGTGGACCACCCGTTGAACTCGCCGCGCACGTGGCAGGTGGCGCGCGTGGGGGACCAGACCTTGAAGACGGTCCCGCCTTCGACGGGCGTCGAGCCGGCGGGGGCGTGCTCGAGGGTGACGAAGTTGAGTTCGAACCCGGTCCCCGGGTCGGTGTCGCTCATGCCGGCGGGGGAGAGGTAGTCGGTGTCCGAGCCGTCGGTGAGTTCAACGCGGTAGCTCAGGGTGTCCAGGGCGGTCCCGGGCAGGTCGGCCTGCCAGATGTCGTACGGCCCGATCTGCCCGACGACGCTCGCGGGGTGGGTGGTTTCGGAGCCGTCCACGTTCTGGATGACCTGGGCCGAGGTCAGGTCGCCCCGGTAGGCCTGGAAGCGGACCGCGAAGGAGTCGGATCGCATGGGGACGATCGGGCGGAGATCCTGCCAGACGAGGTGGCTGACCCCGTCCCACTCGATGTTGTTGTCCTGGTCCGCGCCCGCGGCGGGTCCGGCGCCCAGAAGCAGGACCAGGCAGGAGAGGGCGGGGGTGGCAAAGGGGTGGGGTCGCATTCGAAGCTCCGCAGCGTCAGGGGGTTGGGGTCACCAGGGATCCTGTCGGCGCGGGCGCCCAATTGCAAGCCCGGGATGGGGAAGTGGTTGGGGGACCCCTTCTATAGTGAGCCCCAACTTCCGAAAGTGAACCCAGAGACCGATCGGGGCAATCCTGTGGCAACCAAGCAGTACGACATGATCGTGATCGGCGGCGGGCCCGCCGGGTACGTCGGAGCCATCCGCGCCGCCCAGCTGGGCTACAAGGTCGCCTGTGTCGAGCGGGCCAAGCTCGGGGGCGTCTGCCTCAACTGGGGCTGCATCCCCTCCAAGGCCCTGCTCTCCAACGCGGAGCTGATGGAGAAGCTCACCCACCGGGAGCTGTACGGCCTGAAGATCAAGGGCGAGATCGCCTTCGAGTGGGACAAGGTGATCGGACGCTCGCGCGACGTCGCGGGCAAGCTCAACAAGGGCATCGAGTTCCTCTTCAAGAAGAACAAGATCGACCACATCGTCGGCAGCGCGAAGATCACCTCCGCCGCCCAGGGCGGCAAGCCCTGCACCGTTGAGGTCTACGACTGCGACGTGCAGGAGGAACGCACCGACGCCCCCGCGACCCCCAAGGGGAAGGCCCGAGAGACCCTCTCGGCCAAGCACGTCGTCGTCGCCACCGGCTCGGTCGCCCGCGACCTGCCCTTCGCCAAGTTCGGCTCGGACCCGAAGATCTGGGGCGCCCGCGAGGCGATGTACAACCAGGAGAAGCCCGAGCGCCTCATCGTCGTCGGCTCCGGCGCCATCGGCATGGAGTTCGGCTACTTCTACCACCAGTTCGGGACCGAGGTCACCGTCGTCGAGATGATGGACCGCATCGTCCCCGTCGAGGACTCGGAGGTCTCCAAGGAGCTGCTCAAAATCTACAAGAAGGCGGGCATGAAGTTCGAACTCGGGCACGTCACCACCGGCGTTGACGTCTCGGGCAAGACGGTCAAGGCGACCATCGCTCCCTTCAAGGACGGCAAGGCCGACGAGTCCAAGGCCCGCACGATCGAGGGCGATCGCATCCTGCTGGCCATCGGCGTCACCGGCCGCTTCGACGGGCTCTTCGACGACAGCCTGGGGCTCGAGATCGTCAAGGGGCACATCAAGACCGACTACGTGCCCGGCGAGCTGACCCCCGTCAAGAAGATCGACTACAAGACCAACCTGCCCGGCATTTACGCCGTGGGCGATGTGATCGGTCCCCCGTGGTTGGCGCACGTCTCCAGCGAGGAGGCCATCCTCTGCGTCGAGCGCATCGCCTGGCGCGAGAAGAAGCTCGACCACGAGCCGCACCCGATGGACTACTCGGTCATCCCGGGCTGCACCTACTGCAACCCGCAGATCGCCTCGGTCGGCTACACCGAGGACGCGCTCATCGCCAAGGGCAAGAAGAAGGGGACGGACTACGAGGTCGGCAAGTACGGCTTCAAGTCCCACGGCAAGGCGATCGCCGCGATGCACACCGACGGGTTCGTCAAGATCATCCGGGGCCTGCCCCACGGGGAGATCCTCGGCGCCCACATCATCGGGGATCAGGCGACCGAACTCATCGCGGAGATGACCCTGGCCAGGCGCCTGGAGGCGACCAGCGAGGACCTCATCGCGACCGTCCATGCCCACCCGACGATGCACGAGGCCATGCACGAGGCCGCCCTGGCGAGCGAGGGACGCGTGATCCACGCCTGACCCAAGCCGGATCGGCGGGCCCACGAAGCCCACCCAGATTCACACCACACCGGCCTCCCCCCCGCGGGGAGGCTTTTTTTGTGCAAGCCCCGGAGTTGGTTGCGCAGGGGGCGGGCGGTTTCCGTGGTACTTGACGCCGGGCGACCGCCTGGCTCACACCGCTCCAGGAGACTCGCATGCATACGCACCCGCACACCGGACCCCGCCGCCTCGCCTTCGCCTCAATCGTCGGCGTGTGCCTGGGCCTCCCGTCGGTCTGCCCCGCGGATGTCATCACCGTGGACAACGATCTGGTGGAGTTGCCGACGGCGGACTTCACGGACATCCAGTCCGCGATCAACGCCTCGGCGGACGGCGACGAGATCGTTGTCTACCCCGGGGTCTACGCGGGCGCTCTGGACATGAGCAACCGCCTGATCACGCTCCGATCGACGGACCCGGACGACCCGGCGGTCGTGGGCGCGACCCGCATCAGGCCCAACGGGAACAACGCCTACGTCATCCGGTGCAACGGGTCCGAGACCTCGGAGACGGTCATCGATGGGTTCCGATTCAACACGAACGCCGACAACGCGCCCATCTACATCACGTCCGGGGCGGGCGCCACGGTCCGCCGGTGCGTGTTCGACGACTACTCGGGCGGCAACTTCCTGGCGATCCACCTCGTCAACGCGTCGGGGGTCGTCATCGACCGGTGCACGTTCCGCAACGTGCGTACCGGCCTCAACTCGTCCTCGGTCATCAGGATCGAATCCTCGGCGGGTGTTGAGGTCACCGGCTGCACCCTGGATCGGTGCAAAGGCAACCCGGTGACCATCAGTCAGAGCACCTCCGTCTCGTTCGAGCGGTGCGAGTTTCTCGACAACGCCCCGAACACAGTGACGTCCGGGGGCGCCGTCTCGCTCTCGAACGGACCTTTCGACGTGAGCTTTTCGGACTGCCTGTTCCAGGGCAACCTGTCCTCACGCCATTCGAACGCGCTGTACCGGGGCGGGGCCATCTACGCCAGCTTCGCCGGCGGGACCGGGCGGTCGGTCACCGTCGCCCGGTGCGTCTTCAATGCGAACGAGGTGAACGCCGCCGCCGACGATGACGCGTTCGGCGGAGCCATCTACACCGCCAACACCGACCTGGTCGTGACCGACTCGGTCTTTGTTGGGAACGAGGCGATCAGCGACATCGGCGACGACGCCTGGGGCGGGGCGATCGCGTTCTCCCACGGCAACCTCGACGTCGCCGGGTGCACGTTCCACGCGAACCGCGCCACCTCGCCGGGCATTCAGGCGAACGCCCAGGGCGGGGCCATCCACTTTGGCTCGAGCAACCCGCGAACGCCCACCGACGCCAACTGCATCTTCCGGAGCAACACGATCTCGGACGGATCCAACAACACCGTCAGCCATACATTCGGGGCGCACCTGGATCACTCCAACCTGACCAGCGGCAACCCGAGGTACGTCTCGGACCCGAGCAACGGGGGCGACGGCTGGGGCGACAACCCTCTGACGGGGTCGGTCGACGAGGGCGCCAACGACAACTACGGCGACCTGCGCCTCAGGCCCAACTCGCCCGCCGTTGGCGCCGGGAGCAACGCCCGCGCGCTGTCGAGCACCGACATCGACGGGCGTCCGCGCATCATCGGGGTGGTCACCGATCAGGGCGCGTACGAGTCGGGCTACTCCGACACCGGCGCCTACTACGTGGACCAGAGCGCGACCGGCTCGGGCGCGGGCAACTCCTGGGCCAACGCCGCGACCGACATCTCAAGCCTCCTCGCCCTGCCCGTCGCGGGCGAGGTGCTCATCGCGGAGGGTGTCTACCCGGTGGGGGGCGGCGTTGCACTTCACGACGACGTCCAGCTCCTGGGCGGGTACCGAGCGGGCGGGGCGATCCGCGACCCCAACGAGTTCGTCACCGTGCTTTCGGGCGACGTCCTGGGCGACGACGAGCCGGGCGGGGTCAACCGATCCGACAACGCGCCCGTCGTCGTCTCCGCGATCGGCGCCGCCAACGTCTCCATCGATGGCCTGACCATCTCGGGCGGGTTCGCGCCCGACGCGGGCGGCGGCGTCCGTCTGGAGTCCTGCACCGATGTCCTGCTCAACGACGTGATCATCGAGGACAACGACTCGGCCGACCGCGCCGCGGGGCTGCTGGCCGACGCCACCACCCTGACCATCACGGGCTCGGCGTTCCGCGACAATCGCTCGGCGCGGGTCGGGGCGATGCGCCTCATCGGCGGGAGCGTCGCGACGGTCGAGGAGACCGAGTTTGTCGCGAACCAGTCCGCCGCCGCCGTGGGCGCCGTGACGGTCGCCGAGGCGAGCCTCGCCGACTTCCGGTCGTGCCTCTTCGAGGACAACCAGGCGGGCGCAGACGTCGGCGCGCTGCTCATCGGCAACGACGACACCATCGGCCTCGTCGATCGCTGCGTCTTCCGGGGCAACTCGGCGGGGGCGCTCGCGGGGGCCCTCCGGTTCTCCGGGGGCGGGTCGGGATCGATCACCAACTCGCTCTTCCACGACAACACATCCGGTTCCGGGGGCGGGACGGTCCGCCTCCAGAACCACGGCACGCTCGACGTCGTGAACTCGACCATCGTGCACAACGATGCGCCCAGCGGCACTGTCTCGGGCGTCGCGCAGGCCAACACCGGGATGCTGAGCGTGGTCAACAGCATCGTCTGGGGCAACACGGGCGCCAGCGCCTCGTCGGCCCAGGAGGCGCAGGTCCGGGGCAACATGAGCGTGGACCACTCGCTCGTCGAGGGGTGGGATGGGTCGATCCCCGGGACCGGCACGATCGATGGCGACCCGGGATTCGTGAACGCCGCGGGCGACAACTACCGGCTCGCGGCCGGCTCGGTCGCCATCGACGCGGGCGACTCGGACCGCGCGCCGGGCGAGACCGACCTGGCGGGCGCCCCGCGCGTGGCGGACGACACGGGCACGCCCGACACGGGCGTGGGCCCGGCGCCGATCGTGGACATGGGCGCCTACGAGTTCCAGGGCACGACGCCGCCCGCCGAGTGCAACGACGCGGATCTGGCGGCGCCCTACGGGGAGCTGGACTTCTCCGATGTCATCGCGTTCCTCTCCGCGTTCAGCACATCGGACCCGGCCGCGGATCTCGCCGCGCCGCAGGGCCAGTGGGATTTCTCCGACGTGCTCGCGTTCCTCACGGCGTTCGCCGCCGGCTGCCCCTGATCGACCGGTCTACCCGAACGCAATGCGAGCAGGAGTTCGGCGCCGTCCAAAGGCGCCGGAACTCTGCGGAGTGTCTTTGGTGCGCCCGCACGACCGAGTAGGCTGCCCCTCGAAGGAGGGGAGTTCACATGAACATCCAGGCCCGAACGTTGGGCGTCGCGAGCCTCGTCCTGTGCGCCGTGGCCGGCTCGTCGTCCGCCGATTTCACGAGCGCTTCCCTCCGTGCGGCGAACTTTGCGGCTGCTGACGGAAAGTACAGGGGCGCCCCGCTCAGCGCATCGCAGAGGACGCTTGTTGAGCAGGCGATCCAGAAGCTCGATGACGTGAACAACTCAACCACGCAGGCCTGCGTGGACTGCCTGCGCAAGATGCTGGCGAACAACCGGATCTGCGCCGAAGTGGGGACGTCGACCAGCGCCGCGACCACGCTTCCCGACCGCAAGGCGGGGTGCAACCCGCGGACCGACGGCATCCACCTCGGCGCCTGGACCTTCCGGCAGAAGGTCGAGGTCATCGCCTGCGTCCTCGCGCACGAGTGGTTCCACACCAACCAGACCGACGCGGACTACAACGGAGGTCAGTACGAACTCCCCGCCTACCAGCACGAAAAGGAATGCCTCGAAGCGCTCGGGCAGACCGGCTCCTCCCGCCACATGTTCATCTGCGACCAGATCGCGGCCCTCTCGCGCCCCGTCCAGAGCGGCCCGATGGACCCGGCGCGCACCTCCGACGGCGGCAAGCTGCTCACCACCGACGACGGGACGTCGTACTCCTTCCACTCCGATTTCCCCGGCTTCTACATCGCGCTGAGCGACAACGTCACGTTCTGGGGCCACCTGCACAACGTGACCCGTCCTTACGACGCGAGCGTCTATGAGTACAACGGATCCCGACTCGTCTCCATCTTCGGCTACGACCCGGGGACGGACGAGGGGCGCATCTCCACCTACGAGATCGCCAACGAGGGCGCCGACTTTGTCCACCAGCACACCCTGACCATGTTCAACTCGGAGCCGTTCACCCACACCGGCTCACTCGATGGCGCCCGACGCTACGTGCTCGACACCCGCAACGATCGCATCCTCACCTACGGGATGGACACCAACGGCATCTTCAGTATCGATCTGGGAACGTATGTGGACGGTGTCTCCTTCCCCGAGATGCAGGGCGCCCTGTCGATCCACACCAACACCGACGCCGCCCGGCGTGGTTCAAAGGGTGACAGCATCATCGTCGAGTACCGCGACACCCGTGCCGACACCGCCGTCAACGCCGCCAGCTCCGTCGTCATTCTGTTCGACGACAACGGCAACGGCGAGGCGAACCGGGTTCGGTTCCTCGATCTCGAAGGGGGAACCATCGAATGGCGCGACTTCATGGCCGTCGTTCCCGGCTTCGTCGATCAGCCAAGCGCGGGGCAGACCAGCGTCGAGGTCTTCGCCGGCGCCGGCGCCGCGATCGAGATCCAGGTCGTCGATGAGGTGGGCGGCGTGCTCGAGGTCCTTGCCTCCGGGACCATGCCCGTGGACGCCAACGAGCAGGTCTTCCCGCTCTCGCGCGCCCTCGGACCGTGCGACATCGTCCAGGCGGTGGATACGGACAATGTGTCCGCGGTCCCCCCCAACCCGTACCCGATCCCCAATGTCGCCGATCTAGCCGAGCCCTTCGGCGTTCTCAACTTCGATGACGTGCTGGCCTTCCTGGTCGCCTTTGGCGCGATGGATCCCGCCGCGGATCTCTCGCCCGAGGAGGGTGTCTTCGACTTTGACGACATCCTGGCCTTCCTGGTCGCCTTCGGCGCCGAGTGCCCGTGAAGTTCGATTGAATCGCCGATCTGACGCTTAGTAAACTGATGATTTCCGGTCGGAACACCGCCAGAGTTACAAGGAGGAGTTTCTCATGATGCGATCGATGACACCCGTCGCCCTGCTCGCTGCCGCGACCGCGACCGCGGTGGGCGCCCCGCCGCAGGTGATCTACTCCGAGATCCCCGGCGACCCGACCGCGCAGGCCCCCGGCCTCGGGATCGACTTCACCGGGTTCCTCTCCCTGTACGCCAGCCCCAACGGGCAGCACTGGATCTTCAAGGCCTTCGTCGATGACGCCGAGAATGACGTCATCGTCGTCGGCTTCGGGCTCACCGGAACCATCGTCGCCCGTGAGGCCGACCCCACCCCGATCGACGGCACAATCCACGAGTTCCTCGACTCGGACTGCGGGATCAACGATCTTGGCGTCTTCGCGTACGGCTCACGCCTCGACGGCGTTCCCAGCACCGTGGACGAGATCATCTTCTCCGGCTCCACCATCATCGCGCGCGAGGGCGAACCCGCCCCCAACCTCTTCGACCTCGGCGCCACCGGCGATGAGATCTACGGCAACTCGCTCAACTCCCCCTCCGTCCTCGCGGACGGCACGGTCTGCTTCCGCGCCGACCTGATCGACAACATCGACTCTGACTACGAGTCCGCCCTCTACATCGGCACGACCGTCGCCGCCCAGGAAGGGACCATGGCCGTCTCCGGCCAGACCTACGACTCCTTCGCCGCCCTTTCGGGCAACACCTTCTCCGTCTCTCCCGATGGCGCGCACTGGATCGTCGAGGCCGACATTGACCCATCGGCGCTCAGCAGCGTCGAGGCCGTCGTCGTGGACGGCTCGGTCATGCTTCAGGACGGCGACACCTTCTCCGGCCTCCCCCTCCCCATCGACGCCGTCTTCTCCGTCGAGATGGCGCCCAACGCGGACTGGTACGCCCGGGGCGACTTCACCGACGACTCCGACTGGGTGGTCCGGAACGGCTCGATCATCGCCCACACCGGGGGCGCCGTGGACGCCAACGACCTCGAGAACTGGGGCGCGGCCATCTCCGGCGTGACCGGGAACATCAACGGCGATTACCTCATCGCCGGCGACACCGACAACCCGGACCCCAACGCCAACAGCGTCGTCTCCCTCAACGGACAGCAGGTCGTTCTCCGTGAGGGCGACGGGGTCGATCTCGACGGCAACGGCCTCGCGGATGACGACGTTGAGATCAACAGCTTCTCCCCCGAGGACATCGTCCTCGCGACCGATGGCACGATCTACGCCTTTGTCACCCTCCGCGAGGCGGGCGCCGGCGCCTCCCTGGGCGACGCCTTCATCCGCCTCCTCCCCGGTTCCACCCCCTGCAACGTCGCCGATCTCGACGAGCCCTTCGGTGTGCTCGACTTCTCCGACGTGGTCGCCTTCCTCGGCGCCTTCGCCGCAATGGAGTCCGCCGCCGACCTCGCCCCGCCCATGGGCGTCTTCGACTTCTCCGATGTGGTCGCCTTCCTGGGCGCCTTCGCCGGGGGCTGCCCCTGACCCGAGGCTGAAGCCCTGATCTCGACAAGGCCCGCGTGCTCGCTCCGCGGCTGGAGGTGGCAAACCACCCGACCAGCCCAGGAGCGGACCACGCGGGCCTTTCACTTGGGCCGGCTTTCAGACCCTCAGCATGCGATTTCGGGCTTCGTGAAGGGCGCCCGCTCCGGATCACGGCTTGATCCCGGTGGCCTGGTTCGGGCCGGTCCGCCCCGGCACAAGGAGCCAGACCATGAACGCTGTGCGGCCAATGGCCTTAATGCTGACCTGTGCGGGTCTCGGGTGCGGGCTTGCCAACGCGGATGTCTACCGGGTCAATGATGATGCGGCGCCGGGTGGGGACGGCAGCTCGTGGGGACGGGCGCTCAACTCACTCTCCGATGCGCTCGCCGTGGCGTCCTCGGGCGATGTGATCTGGGTCGCCAAGGGCAACTACATGCCCGTGCTCCCCGCCACCCGCGACGCGACCTTCCTCATCCCGGACAACGTGAAGGTCTACGGCGGGTTTGAAGGCGACGAATCGGTCTTCGCCCAGCGTTCGACCAACCCGCTCGGCATCCCCACCTTACTGAATGGATCCTCCCCCACCGGCGACCCGGTTTACACCATCGTCACGTTCGCAAACGCCGGATCCGGAACCGTGCTCGATGGGTTTACCCTGAGCGGCGCCCTGGCCGACGGCGCGGGCTCGACCTTCGCCCCGGAGCAGAGCGGCGGCGCCGTCCACGCCACCGACTCAAGCCCCGTGCTTCGGAATCTCTTCATCACGCACTGCAACGCCAGCCGCAACGGCGCCGCGATCTATCTCGGAGGCGACTCCGTCAACGCCGCCCTCATCGAAAACTGCCGCATCGAAAGCAACCACGCCGAGTCTTCGGGCGGAGCGATCTGGTCCGAGATCCCGCTCGACATCCGCGGCTGCGAGTTCATCGGCAACAGCAGTCAGTCCACTGGCGGCGCCATCCGCGCCGGCGGAGAGGACGTCATCCACACGGTCGCGAACTCCACCTTCCGCTCGAACATCGGCGGCATCGGCAGCGGGGGCGCCATCGCCTTCCTTGTCGAGAGCGACGCCTCGGTCTCCGTCGTCGAGAACTGTGAGTTCACCAACAACAGCTCGAACCAGGGGGGCGCGATCGGCTACACCAACTTCGGCGACCACACCGTCCGCTCCTCTCAATTCCATGGCAACGTGGCCACCATCATCGGCGCGGGCGGGATCAACCACAGCTCGATCACCACGACCTCCAAGCTGCTTGTCGAGAACTCCGTCTTCACGGGGAACTCCACGCCCAACGGCGCCGGGGGCATCTACGCCGGCTCCGACGGGCAGACCCGCATCGTCAACTGCACCATCGCCCGAAACCACTCCGACAACCCCATCAGCGCCGGTGGCGTCGCCGCCTCGACGGGCAACGTCTCCATCGACAACTCCGTCCTCTGGGAGAACACGCCCCGCTCCCTCTTCAGCAACTTCGTCGGCACGTGCACCGTCAACCGGTCGATCGTGCAAGCCATCCACCAGGTTTCACCCTTCCCCTCCGGTGTTGGGGCGATCGACGCCAACCCGTTGTTCGTCGATCTGCGCGGCCCGGACAACACCTTCGGCACCGAGGACGACAACGTCCGCCTCCTGCCCGCGTCACCCGCCATCGACGCGGGCCACAACCTCATCCCCAGCGCCTTCGTCCTCGCCGATATCTACGGCGACTCACGCTTCCACGACGACACCGGCACGCCCGACACCGGCGTCGGCGACGGCGTGAACCCGATCATCGACATGGGCGCCGCCGAGTTCCAGGGCACGACCCCGGGCGCCTCCTGCAACGAGGCCGATCTGGCCGAGCCCTTCGGCCAGCTGGACTTCACCGACGTGATTGCCTTCCTCTCCGCGTTCGGCGCGATGGACCCCGCGGCGGACCTGGCCACTCCCTTCGGCGCCTGGGACTTCACCGACGTTCTGGCCTTCCTCGGCGCTTACGGCGCCGGCTGCCCCTAACCCCCCCAAACTCACACCTCCCCACGCCACCAAGTCCAAGTTTTCCCGCACGACGTGAAGGCCCCTCCGCCCCGATTGCGGCTTGATCCTCGCACCACCACCCGATCCACCACACGGGCAAACGAGAGAGACTGCCATGAACACGATCCGTACCACGACCACGCTCGTCGCCCTCGCTGGGCTCGCCGCCTCAGCGCCCGCCCAGACCGCCTACACCTGGGCCCTCCCCGTCAGCGGGCTCTGGGACGACGCCGCCAACTGGTCCCCCAACACCGGCTTCCCCGACCTCGACGGCGACACCGTCACGCTCGGCCTGACCGGCGCCTACGACGTCGATCTCGACCGCACCGTCGACATCACCACCCTCGACATCACCAACCCCGACGCGGAGATTGGGATCCGTGGCGGCGATCGCCTCCGCGTCCTCGACCGCGTCACCAACGACGGGCTCATTCGCGTCAACTCCACCGGCACCGTCTTCGACGCTTACCTCGAGTTCTCGCTCAGCGATACCACCCCCGTCGCCAACTTCACCCTGAACGGAACCGGATCGATCAGGCTCGGCGCGTTCGACACCCACGGCGACGCCCGCGTCGCCGTCGCTCCGGGAATCCAGCTCAACCACGGCTCCGACCACACGATCCACGGCGCCGGCCAGATCCAGGGCGACATCCTCAACGCGGGCCTCATCCACGCCAACATCCCCACCTCCGCCGGCATCCGGATCATGGATACCGTCATTCAGGCCGGCGACGGCGCCATCATGGGTGACTTCGCCGACATCGTCCTCAACAGCGCGACGATCATTGGCGGTGACATCATCCTGACCAACGGCGCCGCCCTCACCCTCGACGCCTCTCCCTCTGCCCTCACCGGTGTCCCCACCGTGAACGGCGACATCAACATCCCCGGCAGCGGCGCCACGCTCGAGTTCTCCAGCGACATCACCGTCAACGGCGACATCACCATCAACAGCTCGAACCAGGTCTTCAACGCCCTGCTCAGCTTCACCGGTCCCTTCATCCTCTCCGGTGACGCCGACATCCTCCTCCAGACCGCCAGCACCGACACCAACGACGCCCGCCTCGAGGTCCTCGACGGCTTCGTCGCCACGCTCGGCCCCGACGTGGATATCCACGGCGCCGGGCGCCTCACCGGCGCCCAGATCATCCAGGGCTCCATCGACGCCAACGTGGAAGACCAACTCCTCGAGATCTTCGACAGCGTCTCGCTCGGCGCCGCCGGCGTCATCCGCGCCACCGGCGGACAGCTCGCCCTCAACTCCGCCACCATCACCAACGCCAACTTCGAGTCCACCGCCCCCGGACGCGTCCGCACCAGCAACGGCCTCAGCCTTCTCTACGGCCCGGGGACCAACAGCGGAACGCTCGCCGTCATGGGTGAAGGCCACACCATCGAGATCAACGACACCCTCACCAACAACGGTGTCATCCAGATCAACCCCGACCTCACCGTCTTCAACGCGGCGCTCCTGCTCTCGGGCACGCCCACCATCAACGGGAACGGTCAGATCCAGCTCTTCCTCGGGAGCACCGACACCAACGACGCCAAGATCGAGGCCGCCGACGGCGTCACCGCCAACATCGGCCCGGGCCAGACCATCGTGGGCGAAGGCCGACTCGTCGGCGACTTCATGTCCAACGCCCACATCCTGGCCAACGCCCCGCTCAACCCCCTTGAGCTGCGCGGCAGCATCGTCCAGGGCTCCGGCGTGATCGAGGCCGACGCCGCCGTCTTCGCCCTCGTCGACGGCAGCGTCACCGGCGGCACGCTGACCACCTCCAACGACGGCGTCGTCACCGCCGCCTCCGGCATCGACAACGCCATCGCCGACCTCACCAACTCCGGCGACCTGGGTGTCGACGGCTCGGGCGCCGTCCTCACCGTCTCCGGCATGCTCAGCAACTCCGGTCGCATCCTCGTCAACCGCACGGATCAGGTCTTCAACGCCACCCTCGCCCTGGCCGACGGCGCGGGCATCTCCGGCGCCGGAGAGATCAACCTCACCCTGAGCAGCTCCGACCTCGGCGACGCCCGGATCGACGTCCCCGCCGGCGCCGCCTCCATCGGCCCCAACCAGACCATCACCGGCCAGGGCCGCACCATCGGAAACCTCAACGTGCTCGGCACGATCGACCCCGGCCCGGGCGCCGGCCAGATCCAGTCCAACTCGGGAACGGTCACTCGCGCCGCCACCTCGGTCTTCCGGGTCGATCTCGCCGGCGCCGACGGCCTCTCCCATGACCGCATCGTCGGCAACGCCGATCACGTGCTCGCCGGCGAGCTGATCGTCAACGAGATCGACGGCTACCTCCCCGTCGTCGGCGACGAGTTCGTCCTGATCGACGGCGCCAGCGTCACCGGCGCCTTCGACACCGTCACCCTCCCCGCCACCCTCCCCAACCGCGTCTACCGCCTCTTCTACGAGAGTGACCGCGTCCTGCTCGTCTACACCTGCGACGGTGACTTCGCGCCTCCCTACGACGTGCTCGACTTCTCCGACGTCCTCGCCTTCCTCGCCGCCTTCTCAGCGGGCGACCCCCTCGTGGACCTCGCAACGCCGCTCGGCGTCTTCGACTTCTCCGACGTCATCGCCTTCCTGTCGGCCTTCGGCGCCGGCTGCCCCTGACACACACAGCCCATCCCTTGAGGAGAGAGCGGGGGTGGAGTGAAGGGCTCTCGCGACCGTCCAACGGACGCCGCGAGAGCCCTGTCTTTTTTCCAGGCCGCCCGGGTCCAAAAAGACACAGCAGCCCAGGGACGTCACCTCTCTCCAAACGCCGTCCCCAAGCTGCTGGTCATGTCGCCCGTACCCCGTTTCGGGGGATCGGGCTGCCGCCCGCTCTCTCTCCGGTGGCAGGCAAAACCACCGTATCGAGGGTGCAATCCCGGCACAACCGCACCTCGGGGTCCCTTCTCAGGTTTTGCGGATCGCTCACACGCCGACTCACGGGGTCGGGGTTTCGTCGCGTTGCAAATACAGTCGGTAGATATACTTAGAGATTCTCTGCTCGTCGATCAGCCCCACCCGCCCCTGCGCGATCAACGCCTCGAAATTTCGCAGCTCCGTGCTCTCTCGGTCCGCCCGGATCAGGGCCAGATCCCAGCCCGAGGGCGGGCCTTGCTCCGCCGTCCAGGGTGTCCAGCGGATCTCCACCGCCTCCCCCAGACCCGCCTCCCGGAGCGTCCGGCGGATCTCCTGCAGCGCCTCCGGACGCGCCTCGATCGCGTCGTCGGCGATCAGCACCCAGCGCTCCGTCTCCGGCAGGTCGCTCAGCGTGCGCACCAACGCCCGCCCCATCCG
>MRWG01000635.1_pt1 | contig 33293 bp, 38 predicted proteins | sample 1013341 | NCBI WGS metagenome assembly MRWG01 (sample SAMN06117577, study PRJNA244670) | biofilm metagenome | biome: Water; feature: Cathode Biofilm; material: Biofilm; isolation source: microbial consortium enriched at the cathode of a solar microbial fuel cell | place: USA: District of Columbia ... | reverse complement strand
GCAACGACGAGGAGCGCCCGCCCGAGGGGGCGGTCGGGCGCTGCGCGGCGGCGCGTTCCGCGCCTTGATTCCGCGCAAGTGGGCCAAGACCGGAAGGTCCGCTCAAGGCCGATCCAGCCCCGCTCCCCCTTTGCCCGCTACTCCACCGCGCGGATGAGCTTGCGTTCGAGCACGCGCAGCACGGTGCGCAGGTCGTGCCCGCGCTTCAATATCCGCCCGTCCATGCCGATCACCGAATACTGCCCCTGCCGGTCGCGCAGGCGGGGGCGTTTCTCGATGCGGTAGAGCGGGTGCTCGGCGGTGCGGCGAAAGACCGAGAACACGGCCACTTCGCGCAGGCAGGAGATACCGTAATCGCGCCACTCGCCCGCCGCCACCATGCGTCCGTAAAGCGACAGGATCACGCTCAACTCGTCGCGTCGGAACGCCACCTGCGGCTCGGTCGGTTTCGCGCCCGCGAGCGGGCCGGGGCCTGGCATGTTCATGCCCCCAGAGTTGCGCCAAATGCAGCGCGAATCAAGGGATTTCAGGTACGCCCGCGAAGCATGGAAACGGTCTTACCGATGCGCGGGCGGCACCCAGTCAGCGGTTTCCCTATTCCAGAAGCGGTTGGGATTGTCCTCATCCATGCCGCGCCGGTGACGGCAACGCTGCGCGGGCACGAGATGGATCACCGGTTCCTCATAGGGATGGGTGGCGTAGATGGCGCGGATCAGCGCATCGAGAGCCGCCCCCTCGGCAGTGGTAAAGACTTGCCATTCTATGCAATCCACCTCGACGGTGTCTTCGGTGGCCCGGTTCCTGCCGCCCCCGCACGAGCGGAATCGCTGCACGCCCGCCGCGCTGTGAAACGACACGCGGTCATAATCCCCGTGTGCCAGAGGGTCGGCCCGCAGCACCGCCGCCTCGACCCGGGGCAAGGCCTCGGCCGGCAGTTGCACGAGAATGCGCTGCCCGGTCTCGACCCGATAGCGCTCGAACTCTCTGTCACGCATGGGCCAGCCCTCGCGGATCGCAACCGATGATGGCGGCCAGCGAGACACGCCCGTGCGCCGTCAGACGCAGCCCGCGCCGTGGCCCGGCGGGCCGCATCCAGTCCTCGACAAGCGCGTGATCGAGAATGGCCCGGCCAAGCGCGCCGCCGATATGATCGCGGCGCTCGGACCAGTCGAGGCAGGATCGCACCACGACGCGCCCCGCCTTGTCCGGCAGGTCCACGCCAAGCCCGCGCCAGAGCGGCGAAGGCAGCGCCACCATCCCCTCGCCCGCGCACCGGAGCGCGCCCCGCGCGATCAGCGCATCGCGTAGCACCACGGCAACGGTCCCGGCGAGATGGTTGTAGCAGCAGCGTAGCGAGGCCAGGGCCGCTGCCTTGGCCCGCTGCCTGCGCGCGAGGTGATCGAACGGCGTCAGCCCGGCAACATGCTCCAGCATCGCGGCCACGTCCGGCCCGGCAATCCGGTGGTAGAGGCAGCGCCCGCTGCGCCGCTGCGCGATCAGCCCCGCCCCGGCCAGATGATGCAGGTGGACACTGGCGGTTTGCGGTGTGACACCCGCATCGGCGGCCAGTTCCTTGTTGGTCCAGGCACGCCCGTCCATCATCGCGCAGAGCATCCGTGCGCGGTGAGTATTGGCCAGGGCATGGCCCGTGATATCCAGTCTCGGCGATGTCATGCCGTGTAGTCTGCGCCGATGTGCCGGTCGGGTCCAGCGCCAACGCTTCGCGCTTTGCCTGAGTGTTGGCGGGCCGCCTCAGGCGAACCGCCCGTGGCAAAACCACCCCCCCGAGAGCGCCGCACCATGCGCCTGGAAAAGCCAGAGCCGCTCGCCGCGCGTGGTCAGAACCTGCCAGTAATCCCGCAGGCCCGTGCGCCATTCGGGGTCATCCAGCCACCATTCCGGGGCGATCCGCTCGGGGCCGATGGCATGGGCCGTCTCGTGCCGCCGCCCGCGCCAGCGAAACGCCGCGCAGGGCCGTCCGCCCGCCTGTGGCGTGACCGGCTCGGGCCGCCAGAGCATCAGCGGGCGGGGATGTTCGGGCCGCGGCCAGGGTGCGGCGGCGGGCTCGGACCAGGCGGCGGCGAGGGTGATAGCGGTCTTGGCCGGGATGCGGCTCTCGGCGGGATGGCGGCGGGTGATCGCGTCGAGCCCGACGCGCGCGCCCAGCCGGGTAAGCAAGTCCGCGAGCGCGTCACCCCGCGCGGCCGCCTGCCCCTGCCCGCGTATCTGCTCGGGCACGATACGCTCGGTCTGTGGCGCGTCGAGGCGCAGCATGTCGATGCCAAAGCCCGCGTCGATCCGCTCCAGCCGTGGCACCAACAGCGCGAGCATCGCGTCGGCGTCGCGCATGGCGCGCGCCAGCCGCAGGTCCACCGCCTGCACGCCGCCATCGGCACCGCGCACCTCGAGCCGCAGGGCGCGCGCGCCCTCGCCGCGCTCAGCCAGCCGCGCGCAGAGCCGCGCCAGCAGCCGCGCGGCCCCCTCGCGCAGGTCATCCATCAGGCCGATCGGCTCGGGCAGGCTCAGCCGCACCGCCAGCGGCGGCGGCGGGGCGATGACCGAGAGCGGCTCGGGCACAGCACCCAGCGCCTGGTCGAGCCGCCGCATGAGCACCGGACCGAAGCGCCGCCCCAGCGCCGCGCGCGGCTGCCCCGCGAGATCGCCGATCCGCCGCAGCCCCAGCCGACCGAGGTCATCGGCCAGCCCCTCGGGCAGGCGCAGCGCCGCCACCGGCAGGGGGGCCAGCACGGCGTGAAGCTGCCCCGGCGGCGCGAGGATCACCGGGGCGGCGGCGCGCGGCACCACCCGGCCCTGCCACGGCCCGCGCCGGGCGGCGCGGGCGCGGGTGGCGCGCGCCTCCTGCTCGATGGCGTCGCCCGAGCGGCCCGGTGCCGCCCCCTGCCCCGCGAAGCGCGCCAGCGCCCAGGCCGCGCCGGGCGTGTCGGCGATGGCGCAACGCGCCGAGAGGCCGAGGTCTGTGGCCTCGTCCACAACCGCAGCGCCCAGCGCCGCCTCACCGCCGAAAAGATGCGCGCAACCGGTGATGTCGAGCATCAGCCCCGCCGCGCCGTCGCAGGCCACCAGCGGCGAGAACCGGTCCGCCCAGCGCGCCAGCGCGCGCAGAAATGCGGCCTCGGCGGCGGGCTCTTGCGGGGTGGTGCGCAGGTCGGGGCAGAGCGCCTGCGCCTCGCGCAGCGGCTGACCGGGCACCAGCCCCGCCGCCTCGGCCCCGGCAGAGAGCGCGGCGAGCACCTGCCGCGGCCCGTCCTCGGCCACCACGGCAAACGGCCCCGCCGCGCCCGCACGGCGCGTCAGGCGCTCGGCCCCCAGCCGGGGGAACCAGACGGAGAGGATGCGACGGGCGGGCATGGCAGCTAATGTTCTCTATTTGTTCTCAAGATAGATCGACTGGTCGGCCAAGTCGAGTCTGCTGTCCGGGCCGTCATGCGATACTTTCGTCCCGGAATGCGTGCTATTGCAGGACGCATGTCACGAATTTGCGGACCAGACCCCGTGCGCGAAGGACACTCCTTTTCGACCCTCGCGACGCGGCTTAGCTTTTCCACCAACACGAAAGAGGGAGACAGATCATGACCGAGACATCCATCCGCACCACCACGGGCCGCGGCCGCCGCTTCGACAGCATTCTGGATACGATCGGCGACACGCCGGTGATCCGCGTCAACAACCTCGGCCCCGATCACGTGACGATCTATGTCAAGGCCGAGGCGTTCAACCCCGCAGCCTCGGTCAAGGACCGGCTGGCGGTCAATATCATCGAGGCCGCCGAACGCGACGGGCGGCTCAAACCCGGGCAGACGGTCGTCGAGGCGACCAGCGGCAATACCGGCATCGGCCTCGCAATGGTCTGCGCGCAGAAGGGCTATCCGCTGGTGGTGACGATGGCGGAAAGCTTCTCTATCGAGCGCCGCCGCCTGATGCGGATGCTGGGGGCCAAGGTGGTGCTGACGCCCAAGGCCGAAAAAGGCTTTGGCATGTACAAGAAGGCCGAGGAGCTGGCCGAGCAGAACGGCTGGTTTCTCGCCCACCAGTTCGAGACCAAGGACAATGCCGATATCCACGCCGCTACCACCGCGCGGGAAATCCTCGGCGATTTCGAGGGGGAACGGCTCGATTACGTGGTCACGGGCTATGGCACCGGCGGCACGGTGACGGGGCTGGGCCGGGTGCTGCGCGATACGCGCCCCGAGACCAAGATTGTCCTGTCGGAGCCTGCCAATGCCGCGCTTCTGGGCAGCGGCCAGGCGCAGGAGCGCAACGACAAGGGCGAGCCCGCCGCGAGCCACCCGGCCTTCGAGCCGCACCCCATTCAGGGCTGGACCCCGGATTTCATCCCGCTGGTGCTGCAGGAGGCCGTGGACAAGGGCTATTATGACGATCTCATCCCCGTTTCAGGCCCCGACGGGATCAAGGCGGCGCGCGACCTCGCGGCAAAGGAGGGGATTTTCACCGGCGTCTCGGGCGGCGCGACCTTCGCGGTCTCGTTGCAGATCGCCGAGGTTGCCGCCCCCGGGTCGGTGATCCTGTGCATGTTGCCCGACACCGGCGAGCGCTACATGACCACGCCGCTCTTTGACGGGATCGGCGAGGACATGGACGAGGAGGAGCAGGCGATCTCGGCCTCGACCCCGGGCTATCAACTGGGCTGACGGCCTTTGCACGGCTGCACAGGAACCTGTGCAGTCGCGCCGATTGTGCGCCCGCGATCAGGAATTAGTTTGACGAGGACACAAAGTGAGAGGACGTCATCACATGACCGACGACAGCTATACCCCGCCCGAAGTCTGGACATGGGAGGGCGCCTCTGGCGGGCAGTTCGCCTCGATCAACCGGCCCATCGCCGGGGCGACCCATGACAAGGAGCTGCCGGTCGGCGAGCACCCTTTCCAGCTCTACTCGCTAGCCACGCCCAACGGCGTCAAGGTGACGGTAATGTTCGAGGAATTGCTCGCCGCCGGGCATGACGCCGAATATGACGCGTGGAAAATCGACATTGGCGAGGGCGAGCAATTCGGCAGCGGCTTTGTCGAGATCAACCCCAATTCCAAGATCCCCGCCCTTGTGGACCGCACCGGGGACGCGCCGCTGCGGGTGTTCGAGAGCGGCTCGATCCTGCTGCACCTGGCGGAGAAATACGGGGCGTTCCTGCCTGCGGGCGGCCCCGCGCGGACCGAGGTGATCAACTGGCTGATGTGGCAGATGGGCAGCGCGCCCTATCTCGGCGGCGGCTTTGGTCATTTCTACGCCTACGCGCCGGAGAAATGGCAATACCCCATCGACCGCTTCGCGATGGAGGCCAAGCGGCAGCTCGACGTGCTGAACCGCGAGCTTGCCGACAAGCCCTTCATCGCCGGAGACGAATTCACCATCGCCGACATGGCGATCTGGCCGTGGTATGGTCAGCTGTGCCTCGGGCGGCTCTACGACGCCGCGACCTTCCTCGACGCGAAGAGCTACAAGAACGTTCTCGCCTGGGCCGAGAAGATCGACGCGCGCCCGGCGGTACAGCGCGGCCGCATGGTCAACCGCAGCTTTGGCGAGCCGCATATGCAACTGCACGAGCGGCATTCGGCAGCGGATTTCGAGACCCGCACACAGGACAAGATCGGCGACGACGCCTGACGAGAGGCGCTTTCGTCCGCGCGCGGAATGGGGCATGAAGGGGCAAAAGGAGCCGCTTCATGCCCAACCGCGACACCCAGCTTCTCGCCGTCCTGATCGACGCCGACAACGTCCCCGCCAAGTATGCCGACGCGATCCTGCGCGAGGTCACGAGCTATGGCGAGCCGGGGCTGCGGCGGGTCTATGGGGACTGGTCGAGCCAGCAGCTTTCGGGCTGGACCAAGACGGCGCAGAACCTCGGCCTCGTCCAGCACCAGCAGACCGCCAACACCAAGGGCAAGAACGCCAGCGATATCGGGCTGGTGATCGACGCGATGGATATCCTGCACGCGGGCCATTTCGACGGCTTCGTGCTGGTTTCGTCGGACAGCGATTTCACCCGGCTGGCCAGCCGCATCCGCGAGCAGGGGCTGACGGTGATCGGCATCGGCGAGGCCAAGGCGCCCGACGCGCTCAAGAACGCGTGCAACCGGTTCGTGGCGATCGAGAACATCTACGAGGACGTGAGCGACGCACCACGCAGCACGCCCAAGGCCAAGCTCGACAGCCACCACATCGCCGACGCGCGGCGGCTGATCTTTGACGCGATGGAAAAGATCGACAGCGATGACGAATGGTATCCGCTGGGCCGCATCGGCCAGCAGATACAGACCGACAAGCCCGATTTCGACACGCGTACATATGGCAAGAAAAAGCTGAGCGATCTCATCAAGGAACTGAAGGTGTTCGAGACCAAGCCCGGCTCGGGCAACCAGCTCTTGGTGCGGCGGGTGGATTGAGGAGCGAGGCTAATGGCCTGAAGCGGTCGTTCAGCACGACACTTGACGAGCCGCGCAGCGCCCGACCGCCGGGTAGGCGCAGTTCAGTTTGTGCTATGCGATTTATGGTGCAAGACACTTCAATGATCACCGCTACTTGCGACGTTGATGAGCGCCCGCCCGAGGGGGCGGTCGGGCGCTGCGCGGCGGTGCTTTAAGCACCTTGATTCCGCGCATTGGCACCAAGACCCAAACGTCCCCTCACGGCCACCCCCCTCCCTCACATCCCCAGTTCCGCCCGGATCGCCGCGCTGTCCGCACCGCGCAGGGGTGGGTCTGTGACCCGGGACACGCCCCCGTCGAAGCGGGGGGCAGGCGCAGGTGTCAGACTGTCGCCCTCGCCCTGCCACACGCCGCGCGCCGCCATGTGCGAATCGGTTGCCGCCGCGTCGGGGCGCAGCACCGGGGCGACGCAGGCATCGGACCCGGCAAAGAGCCGTGCCCAATACGCCAGCGGGCGGTCAGCGAAGATCGCGGCCAGTGCTTCGGTTTGTGCGGGCCATTGCGCGCGGTCCTGCTGCGCGGCAAAGCGCGGATCACCTCCAAGCCCCATCACATCCAGAAACGCCGCGTAGAACTGCGGCTCGAGGCACTGCACAGCAATCCATCCGCCGCAGGCGCAGGCATAGACGCGGCTCCAGTGCGGGCCGTCCAGCAGGCTCTGCCCTCGCTCCATCGACAGGTTGCCAGAGGGCATCATCGACATCAGCAGCGCCATCATGTGCGCCGAGCCATCGACGATGGCGGCATCCACCACCGTGCCCTGCCCGGTGCGCGCGGCCTGCACCAAGCCCGCGAGCAGCCCCGCGACGAGGTAGAGCGCGCCGCCGCCCACATCGCCCAGCATGGTAGGCGGCGTCAGGGGCGGGGTGCCGGGCGCGCCCGCGTACCACAGCGCACCGGAGGTGGCGAGGTAGTTGAGGTCATGCCCAGCCTGCCGGGCGCGCGGCCCGTCCTGCCCCCAGCCGGTCATCCGACCGTAGACAAGGCGCGGGTTGGCGGCGCGCATCGGCTCGGGCCCCAGACCCAGCCGCTCCATCACGCCGGGGCGATAGCCCTCGACCAGCGCGTCGGCGCGGGCGACCAGCGCGCGCGCCACGGCGATGTCGGCCGCATCCTTCAGGTCGAGCACAATAGACCGCTTGCCGCGGTCGAGCAGGTTGCGATCACCCGCCACCGGGCTGCCCGGGCCGGGGCGGTGGATCACCACCACCTCGGCCCCCATTTCCGCCAGCATCATCGCGGCGAAGGGCGCAGGCCCCAGCCCCTCGAACTCGACCGCGCGCAGCCCCGTCAGCATCCCTGTCCCCCTCCTTGTCGTGACCCGGACCATAGGACGTCTTTGCCCCGGCGCGCCACCGGGTTACGCTGTGGGCCGGAGGAACAGGAGGAGACGCCGAGATGAAGATGTCCGACAGCCGCGAGATCGCGGCCGACCGCGCGACGGTATGGGCGGCGCTGCTCAGCCCCGAGGCGCTCAAGGAATGCGTGCCCGGCGCGCAGGAGGTGACCGGGACGCCCGAGGACGGGTTCGAGGCGGTGGTGGTGCAGAAGGTCGGCCCGGTGAAGGCCACCTTCAAGGGGTCGGTGACGCTGACTGACATGGTCGAGCCCGAGAGCCTCACGCTGAGCGGCGCGGGCAAGGGGGGCACGGCCGGCCATGCCAAGGGCAGCGCAGCCGTGCGGCTCGAGGAGATCGAGGGCGGCACACGGCTGCACTACGATGTCGAGGCCAGCGTCGGCGGCAAGCTCGCGCAGCTTGGCAGCCGGATCGTCGATGGCTTTGCCAAGAAGATGGCCGACCAGTTCTTTGCCCGGTTGGAAGCGGCGGTCGTCCAACCCGAGGAAGCCCCGGATGAGAATACCGCGGAGACCGACGACGAGGCCCCGAAAAAGGGCTGGTTCCGCCGCATGTTGGGATAAGGACGCGGCGCCTCGTCAGTCGGCGCCGCCCGCGCCACGCGAGACCACCGGGGCACCCGATTCGGCGGCGATCAACCGCGCGATGCGGTAGGCGATCGCGCGGCTGCCCTTGAACGAGGGGTGGATGCGGTCCATCGCGTGGTAGGACAGATCGCCATGCGGGACCATGTCGGCGAGCGGCAGGAAATGCACCCCGCCATCCAGCCCGGCAAGCCGCGCAAGCCGCGCGTCGAGCATGTCGCCCTCGTCGGCGCAATGCTCGATCGGAGAGCCGTTGCCGGGCGTGCGCATGTAGCCCACGAGCAGCACCTGCGCCCCGTCGTGCCGCGCCCGCGAGGCAAGGCCAGGGATCACGCCGCGCCGCCCATCCTCGGAAATCATCTGGTCCATCTTGCGCTCGCAGCGGTTGCAGCCGCAGCCGAGCCACAGGTCGTTGCCGCCACCGCCCAGCACGACCCAATCCCAGTCGCCACGGCGATATTGCTTGGCGATGTTGAGGCCAAGGGCGCCGGAGATCGGCAGCCGATAGAGAAACCGTGCGCCGCCCACCGAATTGTCCACGAGATGCGCGTCAAGCGCGGCGCGCAGGCGCGTGCCGACGGAGCCACCTGCCAGCTTGTGCATGGCAAAGAGCGAATCGCCCATCATCAGGATGCGTGGCCCGTTCTGGCCGCCGGCATGGGCCAGCCCCGCTTGCGTGACGGACAAAAGGAAAAGGGCGGTCAGAAGTCGGGTGAGCATGGCATTTCCCACAGATCAAATCGGTCCCACCCGATGATGCTTATAGCAAAGACGAGGCGCGCTGTCGCGCATAACCATCGCACAGATTGTTTCCAGATTGGAACTGCGCGCCACCGCACAGGTGGATGGCCGCCCACGCCGCTTGCGGTCGCGCGCCAACCGACTAGGTTGCGATCAAATCAGAAGGGGGCAGACGGACATGGCGGCCATCGTCGAGGTCGAGAACCTCAGCAAGACCTACAAGGGCGGCTTCACCGCGCTGCGCGGCGTATCGCTCGCCATCGAGCGCGGCGAAATCCTTGCGCTGCTCGGTCCCAACGGCGCGGGCAAGACCACGCTCATCTCGGCGCTGTGCGGCATCACCACGCCCTCGGGCGGTCAGGCGCGGATCGGCGGGCACGACATCCTGCGCGACTGGCGCAAGGCGCGGCACCTCGTGGGCCTCGTGCCGCAGGAGGTGGCGCTCGAACCGTTCGAGAAGGTCATCAACACGGTGCGATTCTCGCGCGGGCTGTTTGGCAAGGGGCGCGACGATGTGCTGGTCGAGCGCGTGCTACGGCAGCTCTCGCTGTGGGACAAGCGGCACGCGCGCACGCGCGAACTGTCGGGCGGAATGAAGCGCCGGGTGCTCATCGCCAAGGCGCTCTGTCACGAGCCGCAGGTGCTGTTTCTCGACGAGCCGACGGCGGGCGTCGATGTCGAACTGCGCCGCGACATGTGGGAGGTGGTGCGCGGTTTGAAGGAAAGCGGCGTCACCATCATCCTCACCACCCATTACATCGAGGAGGCCGAGGCGATGGCCGACCGCGTCGCCGTCATCAACGGCGGCGAGATCCTGTTGGTCGAGGACAAGGCCGCGCTGATGCACAGGATGGGGCGCAAGACGCTGCGCATCGACCTCGCCGAGCCGGTGGACGCGGTGCCGGACGCGCTCGACGGATACGATCTCGAGCGGATCGAGGACGGCGCGGCGCTGCTCTATCATTACGACACGCGCGGCGAGGGCACCGGCATCACGCGGCTGTTGCAGGCGCTGGCGCGCGAGGGGCTCGGCTTGCGCGATATCGAGACCCGGCAAAGCAGCCTCGAAGAGATTTTCGTGGACCTTGTGCGGGAGGACGCCGCATGAACCTGCACGCGATCTGGGCGATCTACGTCTACGAGATGAAGCGGTTCTTCCGCACGATATTCGAAAGCCTGCTGTCGCCGGTGATTTCCACCACGCTCTATTTCGTCGTCTTCGGCGCGGCCATCGGAAGCCGTATCGAGCAGGTGGAGGGCGTGAGCTACGGGGCCTTCATCGTGCCGGGCCTCATCATGCTGAGCGTGATGACACAGGCCATTTCCAACGCCTCTTTCGGTATCTACTTTCCGAAATTCATCGGCACGATCTACGAGCTTCTGTCGGCGCCGGTGAATTTCATCGAGATCGTGATCGGCTATGTCGGCGCGGCGGCGACCAAGTCGCTACTGATCGGGGGGGTGATCCTCGTTACCGCGCGGCTGTTCGTGGAGATAAATATTCATCACCCGGTTATGATGCTGGGCTTTCTGGTGATGATCTGCATCTCCTTTGCGCTGTTCGGGTTCATCATCGGCATCTGGTCGGAGAATTTCCAGCAGTTACAGCTCATCCCGCTTCTCGTCATCACGCCGCTGGTGTTCCTGGGCGGGGCGTTCTACTCGGTCTCGATGCTGCCGCCCGCGTGGCAGACGGTGACGCTGTTCAACCCGGTGGTCTATCTCATCTCCGGATTTCGCTGGTCGTTCTTCGGGGTGGCCGATGTCAGCCCGGGGCTGAGCCTGCTGGCGGTGGCGGTGTTTTTCGCGCTGTGCCTCGGGGCGGTCTGGGCGATCTTTCGCACCGGCTATCGCATCAAGTCCTGAGCGCGGGGGGAAGTTTTCCCGCACCGCCGCGCCTGCGGGGCACGCGCCGCCTTGTCTGTCGCCCCCGCGCACTCTACATCGGGCCGGATGAGACATCTTGTCCCCTTCCTCAACCGGCCACCGCGCGTGGCCGTCATCCGCCTCGCTGGCGTCATCGGGTCGGGGCCGCGCGCGGCCCTGAGCGACGAGGCGTTAGGCCCGGTGATCGAAAAGGCGTTTCGCCGCGGCAAGCCCGCAGCGGTGGCGCTGGAGATCAACTCGCCCGGCGGCTCGCCGGTGCAATCCTCGCTCATTGCCGCGCGCATCAGGCGGCTGGCAGAGGAAAAGGAAATTCCCGTGCATGCCTTTGTCGAGGATGTGGCGGCCTCGGGCGGGTACTGGCTGGCGGCGGCGGCGGACGATATCCGCGTCGATCACGCCTCGATCCTCGGCTCCATCGGGGTGATCTCTGCGGGGTTCGGGGCGGACGTGTTCCTCAAGCGGCAGGGGATCGAGCGGCGGGTCTATACCGCCGGCAAGTCCAAGAGCACGCTTGACCCGTTCCTGCCGGAAAAGCCAGAGGACGTGGCCCGGCTCAAGACCGTTCTCGACGATATCCACACTGCCTTCATCACCCATGTGAAGGACCGCCGCGGTGGGCGGCTTGCCGACGCGCCGGATCTGTTCTCGGGCGAGTTCTGGCTGGGAGGCAAGGCGATCGAGCTTGGCCTCGCCGACGGGTTCGGCCACCTGGTGCCGCGCATGAAGGAGATCTACGGCGACAAGGTTCGGCTGGTGCGCTACGGGCGTCGGCGGGGGCTGTTGTCACGCTTCGGCGCACATCTCGCCCAGGACGCGGTGGCGGCACTTGAGGACCGGGCGCATTACGCCCGGTTCGGGCTTTGACATGATCGTCAAGATCGTCCTCCTCTTCCTTATCGCGATGGGCGTGCTGGCCATGTTCGGGCGGCTGCGTTTTCCAGGCCAAAAGCGGCTTGAAGCCGCAAAATGCCGCAAGTGCGGACGCTTCCGGATCGGCAAGGGGCCGTGCGCTTGCGAGAAAGGTCCGCGCACATGATGCCGTGGGTCATGGTGGGACTCGGCCTTGTCATCCTGTTGCTGGCAGGCGATGCGCTGGTCAAGGGCGCGGTCAATCTGGCGCTGCGCATCGGCATCCCCGCCCTGATCGTCAGCCTGACGGTGGTGGCGTTCGGCACCTCGGCGCCGGAACTGCTGATTTCCGTCAATGCCGTGCTCGCCGACAAGCCGGGGCTCGCGCTTGGCAACGTGGTCGGCTCCAATACCGCCAACGTGCTGCTGGTGCTGGGCATTCCCGCGCTAATCGCGGTGATGCACACAAGCGGCTGCAACTGCAAGCGCTCCTATTTCCAGATGCTCGCGGCGACCGTGCTGTTCATCGCGCTGGCGTTTCGCGGCAGCTTCGACTGGATTGCCGGGCTGGTCCTGCTCGGCGCGCTGGCGCTGATGCTCGGGGATGCATTTCGCAACGCGGTCACGCATCGACGCGAGGCAGCCGCCGCGGCGCTGCTGGCGGCGGACGGAGATGATGTCGAGGGCGCGGACCCTGACATGCCGTGGTGGCAGATCATCACCTTCCTGGTGCTGGGCCTCGTCGGCCTGCCACTGGGCGCCGACATCCTCGTGGACAACGCCTCGATCCTCGCCATCCGCTACGGCGTGAGCGAGGCGGCGATCGGGCTGACGCTGGTGGCGCTCGGCACCTCGCTGCCGGAACTGGCCACGACGGTGATGGCCGCGATCCGGCGACAGGCGGACGTGGCGCTCGGCAACGTGATCGGGTCGAACATGTTCAACCTGCTCGCCATCATCGGCATCACCGCGCTCATTGGCGAGGTGCCGGTGGATCGCGAATTCCTGGTGTTCGACCTGTGGGTGATGCTCGCCGCGTCGCTCATGCTCATTCCGTTCGTGATCCTGTGCAGGGATCTCGGACGGCTCTGGGGGATCCTATTGACAGCCGCCTATGTGGGCTATGTCACGCTCGTGCTGGTATGAACGGAGACAGGGCATGACACGGGCATTGGTAACGGGAGCGGGCAAGCGGCTGGGCCGGGCGATGGCGCTGGAACTGGCGCGGCAGGGATGCGATGTGGCGGTGCATTATGCCACCTCGCAAGCCGAGGCAGAGGCCACCGCAGCGGCGATCCGCGACATGGGGCGGCAGGCGGTGACGCTGCGCGCCGACCTGCTGGACGAGGCACAGGTGGTGCCGCTGGTGGCACGCGCAGCCGAGGCGCTGGGCGGGCCGATCCTGACGCTGGTCAACAACGCATCGATCTTCGAGTATGACAGCATCGCGACCGCCACCCGTGAAAGCTGGGACCGGCACATCGGAAGCAACCTGCGCGCGCCCTTCGTGCTGATGCAGGAGATGGCCCGTGCGGTGCCGGAGCCCGGCATCGATGAGAACGGCGAGCCCCGCGCGCGCGGACTTGTCGTCAACATGATCGATCAGCGCGTGCGCAAGCTCACCCCGGAGTTCATGACCTACACCATCTCCAAGATGGGGCTGTGGGCGGTGACGCAGACCGGGGCGCAGGCGCTGGCCCCGCGTGTCCGCGTCAACGCCATCGGTCCGGGCCCCACGCTACAGGGCCATCGCCAGAGCGACACGCATTTCGCCCGCCAGCGCGCAGCGACCGTTCTGGGCCGCGGTGCCAACGAGGGCGACGTCACCGCCGCGCTGGCCTACCTGCTGCATGCGCCCGCGGTGACCGGGCAGCTTATCTGCGCGGATGGCGGTCAGCATCTTGGCTGGCGGACGCCGGACGTGCTCGGCCCCGAGTGAGAACATGAACCCTTATCTGAGTTTTGCACCGGTCATGATTCCTTCACAGAAGCGTTACAGAAAGCTTAATGATTTCAATAATCTGTCAGAGGCATATAAAGTTATCGTTCATTATCAGCATGTTACATAATTGCCCAAAAAGTAGGCATTCCGACGAAGCCAGCCGGATCAAACGGATTTTTTCCTTTGGTCGAAATTTGTCTCCAGCTTTATCCACAGGAATCGTGGACAGCTTGCCTCTTGCCCCGGTCCCGGGGACGTTGCAGGCGACCGCGGGAATCATATCCTGTCCCGGATGACCGACACCGATCCGACACCACCCGCCACCGGCGCCGACGTGATTCGCGGCTACCTGCGCACGCTCGACTCGTCGCCCGGTGTCTACCGGATGCTCGATGCGGAATCGCGCGTGCTCTACGTCGGCAAGGCGCGCAACCTGCGCGCGCGGGTGTCGAACTATGCCCGCGCCACCGGCCACACGCCGCGCATCGCCCGGATGATCCGGGAAACCGCGTCGATGATGTTCCTGACTACGGCGACCGAGACCGAGGCGCTGCTGCTGGAGCAGAACCTGATCAAGCAGTTGAAGCCGCGCTACAACGTGCTGTTGCGCGACGACAAGAGCTTTCCCAACATCCTCGTCACCGCGCATGACTATCCTATGATCCGCAAGCATCGCGGCGCCAAGCGCGACAAGGGCAGCTATTACGGCCCCTTCGCCGGGGCCGGCGCGGTCAACCGCACGCTGGCACAGTTGCAGCGGGTCTTTCAGCTGCGCAATTGCTCTGATGCGATGTTCGAGAGCCGCACCCGCCCCTGTCTGCAATACCAGATCAAGCGCTGCACCGCGCCCTGCGTCGGCAAGATATCCAAGGCCGAGTATGCCGTTCAGGTCCGCGATGCCAAGCGATACCTCTCGGGGCGGTCCACCGAGATACAGGAGAAGCTGGCCGCCGAGATGGCGCAGGCCGCCGAGGCGATGGAGTATGAGCGCGCCGCCGCGCTGCGCGACCGGATCAAAGCACTGACGCAGGTGCAGACCGCGCAGGGCATCAACCCGCGCACGGTGACCGAGGCCGACGTGATCGCGCTGCACCTCGAAAACGGGCAGGCCTGCGTGCAAGTCTTCTTTATCCGCGCCGGGCAGAACTGGGGTAACCGCGATTTCTATCCGCGCGTCGGCCCGGATGTGGAGGAGCCCGAGGTGCTGGAGGCCTTCATCGGGCAGTTCTACGATGGCAAGGAGCCGCCCCGCGCGCTGATCCTGTCGCATGACATCGAGAGCCCTGACCTGATGCAACAGGCGCTGTCGGAAAAGCTGGGCCGCAAGGTCACGCTCAACGTGCCCCTGCGCGGGGAAAAGGCGGAACTGGTGGACGCTGCCCTGCGCAACGCGCGCGAGAGCCTCGCGCGGAAGATGGCCGAGACGGCGACGCAGGGAAAACTGCTCAGGGGGCTGGCGGAGGCGTTCGACCTGCCCGCCCCGCCCCAGCGGATCGAGGTCTATGACAACAGCCATATCCAGGGCACCAACGCCGTTGGCGCGATGATCGTGGCGGGGCCCGAGGGGTTGATGAAAAACCAATACCGCAAGTTCAACATCAAGGGCGACAACCTGACCCCCGGTGACGATTTCGGGATGATGAAAGAGGTGCTGACCCGCCGCTTCAAGCGCCTGCTGAAGGACGACCCCGACCGCAGCCACGGCCACTGGCCCGACCTGCTGCTGATCGACGGCGGCGCGGGACAGGTGAGCGCGGTGGCGGGGATCATGCGCGAGATGGGGGTCGAGGACATCCCGATGGTGGGTGTGGCCAAGGGCGTGGACCGCGACCACGGCAAGGAAGAGTTCCACCGCACGGGCAAGCGGCCCATGGCGCTGCGCAGGGGTGATCCGGTGCTCTACTTCATCCAGCGCCTGCGCGACGAGGCGCACCGCTTCGCCATCGGCACGCACCGCGCCAAGCGCGCCAAGTCGGTCTCGGCCACGCCGCTCGACGAGGTGCCGGGCGTGGGCGCGGCGCGCAAGCGCGCGCTGCTCGCGCATTTCGGCAGTGCCAAGGCGGTGAGCCGCGCCAACCTCGCCGATCTCAAGGCGGTGGAGGGCGTGTCGGACCGGCTGGCGCAGAAGCTCTACGATTTCTTTCACGAGCGGGGCTAAAGCCCGCGCCTACGATCAGGTGGGTTGACAGGGTGAAGAAAATTAATGAACATGAATTCAGTTTCATATTGAGTCACCCATGCCCCCTGCCACACGTCCCCACCCCGCACCGCAAGACGCCCACAGCTATTCGCAGGCCCTCGCCGCTGAGGCCGAGGGCCTGTCCAAGGGTCAGCGCACGGCGCAGGCGATTCGCATCGCCGCCTGTCACCTGCTGGAACAGAGCGCGCCGCAGGATCTGACCATCGCCGCCATCTGCGGGCGCGCGGGCGTGGCCAACGGCACTTTCTACCTCTACTTTCCCGATCAGGCACAGCTTCTCGATGACCTGCTGCAGGGCTTCGCCAGCTTCCTGCAAACCGGCATGATCCAGGCGGGTCACAGCCAGCCCGACCACCCGATGCGCGCCGCGACCGAAGCCTATGTGCACCTCTTCGAGGCCAATCGCGGGCTGATGAAATGCCTGGTCCACCATCTCGACGCATTTCCGGCGGCGCGCGCGGCCTTTCACCGGCTCAACCGCGACTGGATCGCCACCGTGGTCGAGGCCACCCGCCGCCGCCACACCCGCGACGGGCGCGACGCGCTGCCCGAGGACGAACTTACCCGCCGCGCCTATGCGCTTGGGGGAATGACCGATCACTACCTCTCAAGCCTCCACCTCTCGCGCGAGCCGGGACTGGTAGCGGTCTCTTCCGACCGCGCGGCGGTGATCACAACGCTCACCACCCTCTGGGAACGGGGATTGCAACCATGATCCTGCTCGATAAGGCCGAATTCGCCAGCCACGACCGCCTGCGCGCCCACCAGGCCGCTGCCTGGGCCAGACAGGGCCATTACGTCGCGCGCCACTCGGCCTTTTACCGCGATCTGTGGCAGGGCGCGGCCCCGCCCGCCGATCTGGCGGACCTGCCCGCCCTGCCCCTCTCGGACAAATCGCAACTGCGCGTGGCGCAGGCCGATCACCCGCCTTTCGGGCATTACATGGCCGCCCCGCGCCGCGACGCGGTGCGCCTGCACCGCACCTCCGGCACCACCGGGCAGGCGATGAACCTCGCGCTTTCCGCGCGTGACTGCGCGGTGACAGAGACGGTGGGCGGGCGCTGCCAGTCCGCCGCAGGGCTGACCCCCGATCACACGGTCGTTCACTGCCTGAATTACCAGATGTGGATGGGCGGGCTGACCGATCACATGACGCTTCAGGCCACCGGCGCGCTGGTGGTGCCCTTCGGCGTCGGTTCCACCGAGTTGCTGGTGCGCACCATCCGCGAAGTGGGAATCACCGCGATTTCCTGCACACCGTCCTATCCGGCGGTGCTGGAGCGCGTCATCGCCGAACGTTTCCCCGACCTGACCCCCCGCGACCTTGGCCTGAAACTGGGGCTCTTTGGCGGCGAGGCGGGGCTCGACGATCCGGCCTTTCGCACCCGCCTGCAAGAGGTCTGGGGGATGGAGCCGCGCAACGCCAATTACGGCGTCTCGGACGTGTTCTGCAACTTCGCGGCGCAATGCGAGCATGACACGCGGCTGCATTTCATGGCCGCCGACGTGCTCTGGCCCGAACTGATCGAGCCCGAGACGGGCAGCCCCCTGCCCCTCGCCACAGGCCAGACCGGCGAGTTGGTGCTGACCCACCTCGTGCGCGACTGCCAGCCGCTGGTGCGCTTTCGCAGTGGCGACATCATCACCGTGGACGAAACCGCGCCCTGTACTTGCGGGCGCACCGGCTTCCGCTTTCGCGTGGTGGGGCGCTCGGATGACATGGTGGTGGTGCGCGGGCTCAACCTGTTTCCCACAATGGTCGCCGCCGTGCTCAACCGGTATCCGACGCTCTCGGGCGACTACCGAATCCCGCTCGACACGCCCCCTCCCTATGACAGCCTGCCGGTCACGGCGGAACTGGCCAAGGGGCACGACGCCGCCCCGGGGCTGGCCGAGGAGATCGCACAGGCGATCAAGCGTGACCTCGGGGCGACCGCCCGGGTGACACTGGTGCCACATGGCACCTTCCCGCTGACCGAAGGCAAGACCCGACGTGTGCAAAGGACTTACACATGACCGATTTCACCTACGCGACCGTGCTTAGCGCGTTGCACGAGGGGGCCGTGCGCCGCATCACCCTCAACCGTCCTGACCGACTCAACGCGATGAACCGGGCGCTGATCGACGATGTGACCCGCGCCTTTGACGACGCCAATACCGACCCGGAGACCCGCGCCATCGTGCTGACCGGCGCGGGCAAGGCATTCTGCGCGGGCGACGACCGGCAGGATCATGTCCACCCCGCCTCCGAGGAAGAGGCGCGCGATCTGGTGCTGGCGATCCAGCGCACGACGCATGCGATCACATTGGGACCGAAACCGGTGGTCGGCGCGATCAACGGCTGGGCCGTCGGCGGCGGCTTTGAATGGGCGATCAACTGCGATTTCCCGATCTGGGCCGAGAGCGCGCGCGGCTTTTTCCCCGAAGTCTCGCTCAACCTGTTCGTGACCGGCGGTGTGACGACGCTGCTGCCCGCGCTTGTCGGGTTGGTCAAGGCACGCGAAATGCTCTTCTTCGGCGACCGCTACGATGCCGCGACGTTGCACGAGATGGGGTTGGCGTGGAAAACCGCACCCGACGGGGATCTGCTCAACACCGCCCATGCCACCGCCCGCCGGCTCGCCGACCTGCCGCCGCTCTCTGTGCGGGCGATGAAGCGTGTGCTCAACGCCACCGCCACCCCTGACCTGCGCCGCGCCATGGACCTCGAGACCGAGGCCACCGTCGCGGGATTCATGGACCCAGAGACCACCCGACGTCTGCGCGACTTTTAGGGTCCGACTGCGCTTTCCCTTGCCAATCGGTCAGGCTAGAACGGTGACATGTCATGGAACGTGCCCAATATCCTCACCGTGCTCCGGCTGCTCGCTGCGCCGGGCATCGCGGTCATGTTCCTCTACTTCAACCGCCCCTATGCCGACTGGTTCGCACTGCTCCTGTTCATCAGCGCGGCGCTCACCGACTGGATCGACGGCCATCTCGCGCGGAGCTGGAAGCAGGTGACCAAGATCGGCACCATGCTCGATCCCATTGCCGACAAGGCGATGGTGGTGATCGCGCTGATGGTGATCGTGGGCTATTCGTCGATGTCGCCCTGGCTGGTGCTGCCTGCCACGGTGATCCTGTTCCGCGAGGTCTTCGTCTCGGGGCTGCGCGAGTATCTCGGCGACACGGCGGGTACGCTCAAGGTCACGCAACTGGCCAAGTGGAAGACCACGGCGCAGATGATCGCCATCGCCGTGCTCTTTGCCCAAGGCGTGTTCGAGCATTATTTCGGAATGTCGATCTTTGGCATGGACGACGCGCTGGTGCGCGATATCCTCTCGGGCGAGACCGAGGATCTGCACGGGCTGTGGTGGAAGTATCGCGGCATGGTCTGGTCCGGGCATGCGGGGCTGTGGCTGTTGTGGCTCGCCGCCGGGCTTACCCTCGTCACCGGGGCGGACTACTTTTTCAAGTCGGTACCACATCTGAAGGATAATCGCTGATGGATGTGCTCTATTTCGCATGGGTGCGCGAACGCATCGGCCACCCCAAGGACCGCGTGGAGACGCGCGCCGCCACGGTGCGCGACCTCGTCGAGGAACTGCGCGCGCGCGAGGAGCGCTATGCCGCGGCATTTGCCGATCTGTCGGCGCTGCGCGTGGCGGTGGATCAGGAGCTGAGCGACTTCGACGCACCGCTCGGCGATGCGCGCGAGGTGGCATTCTTTCCACCGATGACAGGCGGATAGCGGGGGTTGGGCCATGGACATCCGCGTGCAGCAAGAACCGTTCGATCTCGGGGCCGAGGCGAATGCCTTTGCCGCGCGGCAGGCGGGCATGGGCGCGGTCGTCACCTTTACCGGGATCGTCCGCGACCTGGAGGGCGATCTCGACACGATGGAGATCGAGCATTACCCGGGCATGACAGAGAAGGCATTGGCCGGGATTGCCGAGGAGGCCGCGCGCCGCTGGCAGATCGGCGACGCGTTGATCCTGCACCGTTATGGACGACTGAAGGCCGATGACCTCATCATGATGGTCGCCACCGCGTCGCGCCACCGCGCCGACGCCTTTCACGCCGCCGAATTCCTCATGGACTACCTCAAGTCCCGCGCGCCCTTCTGGAAGAAGGAGGTGACGGACGCGGGCGAAGGCTGGGTCGCCGCCCGCGACGAGGACGAGGACGCGCTCAGCCGCTGGTGACCCCCTTGCCAATGCCGGGGCGGGCGGGCAGTGTCGCCCGCGTTCCGGCAGCATAAAGAGGGAGAGCGGCATGACCGACAACAGGCGCACGGGCGGGCAGCTTCTGGTGGAGTGCCTTGTCGCGCTCGGCGCGCGGCACAGTTTCGGCGTGCCGGGCGAGAGCTATCTCGCGGTGCTCGACGCGCTGCACGATACGGTCGGGCGGCTCGATTTCACCCTCTGCCGGCAGGAGGGTGGCGCGTCCTTCATGGCCGCCGCCTATGGCAAGCTCACCGGGCGGCCCGGAATCGCATGGGTCACACGCGGGCCCGGGGCCACCAACGCCTCGATCGGCGTGCACACGGCGATGCAGGACAGCGTGCCGATGATCCTGTTCGTCGGGCAGGTCGGCACGCGGATGAAGGGGCGCGAGGCGTTCCAGGAGCTGGATTACCGCGCGGTGTTCGGCACGATGGCGAAATGGGCGGTCGAGATCGACGACGTGGACCGCATCCCCGAGATCGTGGCACGGGCGTGGAAGACCGCCCTCGTGGGCCGTCCCGGCCCGGTGGTGGTGGCGCTGCCCGAGGATATGCTCACCTCCCACACCGCCGCCGTGCCGCTGACCGGGCCGGGCCACTACCCCGAGCCATGCCCGCCCTCGCAGGCGGTGGCACAGGCGCGCGAGATGCTGGCCGGGGCCAAGCGCCCGGTGATCCTCTATGGCGGCTGCAACTGGACGGATCAGGGCCGCACGGCGCTGCAATCGTTCGCCGGGGGCTCGGATATCCCGGTGGTGTCGGTGTTCCGTTACCAGGACCGGTTCGACAACCATTCGCCGGTGTTCTGCGGCGAGGCCGGGGTGGGCATGGTGCCGCATGTGCGCGCGCTCCTGACCAGAGCGGACGTGATCCTCGCGGTGAATGCCCGCTTTGGCGAGAACTCCACCGATGGCTATACCGTGCTTGACGTGCCGCAGCCTGCGCAGCAACTCATCCATGTGCATGGCTCCGACCTCGAACTGGGCAAGGTCTATCAGCCCACGCTGGGGATACAGGCCGGGCCCAACGCCTTTGCCACCGCGCTGGCCGAGGCCGGACCGGTGCGCGGCGCATGGAGCGAGTGGCGCTCGCAGGCGCGCGCGGCGTGGGAAACGGCGTTCGACCTGCCCGCCCTGCCCTCGCCGGTGGATATGGGCCGCGTCACCGCGCATCTGCGCGAGGTGCTGCCCGAGGACGCGATCATCACCAATGGTGCTGGCAATTTCGCCATATGGTCGGGCCGGTTCCTGAAATACGGCCCCCGCATGCGCCTGCTGGGGCCGCAATCGGGGGCGATGGGATACGGCATCCCCGCCGCCATCGCCGCGCGGGTTGCCCACCCCGACCGCCGCGTGGTCTGTTTCGCCGGTGACGGCGATTTCCAGATGACGTGCCAGGAGCTTGCCACCGCCGCGCAGGCGGGCGCGCAGCCGGTGATCCTGGTGCTTGATAATGGCACCTACGGGACCATCCGCGCCCACCAGGAGCGCAACTACCCGGGCCGCGTATCGGGCACCGACATGGTCAATCCCGATTTCGCGGCGCTCGCCCGCGCCTATGGCTTTCACGGCGAACGGGTTGAGACGACCGAGGATTTCGCCCCTGCCTTTGCCCGCGCCTGCGCTTCGCCCACCGGCGCGGTGCTGTCGCTCGCGATCTCGCCCGAGGCGTTGACGCCGCGCATGACGCTGAGCCAGATGCGCGCGGCGGGGCTCAAGGCGCAGGCGGGCGAATGATGCCCGTGCCGCCGCACAGGGCATGTGCGACCGCGTGACGTTGCCAGGCGGGCAGTTTTGCCCCACGTATCCGGGTAACCGAGACAAAACGAAAGGATGCGATATGGCTGATCCGAAACTGTTGACCTTGTCGGGATCGCTGCGCAAAGGATCCTATAACCGGATGCTTCTGGCGCTGGCCGCAGAGGCCTTCGGCCCGGCAACGGTGACCGAGGGCGACCTCGACCTGCCGCTCTATAATGGCGATCTTGAAGAGGCCGAGGGCGTGCCGGAGAAGGTGCAGCACCTCGTTCAGCAGATCAAGGACGCGGATGCGATCGTGGTTGGCGCACCCGAATACAACAAGGGGATCACCGGGGTGCTGAAGAACGCGCTCGACTGGGTCAGCCGGGTGCCTGGATGGCCGCTCAAGGACAAGCCCACGGTGGTCGTTTCGGCCTCTGCGGGGCGCACGGGCGGCGAGACGGCGCAATTCATGACGCTCTCGTGCCTCACCCAGCATCAGGCGCGGCTCATCCCCGGCACCGCCGTGCTCATCGCAGGGGCGATGAACGCCTTTGACGAGGATGGGCGGCTCAAGGACGAAACCTCGCGGAAGCTGCTGACCAAACGGATGGAAAAGCTGCGCGCCGAGGTGGTGTAACGCGTCGGCGCGACCCGGCACCGCCGCCCACGTCTTCTGACCGGAACGCAAACGGGCCGCCCCACGTTGGGGCGGCCCGTCCTTTTGGTCTTAATGCCGATCAGGCGTCGAGCCAGACTTTCTCGTAATGCATCTCGCGGAACTGGTGGGCGTTCACGTTCTTGACGCGGTCGGTATGGTGCAGCGCCTGGTTGCGCCAGAACGGCTGAATGATGACGCCGTTATCCTGCAGGATGGCCTGAAGCTTGGCGGAATACTCGCGCCGGGCGTCGGCATCGAACACGCCGAGCGCCTCCTCGAGCAGCGCATCGAATTCCGGGTCAGAGTGGCCACTCTCGTTCCACGCCTCGCCGGAGCGATAGGCCAGCGCCAGCACCTGCACACCCAAGGGGCGCGGGCCCCAGTTGGTGGTCGAGAACGGGTATTTCGTCCAGTCGTTCCAGAAGGTGTTGCCCGGCATCACCGTGCGCTTGACGTTGAAACCCGCCTGCCGCAGCTGCGCGCCGATGGCGTCGGTCGTGGTGGTCCGCCAATCGCCGTCGATCGAGATGATGTCGATCTCGGTCTCGCCATGCCCGGCTGCCTTGGCCATCTCGATGGCCTTCTCCGGGTTGGGCGCGATCTTGGGTAGCTCGGCATATTCCGGGTGGAAGGGGGCGACGTGGTGGTTTTCCGCCGGGATGCCCTCGTTGTTGATCGAGATGGCCAGCAGCACCTCGTTGTCGCAGGCCAGCTGGATCGCATTGCGCAAGTCCTTGCTGTCATAGGGCGGCGTGTCCATGCGCATCCGCGCCACGATGGTGTTGGCTGTGGGCTTGGATTGCTTGACGAGGCCCAGCGCATCGTAGGATTCGATGAAATCGGCGGTGGATTCGTCGTTGATGTCGATCTCGCCGCCGTCGAAGGCCGCCACGATGGAGGCGTTGTCTGTGCCGAAGTCAATGAAGCGGATACCGTCGAGATAGACATCGCCGCCCCACCACTTGCCGTCCTCGCGGCGCTTGACCTCGGCCATGGTACCGATCTCGATGGAGACGAGCTCGAACGGGCCGGTGCCGATGGGGGCCTTGGCAAGGTCGCTGTCGTCGCCATGGCTGCGATGCACGCAGAGCGCAGGGTAGTCCGACATGCCGGCAATCAGCGTGATGTCGGGGCGCGGCAGGTTGAGTTGCACGGTGAAATCGTCCACCTTCACGATCGCGCCGTCGCGGGCCTTGTTGGTGTCGGGGTCGATCAGCGTGGCCATGCGCGCGGCCATCGAATTGCCCTCGACCCCCTTGTCGCACCAGCGGGTCAGGTTGTGGATCACGTCATCGGCGTTGAACTGGTCGCCATTGTTCCACACCGCGTTGCGCCGCACCTTGAGCGTGTAGGTTTGGGCGTCGTCGCTGACCTCCCAGCCTTCGAGCAGCATCGGCTGGAAGCTGTAATCGGGGGCCCAGCGCACCATCGGCTCGCAGAACTGGCGGCTGATATTGCCCGGCTCGGTCCAGGCAAACTTGCGCGGATCGGCGATTTCGAGCACGCGGGACGCAACGCGAAGCACACCGCCCTTCTTGCCTTCCTGCGCCTGCGCGGGCGTGGGGGCGGCAAGGCCGAGCAAGCCGTAAGCCGCCGCCGAGGACGCCCCGAATGTCGAGGCGAGCGCGATGAACTCGCGACGTTCCATCCTGCCGGCGCGCGTCTCCTCGGCCAGCTTTCGCACGACGGGGCGCACGTTTTCCTGTGGTTTTGAGTGGGTCATTTCTTTCCTCCGTGTTGGCCTCTGGCCAGATCGACCGGTGTCGTTTTCAGACAGGTCCTGTCATAGTGTTAGCAGGGTTCGGCCCCTGCACCAGTGATTTTCTCGGCGCGGCGCGATGTCGTTTTTTGACCTTTTCGCATCCGTCCCGCCGTGCAGCCTAGCGCGATTCCCCGGCCCGGATCGCCTGTTTGCGACAAATACCCGTCAATTCGGCTTGAGACGGATGCCGCGCGCGGCTAGATCAACGGCAAAGGAGCCCTGCCCATGAGCGTCAACACCTTCGGTCATCTCTTTCGCTTCACCACTTGGGGCGAGAGTCACGGCCCCGCGCTCGGGGCCACGGTGGACGGCTGCCCACCGGGCGTGGCGCTCGACGAGAGCAAGTTGCAACGCTGGCTCGACAAGCGCCGCCCGGGGCAGAACAAGAACACCACCCAGCGCCAGGAGGCCGACGCGGTGCGCATCCTGTCGGGCGTCTACGAGGGGCAGACCACCGGCACGCCCATTCAGCTCATGATCGAGAACACCGATCAGCGCTCGCGCGATTACGGCGAGATCGCGAAGACATTCCGCCCGGGCCATGCCGATATCACCTATCACCTGAAATACGGGATACGCGATCCGCGCGGCGGCGGGCGGTCCTCGGCGCGCGAGACGGCGGCGCGGGTGGCAGCCGGCGGCGTGGCGCGCGCGGCACTGGCCATGCTGGTACCGGATCTTCAAATCAAGGGCTACATGGTGGCGATGGGCGAGATGGAGCTCGACCGCAGCCGCTTTGACCGCGACGCCATCGACGGCAACGATTTCTGGCTGCCGGATGCCGGGGCCGCGCCCGAATGGGAGGCCTACCTGCAAGACCTGCGCAAGCACCACGATTCGGTCGGTGCCGTGATCGAGGTCGCAGCGTCCGGCGTGCCCGCCGGTCTCGGCGCGCCGGTCTATGCCAAGCTCGACACCGACCTCGCCTCCGCGATGATGTCGATCAACGCCGTCAAGGGCGTCGAGATCGGCGAGGGCATGGCGGCGGCAAGGCTGCGCGGTTCGCAGAACGCTGATGAAATTTTCATGGGCGAGACGGGCCCAGAATTCGCCTCGAACCACGCGGGCGGCATCCTCGGCGGCATCTCGACGGGGCAGGACGTGGTGGTGCGCTTCGCGGTGAAACCCACCTCTTCGATCCTCACGCCGCGCCGCTCGATCACCGTGAAGGGAGACCCCATCGAGGTGGTCACCAAGGGGCGGCACGATCCCTGCGTCGGTATCCGCGCGGTACCCGTGGGCGAGGCGATGATGGCCTGCGTGCTGCTCGATCACCTGCTCTTGCATCGCGGACAGGTGGGCGCGGGGCCACGCGGCACCATCGGCTGACGCCGTTCTCTTGAAAAGAAAACGGTCCGGAATTTTTTGAAAATTCCGGTCGCTCAGACCCGGCGTTGCCGCGACAGTTGCACCGCCAGGATGCCTCCCATGATCACCGCCACGCCGATCAGGTCCTGCGCGCTCAGCGTCTCGCTCAGGATCAGCGCGGCGATGGCCACGCCGAGGAACGGGTTGAGGAAATGGAACGTCGCGGCCTTGGTCGCGCCGATGCGGTTCACGAGCCAGAACCACACCAGCGTCGCCGCAAGGCCCGGCACAAGCGTGGTATAGGCAAAGGCCGCAACCAGCGTCCACGACCAGTCGATCTCGACCGTCTCGACCGCCGACGCCACGATACCGAGCGCGGCGCTGCCCACCAGCATCTGAAGGCCCACCACCATCAGGAAATTGCCCCCCGACGTCGCCCCGCGCACCGCCAGCGTGGCAAAGGTGAGCGCGATCACCCCCACGACGCACAGGCTCAGCCCGTAGAGATCGACACCGCCCTGAAGCCGGGCCCCCATGATGATCGTCACCCCGATCACGCCCGCGACAAGGCCAAGCTGCCCCACGAGGCCGATCCGCTCGCTAAAGATCAGCCACCCCGCCAGCCCCACAAGAAGCGGCATGGTCGACGCGATGATCGCGGCGAGGCCCGCCTCGATGGTCTGCATCGCCACGAAATTGAGGCCGAGATAGAGCGCGTTCTGGCAAATGCCGAAGACGATCGTCGCCCGCCATTGCCCACGCGTGAGCCGCCAGCTCTGCCCCAGCGCGAGGGCGATGAGCACGCCGAGAAGCCCCGAGATCAGGAACCGCAGGCTAAGCGCGGTGAGCGGTGGCGCCGCGGCCACGATGATTCGCGCCGAGGTAAAGGCCGAAGACCACATCACCGCAAAGGCCAGCCCCATGCCGAGCGCACGCAAATCCATCCGGCAGGCCCTCCCTTTCCCGCTCAGTCGCCCCAGGCGTAGTTAAAGCTCACGCTGATGCGGTCGTCCTCGGACATGTTCATGGGCACCTCGTGGCGCAGCCACGATTCCCACATGAGCACTTCACCCACCTCCGGGCGCAGGTAGACAAAGCCGCGCATGTCCTCGCGCGCGTCCTTGAGGCGCGGCGGGGCGGCCATCATCCGGGCCGATCGCGGGTCTTCGAGCTTGAGCGCCGAGGCCCCGCCGGGCATGGCGACATAGGTGGTGCCGGAAATCACCGAATGCGGGTGGATATGGCTGGAATGGGTGCCCCCCTCGGGCAGGATGTTGATCCAGATATCCTCCAGCTTCAGGCTACGCTCCCCGAGGTCGAATTCCAGATCACGGGCGAAGGCGGCCACATGTGCATCGAGCACCGTCACCAGGTCGGCGAAGATCGGGAACCGCCACGGCAGGTCGGTGAGCGAGGCATAGGAGGTGTAGCCGGGATAGCCCTCGCTCTCGCACCACGATTGCCCGGCCTCGTCATCCTCGGCAATGGAATAGCACGACGCCTCCATCTCCGCGGGGTCGATGGCGGGGCCATGCTCGACAAGGCGCGCATGGTAGAGGCGGGTCACGAAGAGGGAGCGAATATCGGCCATGCTCGCGTCTTACCGTAGTCAGGGCGACGCGCAAGGGTTTCTCAACGGTTTCGCGTCAGGCTAGGGCCATGTTCCGGGTAATGCGTCATATCCTGATTCGGCTGGTGGGGCTCGCGTGGCTGGCCCTCGCCCCCGCCGCTTCCCTGGCCGAGCCGGGCCTTGCCGGGCGCTTTGCCGACCGGGGGCCGATGTTCGGATCCGGGAATGCGCCGCTCGTCGCGCGGCGCGCCGGGCCGGCGGCCCCACGCGGCAGCCTGTTCGCGGGCAGGGGCGCGGGCACACTGATTGGCGAGCGACCGGGCCATGATCTCCTCGGCCGGTCGGCGACAAGCGGGCCGGGCGCGCCAATGCGCGCGCGGCTGCGTGACCTCATCGCACGGGCCGAGGCGGGACCGGCAGGCTATGACGCCTTGCAGGGCGGGGCGCACCGCCCGTCACCCCGCCGACCGACGCGGATGAGCCTGCGCGAAATCTTCGACTGGATCGACGCCACACCGGGGCAGCACCACGCCATCGGGCGCTACCAGATCATCCCCGCCACCCTGCGGCGGATGGTTGCACGTGCCGGGCTCGACCCCGGCACGCGGTTCGACCCCGCCGTTCAGGATCGGCTGGCCGACCTGCCGCTTGCCGATGCCGGGCTCGACGCGGTGCGCCGGGGCGAGATCACACTCGACAAATTCCTGCTCAACCTCGCGAAGGTCTGGGCCGGGCTGCCCACCCCCTCGGGACGCAGCTACTATCACGGGGTGGCCGGGAACCGGGCCGTGCTCAGCTATGACAGCTACACAAATGCCGTCGACGAGATCCTCGGCGGATAGCCTCCGTGCGACGTTTGGCCCATGCGCGGCGCACGCCTGTCTTCTGAAACGAAAAACCCCGCGCGATCGCTCGCGCGGGGCCAATCCGTAGGGTGGGTATCAACCCACCGATCTTACCAGTCCTCGCGGACCACGACGCGGGTCTTGATCGGCAGCTTCATGGCGGCGAGGCGCAGGGCCTCGACAGCCACGCCTTCGCTGACGCCGTCGATCTCGAACATCACGCGGCCGGGCTTGACCTTGCAGACCCAGCGATCAACCGAGCCCTTGCCTTTGCCCATGCGGACCTCGATCGGCTTGGCGGTCACCGGCACGTCCGGGAATATCCGGATCCAGACGCGGCCCTGACGTTTCATGTGGCGCGTCATGGCGCGGCGCGCGGCCTCGATCTGACGCGCGGTGACGCGCTCGGGTTCGGTGGCCTTGAGCCCGTAGGAGCCGAAGTTGAGATCCGAACCGCCCTTGGCATCGCCCTTGATGCGACCCTTGAACTGCTTGCGGAATTTCGTGCGCTTAGGTTGAAGCATCTGTCATTCCTCCTCAGCGACGGCCGCCGGCGCCACGTGGGGCGGGGCCATCCTGCAGTTCCTGGGCCTTGCGATCGCGGGCACTCGGGTCGTGCTCCATGATCTCACCCTTGAATATCCAAACCTTGATGCCGATGATTCCGTACGGCGTCGTGGCCTCGACATTGGCGTAGTCGATATCGGCGCGCAGCGTGTGCAGCGGCACCCGCCCCTCGCGATACCATTCGGTCCGCGCGATCTCGGCACCGCCGAGACGGCCAGCGACGTTCACCCGGATGCCGAGCGCGCCCATGCGCATCGCGTTCTGCACCGCGCGCTTCATCGCACGGCGGAACGATACCCGGCGCTCGAGCTGCTGGGCGATGCTGTCACCGACGAGCGCGGCGTCAAGCTCGGGCTTGCGCACCTCGACGATGTTGAGGTGCAGCTCGCTCGCGGTCATCTTCGCCAGCTTGCGGCGCAGCGTCTCGATATCCGCGCCCTTCTTGCCGATGATGACGCCGGGACGCGCGGTGTGGATCGTCACGCGGCACTTCTTGTGCGGGCGCTCGATGATGACGCGGCTGACGCCCGCCTGCTTGCATTCCTGCTTGATGAACTCGCGGATTTTCAGATCCTCGAGCAGCAGATCACCATAGTCCTTGGTGTCGGCATACCAGCGGCTGTCCCAGGTGCGGTTGACCTGCAGGCGCATACCGATCGGATTGACTTTGTTACCCATCAGGCTTGCTCCTCGATTTCACGCACCTTGATCGTCAGTTCCGAGAACGGCTTGCGCAGCGCGCCAAACCGGCCGCGCGCCCGCGGACGCCCGCGCTTGAGCACGAGGTTCTTGCCGACCCAGGCTTCGGCGACGATCAGCTCGTCCACGTCCAGCCCATGATTGTTCTCGGCATTGGCGATCGCCGATTGCAGGCATTTGCGCACGTCCTGCGCAATCCGCTTGTTGGAAAAGGTGAGGTCGGTCAGCGCCTTCTCGACCTTCTTGCCGCGGATCATCGCCGCGACGAGGTTGAGCTTCTGCGGGCTGGTGCGCAGCATCCGCAGCTTGGCCATTGCCTCGTTATCCGCCACGCGGCGGGGATTTTTATCCTTGCCCATGGCTTATTTCCTCTTCGCTTTCTTGTCCGCCGCGTGCCCGTAATAGGTGCGGGTCGGCGAGTATTCACCGAATTTCTGACCGATCATGTCCTCGCTGACGTTCACCGGCACGTGCTTGTGCCCGTTATAGACGCCAAAGGTGAGGCCCACGAATTGCGGCAGGATGGTCGAGCGGCGCGACCAGATCTTGATGACTTCGTTGCGCCCCGATTCGCGTGCTGCCTCGGCCTTTTTCAGGACGTAGGCATCGACGAAGGGGCCTTTCCATACAGAGCGGCTCATGTGTTAACGGCCCTTCTTCTTGGCATGACGCGAGCGCAGGATGAGCTTTTGCGACGCCTTGTTCTTGTTGCGGGTGCGCATCCCCTTGGTGGGCTTGCCCCAGGGTGTGACCGGGTGGCGGCCGCCCGAGGTGCGGCCTTCGCCGCCGCCGTGGGGGTGGTCGATCGGGTTCATGACGACGCCACGCACCGAGGGACGCTTGCCATAATGGCGCATCCGGCCCGCCTTGCCGTAGTTCTGGTTCGAGTTGTCGGGGTTCGACACGGCCCCTACAGTGGCCATGCACTCCTGCCGCACGAGGCGAAGCTCGCCCGAGCTGAGCCGGATCTGCGCATAACCGCCATCGCGGCCCACGAATTGCGCGTAGGTGCCCGCGGCACGTGCGATCTGACCGCCCTTGCCGGGCTTGAGCTCGATGTTGTGGACGATCGTGCCGATCGGCATGCCCGAGAACGGCATCGCGTTGCCGGGCTTGATGTCGGCCTTGGCCGAGGCCACGACGCTATCGCCAACGGCGAGGCGCTGCGGTGCGAGGATATAGGCCTGCTCGCCATCTTCATACTTGATCAGCGCGATGAAGGCGGTCCGGTTCGGATCGTATTCGATCCGCTCGACGGTCGCCGCCACATCGAACTTGGTGCGCTTGAAATCGACGATCCGGTAGAGGCGTTTCGCCCCGCCCCCGCGACGACGCGAGGTAATCCGCCCGGTGTTGTTGCGGCCACCCGACTTCGTCAGACCCTCGGTGAGGGATTTGACGGGACGGCCCTTGAACAGCTCCGAACGGTCGATCAGCACCAGCCCGCGCTGGCCCGGCGTCGTCGGCTTGTACGACTTGAGTGCCATGCTTTCTGTCTTCCGTTTGCAAACGCGCGCCCGAAGGCCCGCTATGTAGGGTGGGGGTTCAACCCACCATGGTTATAGGCCCCCGAAGGTGCCCGGCTTGCGGGATGACGGGTGCTTGCCCCTTCATCTCCTGAAAAACACGCAGCCCCGGACAAAGCCGGGGCGGCGCGGATGAGGCCTCTTATTAGAGACCCGTTGTCACGTCAATGGTGCTGCCCTCTTCGAGCGTCACATAGGCTTTCTTGACGTCCTTGCGGGTGCCCTTGACCCCGCGGAAACGCTTTTCCTTGCCCTTGGTGATGGTGGTGTTCACCGCCTTCACCTTGACGCCAAAGAGCGCCTCGACGGCCTCCTTGATCTGGGGCTTGTTGGCATCGACGGCCACCTCGAAGACGACCGCGCCGCTCTCGGACGCCATCGTCGCCTTCTCGGTGATGACCGGCTTGCGGATCACGTCGTAATGTTCTGCCTTGGCACTCATTTCAGTCGAGCCTCCAGTGCTTCGACACCCGCCTTGGTGATCACCAGGGTGTCACGCTTGAGGATGTCATAGACATTCGCACCCATGCTGGGCAGCACATCGAGACCCTCGATATTGGCCGCCGCGCGGGCGAATTCGGCGTTGACCTGCGCGCCGTCGATGACCAGTGCACGCTTCCAGCCCAGATCCTTGACCTGCTTTGCAAGCGTCTTTGTCTTGCCGTCGCTGGCCGCATCCTCGATCACCACGAGCTCGCCGGCCTGCGCCTTGGCGCTGAGGGCGTGCTTGAGGCCAAGCTGGCGCACCTTCTTGGGCAGATCATGCGCGTGGCTGCGCGGGGTCGGACCCTTGTAGATACCACCCTTGCGGAAGATCGGCGCGTTGCGATCACCGTGGCGGGCACCGCCGGTGCCCTTCTGGCGATAGATCTTCTTGGTGGAATAGCTGGTTTCCGACCGGGTCTTGACCTTGTGGGTCCCGGCCTGCGCCTTGTTACGCTGCCAGCGGACAACACGGTGCAGGATATCGGCGCGGGGGTCCAGGCCGAAGACGTCTTCGCCCAGATCGACCGACCCGGCCTTGCCGCCGTCCAGTTTGATCACGTCGAGTTTCATTCCTCGCTGTCCTTCTTCTCGGCCTCGATTTCGGCCTCGGCTTCCTTGAGCGCGGCCTCCTCGGCGGCGGCCTGCTCCTCGGCGAGACGCTTGGCTTCGGCTTCTTCCTCGGCCGCGGCAGCGGCGGCGGCTTCTTCCGCGGCGCGTGCCGCCTCTTCCGCCGCCGATCTCAGCGCGGCGGGGAGGATGGCATTCTCGGGAAACGGCTTCTTCACCGCGTCCTTGATCGTCACCCAGCCACCTTTCGATCCCGGGACGGCGCCCTTGATCATGATGAGGCCGCGATCCGCATCGGTACGCACCACCTGCAGGTTCTGCGTGGTGACGCGGACGGCCCCCATGTGGCCGGCCATCTTCTTGCCCTTGAACACCTTGCCGGGGTCCTGGCACTGGCCGGTAGAGCCGTGCGAGCGGTGGCTGATCGAGACACCGTGGCTGGCGCGCAGGCCGCCGAAATTGTGCCGCTTCATCGCCCCGGCAAAGCCCTTGCCGATGGAGGTGCCGGACACGTCGACGAACTGCCCCTCGAAGTAATGGTCGGCGGTGATTTCCTCACCGACGGCGATCAGGTTCTCGGGCGCCACGCGGAATTCCGCGACGCGCCGCTTGGGCTCGACCTTGGCGGCGGCGAAATGGCCGCGCATGGCCTGGCTCGTGCGCTTGGCCTTCGCCGTGCCGGCGCCGAGCTGCACGGCCGAATAGCCGTGTTGCTCAGGGGTGCGCTGTGCCACCACCTGAAGCTTGTCGAGTTGAAGAACGGTAACAGGAACCTGCTTGCCGTCTTCCATGAACAGCCGGGTCATCCCGACCTTCTTCGCGATCACACCAGAGCGCAACATCACCTTGCCCTCCTCAAACCGAAATCTGCACGTCCACGCCCGCGGCGAGGTCGAGCTTCATCAGCGCGTCCACGGTCTGCGGGGTGGGATCGACGATGTCGAGAAGCCGCTTGTGGGTGCGGATCTCGAACTGGTCGCGGGATTTCTTGTTCACGTGGGGGCCACGAAGAACGGTGTATTTCTCGATCTTGTTCGGCAAGGGGATCGGCCCGCGCACCTGCGCGCCGGTCCGCTTGGCGGTGTTGACGATTTCCTGCGTGCTGGCATCCAGAACGCGGTAATCGAACGCCTTGAGCCGAATGCGAATGTTTTGGCCTTGCATTGGTCTAGCCTTTCGCGGCTTTGGAGTTGATAGGAGGAAGGCCGGACCACCCGGCCTCCCTCGTCGAACCCTGGGGTAGATTACTCGATGATCTTGCTGACGACGCCGGCGCCGACGGTGCGGCCGCCTTCGCGGATGGCGAAGCGCAGGCCGTCTTCCATGGCGATG
>MRWG01000633.1_pt1 | contig 33437 bp, 29 predicted proteins | sample 1013341 | NCBI WGS metagenome assembly MRWG01 (sample SAMN06117577, study PRJNA244670) | biofilm metagenome | biome: Water; feature: Cathode Biofilm; material: Biofilm; isolation source: microbial consortium enriched at the cathode of a solar microbial fuel cell | place: USA: District of Columbia ... | reverse complement strand
AAACGGCAGGCACCCGTAGCTCAGCTGGATAGAGCACCAGACTACGAATCTGGGGGTCGGGCGTTCGAATCGCTCCGGGTGTGCCATTTTCCTTCCTTGAACATTTGAAACGAGCCCCTTTCGGTTTTTCCGGGGGATTGGGTTGACCCTGTTCGCGCGCGTGTTGAACACTGTTGCGACAAGCAACTAAGTGTGGGGACTCTTATGCGTTCGTTTTGTGTCGCGGCTGGAATGGCCGTGCTCGCCACTGCCTTGCCGACGGCGAGTGCGCAGGACATTCCAATGGCCGGATGGACGGTCGAGGTTTCCCCCAACAGTATCTATCTGACACGACCGGACCTGCCGGGAATCAATGTTGGCATCGTCAGCGATGTGCGGCCAAACCTGACGCATGAGGAAAAGTTTGAGTATGTGAAGGGCTTTTTCGCCGGGCGGGCCGATTGCCCATCCTTGGCGAATGCCGAGACAAAAACCTCGTTCGCAGGTTTCTCCGCGCGCAGCGGGGGACCGGTCGCCAGATGCACCCTTCTCTCGATGGGGCACTGGGAAGCGGGGGGATTGCAAAGCGCGCTGATTCTTGATGAGGCCGTCAAGGAGGACAAGATACTGGGTGGCGTGCCGTCCGGGCCATCGGCGATGAGTATTTCCGTGCTGTCCAATAAAATCATGCAGGAGGTCATAGAGTACCTGATGGGCCGCGCTCAGGTTTCCGAAGCCGGCATGACGGGCGACCAGGTGCGGGCCGCCATGAGCGCTCAGGGGCTGGGAAAGCGTGTATCGCCGGATCGCAAGCCGGTTGGCATGGTGCGCATGATCGACAGCGGCGGCTTCGACGCGGTCAGCTTTGCGGGCAAGGACGAAACCCAGACTTTGGTGCTCTTCCCGAAGCGATCGCAGGATTTTGCTGCAAGCGCGATCACCTGCATGAACTGGGATGCGGCGCTATTTGATCCTTATGAGGTCGAGTCACCGTGGAAGGTCATGCTCGGATGCGAGCGGTACTTCTGGCGCGGATCTGCGGATGATTTGGACATGAAGAGTCTTTCAAGAAGCTCGGACTGGACGGGCGCTTCCTTCGAGCGTGGGCGTTTCACTTACCGAAAGGCCGAAACCTATCGGAAGTTTGCAAAAGGGGAGTTGTTGGACCTGCGGATCGGTATTGGCCGGGCGCGCTTCGATGAGGTTTTAACCGGGAACCTTCCCCTGTCCGAGCTTCAGCCGCGGGACATCCTTTTCCTGCCGGATGGACGGTTCATGGCCGGGCATGTGCGCGCGTCATCTCTTCCCGGTGGCGGCACAGAAGGGCCCGTTGCGGGGCAATACTATTTCGATGGCCATGTCGTGACTCTGCTGCTGGACACAGGCGAGGTGGTTTACGGCCATGCTGGCTGGTTTCCGGGTGAAGGGGCAACGGGGCAGGACCACAGGGCCGTCGTGAATATCAATGGCTGGGTGTATACAAGTTATTGCCGAGACGTCTGGAAGAACTGTTGAGTGCAGGGCGGGCTGTTAGAACCCCGCCGCGTCGCTCTGGTTCATGCTGCGATATTCGTCCCGCATGCCAATATAGAGGCTGAGACAACAGGTCAGCAGGATCAGCGTAAAGGGCAGGGCCGCCGTGATTGTGCCCGCCTGCAGTGACTGCAGCGCATCCGTGCCGCCGCCATAGAGCAGGGCCGATGCTGTCAGGCCGATCAAGCAGGCCCAGAATACGCGTTGGCGCCGGGGAGAATCTGTCTTGCCGCCGCTGGTGATCGTGTCGACGACCAGTGCGCCGGAGTCTGCCGAGGTCACGATGAAGACGACCAGCAGCAGGATGGCTGCGGCTGACGTGATGGCCGAGAAGGGCAGGTCTGCCAGCATCTGGAACAGGACGAGAGACGCGCTGCCCATGCCCTCGCCGAGTTCGCCTTCGCCGGTCTTGAATTGGGCGATCGCAGTTTTGCCGAACGCGGTAAACCAGATGATGCCAATTGTGACGGGTGCAAACAGAACGACCGCAAAATATTCGCGCACTGTCCGCCCCTTCGAAATGCGGGCGATGAACATGCCGACAAAGGGCGACCAGGAAATCCACCAGGCCCAATAGAATATGGTCCAGTCATGAAACCAGGCGATGTCCGGCCGCCGTATCCAGTTGGTGAGGGCGGGCGTGTCGGTCATATAGGCGAGCAAATTCTGGCCCATACCGGTAAAGATCAGGATGGTTGGTCCGGCAATGATCACGAAGACGAGCAGGGCAAAGGCGATGCCCATATTGATATTGCTGAGCAGTTTGACGCCGCCATCAAGACCGCGAAGAACGGACAGGACTGCAAGCCCTGTCATCACGACAATAAGCAGGATCTGGATGCCGACATTGGGCTCAAAGCCGAGCAAGTAAGCTAGCCCACTGGTCGCCTGCGTTGCGCCGATGCCGATGGTCGTTGCGAGGCCGAACACAGTCGAGACAACCGCAAACAGGTCGATGATATGCCCCGGCCAGCCCCAGACCCGCTCACCGAGCAAAGGATAGAAAGCCGAACGGATGCTGAGAGGCAGGCCCTTATTGTGCGCAAAGAATCCGAGTGCGAGCCCGACAATGGCATAGATCGCCCAGGGCGCGAGCCCCCAATGGAAGATCGTGGCGCTATACGCGAGCCGTTCCGCTTCGGCTGAAAGCGGTTCGGCATTCAACGGCATGCCATACCAGTCAGTATAATAAGCAAGCGGTTCGGCTGCGCCGTAGAACATGAATCCGACACCCACGCCGGCCGCGAACAGCATCGCCACCCAGGACATGATACTGAAGTCCGGCGTCGCGGTCGGTCCGCCCAACCGGATTTTTCCTAGTGGACTGATGGTGAGTGCGATGCAGAAGCCGAATACGAGCACGGCGGTGAGTGCGAAGAGCCAGTCAGCGCTTTGCAGCGTCCAGGTTCGGGCCGCTGTCAGATACTCCGCCGAAACTGTCGGAAAGAGCAGCGTGAGGCCGGAGAAGACGATGATCAGTCCGGCGCTCAGGAAGAAAACAGGATTGTGAATATTCAGCCCGGCGACCTCGATATTGTCCTGCCCGATCTCGTAATCGGTTTCGTAGACAAAAAGGGCTTCTTCGTCCTCGGGAATCAGGTCTGACGGCGTGTCGGGGGCTTGTGTGTCCATGCCGGGCTTGTGCCGCAAATACGTCGATTATCAAAGCATTGTTCTGAGGAAACTGTCCGCGCCATCGTGAAGAGTGAGGGTTTGATGCAACAGTTTGCATAAGATTCCCGTAGTTACCCGACGAATAGCTGGGCGAAACCTTTCTATCATCGAAATAAAAATGTACTTCGGAACCATCGAGCAGCCATGTGTACCGAGCCGCGCCGCTTATTCTGGCGCGCCATGGCTGGAGACGACCCAAAGGGAACACACATGAATAGACTCAAGTACGGGGCCTCGCTGATTGCGATGGCTGGACTGGTCGCGCCGGTTGCATTGGCGCAGGACGCTCCAGCGGAACCAGCGAGCGCGAAACGGCTTCAAACAGTGACCATCACGGCGACCAAGCGTTCGGAAAGCGCACAGGACGTGCCCGTCGCAGTTACGGCGCTCGGCGAGCAGCAGCTCAGAGAGCTCGGCGTCAAGAATTTCTCGGACTATCTTGTCCAGCTGCCTGGCGTCACGGCAGGTGGTTCCGGCCCCGGTCAGAATACAATCTATATTCGTGGTCTCGCATCCACCACGCCAAACCTGACGGTTGCAGGCGTCGCCGGTCTCGCCCCCAATGTCAGCTTTTATCTCGACGAGCAGCCGCTGGCCCAGCCGGGCCGGAATTTGGACGTCTATGCAGCCGATATCGAGCGCGTAGAGGTCTTGTCCGGACCTCAGGGCACACTGTTCGGCTCAAGCTCGCAGGCCGGTACGGTCCGCATGATTACCAACAAGCCGTCCTTCAGTGGCTTTGATGCCGGGTTCAATGCGTCCACCTCGTTCACCGATGGCGGTGAGATGAGCAACAGTGTCGAGGCCATGATCAATGTGCCCGTCAATGACAAGCTGGCGCTGCGTGGGGTCGTCTATAGTGACACTCAAGGTGGCTATATCGACAATGTCGGCGGCACATTGTCTGTACGCGACTCCGCCCGGTTCCGTACCGAAGGCACTGTGCGTGGCAATGGCGTGCCCGTGAGTGCCCAGCGCGAAGGCTTCCAGGCAGGCGCTGATCTGTCTGGTGTCAATTTCGTTGACGCAAACAACAGCAACATTGTCGAGAATGACATCAATGATGTCACCTATCAGGGCTTTCGCTTGAGCGGCATGTACCAGATCAATGAAGATTGGGACCTGCTGATCACGCATGCTCAGCAGCAGATCGAGTCCGACGGTGTGTTCGCCGCAGATCCCGAACTGGATGACTATGATATTGTCCGTTTCACACCGGAGAATATCGAAGACAAGTTCCACAACACTTCATGGACGCTGGAAGGCCGCATCGGCGCGCTTGAGGCGCTCTATACCGGTGCGTATACGGACCGCGCGACAGACCAGACGGTCGATTATTCCGACTATCTCTTTGTCGGCCAGTACCTGCCTTACTATATCTGTGACTACTCGGTCACCTATCCAGCGGGTGCGCCGACGGGCAACTGCTACGCGCCGAACCTGTTCGTGAACTCACACAGTGAGACGAAAGTGCAGACGCATGAGTTGCGCTTCAATACGCCGAGCGAGAATCGCTGGCGCGCCACCTTCGGCGCCTTCTACAGCGATCTGGAACTGGCTGAGCGTAACGACTTCGTCTATCCGGGCTCAACGCAGGTGGCCTATACAGACGGATCGATCGGCTTTGCCCCGAACTATCCGCTGACGCAAACGGACGTAACAGGCGAAATCGGCAGTGCGTCCCCCGGTTACTACAGCGTTGCCGGTCCGTTCCCGGAAGGCGTTATCTTCCGAAACGATATTCTGCGCACCGATCAGCAGATGGGCCTCTTCGGCGAGACCACCTTCGACATCTCTGACCAGTTCGCCATCACGGCTGGCGCACGATACTATGACGTCGAAGTCGACCTTGAAGGAAGTGCCAACTCGTCCTTCTTCAACCTGTTCGCAGATACCGACCAGCAAGTGTTCGGTACGAACATTTCGTTCCTGTATGGTCCGAACGGCCCGGCAGGGACGCCGGACAAGGCGTCAACCGACGGTATGATCTACAAGCTGACGGGCGAGTGGACGCCGTCGGACGACGTGATGTTCTACGCCACATACTCGGAAGGCTTCCGTGCCGGCTTGTTGAACCGTCCGGGCGGTGCTTCCGGCCCAGGCGGCTACACCGTGCCATATGCTGTCGATACGGACGAAGTGAAGAATTACGAGCTCGGCTGGAAAACCGAACTGTTCGACAATTCGCTGCGTTTCAACGGGTCAGCCTTCTTCGTCGACATTGAAGGTCTGCAGACCACAATCTTCGATCCTTCGATCGTGAACCTGTTCTTCTCCGACAACGCAGCCAATGCCGAGATCCAGGGCCTTGAAGGCGACTTCACCTGGGCGCCGGCCTCGGTTGACGGCCTGACCATTGCAGGTGCGTTCTCGCTTCTCGACACCGAGATCACCGAAGTGCTCGTGCCGACAGATGACGTTGTAGAAGGTTCCGACCTTGCCTTCGCGCCAGCCTACCAGGGCAATCTGCGTGTTCGGTATGAGTGGGATCTCGAGCAGGAAGTGGCTGGCCAGCGCCTCACCGCGCATGTCATGCCGCAGATCGTGTTCTCCGACGACTCCGTCAGTGATGTCATCGAAATCAACAAGATGGACCTTGATGGCTATGTCACCCTGGGCGGCTCGATGGGCGTCGCGGGCGACAATTGGGGCGCGGAGATCTTCGCCTCGAACCTGACCAACGAGTATGCCGAGCTTAGTGGCAGCTTCGTTTATGACCGCGAACGCATCACGCCAATGCGCCCGCGCACAATCGGTATTCGCGTTTCCTACGACTACTAGGACATACGCCTACTTGATACTGAAGCAGCGCCCTGACAGGTTCAGGGCGCTGCTTTTATTTGACGGGAACTTCAGGCACCAAGATGACCGCTATCGCTGATCCGGACCTCGCCCTGCGGGACGCGCAGAAAGCCATACAGTCTGGCGATTTTGCAACCGCCCGACAAATCACCGATACGCTTCTTGCTGGCGAGCCGACTCACAAGGAAGCGCTCTACATGGCCGCCGTCTGTGCGCGCTATGAAGGCCGCAGCGCGGACGCGCTCGCGCATCTGGACGCGTTGAAGTCGGTCTCACCGGATTTCGGCCGCGCTTATCAGGAAGAGGGGCATCTCAAGCGCAAGCTCGGAGATTTGTCCGGAGCCGTCGGCGCTTTTGAGCGCGCGACCCGCTACAATCCTGCCTTGATGGCAAGCTGGTCTGCGCTAGCAGACCTGTACCATCAGGCGGGCAATACGGACGCGGCGACCAACGCCCGCGCGCAGGCAGACCGTGTACGCGCGCTTCCGCGTGAGCTGCAAGCGGTGACAAATCATATTCATGAGGGCCGCGTCTTTCGGGCCGAGGAAATCGCCAGAGCGTTTCTCCAGAAGCACCCGACCCATGTCGAAGGCATGCGCCTGCTGGCGGATATCGGGTCCCGCCTCGGTGTTCAGGAGGATGCAGAATTTCTGCTTGAAAGCGCGGTCGATCTTGATCCGGACAATGTGCAGTTGCGGCTCGACTATATTCAGGTGTTGCGCAAGCGGCAGAAATTTGCAGCAGCGCTGGAGCAGGCTGGAGTTCTGATGGCGCGTGATCCGGACAATCCGCTATTCCAGTCGCATTTCGCCATCGAGAGTATGCAGGCGGGTGATTATGAAACCGCGCTGGACCATTTTGAACGGGTGCTACAGAAAATCCCCGGTGATCCTGCTACGCTGGTCTCGCGGGGTCATGCGCTCAAAACCTATGGTCGAACCGAAGAGGCAATCAGTTCATACAAGGCGGCAACAGATGTTGCGCCGGGGCAGGGGGATGCCTGGTACGGTCTCGCAAATCTCAAGACCTACACATTCGGCGATGATGAACTCGCCCGTATGCAAGCCCAGTTTGCTGCACTCGATATTGACCATATGTCCCGCGTCCACATCGCGTTTGCGCTTGGCAAGGCCCATGAGGATCGCGGCGATCATGACGCCGCATTCCTAGCCTATGCGCAGGGCAACGCGCTGAAGCACCAGACGGTTCGCTATACGACCGACCAGATGCATGCGGAATTCGACGCGCAAAAAGCAATCTGTACGGCTGACCTGTTTGAAGCTCAGGCCGGTAAGGGCTGCCCCGCGCCAGACCCGATCTTCATTCTTGGCCTGCCGCGGGCGGGCTCGACCTTGATCGAACAGATTCTCGCGTCGCACCCAGACGTGGACGGAACGCTTGAGCTTCCCAATATCCTGTCACTTGCTCATCGCCTGCGGGGGCGTAAGCAACTGACAGACCGTGAGCGCTACCCGCGTATCCTGCATGAACTTCCCGCCGATGAGCTGTCTGCGCTCGGTGAGGAATATATTGAGACGACACGCATCCATCGTCAGGGAGCGGCTTTCTTCACTGACAAGATGCCGAACAATTTCCGGCATATCGGCCTGATTCATCTGATCCTGCCCAATGCCAAGATCATCGATGCGCGGCGCGACCCGATGGATTGTTGTTGGTCGGGCTTCAAGCAACTCTTCGCGGAAGGTCAGGAGTTCACCTACAGCCTCGATGATATTGGAAACTACTATCGCGGCTATGTCGATCTGATGGCGCATTGGGACAGTGTTCTCCCGGAAGGGCGAGTCCTGCGCGTTCAGCACGAGGATGTCCTGGAAGACCTGGAAGGCCAGGTGCGGCGGATTCTCGATTATTGTGGTTTGCCGTTTGATCAGGCCTGTGTGAATTTTCACAAGACTGACCGGGCCGTGCGCACGGCCAGCTCCGAGCAGGTTCGTCGTCCGATCAACAAAAGCGGGGTTGAGCAGTGGCGCCCTTATGAGGCACACCTTGATCCACTGAAAGCCGCGCTGGGACCCGACCTCGCGCCCCAATAGGAGTCGTCAGGTGAGCACACGGTCCGATGATGCCTTGATCGCGCTGCGTAAAATACAGCGCATGACAGAACTGGCGTCCAAGCGGCTGGCTCAGACGGCGGGCCTTACTCCGTCACAAATGACGGTCTTGCGCATGCTCGATGAGCAGGGGGAGATCTCCGCAGGCCGGGTGGCAGAGGCCACACAGCTGAAACATGCCACCATCACCAGCCTTGTCGACAAGCTGGAGGCACGGGGCTTGATCGCACGGCGCCGGTGTGACACCGACCGTCGGCGTGTTTGGCTGAACCTACTGCCTGCGGGTAAAGAGGCTCTGTCGGTTGCGCCCGACCCGCTGCACGAAACATTCGCTGCCGGATTCGACAAACTCCCTGACTGGCAACAATCCATGCTGGTAGCGGCTCTTGAGCGCGCGGCTGGCCTGCTTGATGCCGAAGAGCTCGACGCTGCGCCCTTTTTGGACGTCGGAGAACTGGGATAAGCGTCACACGCAAGTTTGCGATTGCAAATCATTTTCATCAATGCTAGGTCGCGCTCTTACCCGCGCCGGACAGATGACGTGAATGAGGGCACCCTATGATTGCGACGAATCGGATCGTACTTTCCATTTCCGTACTGGCAGGCGTATTGCTTGCTGCGTGTACGACGCTGCCGGCGCGGTCTGATATTTCCAATGTGATATCGCATCCTGCGGCGACCGATTTGAGGGATCCTCAGTTCCAGGCAGATCGTGAAGCTATCCTGGCGATGGCGGGAAACTACAAGGTGAAGTTCGACTTCAACGAAACCGTCGCCTTCGACGATGACTATTTTCTGAAGCCTCGCAAAGTGTCTGGTGGGGATGAAGTGGTCCTCGTTGTCGAGGATCGCGAAAACTTCATCAGCCTACAGCATATTCTGGTCGTAGGCGGCGAGCACAAGATGGCGATCAAGCACTGGCGTCAGGACTGGCAGTATGAGCCTGAGCGTGTGCTGATATTCATTGGCGGAAATGCCTGGGAGTGGCGTGACGTTCCAGCATCCGAGCGAGCCGGTACTTGGTCTCAGACGGTCTACCAAGTCGATGATGCGCCGCGATACGGGGCTGTTGCGACATGGTCGCATGAGAATGGGATTGCCACCTGGCAGCCGCCACATGAATGGCGCCCGCTACCGCGGCGCGATATGACCACACGCGATGATTACCACGCCATCCATGCGATGAACCGGCACGTCGTTACGTCTTGGGGCTGGGTGCATGAGCAGGACAATGGAAAGCTCGTCCTGAGCGGTAGTCAGCCACACATGCTGGCGCGTGAGACTGGCCTGAACACATATCGCCGAGACAGCGACTTCGAGACCGAGATTGCAACAGATTACTGGAGCGGTACCGCAGACTTCTGGGCTGGCGTTCGCGGCGAATGGGACAGGATTGCCAATCAGAACGAAGCATTTGCCGTCACAATCAAGGGCGAGACCGAAGCGCTCTACATGCCTCTGCTGACCCTCGCCGGTGAAGTGGCAGACGGCAGCAAGGGAAACGAAGAGGCGGTGCTGGAGGCCAGACAGTTGATCGAAAATTTCACGACCAGCGACATTGGCGCATTGGCTGACCGATTGCGTCCCACTGACATGGATATAGCCGAAACAGACTGAGCTCGGCTATGGTTGGAATGCCCCTATCAGATTTTCTTCTGATTGACTCGTTCGGACAGTTTGGCGGGGCTTTCCTTGCGTTCTGAATAGCGGTCAACAAGATGGTCTGCACGGTCCCGGGTCAGGAGCGTGAACTTCACGAGTTCTTCCATCACATCGACAATTCGGTCGTAATATGGCGAGGGGGTCATGCGGCCGCGTTCGTCGAATTCCAGGAATGCTTTGGCGACAGACGATTGGTTTGGAATGGTGATGAGCCGCATCCAGCGTCCCAGAATGCGTAGCTGATTGACGGCGTTGAAACTCTGCGACCCGCCACAGACCTGCATGACGGCCAGTGTCTTTCCCTGGGTAGGGCGGACACCGCCGAGAGAGAGGGGAATCCAGTCGATCTGGGTTTTCATGACTCCCGACATTGCACCGTGCCGCTCCGGTGAACACCAGACCATTCCTTCCGACCATACGACGAGATCTCGCAATTCCTGTACTTTTGGGTGGGAGTCCTCCGCCCCATCGGCGAGCGGGAGACCATCGGGATCGAACATGCGAGTCTCGCAGCCGAGCTTTTCCAGAATGCGAGCGGCTTCCTCATTTGCCAGGCGGGAATAGCTCCGCTCCCGTAAAGAACCATGCAGAAGCAGGATATGTGGCTTGTGTGTGCTGAGCGCAGGAGTCAGGAGGGCGTCTGGGTCGGTCTCGCGAAAACTGTCTTCGTGAAGGGCAGGAAGGTCATTCGTGGAGGTCATCTGTGTGTTGGTCTTTCTCGGGCAGATCAGTTGATTGCATGCAGTCATGCAAACCTGTTCGCGTTCAGAAGTGAGGCTTTGCGTGAGAGCTCTCTCAAGTTTCCGGGAACGCATTGCGGGTGCGATTGGCGAAGGCTACCAGCGACAGCATGACCGGCACCTCGACCAGCACGCCGACAACTGTGGCGAGCGCCGCTCCGGAATTCAGCCCGAACAGGCTGATCGCCACCGCGACGGCTAGTTCGAAGAAGTTGGACGTGCCGATCATGGCGCAGGGCGCGGCGACCTTGTGTGGCACTTTCCATGCCCAGGCGGCCGCGTAGGCGAGTGCAAAGATACCGTACGACTGAATGAGAATTGGTACGGCAATGAGCGCAATGATGATCGGCTTCGCCAGGATCGTTTCGCTCTGGAATCCGAACAGGAGTGTAACGGTAGCCAGAAGGCCGATCACCGACAGGGGTTTGATACGGCGCGTGAAGGCGGTCACCGATTCCTCACCCCCGCGCTTCTTAAGGGCATTACGAGCCAGAATGCCCGCCATCAGGGGAACGACCACATAGAGCGCAACCGACAGGAGCAGCGTCTCCCACGGCACGGCGATATCCGTGACTCCCAGCAAGAAAGCGACAATCGGTGCGAAGGCAAACACCATCACCGCATCATTCACACTGACCTGAACCAGTGTGTAATTCGGGTCGCCACGTGTCAGATGTGACCAGACAAATACCATCGCCGTGCAGGGGGCAGCGCCCAAAAGGATGAGGCCGGCAATATAGCCTTCCGCGTCTCCGGGGGGGATGAACGGCGCGAAGACATGGCGGAAAAAAAGAACGCCGAGGGCCGCCATAGTGAAGGGCTTGATAAGCCAGTTCACAACCAGTGTGATGATCAGCCCCTTCGGTTTCTCACCGACGCGGCGCATGGCAGAAAAATCCACGCCGATCATCATGGGCCAGACCATGGCCCAGATGAGCAGGGCGACAGCGAAATTCACATTTGCATATCCGAAACGGGCAAGTGCTTCGAACGCGCCAGGCACGATCTGCCCCAGGCCAATCCCAATCGCAATGGCGAGTGATACCCAGATAGAGAGGTATCTTTCGAATAGTCCCATGAGTATGCCCCGCATCTTACTCTGTCGGCGTTCCGATCCGGGCTAGTTAGTGCCGCATACATTATTATTCAATAATTCATCGAATATCGTTCTGGTATTTCTTGGAGCGCATGCCTGCAGGGAGTTCACGCCAAAGACTGCTCCGAGGCCGCGCCTTTTCTGCGACTGAAGATGAGGAATGGCGCACCCAAGAGGATTCGAACCTCTGACCTCTGCCTTCGGAGGGCAGGGGAAATGCATTCTGCTTCGATCCTTGGTGTTCCTACACAGTCTATAAATCACTGAAAAATATGCGTTTGTGAGATTTGGTTTCCAGTCGGTTCCTTGTGCTTTTCTCTTTGGTGCTTACTGTGTGCTTACTGGGAGCCATGGAGCATGCACTGTTGACCCGCAAACTGACTAAAACCGTCATCGACAAAGCCGAGCCTTCTGATCGCGACTTCTTCCTTTGGGACAAGGATCTCAAAGGGTTCGGTCTCAAGGTCTGTCCGAGTGGTCGAAAGGTTTACGTTTGCCAGTATCGCCATGGTAGCGGTCGGAGGGCTCCAACACGGCGCATGACGATCGGTGCTCATGGCTCGCCTTGGACCGTCGAAAGCGCACGCAATGAGGCACGACGTTTGCTTGGGGCTGCGGTGCAGGGGCAAGACCCGGCGAAAATGAAGCAGGAAGCCAAGTCGGTTTTGACGGTTGCAGAACTTTGCGACGAGTATCAGGCCAGCGGCACTGCCACGAAGAAAGCATCAACTCTGGCAACTGATCGCGGGCGGATCGAGAGGCATATCAAGCCGCTAATTGGTCGCCTGCGCCTGACTGATGTGTCGAAAGGGACCGTCACCCGATTCATGCAGGATGTCGCGGCGGGCAAAACGGCGGTTGACGTGAAAACCCGAAAAAGGGGACGAGCCATTGTGACAGGTGGGAAGGGGACCGCTTCGCGAACCGTGGGACTGTTGGGAGGAATCTTTTCATTTGCCGTTGATGTGGGGCTTATGGCGGATAATCCCGTCAGAGGCGTCAAGCGATTCAAGGATAGACAAAACCAGCGCTTCCTCAGCCTGGAAGAATTGCAGCGACTTGGCAGTTCTTTACGCCAGGCAGAAGCGACAGGCGTCAATCCATCGGGAATCGCCATCATTCGACTACTGATCCTCACTGGCTGCCGGAAAGGCGAGATCGAACAACTTCGGTGGCAAGATGTCGATTTTGACCTCGGATTTTTGCGCTTACCGGATTCAAAGACAGGGCAGGCGATCCGGCCCTTGAGCAGCGCGGCGCAGGCGATCCTTAAAAGCTTACCTAAGTTTGAGGGAACCGATTTAGTGTTCCCGGGAAGCGATTTAGAACGTCCCTACGTAGGCACCCCGAAGGTATGGCTTGGCCTGCGCGCCGCGGCTGACCTGGGAGAAGTTCGCCTGCACGACCTTCGCCATAGTTTTGCGAGCATGGCTGTTTCGTCGGGATCCAGCCTTCCAGTAATCGGTGCACTTCTTGGCCATAAGGATACGGCCACCACAGCGCAATACGCACACTTGCATGATGATCCGGTGCGTGGCGCTGCTGAAACTGTCGGCCAGCGTCTGGCGGGATTGATCCAAGACTAAGATGACGAATCCATCCAGTTCCTGAGGATGGACGATAATGAAGAATATGATGAGGACTACACCTCGTTTTCGCTATCTGCACAGCATAATAGCGAAGCCGGTGGTTTCAGCGAATTATCCAAAGCGTTCAAAGACAACCCAACGCTTGAACACTACCTCGAACTAAGGCGGCAGAACCCGGGCAAGCTGATCGAGGTCGCGACCAATTGGTCTCTGGAATGGGTTTTTGCGAACGAAGAACGTCTCAGAGATTTGGACATCGAACCTGAAGATGTCGTGGGTTCCCTGGATGCTGATGAAGCTTCAGCAAGTCGGGTGAGCCTGCGACTAATCGAGCTACTGGTTGAGCGGCGCGCGCGGGAGGCGTTGGGTGAAACTCATCTTGTTGGGCGGGGTGAAGCTGTCAGCGATAGTTTCCTAAACTATCTGATTGCCATGATGCTGGACGCTTTAGACTGGAACGATCAGATGATCATTCCCAGGGATTTGATCGTACTAATCAAGCACCAACTGCGTGCTGAGGTGTCAGTTGAAGCGCGGGACATGCAAGTGAGGCACAATCGGCACACCGCCGTTTCCTTGGGCGCTCAACTCATGAAGCAGGGGACACCCGTTTCGTTGGGCATCGTGGCCAAGATGATGAATGTAGAGCGCTCTACGGTTATGCGTTGGTTCAAAGACGGCGACTTCGTGAAGGAAGTCGAGGACTGGCATGCGATCACTGACGCATTCGCCATGGGCCGATTCAAAAGAGAAAGGGATCAGCGCGAGCCGAATTGACCTGTTGCGTACACAAGTACGTGCGCAACACCCTTTTCGATTGATAGGCATTCTTCATCCAACCGGGCGGTTCCGGTACAACGATGGGGATTGACCTATGACGCTTGTGAAGACGGTTCAGACGACGCTCCTGTCGCCTAGACAGGTCGAGGAGCAATACGGGCCTTCTGTCAGTACGTTGGCAAAGATGAGGCTGACGGGGACAGGGCCTGTTTATGTAAAACTCGGGCGACGGATCGCCTATCGGATCGAAGACCTCGAATCCTGGGTTCTAACCAACCGCTTTCGTTCGACCTCTGAATATGGCGCAGCCAAAGAAGGCGAGGCGTCTTGAGTATGGGCAACAAGCGAAAGCCGAATGTGAGCCTGATCCAGACATCGCGATCCTATACCATCCGAGAAGTTGCGGAGCGCCTTGATCGTCAGGTCGAGACGGTAAGGACTTGGGTTCAAGAGGGGCTTCCAGTCCTTCCGGGTACCACCCCCCGCCTGATCGACGGCGCGGAGTTGAAGGAATGGCTGAAGGCACGGCAGGCTAAGCGCAAGAAGCCCTGCGGAACGGATAAGCTGTACTGCTGCAAGTGCTGCGAACCACGTTCGCCAGATCCTGCCACCGTTAAAACAGAACCCACAGCCATGGTGGCGACGACGCTGATCAAAGGCAAATGTCAAGTGTGCGGGACATCAATGCACCAAGCCAGAAAGACCGCAGACTTGCCCGAAATACTTCGCGAGATGATGGGGAAAGCGAAAGCGGATTCGAACCTAACAGGCTACTGCGACCCCCGCGCTAATCCGCCCTTATGGTCGGGGCAGGGCGCGTTTGATTTTGAGCAGTATGAAGGAGGCTCTGGGAGTGTCCATTAAATGCCCCGCGAATGAGCAGGTGAAACGCATTTATCTCTACTATCTCGAACACGCTGACGGGAAGGCGGAAGCGACGATCAAGCAGACCGTCATGGCATTGAGCCGATTCGAAGACTTTACTTGTCACGCCGATTTCAGAACGTTCAATCAAAAGCAGGCGGTCGGCTTCAAGGCATATATGGGGCATCGCGATCTTGCGCCTGCGACAATTCTCTCGACGGTCAAGCAGGTCATGCGGTTTCTTCGCTGGCTATCTATGCAGCCGGGTTACAAGTCGAAGGTTAAGAGCGAGGCTATAGACTTCATGAACCTGTCAGAGAAGGCGATCCGGTCGGCGAGTGCGCCGCGGGACCGGGATTTTCCGACATTGGCTATGATTGAGGGGGCGATTGACCTGATGCCGGTCGCAACTGCCGTAGAGAAGCGTGATCGCGCCTTGGTGGCCCTGTCAGCCCTGACTGCGATTCGCGTGACTGCGATGACGACGCTGAAGCTGAAGCATTTTGATCCCCGACGCTGCCTGATTATCCAGATGCCAGACGAGGTTGAGACAAAGTTTTCCAAACGGATCGACACTTTCTTGATGCCGGTCAGTGACCGGATAGAGAGCGTGTTTCTCGACTGGATCACATATCTGGAAACAGTCGAGCTTTTCGGCCCAGGCGACCCGATCTTTCCGCAAAACCTGATGGGCCAGGATGAACGCCGCCAATTCAAGACGGTCGGTCTGAAGCGCGCGCACTGGAAGCAATCGGCTAGTGCACGGCGCATTATCAAGGGCGCGTTCGAAGCGGCGGGCTTGCCGCCTTTTGGGCCACACAGCTTCCGCAATATGCTGGTTTCGGAAATGTACCGGCGCGGTGTGTCGGTAGCCGTACTCAAAGCAGGCAGTCAGAACCTTGGACATGAATCTCTACTGACGACGCTGACCTCATACGGGCAGATATCACTTGAAGAACAGGGGCGGTTAGTCCGTGAGGCTTTTGCAGGGCCGGTGACGGATCGGGGCGAGAATGTGCCGGTGACGATGGCCGATTTAGAGGCGCTGTTTAAGGCTAAGGGGATCACTTAAGGGTTAAAGCCCGTCAAACCACTTACCATTGATGGTAACGTGCTCGACCATTTGTGTGCTGACGCCGAGATCATACTGTTTGAGAAGGTCACACAGGCGGTCCCCGTCGATAAGGTCAATAGCTGTGGCACCGTCGCGGGTTGCTTCGTCCGAGGCTTGGCTTGTGAATGTGCCGGTGGTTATAAATAGGCCCTTGTCTGCCCGACCCATAAGCGCTCCGCGGAAATCACGAATTTCCTTCGATCCGACGCTTCCTTTGTAGCGCTTGCACTGAAAATAGACCTGAAACGAAACCAGGTTCACCCGTAAAACTCCGACGCCGTCAATCCCGCCGTCGCCCGTCTTGCCCCGCACCTCGACCTTGGTGAAACCGGCTTCTCGCAATAGGCGCTGCGATAGGCGTTCGAAGGCGGCGGGGTCCATTGCTTTCAGTATGGCCAGCAAGTCGTCCTTCCAATCATCGGAAATCGTGTCGTCTTCGTCGGCATTGATTTCCGGGCTAATGGTTTCAGGCAGGATCACGCTGGATTCGCGCAGGAGTTTGCGTTCCGCCTTGGCTTCCGCCTCTTGCTTCTTGGCGGCGCGTTTTTCCTTGGCGCGCTGCTTTTCCTCTTCGTTGACTTGGCGGTAGATGGCTTCGGTAGCCACTACGGAGTGGATCGTTTCACCCAGGTCAGTCAGTCCCCAAACACCTCGCGCCGAGTTTTCCAGCGCGCCGCCGCGCTTGAGGTAGGTGCGCGCCCACGACAGATAGTATTTGAGTTTCAGCGTTTCGCCGTCTGGCATTGTATAGGCTTGTTCTTCCTCGCTGACGCCTTCCAACTCGATGATGCGCTCGTCCAACTCATGAAGGCTGGCAGAACCACCGAGGTCGCGCAGCGCGTTCAGTGTTGCCAGCATCAGCTTGGGAAGCTCTGGAAACTTCTTAGGTTCGATGACGAATGTGCGGGTCATATGTTCGCTTCCAAGACTTCGATTTCTTCGGGCGCCAGGTCGAAGAGGTCATAGACGATGGCGTCGATTTCGGCTTCGGCATGTTCAATCTTTGCAGTCAGGCGGGCGATTTCTGCCTTGTCGCGGGTGATCCAGTCTTGCCATGCGGAGCGCTCTGCCAGCGGAATATCGACCTTGAATACCTTCTTCACCTCTGCGCGGAATGCGGCAAAATCCGGCAGGGTCCACCATTCCTTCAGGCGGTTTGTCAGTTTCGGGTCGCGATCGGGTGGGCACAGGTCGGGAATACGGCGGATGAGTGCTGTTTGGAGTTCGAGGCGAGACCTAGCCGCCGATGAGGCCTGCGTTGCAAAATTGCCGACTACCTCCTGTTCTTTACCGTTCCAGTCGGGAATCGGAATGGTTTCAACGTATTGCACTCGCAATTCATGGTAACCGCCTCGCACGGGCGGACTCATTGACGAAACCATGAACCAAGAAATGTTACTATTGAGAAATGCGAGCAGAGCCATTGAGTCGCTCGGAACAAAATAGGACTTATCGTTCGAAAACGCGCCAAACGGTTCGATCGAAAAGTTTCGCTCGGCGTTGAAGTGCGGATAACTAATTTTTGGTGCTTGAAAATACGGCGCATAGGCTTCTTGCGCTTGTTGCAATTCGAACCACTCTTGTTTTGTTGCGCGGTTTTCCAGCCGGTCCTTGAAGGGTAAAAGCCAATCGCGTATGGCGGGATAGTCTTCGATCCTGATCCTGTTCTTAGGAATGTAAATCAGCCAAAGACCACGCGGTTCGGCGCGCCAGCGCTTCAGGTCCTTTCCCTCCAAAAAGGGCTTAAGAACGTCCGCCGATTGTGGGTCCTGGGCACAAAGTCTTTCCTTGGTCGGGGTATCGATGACGAAGGCTTCATTGAGGCCGGTCTTGATGCCATACATCGGTGAACCATAAACCTCTTTCAGGGTCTTCCTGCCGGTCCTGATCTTGCCGCGTAGGGTGCGTAAGTCGTCGCTTTCCAGTTCCCATGATCCGCTGCCTAAAGCCTTTTGTAGATAGGGAGCCGCCGCCTTATCCCATGCGGCAAGGAAGTTACTATCGGGAAGGTCGTTGAGCTTCCAGAAGTTCAAGGCATGACCGGCCTCCGCCTTGCCGCGCCGCAAAATGAGGATGGCCGGATAGGTGGTCACGCCCTCGAAGATTTGCAGGTCACCAAAATCCACGACGCTTTCGATATTCGCCTCGCGTAGCAGATATTCGCGTAGATTCTGACCTGAACCGGTTTTAAAAAACGTGTTCGAGGAAATGTAGCCTAGCCGCCCACCCGGTTTGAGCAGTCGCAGACCGCGCTCATAGAAATAACAATAGAGGTCCGCACGGTCCGAAACCACCTCATAGCGCGTTTCCAGATAGGGCTTCATTTGCTTGATCAGTTCCATGCGCACATATGGTGGATTGCCAAGCACGATATCGAAGCCACCGTCCGTGAACACATCGGGAAAGGCCTTTCTCCATGAAAACCCATGTTCGAGATAGGCAAAGCTGGAATCCTCGATCAGGCTATCACCGACGAGAATATTCTTGTCGAGACTATCGAGGGCCTTGCCTTTTTGAGCGGTCTTGACCCAAAGTGATAGCTTGGCGATTTCGACGCTTTCAGAGTTAACATCCACGCCGAACAGATTGTTCGTCAGGATTTCGGAATCCGGCATGTAGTCGAATAGGCCGCTATCATAGGCAGCTTTCGGTCGCAGTTCGACGATCTTGCGGTTCACGCGATGCAATTCGGCTTTGAGATAGTCGAATGCCATGACGAGAAAGACCCCTGATCCGCAAGCCGGATCCACAATGCGCAATGTCTTGACCCGGTCGCGATAGGTTTCCCATGCTTCCAGTTCGCCGGATTTCTTGCGCCACTGGATGGCTTCGTAGTCATTGGCGTCTGACCCTTTGGTCATGAAGGGGGCAAGGCTCTCGGCGAACAGGTCTTCTAGATGCTTGCCGATAGTCTGCTCGACGATGAAACGAGCGATATAGTCCGGAGTGTAGACGACGCCGTCACGCTTGCGCCGCCCGCTTGTGCCGGTCTTCTTCTCTTCTTCGACGGTTTCGCCGCGCGCCTCTGCCTGGAGGCGTTCGACGTCTGCGATGGACTGCTCGAATATATGTCCAAGCACGGTGACAGACACCTCAGATGCGAAGTCGTAGTCGCCGATTTTTTTGAATCCCTCACAAACGTCGTCCGGAAGGGTGAGATAGTCCGCGATTTTGTCAGGTGCGAAGAGGCCACCGTTGTAGGGTGGCACGTCGAGCGCGTGATTGCCTTTGTCGATGGCGGCGAACAGGCCTTTGAAGTTTTCCCATATCGGCTTTGGATTGAATGGGTCAGAGTGCACGAATGCCTTTTCGAGGATGTGCGAAGGAAGAAGGCCTGTATCCTCTGCGAAGGCGATAAACAGGATACGGTCGAGGATTTTCTGTGCAGCGGCGATGGCTTCGAGCGGCGGTATGGTGGTCGCAGTTTCGCGGATCGTATTGATCAGGTTGGAGCGGAGCTGCTTATAGTCGCGGTACAGCGCGTCCGTAATATCCTTGTCTTCCCTCCGGCACTCTTCGAGCAAGGCTTGCGTCTTGCCGGTCAAGAGATTGTCCGCCGCCAGCAATAGCATGAGGCGCGTGTATTCCTGAGGATTGGTCAGGTCGGCGAGGTTGAAGACTTCGTAGGCTGATGTGCCCTCGCCAAAGCCATAGAGGCGGATTTCGACATAGTTCGAGACCAGAACCCATTTCACGCCTGCCTGATTGGTCGCGTATTCCCATGCTTGTTGAACCGGCGTCTTGTTGCGCCCCGGCATGATCGCATCGAGGTCTTTTGTTTTTGCGCCTTTGAGTTCAAACGGGGCGATGATGTCAGAGGTCGTGGCGGTAAACTGGCCAAGGGCCAGGTCCACTGATCCTTGCAGAATCGCCTCTTCGGTCGAGACAGTATAGGTCTCATTGCCGGACGGGCCTTGATAGCCAAGGACGCCCTGAACGATTTTGGACGTGAACTCGCCGTGAAGGGCGGTTTCCTTGAAGGCGTATATCCTTCCGGATTTTATGTCGTCCGACCATTCGGTCAGAATCTTCAAGTGTCCGGGTGGGATCTGAGCGTCGCCTTTAATTCTCTTGTTGATCGTTTTCGGCGTGAACAGATTCATGGTCGCACTTTCAATTTTTCGGCGTTTCGACGCGAAATTTTAGATTATGCGGTCTTGATAATCGACTCTTAAATATAACCGGTTAATCTGGCCGATGCTTCAGGAGGTGCCGAATGAGTGGTGTCGTCGTAAATCTGGGCGCCTTGAAAGACGCGGCAGCGAGATACGGTAACATGCTGCGCGCTCCCGCTGGTGCAAAAGGGAAAGTCGTTCGAAGCACATTGTTGCGGGTTGAAGGCGATGACCTGATCGTTGACACCCCCTTTGTGAAAACGAGCTTGCCTATAGTCAAAGGAAAGTGGTCGCGAGAGATGTCTGTTAATGCACGCGACTTCAGCGCCATGGTGGATTGGTGCGCCAAAGCCTGGAAAGATGTCGGTGGTGAAAACTTAGACGTCACAGTTCGGTCAACACCGAATAGCGTGGAGATTCGCTGGACAGATGGAAAATCTGCTCGGTCTCGGGGAGTTCCAGCTGGAGTGTCCAAGTAGGTGGCCGCTGCGAAAATAGAACAAAGCACCAATCCGTTGGAAAGAGTGGCAGTGCTTTGCTCTCGTGTGATCCTACTCGTATTCATTTGGTCTTATTGTTCGATTCCTGCCCAGGCAGAGAGGCGCGTCGCGCTGGTTGTGGAACAGAAAATCTACAGCGGCAATTTGAGTGACATAGAATTGGCTTCCGAGGAGGCCGAATTGGTCGCTACAGCACTTGAGCAATCGGGTTTTGAAGTTGGACGTGTTCGCAATTTGACTAGTCAGGGGTTGCAGGATGCGGTGAGCGATTTTCGTAGGTTGGTGAAATCGTCAACGACTAAACAAACAATTGCTTTTCTCTACTATACGGGTCACGGAGCGAATGACCCAGCTCAGCATGAAAGCTATTTGCTTGGTACCGATGCCGAAATCCATACGATCGATGATCTGGATCGTGCAGGCCTGAGCATTTCTTCTATACGCGATGCTTTTGACTTACTTGGAGCGAAGGCTGTTGTTCTGGTCTTTGATGCTTGTCGAGATGAGGGGGCTCTTGCTTCCGTCGCTTCGGGACCAAAAGGAATGAAGCGGCTGGATCCTGGTGCGCAAGGCGTCGATGCGCGAGGACTCGAAATTGTTGAAGCGCAGAATGACATGCTTATCGCCTATTCAACGGGTGTAGGCGCTACCGCCATCGAGGGAAATTTCGCTCCCGAGCTCGCTGAGGCGTTGGTGCGTCCTTACCAAAGCATCGAAACAGCATTTGCCTGGACTCAGCGCCGGGTGGCTCAGCGCACTTTTGGAGGACAAAAGCCTTGGACCAACAATTTGCTTTACGGAGAAGAGCTGTGTTTGATCTCCTGTGCGCCTGCCTACCTTGTGTCAGCGGGGGAGCAAGCAGGCATCAGCGCGGATCAAGCTAAACACATTTTGGCGTCATTTGGCTTTACGAACATACCGTTCGAGGACTGGCCGGAAAAGCTTTTAGAAAGTGCAGAACGGCTCAAGAGCCTTGAGGCAATGTTGAGCGAGGGGGATAACGAAGATCAGACTGGTGCACTACTGACTGAGGCCCGAACGGCTTTGAGCATTGCAGATTTTGCTCGTGCGGATGAACTTCTTGCGGAGGCAGCGAAGCGAGATCTAGCAGCAGGCTATAGCCGCTTGCAAAGTGCTGCAGAAGCGATCGAACAACGCGCGGAATTGGCAGAAATCGAAAGTCGCTTTGTAGATGCCGCCAACCTCTATTCGGAAGCGGCCAATTTGATGCTCGCGGTTGATCAAGCTGAATGGGCGAGATTGAAATACAATCAGGGTACGTTTCTCTACGAGGCAGGGAAGTATAGCGCCGAACGCGCTTTGCTTATACAGGCAGTCTCGACATTTCGCGAAGTGCTAAGAGTATACAGCTATGAGCACACACCACTCGATTGGGCGATGGCCCAGAACAATCTGGGAATCACGTTAGCAGAACTGGGAGAGCGTGGTGATCAGCCAGCACTTATTGAGGCGCTCGATGCATTTCGAGAGGCACTGAAGGTCTACAATAGAAGTCGTCTGTCCGATTGGGCTGAAACGCAGGTAAATATTGGAAATGTCCTTCTGGCTCTGTATGAGCGCGGGAAGGACGAAGCACTTGAGCCGTCGATAGGGGCATATCGTAAAGCTCTCTCTGTGCAGCGCCAAAAACACGAGCCGCTTGCCTGGGCCTCCACACAAAACAATCTAGGAATTGCTCTGGTGGCTCGCGGCGAGCGAGGAGATGAGGCAGCTCTGAAAGAGGCAGTTTTGTGCTTTCGTGAGGCGCTGCGAGAATACAGGCGAGAGCGACAACCGTTCGATTGGGCTATGACGCAAAATAATCTGGGTTATGCGCTTTCTGCATTGGGGGAAAATGGTGACGATCGTGCGCTGGACGAAGCAGTCGTTTCCTTTAGATATGCTTTGAATGAGTACACTAGAGAAAAAACTCCATTGGATTGGGCAATGGTCCAAAACAATCTCGGTGCGATATTGTTCGCTATTGGTGAGCAAGGTGATGATTTGGCCTTAGCGCAAGCGGTTGTCGCCTATCGTGAGGCGTTGAAGGAACTCACGCGCGATCGAAGTCCGTCCGATTGGGCAATGACCCAGTATAATTTGGGCTTGGCTCTAGCTGCTATGGATGAAGAGAATGGGGGTGAGACGCTTGAGGAAGCTATTGTAGCCTTTCGTCTCGCATTGTCCGAACGGACCCGCGAGCGTGATCCAGTGAAATGGGCATTTACTCAATACAACCTTGGCGTTGCCATCTTGGCTTTCGAGGAACGCGGGAATCGTTCGGGCGGTTCTGAAGCGGTTGATGCGTTATCCAGCGCGCTGGGTGTTTTTGCAGCCGAGCAGATGCAGGTAGAGCACGACACGGCCTTGCTGGCGCTTCGGCGCGCGCAGCTGCTAACCGGAAAGCTTCCAGTAGAGGCGAGGTGACAATACCAGTCGTGCTTACTATGTGATTACTTTTTGGCGTGAGCCCATGCTGGCGGATGGCCTAAGTCATTGAAAAATATGGCGCACCCAAGAGGATTCGAACCTCTGACCTCTGCCTTCGGAGGGCAGCGCTCTATCCAGCTGAGCTATGGGTGCAAACCGAAGCAGGTGAATACGGCAACCGGCGAGTGAGTGCAACGCCGGAGTGCGGTTTGCGCAGCGCTGGGTGCTTGCGCCTTGATCACTTTGGGCTAGGTCTGGAACAGACACAGATTCAGGAGCCAGACATGCGGACTTTCACCATTGCGATGACCGTCACAGCCATGGCGCTGTTGCTGGGCCTTCCGGCCTGCGGGGCACGGAAAGAGCCCAGCCCGGCAGTGCCTCAGGAAGAGCCCGCAGACCGAGCGGCGCAACTGGAAGCGCAGAAGGCTGCTTATGAGGCCGCGTTGAGCGAAGCGGAAGCTTCCCGAGGGGCAGGGGAGCCAGCCTTGTGGACGCTGCAGGACGAAGACACGACGCTTTACATATTTGGTACGGTGCACTTGCTCCGCCCGGAGTTGGAATGGCGCAGCGATGAGATGGATGCCGCCCTCGCGGAGGCTGATACGGTCGTCTTTGAGGCAGATGTCACAAGCCAGGCTGCGGCGTCCGAAATGATGAAGTTCATCTCCACACAAGGCATGCTGCAAAACGGTCAGCAATTGTCGAGTTTGCTCAGCGAACTGGAGCGCGCAGAGCTTCAAAAGGCGCTTGACCATGTCGGACTGCCACTCGGCGCGATTGAGCCGATGCGGCCGTGGTGGGCGGCGGTGAATCTCTCTGTTCTGCAGATCAAGAAGGAAGGCTTCGACCCGAATGCCGGCGTAGAAACCGTTCTGGGCGCAGAAGCTCGCGCGGCTGGCAAGTCATTCGCCTATCTGGAGACAATAGACGAGCAGTTGGGCCGTCTCGCCAATATGCCCACAGATGTGCAGGTCGATTTCCTTGTGAGCTCTGCCGAGTCCATCGAGGAGGGGGGAGATGTGCTCGATACGCTGGTGTCCGAGTGGGTTGATGGCGATGTGCACGGGATTGGCCTGCTCATGTCCAATCCGGACATGATGGGGTCAGACGATGTCTATGATGCACTGTTGAAGTCTCGTAACGAGATCTGGGTTGGCAAGATCGAAGCCATGCTGGAAGAGCCCGGTACGCGCTTGATCGCTGTCGGAGCCGGTCATCTGGCTGGTGAAGACAGCGTTATCGAAATGTTGGAAGCCAAAGGCTACGAGGTCGAGGGCCCGTAGGCGCTCATGTATCGGCAGACCGGCGGAGCGCCAACAGCGCTTGCTCGAGGATTTCCGCGCTGGCACAGCAGACGATCTGACCGCCGAGCTTTGGTTCGTTGCCACGCCAGTCCGTCGCGACGCCACCTGCGCCCCGCACAACCGGGATCAGCGCGGCCACATCCCATGCTTTCAGACCGCTTTCTGCCACAAGGTCGATCGTGCCGGCGGCTAGCCGGGCATAAGCGTAGGCGTCCAGCCCATAGCGGCTGATCCGAGCTGTAGCTCTCAGATGGGTCCATGCGCCCTGTTCGGCGGGGTTCAGGATAAAGGGATCTGTCGTGGAGATGACTGCTTCGCGGAGGTCTCGGCAGTCGGAGACCTGGATCGGTGTTTGTGTCCCCGCGCGCTGAACCGCTGCACCCCCCGGCCAGCCGAGATAACGCTCGTCCAGAACGGGCTGGTCAATGATGCCGATGACGGGCGTGCCCGTTTCATCGCACAAGGCAATCAATGTGGTCCAACTCGGCAGGCCGGCTACGAAAGCGCGCGTGCCATCTATCGGATCCAGTAACCAAGTGAAGCCGTTCTTCGAAGGTTTAGCGGGGAATTCCTCGCCAGTAACGCCGTGATCGGGCCGTTCCGCTTCGATCAGGGCGCGCATCGCCGCTTCGGCGCCCGTGTCGGCGGCCGTCACGGGGTCAAATTCGGCGTGTGGTATTGTGATCTTGTTGTCGACGGCATCCAGTGCACGAAAATGCGGCCGGATCGCTGACCAGGCCGCATCTGCGAGACGACCTGCAAAGGTCAGCTCATCTTCGAGGGAGTAGGAATTTGTCATGCGGGCATGGGATTGCCCCGCCCCGCGCTGGGCGTCAAGCGACGCCCGTGCTGCTGGTGTCGCCTTCCAGCGCCTTGGCCAGTTCCAGGAGGCGTTTGCGGGGGCGCTCGCCGAGGCGATAGTAGGCGCGAACCAGTTCCAACGTCTCTTTTTGCGAAAGAATATCGCCTTCCATGCGTTCGGCGTCATTCGCGGCATCCGGTGCGTCTGCTGCGGGAATGCCGTCGAAGAAGTATTGCACTGAGACGTTCATGGCTTTCGCCAGTTCATAGAGTCGAGATGCCGTGATGCGGTTGGCACCGCATTCATACTTCTGGATCTGCTGGAAACGCACGCCTACCTGACTCGCAAGGTCCTGTTGGGTCATGCCCAGCAGGCGGCGGCGGCGGCGAAGGCGTTTGCCTACGTGCAGGTCGGTTTCATCAGCCATGTTCAGCTCCTTGCGGATGGGACCGCTCTCAGTCCCAAAACGGGATGTTCGGGCTGGTCTCTCGCAAATGGCGTGCCGGTGGTCACATTTGCCTAAAATTTGGGCTGCATTTCCAAATTGCAGGAATTTGCCAAATCATCGGTTGCGTTTTGTGCGCCGCAACATAAATCTGGTCTTGCACTCCGGTGCAGACGCCTCTGGCGTTTCCTCCCTTTGACCTTGGCCGCGCTCTCGTAGCGCGGCCTTTTTTTTGGAAGTAACGCGGATCTGTTGCAATTGCAGGGTATTCCGCCGATCAGTGCCGACCGATCTGGGTCGCGACGTCGAGGATTTCGACGACAATAGCGGACAAGGCTTGCTGCATTTGCGCAAAGCCGGCACTGGTCTCGACCGCTTGTTCATCCATGTACAGTCCGCGATTGATCTCGATCTGTACCGCATGGAAGTCTCGCTTGGGGCGGCCATAACGACGTGTCGTATACCCTCCTGCATAGGGCGCATTCCGCGCAACGCTGAACCCGTTCGCTCGGAATGCGCGCTCAATTCGCCCCGTCAGACGTGGGTCACAGCTGGAGCCGAACCGATCCCCCAACACAATATCTGCCAGATTGCGACGCCCAGGCTGGACGCTGGGCATTGAGTGGCAGTCAATAAGGAAGGCCCGGCCGTGCCGCTCCTTCAGACTGCCCAGCTCAGTCGCCAGGCACTGGTGATAGATGTCGTGAATGCCGGACAGGCGCGCTTCTCCTTCTGATCGGGTAAGGCGGCGCGCATAAATCGCCTCTCCCCTGGCTGCGACACGCGGCAAGCAGCCGAGCCCGGCTTCCACACGCGCTGTCGGCATGCCGCAGGGGCGAGGGACTCCATCACTGAACATGTTTGGGTCGAGTTCCCGTGGGTCGCGATTGAGATCAGCGACTGTGCGAGCATATTTCGCCGCCACGAGTATGCCGCCCTGCTCAGGAACGGCGCTGAACAACTCGTCCACGAACGCATCTTCCGTCTGGCGTACGGTGTCCACCGGTACGCAGAGTGCCTCACGCATTTCTTGCGGATAGAGACTGCCCGAATGCGGCGAGGCGAAAATGACTGGCGCCAACATTTTTTCCGGGGTTACCAGCCGGTACGGCGTTTCATAACGAGGCGTGGCCGCAGGGCTGTCCTGCGAACCGGCCGTTCGCTGAAAATGTTCAGGTCTGTCAAGAAATTGGGGGGCGTCTGTCATTCAGCACATCGTTTCTTTGTTTGCCTGAAGGTCAAGCCTTTTCACGAGAATCCAGCCGGTGCCCGCAGTTATTTCCGACTTTAAGTCCGCAGATATTCACGCCTGATTTACCGAACTGCGTCTTTATGCTTAGGGTTCTACCGAGAAGAGGGTATTCCGCGTGACCAAGATTTTGCTGGCCGAAGATGACGATTCCATGCGCTTGTTCCTGGCCGCCGCTCTGCGTCGCGCCGGACACGAGATCCAGGATTACGCTGACGGCGAAAGCGCGTTGTCCGCGTTGGAGCGCGAAGTGTTCGATCTGCTGCTGACCGATATTGTCATGCCCGGCCTTGATGGAATCGAACTGGCACGCCGGGGCGCCGAACTCGACCCGGCCATGAAAATCGTCTTCATTACGGGGTTCGCCGCCGTGGCGCTCTCCTCCGGGGCTCCGACACCTGCAGGCGCGAAAGTCCTGTCCAAACCCTTCCATCTCCGCGAAATCGTGGATGAGGTCGACAAGGTGATGGCGGCCTGATGGGGCGCGGCTCCGACATCGAGCCTCCCAAGCTGCTGAAATCCCTATCCCATGACGCTGGCCGGCACTTCTTTGATGCGCCGGCTGCGATGAGTATGGATGAATGCATGCTGCGCCTGAATTTTCTGGATGGCGCGAACATAGTGTCGCTTACGCCCTCGGAGCTTGGACACTGGTTGTCATTCGAGTTTGAGGGACATGCCTTTTCCGCAAATGACCCGTTTGGCGAAGTCTGGTTTTTTGCCGAAGACCCTGCGACACCGGAGCCAATACTGCAGAAAATTGCGCTCTGCGTCGTTACACCGCCAAACCCGGCTTGACGGCGCGCGCTGAATTATCCATTACCCCTGCTTCCGAATGGATCGGGCGGTTAGCTCAGTGGTAGAGCACTACGTTGACATCGTAGGGGTCACAAGTTCGAACCTTGTACCGCCCACCATTCCGAAGTCTTCCGAAACCTCCTGAAACCTGCCGCGTTGTTTTAAAAAATGACGGGATGTTTCCATGATTGATCCAGATTTGCCGGATGCCGATATGTTCGTCGTCTATTACACCGGCGGGAAAATGCTGCAGGCCTCCAACATCTCTCTGATGACCCGGAAGCTGGATGAACGTCTGTTTCTTGTTTCGACGCCGGAGACGCAGTCCAGACTCTACCACCACGTCAAACGCCTGGCCCAGCCGGACGCCCTGTTCGTCGGTCGCCTGGACTCCCTGCCCAAATTCAAAGGGATGGAAGAAGGCACCACAAAATGGGTCCGCCGTATGATGGACGCATAAAAAAGGAAGGCGAACTGGCCGCCTTCCTTCATGTTCGTTTCAATTCCGGGGCAGGGGCCTTGTTCTAGCCGTCAAGGTCAACCATCGGTTCGCGATCCCAATGGCGGAGCTTGCCGAGTGTCTTCACGAAACCGGGCACATCTCCGGTCTTGCTGAGCGCGACGCAGCCCTCATCCTTCGCATCCCAGACGCTGGCCTTCTCCATGAGAGGTTGGGCCGTTTCGACATAGCCGATGAATTTGCAATGCGCGAACGCGTCTGCCACGAAATCCCGGCTCGGGGCGTCGTTCTTGACCATGTCTGCCCCCTCCTCGGAGATTAGCAGGGCGACGGCATCGAAGAGGACCGATGGACCGCCATCGATTTTCTCGTCGGCCTCCATGTGCGACCCGTCACTGAGTGTGATGCCGCCCACTTTCGGGCTGATCAGCATCGTCATGCCGCCAGCGGAGGTCACTTCCTTCTTCAGCGCGTTCAGGAGGTCTGCATCCGCGCCGTCCGTAGCAAAGATACCCAGTTTGCGGCCTGCGAAACTGTCTGGAGCGTTCTTCAGGATGCTCAGGGGATCGGAAGCAGGCAGGTCCGTGATGGGAGGGCTGGCCGGATCAGCCGCTGGCGGCATGTCGGTTACGCCGAGGCCATCCGCCACTTTCTTCGCCAAGTCCTCATCGATGTTCAGCAGGTGAGACAGCATGCGAAGACGGATTTCCATCTTCTGAACCTTGCTGAGTTCGAAGGTCAGGGCATCTGCCATATGTTTTTGCTCGACCTTGGTCTGGCTCACATAGAATTGGCGGGCCTGGCTGTAATGATCGGCGAAGGATTCGGGGCGCAGGCGCGTCTTTTCTCCGCCAACCGGCTCGGCATAGGATCGATACCCCTTGGCGGGATCTTCGCGCGGTCCGCCTTCTTCCGGTCCCCAGCTGTTCGGTTCGTAATTGGCGCGGCCTTTGGGATTCTCCATCGCCATATGGCCATCCTGCTGGAAATGGCGCATCGGGCATTGCGGACGGTTGATCGGGATATGTGTAAAGTTCGGGCCACCAAGGCGTTTCAACTGGGTGTCGAGATAGGAGAAGTTGCGGCCCTGCAGCAGCGGGTCGGCCGTGAAGTCGACGCCGGGCACAATATTCTGTGTGCAGAAGGCGACCTGTTCAGTCTCGGCGAAGAAATTGTCGACGACGCGGTTCAGGACCATGCGTCCGACAATGCGGACTGGCACTTGTTCTTCCGGAATGAGCTTGGTCGCATCCAGTACGTCGAACTCAAAATTCTCGGCAAATTCCTCGTCGAACAATTGCACACCGAGTTCCCATTCCGGATAGTCGCCCATCTGGATGGCATCCCACATGTCGCGGCGGTGGAAGTCCGGGTCGGCGCCATTGATCTTCAGGGCTTCGTTCCAAGCTACCGATTGCAGGCCCTGCTTTGGTTTCCAGTGGAACTTCACAAAGGTTGCTTTGCCTTCGGCATTCACAAACCGGAATGTGTGGACGCCGAAGCCTTCCATGAACCGCAGGGAACGGGGAATGGTCCGATCGGACATGATCCACATGACCATGTTCATGGATTCCGGAGACAGGGAGATGAAATCCCAGAAATTGTCATGTGCTGTCTGGGCCTGCGGGAAGCCCCGGTCCGGTGCCGGCTTGGCCGCATGAATCAGGTCTGGAAACTTGATGGCGTCCTGAATGAAGAAGACAGGGATGTTGTTGCCCACAATATCCCAGTTGCCTTCTTTCGTGTAGAATTTCACGGCGAAACCCCGCACATCGCGCGCAAGATCGGGCGAGCCCTTATTGCCAGCCACGGTAGAAAAGCGGGCGAAGACATTGGTCTTCTCACCTTTTCTCTGGAAAATGTCTGCCGTGGTGACGTCCTCAAGCGTATCCAGTGTCTCGAAATAGCCATGCGCGCCGTAGCCGCGGGCATGCACGACGCGTTCAGGAATGCGCTCATGGTCGAAGTGGAAAATCTTTTCACGGAAGATGAAGTCTTCAGTCAGCATCGGTCCGCGCGCGCCCGCTTTCAGATGGTTCTGGTCGTCGGCAATGGGCATGCCTTGCTGGGTGGTCATGGTCTCGTAGCCATCCTTAGTTGACTGATGAGGTGCGCCGCCATCGTCGAGGGAAAGGTCTGGTTTGTCGGACATGAGTGAAATCCATCTGCTGGTTGGAGGGTGTTCTAATCAACTGCGCGACGGGCTCATTGGTTCCTCGCATATGCGGCTTTCATCCCCCTTCGAGGGAATCCAATGAAAGGGGGCGGCTCCAGAAAACAGAACCGCCCCTCAAAATTTCTGCTATGCCTGTATTCAGCTCAAGCTGTCCGCAAAGGCTTCGCCAGAGCGGGCGCTCGAATAGGCTTCTTCCAGAAGGGCGCGGGACTGGCCCTGGACTTCGGACTTTTCAAGGCGATCCTTGATCGAGTCGGCCAGGTGTTCTTCGCCGTCATCAATCGCCTCAAGGGCAGCTTTTCTGTCGTCCTGAAACATGGACGAGAACTCGGTCAAGGCGCGATGAAGCGACCCAAGCGTACCACCCTCAGTTTGGGGTTCGCCGCCGAGAGTACGGACCTGCTGCTGGAAGCGGCTGATCAGTGCTGCGCGATCACTGGCGCGCTTCTGGAACTGGGTGCGAAACGCAAAACTCTCATCTGAGAGTTCAGCGCATTTCTCATAGCCCTTGCGGCTGTCGATCAGCACTTTGGTGACGTCGTTGAGGGCGTCAATTTCGGTTTTGTTGATTGTGTCGGTCATTTGGAAACTCCTCGTTGTCTGTCCTGACCAACAGGGAGACAAGGCATGAGTTCCCGACAGAAAACCTTAAATGACGGACATGATCAAAGGCGCTTAGCCCTCGAACGGGTCTTTCATCAGGATGACGTCTTCGCGTTCCGGTGACGTGGAGACCAGCGCACACGGTTTGCCGACCAGTTCTTCGAGGCGGCGCACATACTTGACCGCTTCTGCCGGAAGGTCCGCCCAGGATCGCGCACCGGCGGTTGAGCCTTTCCAGCCCTGAAGCGTCTCATAGACGGGCTCTACAGCGGCCTGGTCGGTCAGGCCGGCAGGGTAGTGGTCAATCGTCTCGCCATTCAGCCTGTAGGCGACGCAGACCTTGATCTCGTCAAAGCCGTCCAGCACGTCGAGCTTGGTCAGGGCGAGGCCGGTAACGCCGGAGGTCGCACAGGCCTGACGCACCATCACACTGTCAAACCAGCCGCAGCGGCGGGCGCGGCCCGTGTTCACGCCGACTTCGCGGCCGACCGTGCCAAGGCGTTCGCCGATCTCATTGTCCTGTTCGGTGGGGAAGGGACCTGAGCCAACACGGGTCGTGTAAGCCTTTGCGAGGCCCAGCACATAGGAGATTGCGCCAGGGCCAACGCCTGAGCCAGCGGAGGCATTTCCTGCCACCACATTGGACGATGTGACGAAGGGATACGTGCCGTGGTCAACATCCAGCATCACGCCTTGAGCGCCTTCGAACAGAATGCGGCTGCCTGCGCGGACCTGTTCGTCGAGCAGTTTCCAGACCGGCTTGGCATAGGCCAGGATCTGGTCGGCGATCTTGAGCAGTTCTGCTTTCAGCTCGGCGCCGTCTGGTTCTGGCAAGCCAACGCCGATGCGCAGCGGCTTGTGGTGGGCCAGCAGGCGCTCGATCTTCATGTCGAGGGCGGCCGGGTCTGCGAGGTCTGCGACGCGGATGGCGCGGCGGCCGACGCGGTCTTCATAGGCCGGGCCGATGCCGCGCTTCGTGGTGCCGATCTGGCCAGCGCCGAGCGCGCCTTCGCGGGCCGCATCGATGTCCTTGTGCCAAGGCAGAATGAGCGAGGCATTGTCGGCGAGCACGAGCGTTTCAGGCGTCACTTCGACGCCCTGGGCCTGAATGCCCTTTATCTCTTCCAGCATGTGCCAGGGATCGACCACGACGCCATTGCCGATCACCGAGAGCTTGCCGCCGCGCACGAGGCCCGAGGGCAGCAGGGCCAGCTTGAACACCTTGCCGTCAATGACGAGCGTGTGGCCGGCATTGTGCCCGCCCTGAAAGCGGACGACCACATCGGCGCGGCTGGACAGCCAGTCGACGATCTTGCCCTTGCCTTCGTCGCCCCATTGGGCCCCGACAACCACTACTCCGGCCATGATTCCTGCTCCTGCAAAGTCCGCGGCGACATGGGCAGGATTTGGCCACCAATTGCAAGAGGGGGGAATGAAATCCCTTTGTCGCAGGCAGGCGCGGATGCGCCCCTATCCGGACACGCGGCCTGCGCTCCGGCAATCGGTCTGGGTGTGGCGCGGGCTCAGCCGGACTCCTCCCATGTCGCCTCAAGCGAGGCAGTGAGGAGGCCCGGCAGCGCCGTGGAAAGCGCCCCGAGTTCCGGGGACAGCCGGAACGCGCTGTGCGCATGTCCCGCCATCGGCCTTGGTTCGCCGCTGGCCTTGAGGCGCTGGATGAACCGGGCAAGGCGCTTGGCGGCGCTGTCCGGAGATTTCAGGACGCGGCGGATCGCCCGGATGCGCGCGAGCAGTCTTGCGGTCGGGACCTGTCCGGCTGGTCCATAAGTGGTCCCGAAAGTGTCCATAGCCGGTCCAGACGGAAATGGGCCGCCCGCACGGGGCAGCAGCGCGAAACAGGGGTCCGCCGCACCGGGGAAGGTGAGCAGCTGGGCGCCCTCCGGCAGGCCGGGGGCTGACGCGCGTTGGCGCGGCGGCGCGAACACGATGTGCAGGCTGAGCGCCATGAGGGTGAGCAGCCGCCGGACGATCTGCTCAATTTGTTTCAATCGGCCATTTGCCGTGGCACGGCGCGTGCGCGGCATCTTTTCAGGCCGCAGATGCAGATTGTCGCGCGCGACCAGATCGGTCAGCGCGCGCTCCGCAACTTCCAGCCCCATGCTGAGGAAAGACCGGTCAACACTCATGGGCGCAAGTGTGAGGGTGATGTGCGTCAGACGAATTGGGGGCGGCTTGTCCTCTCGGCGGGGGCGATGGAAGGGAGGCATCCGCCACAGGCAGATGCCCCATTGCGCCCGGATCTTCAAAGCCTGAACATTCCGATCCCGTCATAAATCTCGGATTTGGTCTGTTCCGTCAGGCTTCGTGCTGTCTGCGTGCCGTCACGGAGGATATCGCGAATGTAGTCAAGATCCAGTTCAAGCCGGGCGCGGCGGTGTCGGATGGGCTCCAGAAAGTCCTGCAAGATCCCATCAAGGCGCTTCTTCAGCGTCATGTCTCCTAGGCCGCCGCGGCGATAATGAGCCTTCAACGCTTCCACTTCCTCGGCATCATCATGAAAGGCCTCAAGATAGGTGAACACCACATTACCTTCGACCTGCCCGGGATCCTGCACCCTGAGGTGATTTGGGTCTGTGTACATCGCATTTACCGCCGCCGAGATTTCAGCCGGGCTTGCCGACAGTTTGAT
>MRWG01000632.1_pt1 | contig 33578 bp, 23 predicted proteins | sample 1013341 | NCBI WGS metagenome assembly MRWG01 (sample SAMN06117577, study PRJNA244670) | biofilm metagenome | biome: Water; feature: Cathode Biofilm; material: Biofilm; isolation source: microbial consortium enriched at the cathode of a solar microbial fuel cell | place: USA: District of Columbia ... | reverse complement strand
ATATTGGATTTACGAGATATCGGTTGTGGCAGTATCGCTGGCCCGATGTTCGGCGAACTGTTTTGTAAGTTCAATTTCTATGGTGCTATGGATGTCTACCTGGTACCCTTTATCCCGGGCTTCCAGAATTAGCTGGGCCACTTGTTTTTTGGCCGCTTTCAATTCCTTTAATCGTTTTTCAGAATGTTGGGTGTCCCCGTTAAAACGCTCTTTGATACTGAGGATTTCAACGTTGTGGAAACGGATCTTGTCCCCGATGATGGAGAAGAGGACTTCTGCCGCCCCCTGGGGTGAGAAACTACCTTCAATCAACTTTACCTTGTGCTTTTGACTCATAACAATCGTGTTTTTAGTTATACCGCTGCAAAATTGCGATATTTATTATATATATTTTTATTTATATAATTTATAGATTACATAACTTAGTGCTTATGAATTATACGTTGCGGCAGTTACAGGTATTTCTTAAGGTCACCGAAACCCAGAGCATTACAAAGGCCTCTGAGGCGCTGTACCTGACACAACCCGCTGTTTCCATCCAGCTCAGGAAACTGCAGGATCAGTTTGATATTCCCCTTACGGAGGTCATCGGCAGGCAGTTGCAGATAACACCATTCGGCTATGAAATTGCGGAGATGGCAGGAAGGATCCTCAGGGAGGTCGAGGGCATGGAGCAAAAGACCCTGGCCTATAAGGGGTTCCTGGTGGGGCAGCTTACCATTGCCGTGGTTTCTACCGGGAAGTATGTGATGCCTTACTTTCTGACACACTTCCTTGCCCGGCATCCGGGTCTTGATCTGCGGATGGATGTTACCAACAAAACCACAGTTGTACAGGCATTGGAAGAAAATGAAGTGGATTTTGCCCTGGTGTCTGTCTTGCCGGAGCACCTTAGGGTGGAAAAGGAAACGCTCATGGAGAACAAGTTGTTCCTGGTAGGCAACCCCCACCAATATGAGGCCTTTCACAGGAGGAAGCCCTTGCAGCTTACCGATCTGCCCTTTATTTACAGGGAACCGGGATCTGCGACCCGCAGGGCCATGGAGGAATTTATCCATGCCCAGGGCTGGTCTGTCCGAAAAAGGATGGAACTCACTTCCAATGAGGCGGTAAAACAAGCGGTAATTGCGGGGCTCGGATGTTCTGTGATGCCCCTAATCGGGATAAAGAAAGAGCTGGCAGACGGGGATTTAAAGATCATCCCCGTAAAAGGCCTGCCCGTAACTACTAGTTGGAACCTGATCTGGTTGCAGGGGAAGCAATTTTCCCCGGCGGCGGCAGCTTACCTGCAGCACTTGCGGTCTTCAAAACATACCGTGATCGGGAATCGATTCCGATGGATGGAATCCTATTTCAATCAGGCTTCGCCCTGATGGTCCTACAATGGTTTCCCGTCCCTGTCAGGCTGATGCCCGCTGCGGGCCATACCATAGCTGCTTATTCCCCATGTATTAATTTTTCCAGGTGTTTCCAGAAATCGGCCTTCATTTTTCCTACCTCGATTCGGGTATGAATGTTCAGGGTGCGGGGGGTATTCCCCGGAGGCGCCAGGAAGGGATGTACCTCTGTCCATTCCGGGTGTGCCAGCGCCTCGATGAGGGCCACATCCCACATCACCCATTTTGCCTTTTCGGGGTCTTCCCGGGTCCACCAGCGTTCGTAGGTTTCCCAACGGGCCAACAGATAGTCGGCTATGCCGCCTTTTCCTTTTAAATGACTGCTGGCCACGGTCTTTTCAAAAATTAAATGCTGGCTTGTTGTGGCAGTCATAACACTTAGGTCCAGGTCCCTTTGGTTCAGCAATACCTCCACTGCCAAAGGGTCGTTGCCCGTATTGAATTCCTCCTTGTTGTAGTCATTGGTGGCCGGATCATGCCAAAACCCCAGATAATGCACTTTCAAATGCGGTATGATAGCGGGATCCTGGAGGATGGCAGACGCCACATTGGTGCATGGTCCCAGTACCACCACATGGAGTGGATTTTCCGGGGAATGGCGCCGCGCCTGGGCAACAATAAAGTCGGAAGCCGGTGAATTTTGAGGAACTTCGACTGACCGGAGCGGGGTATTGCTGCCCAACGGCAGCGGGATCTGCCTTTTCCTGAGCAATGCCATGATCTTTTCATTGACCTGTTGGCTCTCCTGTACCGAATTGCCCGATGCCAGGGGAGAGGTGTGAAATTGCGCGGAGCTAACCCCCAGCAATGAAAAGGCGGGGGCGTCTATAGCACGCACGATGGCAAACAGGTCGTCTACCTCATTGGCCGTATCGGCATCGATAATCAGGGGAATGGGTTTTGCGGCTTCCTGGGCGCAGCCCGGCAAGAAGGTTACCAGGGCCAGCATTAAAAGCAACCGGGGCCATGTGATTGAAAGGGCATATGGGTTCATGGTATTGTATTTTTCTGGGTCCGCGATTTGGTGGGAACCAGGGATCAAAACAAATATCGGATACTGAACTGGAACTGCCTTGGGGGGGCTGCGTTGCGTTGCACAAACTGCCCGCTGGCTTTAGAGCCTTCCTGTATCTGGTTGCTTTGGGTAGCGTTGTTACTAAAGCCACTCAGGTTTACCGTATTCAGCAGGTTGAAGACATCGGCACGGAATTCCAGCCTGGACCCTTTTCCCAGTGCCCATTGGTATTGGGCGGCCAAATCAAAGGTGTATGACCAGGGCAGCCGGTCGTTGTTCCGCGATTCCCCCGGGGAGCGGTCGCTGTTCCCCACATAGGCATCCCCGAACGATGAGCCATCCCCATTAAGGTCGCGGGTGCCATAAATATCGGCGTTGGGGATGCGGTTGATGGGTTGCCCGCTTTGGATGAGTGAAGCCAGGGTAAGCGATGCATTCTTAAAGGGGTAATAGCTTCCAATGGCATTGATGATATGTGTGCGGTCATTGATGGAAGGGCCGTATTCCGCTTCAAAGTTATTGGCATCCTGTGCCCTGAAATTGATATCCTCCGTATCGTTTTTCAATCGGGAAAGGGTGTAGTTGAGGCGATAGGCAAACGGGCTATCCCCCTTTTCTTTCTGATAGTTGATACTGGCGGCATAGTATCTGGAACGACCTTCACTTTCGGTGATTACCACATTCCTGGCGATCCCCGTGACCCGTTGCCCATCAATGGTAGCGCCCCCATCGACTACCGCGATGGGGCGGGAGGCATCGGCCTCTTCGGGGCTTCGGACCTCCCCGGCCGAAAAGTCGGGTCCGATGGGGAAGGGGGCTGCGGCGTTCAGGTTGCGCAGGCGGAACAGGTTGTATGACTGGTTGTGTACCAGGTCTATATAAAACAGGCTATGGGTATTGAGTTGCAGCTGGTACCCCAGGGTAAACTGGTGCGTATACGGGTTTTTATAGCCATTGGGGTTCAGGATGCGCCGTTCATTGCTAAAGACGGATTCACGCCTGTCCTGCAATTCGGCACCCGAAGGGCCGTTCAGGAATTCAATGCCGTCGCCCTGGGTAAACCCTGCACTCAGATTGCCATCAAAGAGGACCCGGTCCAGGTTGGTGTCAGATGGCAACAGCCCCAGGTTGATAAGCTCCTGTATTTGCAGCCTGTAGTCTGCAGAAGTGGTGTTTTGCTGGAGCGCGTCACTGTATATGGCATAGTTGATCTTATCGTAAAAGATGCCATACCCCCCCCTGATACTGCTGTTATGGGTGAGTTTGTAATTGAAATTAAAACGGGGCGCAATATTGTTTCGATCCCCGGTTGCGCTCCCGCCTTTTGAAAGGTTGTCGTAATCATAGCGCAGGCCAAATACAAAATTCCATTGATCATCCGGGCTAAACGCATCTTCAATATAGGCGGAGTAAATGTTTTGGGTGGTCCCAAAGGATTGTGGCCGCAATTCCACATTGTAGCTGACCACCTCGGCATTCCGTGGCAGATTGTCAATATCCAGTGCCCCACCCAGGTTGGCCTGTTTGAGCTCATCCAGCTGTTGCTGTGTCAGCCGGATCGTGTAATTCCCGTTGGGATTGCCACCCCCATCCAGGCGGTGGTTCCCCGAAATAAAGCCCAGGCCGGCTTTGATGGTATGTTTGTCCAGGTAGAATTTGGCTTTTTGCTGAAACTGGAAGGTGTTTTCCAACTGGTCAAAATCAAACCCCGGATGTCCCAAAATAGCCAGGGGGGTTTCATCGGGTGCCAGGACGGTTACCTGCGGACTACCTTCCACCAGGGGCCTTCCAAAATCCCACCGGAACCGGGAATACTGGAGGTTGGTCTGCAGGCTCAGGGCATTGCCTATATAGTCATTTTTTAACGCCAGATTGAGGGAGTTCCTGTCCTGGAAGTTGGCGGCCGAGGGAAAATTAACCCCGCCTTCGAGCCCGCCACCCTGTCGTTCGATGGTCACACGGCCTACATTGGCCCGCAGGGAACTCCTGAACTGTCTGGACCAGTTGTGGTCTATCTTGGCAGAGAAATAGGCAAAGTCGTTGTTGCCGGGGGCCACTTCGTTAACGCCCAGTTCGGGTGAATTAAGCAGGTTGTCTTTTAAATCTCGGGTATACTCGGCATTGATATAGAAGAAGGTCTTGTCCTGTTGGATGGGCCCCCCGAGTGAAAAACCTTGTTGGTATCTTTTAAAACCATCCTTTACGGCATTGCCCGAAAGGTCTCTTTGGGAAAAGGCCGAGCTGGCATCGATAACGGCCCCCGGACGGGTTACAAAGAACACTTCACCGCTTAATTCGTTGGTCCCGGACTTGGTGGTGATGTTGACCACCCCATTGTTGGAAAGCCCGAACTCTGCCGAGTAATTGTTGGTGAGTACGGTGATGTCTTTGGTGAAGCCGAGGGGGATCGCGAATTTTTGCCCCCCCAGAAAGCGTTCATTGTTGTCCAGGCCATCAATCAGGTAGCTTGTAAACAGGCCGTTGCCACCATTGATACTTACGTTAGGGGCTTCGGAGAAAAAGCCGGTGGCCTGGGAAACATTGGGCAGCCTGAAGAGCGCCCTGGTAATATCCCTGCCTTCAATGGGGAGCTCCTTTAACTCGGCTTCCTTGAGTTCAAAGGAGACCTCAGCCGATTTTTGGTTGATTTTTGCCGTGCTCCGGCTCAAAACCACCACTTCATCCAGGGTTACAGAACTGTTTTGTGACGGAATAAGCAACATGCGTACCACCAATTCCTGGTTAGACCGCACATTAATGGTTTCGGAAACGGAGGCCGCATAGCGGTCATCGCCCTCAAAAAAAACCTGGTACCCATTCACTACGGGAATGGAATTGAAAGAGGCTTTCCCAATGGCATTCGTGGTACGTTCCACCTCATACCCCAATTCTTCGTTGACAAGTATGACGGTGGCATTTGCCACCGGGTTGTTTTTTTCAAAATCGATGGCATAGACCACCAGGTCTTCCTGGGCGCTTGCCGCCCATCCAAATAGCGCTAAGGCTACAAAAAAAAGTCTTTTCATTAGAATTCATCATAGGGTAAACAAAAAGCGGTAGCCTACGGGCCGTTGCCGTATCCGCTGCAAAAAGGATCCTGATACTTATCTAATGGGCAGGGGGGAGCCTTTATTCCAAACCGGGCACCCGGACAGCTCCAGCGTTTGTGCTGGGTGGTAGACATACAGGGGGGCGCCGGGTTTCAGCAACATGGTAAGCAGCCTCAAGACCTTGGTAAGCACGGGCTTTAGGGTGGCCAGGAGCTTTTTGGCATCACCGGGCCGGTCCAGGTCATATAAGGGGGGCAGTGTATGGACCGCCGCGTTTTTTTTCCTGAAGTACGACAAAACCTCCTGGCCAACCCCTGCGGTGTTCCATGAAAAGGCAGCGAAGGCGGCAGGGTCAAAGTGGGCTTGCTGCAATGCCATCAGGTAAAATCCACCATCATGGGAAGGCCCCATGGCAAAGCCACCATTTTCTACCGCGTTCTTCGCTTCCAGGATATGGCGGCTCTGGAGGCCCGGGCTGTCATTCCCAATGGTAATGACGGCATCGTACCCCCGGGCATATACCTCGGAAATGGCGTTGGTATAGCGTTCCCCAAACGTGTGGCCCTCTTGCTCAGCTTCAGTGAAATGGAAGAAATCCATGCCTGTAGCCGCTACCTTCTTTTTGGTGGCAGCCGTAAGTTTGGCTGCCAGGGAATTCCAGGAGAGAAAGGGCTTGTTTTCTGCGGCTGCCCCCGGGGACAGTGCAAAAATCAGGACCGCAGTCTTGTATGTTGGGTGGCTGTGCAAAGATCTGTTTTGTAGGCCTTGAGTCGGGACGGACGGAAACACTTACATTTTTTAACAAAAATTTCAGATAGCCGGCATAGGGGCAGGGCCAGGGGGATAGCCCGATTCCACTCCGTCTTTGGGATTCCGGATAGGTTTTTGGGTATTTCCCGACCGATCCCAATACGAACGGGGGTGCGGAGACGCGCCTGGCACCTTCTTTGGTGCAGTAATCTTTAAGGCAGATGGACATCCACGAGTTTAGGGGACGTAATTACGAATACCTGCGATTAGGGGAAATAGCACCCGGGAACCATACCGTACTAAAGGAACGTGGCGCAGGCGAATTGACACTCTTTTGGAACCTGGGGGAAAAGGCCAGCCTGACCGTCGATGGGGTGCGGACCACCCTGGGCAGGAACCAGATCCTGAGTGTTACAGAATTCCACCGGATCGGCGAAATGGCCCTGCAAAAGGGAAGGCTGATCACCTTCAACAGGCCGTTTTACTGTGTTATAGACCATGACAGTGAGGTGAGCTGTAAAGGGGCCCTTTTTTTCGGGGCTTCCAAGGTACCTGTCCTTTCGATCCCGGAAGAGGGCCTGGAAAAGTTTGAAATACTCTGGGACATGTTCCGCATAGAGATGCAATCCTATGACCACCTGCAAATTGAAATGCTGCAGATGATGCTCAAGCGGTTGATCATCTTGTGTACCAGGCTCTACAGGGAACAAAATACCCTTTTGCCCAGAGACGACCACTCCTACGACCTGATCCGCGAGTTCAACTTTCTGGTCGAACAGCACTTCCGGACAAAGCACAAGGTCCGGGATTACGCCCGCCTGCTGCACAAATCCCCCAAAACGCTTTCCAACCTTTTTACTTCCGTAGCCCGGAAATCGCCTTTGCAGTTCATTCACGAACGAAAGATGCTGGAGGCGCGCAGGCTGTTGCACTATACGGATAAGAGCATTAAGGAAATAGCTTACGAAATCGGGTTCGAAGACATCGGGACTTTTGGCCGGTTTTTCAAAAAGATGGAGAAAATAAGCCCCTCGGAATACCGGGCGGGGCAGGAGGGAAAAACTGCATATCTTTCGGGGATTTCTGCCTAACGCCCCACGGATTCCATCGCCCATCTTTGCATTGTCCAAGAACAATAATTTAAAAAATATAGACAATGACAAAGTTTGAGGTTCCCGCCAGAGGAGACGTATCTGAAAACAATCAAACCATTTTTGACACCCTGGAGAAACAGGTTGGGATGGTACCCAACCTGTATGCGACCATGGCTTTGAGCAATAACGCCCTGGGCGATTACCTGGCATTTTCATCCAGGAAGAGCAGCCTTTCCAAAAAGGAACAGGAAATCGTCAGCCTTGCGGTTAGTACGGCCAATGCCTGTACCTATTGCCAGGCCGCCCATACAGCCATCGGGAAGATGAATGGCTTTTCGGACGAAGAGATCCTCGGGTTCAGGAAGGGCGTGTCCGGGGACGAAAGGCACCATGCCCTCGCACAAATATCCAAAGCGCTGGTCCTTCACAGGGGCATCATAGACGAAGCGGTCAAAAACCAATTTTTCGACGCGGGTTTCACACAGGAAAACCTGGTCGATGTCATCTTCCAGGTGGGCGATAAAACCATCACCAACTACCTGTATGGGGCATTCAATTTCCCTATTGACTTTCCTTTGGCCCCGGCTTTGCAGGAAGAAGTTTCACACTGATTTTGCGCGCATGGCGCATGTGGGCCATAAAAGCCTTGTAAGGCCCCTGACGCGAAACTGGTCCTGGCGTTTTCTCCAGATGCACAGGCATTTAGAAGGTCGCTAACGGTTTTTTTGTGGTGTTTGTTAGCTCCCGGCGAATGGAGTAGTATACGTAAATGCAAGCCGGGAGTTTATGAAACGAGACCTTCGGGGCACCCCTGGCCGGTCCTTGACGCGAAGGTCCGTCGCCTCCCGTATTGGAGGGGAAAAACACAGGCGATCCTGGCGATAGTGCCCGATAGATACCCTCCGCAATGCTTGTGGAGGGTTTTCTTTATGGGGTTGCGCACTCGTCAAATCCGGGGGTAAAGCTTCATCCATGTTTCCTTCAAGCTTCATTCTTTACCCTGCCTCCGGTGGGAACGGAATTCATAGGAAAACAATTTGGATGCTGTATCTTTGGGGAGGACCCGTCTTGTATTTGCGGTCCTGTATCAACCGGGAAACCTATGAAGATTGTATCGTGGAATGTAAACGGCATCAGGGCCGTGGTCAAAAAGGAGTTTTTTGAAGCAATTGGGGAATTAAACCCAGATATCCTTTGCCTGCAGGAGACCAAGGCACAGGATGCCGAGGCTGAGGAGGCGCTTTCCCCTATGGGCGGGTACCACGCCCATTTTAATTCGGCCGATAAAAAGGGGTATTCGGGTACGGCCCTGCTGAGTAAGGCAACACCCCTAAAGGTCTCCAATGATATGGGAAAGGCCGTGCACGATGCGGAAGGCCGGATTCAATGCGCGGAATACCCGGATTTCTACCTGGTCAACGTCTATGTCCCCAATTCGGGCCAGCAACTCGACCGGCTGGATTACCGCAAACAGTGGGACGCCGATTTTTTGGCCTACCTGAAGGATTTGGAAACAACCAAACCCGTAATCGCCTGTGGGGACTTCAACGTGGCGCACAGGCCCATCGACCTGAAAAATGATACGTCCAATTACAACAAAACGGCGGGGTACACCCAAATTGAAATCGATGGGATGGACCATTTCATCGCTGCCGGGTTTGTGGATACCTTCCGGCAGCTGCATCCCGATGAGGTAGCGTATACCTATTGGAGTTACCGGTTTAAGGCCCGCGAGCGGAATACGGGCTGGCGGATAGATTACTTCCTTGTCAGCGAATCCCTGCTCGCTAAAGTAAGGAAGGCAACCATATATTCAGCTGTCTATGGCTCCGACCACTGCCCGGTTGGGCTTGAGGTAGACCTGTAGGGTCGTTGCCTGCTCCCTGAATCTGAACCGAAGCCATCCGGCCATTTTGCGCTTATCGGCCTTCCCCGATCATGCGCCCATCGAGTAAATTGATGATACGCCTGCCATAGGCAGCGTTTTTTTCGGAATGTGTTACCTGGATGATGGTGACCCCTTCGTCATTCAGTTCCCTGAAAAGCTCCATAATCTCCTCGCCTTGCCGGGAATTCAGGTTCCCGGTGGGTTCATCGGCAAGGATCAGTTTGGGCTGTGAAATCAACGCCCTGGCAACCCCGACCAGTTGTTGTTGCCCGCCACTCAATTGGGTGGGGAACAAATCCTTTTTGCCAACAATGTTAAACCTGTCCAGCATATCGGCCACCATGGCCCTGCGTTCAGAACCGCTGTGTTTTTTATACAGCAGTGGCATCTCCAGGTTTTCGTAAACCGTGAGTTCATCGATCAAATGGTAGGCCTGGAAAACAAAGCCAATATATTGCTTGTAGAGGTTAGCACGGTGTTTTGCTTTGAGCAGGTGCACGGGGTCATCCAGGAAGGTATAGCTGCCTTCATCAAAATCGTCGAGCATTCCTATGACGTTCAACAGGGTGGATTTCCCGGAACCGGAGGGCCCCATGACGGAAATGAATTCCCCTTCCTCAACCTGCAGGCTGATGTCTTTTAACAGGAATACATGCTGACCTCCCTGTTGCACCCATTTGAAGACGTTTTTCAATTCAAGTAACATATCGCTTTGTTTTGGTTAGCGGGCTTGTAACGCCTGGTACCTTCCGACAGGCTTTTCCATCAGCCCCTTTATTCAACTTTCAAATGATCTACAGGATTGGAATGCACCAACTGTAACGTTTGTATGCCAACAGCCATGGCTACCATGGCCAGCAGGAGTATCAAGGGAAAAATATAGAAATACCAAGCTTGTTCAAATTGATAGGCGAATTGGGCCAACCATTGATCCCCAAGGTAGGATACAACGGGGACGGCCAGCAAAAATCCCACCAACACCGGGATGCTAAAGCCCTTGTATACATTCCAGAGGAGGGAAGCAGAACTGGCTCCCAACACCTTTTTTATGGACATTTCCTTTTTCCGGCGATGGCACCAGAAAGAGGCATAGGCTATCAGGCCCAATACCCCGATGCAGATAGAAACCAGGGTAAACACATTCATGATGGTGGCGAATTGCCGGTCTTTGGCATATTGCAGGAGAAAATTATCATCTACAAAATAATAATTAAAGGGAATATCGGGGTACCGGCTTGTCCACCACGATTCCAGGCTGGAAATGGTTTTTGCCATCTCTGATCCGGATATTTCGAGGGTGATCTTTTCAAATTGCGGGGGCCAGATTTTCAGGGACAGCAGGCCGATGTCCTGGTGCAGCGATACATAGTTAAAATCCCTGACGACACCAATTACTTTCCCGTTTCCGCCCCATTGCTCGAATGAAACCCCGATGATATCTTCCGGGTTGGCATATCCAAACGCTTCTACTGCAGCTTCATTCATTATCAGGGCTGCGGTACTGTCGGCCACTCCGGGTCTGAAATCGCGTCCCGCAATGATTTCCAGCCCATAACTGGAAATAAATTCATTGTCTACCAGCGTAAGACTAATCTCCCCATTCCTGGCATTGCCATCAGCGTCTTTCAGCAGGGTTGAGACTCCGTTTGGGGTTTGTCCGGGCACGTGCGAACTGAAGGTCGCACTGGCCACCCCCGGTATCCGGGTAAATTCATTTTTTAGCGACTTGTAGGAGTTACCGATCTCTGCGTTGGGGCCGAAATCGATCACCAGTTTGTGCCTGGTGTCTATCCCCAGATCGTGGTCCTGCAGGTAGTTCAATTGGTTGTAAATCAACAACGCGCTAATAATGAGGCCACTGGTAATGGCGAATTGAAATACGATCAGGCCCGTCCTGGCACTGAAGATCCTGTTGTGTCGGGGGATGGCTTTGGGTTGGTAAATTGCCGGGATACGCGCGAATTTTACAGCGGGGTACACCCCTCCCAGGGCGGTGAGCACAAAGGGCAGTGAAATGATGAACAGCCATGCATATGGACTGGACAGCATGCCCAGATCTATAGCGCTACCCATAAAAGTGCGGTAAAATGGGATCGTGGCCATGATCCCGAGCAGCGAAAGGAGCATGGACAAGATGGCAACCAACAGGGATTCGGCAATGAACTGCTTAAAGATATCTTTCCTGGAGGCGCCCAGGGTGCGCTTCACAGACACCTCCCTGCCTTCTACAGACAGGGCTGCGGTGGTTAGATTTATGTAATTGGAAATGGCCAGGAACAGGATCATGATCCCTATCCCAACCAGCAGATATAGCTTGGAAATGCTCCCTTTGGGTCCCAATTCCCCCAGTTTCGGTGCACTAAAATGCAATCCCTTGAGCGGTTCCAACGCAGGCACGTACCGGTCGGTCGTGTTGTTCTCGGGTACATACTGAGGAATATGTTCCAGCCTTTGGGCCAGGACCATGTCGTCTCCCGTGTTTTCAAGGAGGAAATAGGTATTCATGGGCAACCAGGTCCAGTTTTCACCCACATTGTCTGGCCTGGAATTCATAAAGGTATCCATGGAAATAAGGAAGTCGAATTGCAGGTGGGTGTTGGCTGGCAGGTCCTCCAGGACCCCTGTGACGGTCATGGGGGTCCCGTCGTATAGCAATACCTGGCCAACCACGTCTGTATTACCAAAATATTTTAACGCGGTTTGTTTGGTTATCAAAAGTTGGTCTGGCCCCCGGAGTGCCGTGCGCGGGTCGCCCGAAAGCAGGTCAAAATCAAAAAGTTCAAAAAACGCGGGGTCTGCATAGTAGATGTTTTCGCTTTCGGAGAACAGCTTTTCCCCCTGTTTAATAGCCCGGCTGCCGTATTCCTTGCTAATCCGTACGTACTCGCGAATCTCCGGAGCAATCGATTTTAGATACGGACCCAGGGGGACCGCACTCAGGCCCAGATCCAGGTTTCCGGTCGGGGAGTGGATTGCCGTGTTTACCTTAAAGATATGGTCCCGGTGTTCGTGAAAATCGTCAAAACTGCTTTCACGCCAGACGTACAGGCATATATAGAACAGGCTGATGATCCCAATAGACAGGCTGAACAACTTGGTAAAGGAAGTTGCCTTGTGCTTCCACAATTTCCTGCTGGCAAATTTTAAAGTCCGGGACCACATGGCATTGCATTTTTAGTGTGGGGATTATTCCGTACGCAGGCTTTTAACCGGATTGGCACTTGCGGCTTTGATTCCCTGATAGCTCACCGTAATAATGGAGATGGCAGCAGCTAGCAGGGCTGATAGTGCCAGGACCCACCAGGCAATATCGATCCGATAGGTAAAATCCTGTAGCCATTTGTTCATGGTATACCAACCCAATGGAAGGGATACCAGGATGGAGATGCCGACCAATTTCAGGAAGTCTACGGATAACTTATAGGTGATTTGGCTAACTGAGGCCCCCAGAACCTTGCGGATTCCAATTTCCTTGGTACGTTTTTCCGCATTGAAGGCAGCCAGGCCAAAGAGTCCCAGGCAGGCGATGACAATGGACAGAATGGTGAAGGTCATGAATATTTTACCCAGTCGCCGTTCGGCCTCATAGGTAGTATTGAATGAATCCTCCATAAAATAATAGTTAAAGGGCTGCCCCGGCAGGATGTTGTTCCAGGCGTTTTCAATTTCGGCAAGTGTATGGGAAAGGTCGTCCTTACGTACTTTTACCCCCATGGCCCCGGGAAAACCACCAATGTATAGGCTCAGGGAACTGATATCCCTGCGGAGTGACTCAAAATGGAAGTCCCCCACCACCCCGATTACGGTGAGGATCCTTGGGTCTGCCCCCTGGCCGAAATTATCAAGGATACGCAGGCCGATTGCCTGCTGTGGATCAACCCCTAGTACTTCGAGGGCCGATTCGTTGAGGATAAGTGCCGTGGAATCGGTAGGGTACTGCCTGTCGAACCCCCTGCCGGCAATAAGGCGCAGGTCAAGCGTCTTGATATAATCGTAATCTACCCCCCAATTCTGCATGTTCAGGGCATTTTCTTGTGCTGTTTTCCCCTCCTGAAAAAATGAACTGTTGCTTCGGGAAGAGGGTGTGGGAAAATAGCTGCTAAGCGTTACGCTTTTTACCTGGGACAACCGTGTCACTTCCTCTTTCAGGGCCTGAACTTTGTCCGGGAACATACCCAGGTCGTCAACAACCAGTACCTGGTCTTTGGAAAACCCTAACTCCTTGTTCTGGATAAAGCGCAATTGCTGGTAGACCACCAGGGTGCTGATAATCAAGAAGATTGAAATGGCAAATTGGAATACTACCAGGGTGTTCCGAACGTTCCCACTCCCCACGCTATTATTACCAAGCCCTTTAAGCACTTTTGCCGGGATAAATTTAGACATGAAGAAAGCCGGGTAGCTACCCGATATAAGGCTTAAAAAAGCCGTTGCCAGGAGAAGTAGTACCCAAAAGTAGGGATTGTCAAAAGGGATTGCTATTTCCTTTCCGGCTAGGTCATTGAATAACGGTAAAACAACCGAAGACAGGACCAGGGCGAAAACCAGGGATATAAAGCTTATCAAACCCGATTCTATAAGGAACTGCTTTATGAGTTCGGGTTTATTGGATCCCAGGGTCTTGCGTATCCCAACTTCCTTCGCTCTTTTAAGAGAATAGGCTGTGGACAGGTTCATGAAATTTACCGAAGCAAGCACAATCAGGAAGAGGGCGATAAAAAAGAGGATGTAGACATTCTGTATGTCACTGTTGGCACTGAACTCACTGTCCCTTGAAGAGTAGAGGTGGATGTCTTCCAGGGGGGTTGCATTAAAACGGACATAATTCCCCGAAGCCAGGAATTGTTCCTCAGTAATACCCGGAAAATACTCCTGGGCCCATGGGACGATATAGGTGCTGAAAATGGAATCGAGATTGTTTTTAAATGAATTATAATTGGCATTTGGGCTTAGTTTTACCAAGGTGTAGTAATTGTTGCTTCCCCAGTCCGGTATGTTCGAATTTGCATACCCCGTCATGGCCATAAAAATGCTGTGATCGCGGAGAAAGGAGTTTTTGGGCGGGTCTTCCATTACCCCCGTAACGGTATACACCTCGTTATTGTTGAGGGTAAGGGTTTGTCCGATTGCATTGGCCGCATCAAAATGTTTTTCCGCAGCCGTCCGGGTCATCACCAGGGTGTTGGGCTTGGTAAGGGCCGTCTTTGTATCTCCATAAAGCAAGTCGATCCCCAGCATGGAAAGGAAGGTTGAATCTGCGTAAGCAGCATGCAGTTCTTTAACATTGACCGTAGTCCCGCTCTTTCGTACCAGCCTGCTCCCCTGGTTCCTTAAGCGAGTAACAGCAGCAACCTGGGGAAAATCGCGTAGTACAGTTTCTGCCATGGGAGCAGAGACTTCCGCAAATTCGTTTTCCATGCCTCCGAATTTTATGTCGGCATCTAGCCGGTAAATCCTGTCGGCATCCGCAAACATCTTATCAAAGCTCAATTCATCGTAAATGAATAGCGCAATCAGCAACCCCCCGGCCATGCCTATGGCCAGCCCAAACGTATTGAGAAAGGTAAAGAAGGGTTGTTTTTTTAAGTTCCTCCAGCCGATTTTAATATAGTTTCTGATCATTTGGGTTGCATTTTTAAGGTTCAATCTTACGGGTTACCTGTACTTCCCACTTCGCACTTTCCATATCATTCCGTCCTCAGGCTTTTTACCGGGTTGGCGTTGGCGGCCTTTATAGCCTGGAAACTAACCGTTAAAATGGTAATCAGCAGGGCCCCCAGGATGGCCAGGGCGAAGTTCCACCAGGAAAGTACGACCCGGTAGGGATAATCCTGCAGCCAGCCATTCATCACATAATAGGCAATGGGGACCGCTATAAAGCAGGAGATAACGACCAACTTCAGGAAGTCTCCGGAAAGCATGTTCCACACATTGAAGACCGAGGCCCCCAGGACCTTACGCACCCCTATTTCTTTGGTGCGCTGTTCCGCGACGAAGGAGGTGAGCCCAAAGAGCCCCAGGCAGCTTATAAAGATGGCAAAGGCGGTAAAAATGGCCGACAGGTTGCCGATGCGTTCTTCCGAAGCAAATTTTTCCCCGTATTGTTCATCCACAAAATCGTATTGGAAAGGGATATCCGGAAAGTGTTCCTTAAAAACCCTTTCGATGACCGCCAGGTTCTGGCTGGCGCTCTGCTCGGGATTCAAACGCAGGTTGTAAAAACTTCCGTTGCCGTATTTGTCGAATACATACATCCCCTGTTTTACCGGTTCGTATGGAGACTGGGCGATCATGTCCTCTACGACCCCGATAATTTTAAGGGGTTCATCGGGATTTTCCTCATCCTCATCTTTCAGGAGCAGCCCGATAGGGTCTGTGATCCCCATATATTTCACAGCGGTTTGGTTGATGAGCACCGCGTTGGAATCGGAGGCGAAGTCTTTGGAAAAATCCCTGCCGGCAACGATTTTCAGGTTGAGCGTTTTGGCGTATTCCGTGGAGACGTAGGTCCATGCGAAATCTTCCTGGAACCCTTCCGGTTTGCCGTCCCAGTCATATCCGGCCCGGTTAGACCATATTTGGGTGGTAGGGCTGCTGGAGGTGGCCATTTCTATGGCAGCGCCCGATGCGATAAATTCGGAGCGCATCAGGTCAAATTTACCCTCGAAATCCTGGCTCATCGTGGGGAGTTGTATCAGCCCTTCCTTGTCATACCCCACAGGGCGGTTCTTGGCGTAGTTGATCTGTTGCATGACCACCACCGTTCCGATGATGAATGCCACCGAGACCGCAAACTGGACCACGACCAGGACCTTCCTGGGCGTCCCGGAGTATTTGCCTCCCTTGAAGGTACCCTTGAGTACGTCGACCGGGCGAAATGAGGAAAGATACAGGGCGGGATAACTTCCGGCCAGCAGGGCGGTCGATAGGATGAACAGGAGGGAGGCACCCCAAAACCGGAGATGGCTCCAGGGAAATGCCACTTCTTTCCTGGCCAGTTCGTTAAAATGGTCCAGGGATAGCAGCACAATCACGATTGCGAGCCCGTAGGCCAGGGCAACCACCAGAAACGATTCGCTTAAAAACTGGTAGATCAGTTGATTCCTCTGTGAGCCAATAGATTTCCTGATCCCTACTTCTTTCGCCCTTTTTTCGGACCGGGCCGTGCTCAGGTTCATAAAGTTGATACAGGCCAGGAGCAGGACAAAGACCCCGATGATCCCGAATAGCCACACGTACTTGATCCGGCCGCCTACCTGCACCCCGTTTTCAAAATTGCCCCTGAGGTACCAATCCTTCATGGGAAACAGGAATAATTGCGGGTTAAATTCGACCGTATCCTCGTTTAAATCTTTCTTGACGTCTTTGATGGCTTGCGTGACTTGTTCCATCGTGGTGTTGTCGGCAATTTGCACAAAGAGCTGGAAGGAGTTGTTACTCCACTGGTCTTCGGCGTCCCGGATCCATTCCGAGTTGGCGACGTAGTGGTCCCAGGGCAAAATAAACTGCAGGTCGTGGAAGGAATTGTTTGCCGGGATGTCTTCATAGACCGCGCTGACCATCATATCGTGTTCGCTGTTTACCTCGATCACCCTGCCTATGGCTTCTTCTTCGCCAAACAGGGCATGTGCGGTAGATTCGGACAGCATGATGGAGTTCATTTCACGCAGGCCGTCGCGTTCGCCTTTTATGATATGCAGGTCCAGGATTTCCGGGGCTTGCCGTTGCATGAAGTTCCCGGTACGCGAGAGGCTTTTCTCTTCATAGTTGAGGTACTGGGCGTTATTCCAGGAAGACATGGCCATGTATTTGAAGTTGTCTGCATACCCTTCCCGCAATGCCATTTCCAGTGGCCTGGGTATGGCCGGCCCCGTGCCGGTTTCCCCGTTAAATGTCTGCGACTGGTACATTAGTGCTATGCGGTCCCGGTGCCCGAAGTAATCATTGTAGGTGAGTTCATCTTCCATCCACAGGCCTATGACCAGGGTAACGGCCATCCCCAGGGCGAGGCCCCCTATATTGATAGCGGAATACCCTTTGTTTTTCATCAGGTTCCTCCAGGCAATCTTTATAAAATTTTTATACATGACGGTAAGGATTAGGGCCGCCCCATGGAGGGCCGGCCGGATAAAAGGAGGGTGTTACGCCAGTGCGCCAAATGGTTTGTTCTGGCTTTCGGTGGCGATCTGCCCGTCAAACAGGTTTACGATCCTGTGCGCAAAATGGGAATCGTGGTCGGAGTGGGTCACCATGACTATGGTGGTCCCTTCCTGGTTGAGTTCCGTTAACAGGTTCATGACTTCCAGCCCGTTCCTGGAATCCAGGTTCCCGGTGGGCTCATCGGCCAGGATCAGTTTTGGGTTGGTCACCACCGCCCTGGAAATGGCTACCCGCTGTTGTTGCCCTCCGGATAGCTGCTGGGGGAAGTGTTTGGCTCGGTGGGCGATTTTCATACGCTCAAGCACCGCCATTACCTTTTGCTTCCTTTCGCTCTTGCTCATTTTCAGGTAAATCAGGGGCAATTCCACGTTTTCAAAAACAGTGAGTTCGTCAATAAGGTTAAAACTCTGGAACACGAAGCCCAGGTTGCCCTTGCGCAACTGTGTCCGCTGCCGTTCTTTAAGCCGCCCTACCTCGTGCCCGGCGAACTTGTAACTGCCTTCGGTAGGGTTGTCCAACATACCGATGATGTTCAACAGGGTAGATTTACCGCATCCCGAAGGCCCCATCACCGCTAAAAATTCCCCCTCTTCCACGGTAAGGTTCACCTTGTGCAGGGCCAGGGTTTCTACCTCCTCGGTGCGAAAACTCTTTTTTAAATTCTGGATCTTGATCATTTCTTGTCCGGTTTTCATCTGATTGTATGTTATAATGACGGTTCGTTTCTAATTTTGTGACACTTTTCAGGGTCGTAAAACCAATTTTTCGGCATTGCCAAAGCTGTCGTAGTTGGAGGTGATCACCTGTTCCCCGGCCTGCAGGCCTTCCAGTACCTCATAGTATCTGGAATTTTGCTTTCCGATGCGGATATTCCGCCTTAGAGCCTCATCCCCGTCCGGGCCCAGCACAAAAATCCATTGCCCCCCGGTGCTTTGGAAAAAGCTGCCTTTGGGAAGCAGCAACGCATCGCTGGACTCCCCGAGTTGTAGTTTGATATTGTAACTCTGGCCCGTGCGGATGGTCTCCGGCTTATCTTTGGTAAACACAAGATCTACCTTGAACCTGCCGTTTCTGACTTCGGGGTATACCTTTCGCAATCGCAGGGGGTACTCGGTATCGTTTCGTTCCAGGACGGCGGTAAGATCGCGCTGCACCCGGTCTATATAATGCTCATCTATCTGGGCTTCAATCTTATAGTCTGTCAGTACATTTACCTGGCCTATGCGCTCCCCCTGGGCGATGCTTTGGCCTATTTCGGCATCGAGGAAGCCCAGTTGGCCGTCGGCAGGCGCGCGTACGTTCAGGTGGTCTAACCGCTCGTAGACCATACCCAGGGTCTTCTGCATCCGCTTTAGGTCTGCATCGAGACTGCTCAGGGAGGTTTTCCGCAATTCATCATCGTGCTCGGTTTGTTCCCTGATAATTTCATATTGCTTTTGTGAGAGCTCATAATTCTCTTTGGAAATGAGGTAGGCTTCCCTGGAGATCAATTCCTCGTCAAAAAGGGCCTGGTTCTGCTCAAAGTTCCGCTTTAGCTTTTGCAACTCTGTACTGGCATTGGCCAATGCTTTTCGCCCCTCTACCTGCCGCTGGTCAAAATTGAGCATGGTAGAACGCAGGTCGTTCTGCTTTAAGGCCAGATTGCTTTCGCTTTGAAGGATCTGCTCGTACAGGTTCATGTTTTCGAGCTTCAGGATGATGTCCCCTTTTTGGACAATGGCCCCTTCTTCAATAAGTTTTTCAGCCACCCGGCCGCCCTCGTAGGCATCCATGTAGATGGTGGCAATGGGTGCGACATTGCCATTGATGGTGATGTAGTCGTCAAACTTGCCATCGACCACTTGCGCGATGGTCAGTTTTTCCTTATCCGTACGGAAGGTGGAGACCGCCGTGGCAAATAGCAACCTATAGGCCACCAGCAGCAGTAACAGCCCGAGGGCCATATACCCATAATGCCTGGGGCGCAATCCTTTCTTCTTTTCTAGTTGTATATCCATATCAGGGTGTTGCTATCGGGTTAATCGAAAAAACCGGCAGGCCCCGGTAAAAGTCCAGGGTACTTTTATTGATTTCCCATCGGAGCCGCACCTGCAGGTTTTGGTTTTGTGCATTCGCGAATAGATTTTTTGCGGTAATGAGTTCCAGGGCGTTGATCAGCCCTTTTTCATACCGTTTCTGGGCGATGGTGAATGCCAGTTCCTGGGCTTTTACGGTTTGGGCGCTTTGTTCGTATTCCAGCCGGAGGGCCTCGTAATCCTGGACCAGGCTTTGTATGGTTTGATACAGTACCTGTTCCTGAAGGTCCAGGTTGTTCTGAGCGCGTAGCTGTTCTATTTTCTGTTGTTTCACCCTGGAGCGGCCAGACCAGCCGTTGCTAATGGGAATGCTAAGGTTCAGCCCGACAAACTGGAAGGTATTGTCCCTGAACTGGTCGCTAAAGGGGATGGTATTGCCCAGGGTGTCCTGGGTGGTTTCGTAATACCCGGTCCCGTATCCCCCAAAAATGGAGAGGGAAGGATACAGGTCGCCCCTGGCGGCCGAAACGCTTTTTTTTGCGGCCTGTACCTGCAGTTCCCGGGCTTTGATAATGGGCAGGAAGCCCCTGGCCTGGCCGAAAATGGAATCGGGTTGGGAGGCGACATCCATGGCCATGTCCGGTTCCCTGATCATTCCGTGCTGTATCGTTATCGTTTCACGTTCATTCAGGTTCATTTCCTGCATCAACCGCAGCCGGGCGGCTTCCAGTTGGTTTTTGCTTTGGGTGAGGTTCAGCTTGTCGGTCAATAGCAGGGATTCCGCTTCATACAGGTCGGCCCCGGCTTTCAGGCCCAGCGCTATTTGTTTTTTGACGAGGTCGAAGTTGGCCTGGGACACCGCGAGCTGGTCGGCGGAATTGGCCACCAGCCCTTCATAGAACCGGATGTCGTAAAACGCCTGCATGACGCGAAAGGCCAAAAGGTACTTCTGTTGCAGGGTCTCCTCTTTGGTGGCTTTGTAGAGCAGGCTGGAGGCTTTTATGAGGTTTATTTTCTGGAAACCTTTAAAGAGGTCGAGCGTCGCGTCTATCGAATAGTTGTTGGAGAAGAAATCGGTGGTGATAATGCTGTTGTCATTGGGGTCTACGGAGCGTCCGAACCGAATGTTGTAGTTGGTAGTGGCATTGATATTGGGCAGCAGGTCGCGGAACGACTGCCGGTAGCTTTCCCTATTGGATTCCGTGGAATATTCAAAGTCTTTTAGTTGCAGATTATGTTCCAGGGCATACGCCACACAGGCATCCAGGGTCCAGGGATCCTGGGCCAGGGCCAACCTGGAAAGCAGGAAGAGCAACAACAAGACGAGTTTTAAAATAAGATTCATAGTAATGCCATCTGCCATAGGCTGTACTATTCTTATGCCAAACATCTAAAGCATTGAAAATCAGCAAATAAAAATAGTATTGGAATGTGGAATCCGTAAAAACGTAAAATTGTTGTACAGAGATTGTCAAAAAATTGGACACAAAGTGTAAAGTACCCCTGGCATGTCGTAGCTTTAGGTAATCCTATAAAAAATGGTGATGCGGGAAGCGAAGATTTTAGTGGTAGACGATAACAAAAGTGTCTTGCGGGCCCTGGAGATCTTGCTGCAGTTTGAGTACAGCACGGTGACCGCAATTTCCAACCCGAACCAGATATCGTCTTTCCCTGATTTGGAGGAATATGACCTGGTGCTCCTGGACATGAATTTTTCTGCCGGGGTAAACACGGGTAACGAGGGGCTGTATTGGCTCAGGGAGATCCGGAAGAAGGCGCCCAGGATATCGGTGATCATGATGACGGCCTATGGCGCGGTAGACCTGGCGGTAAAAGCACTGAAAGAGGGCGCGGCGGATTTTGTGTTAAAACCCTGGAATAACGATAAGCTGTTGGCCACGGTACACACCGCCTATAAACTTCGGAAATCCCAGAGGGAAGTAGATTCCCTGCGGCAGAAGGAAGGGCATCTGAAGCAACTTTTAAATACCGGCAAAAATTATATCATCGGGAATTCCAAAGCCCTGAACGCCGTTCTCGGCGTGGTAAATAAAGTGGCGAAGACAGATGTCAACGTGCTCATTACCGGCGAGAACGGTACCGGAAAGGAACTCATAGCCCGGGAGTTGCACAGGCTCTCGGCGCGCAGGGAAGAGGTCTTTATCCCCGTGGATATGGGATCTATAGCCGAAAACCTTTTTGAAAGCGAGCTCTTTGGCCATGTCAAGGGTTCCTTTACCGATGCCAAGGAACACCGGACCGGCAAATTTGAAGCAGCCAATGGCGGCAGTTTGTTCCTGGATGAAATAGGGAACCTGTCCCTGAATTCACAGGCCAAGCTTTTATCTGCCATACAAAACAAGGTAGTGGTCCGGGTAGGGGCCAACCAGAATATCCCCGTAGACATCCGGTTGATTTGCGCGACCAACGTCAACCTGGACCAACTCGTGGCCGATGGGTTGTTCCGGGAAGACCTGCTATACCGTATCAATACCATCCGGATCGAAGTCCCTCCGCTGCGGGAGCGGGGGGAGGACATCTTGCTGCTCGCCGATTTTTACCTGCACCGCTATACGGTCAAGTACGGTAAAACGGGGTTGCGCCTGAACCAGTCGGCCCGGGATAAACTGATGGAGTACCGCTGGCCGGGCAATGTGCGGGAACTGTTGCATACCATTGAGCGGGCGGTAATCCTCTCGGACGGCAACGTGTTGAAGGCCGATGATTTTCCTTTAAAGGTACATACGCCCGTTGGGGCAGGTACGGGCCAGGGAACGTTGGAGGAGATGGAGTTGCGAATGATTGCGGATGCCCTGGAGCGGCACGGCGGAAATTATACCGCAGCGGCAGAACAACTGGGTATTTCCAGGCAAACGCTCTACAACAAACTGAAAAAGGTACGCGACTGATGGCCAGCCGGAATTTTTACATACAGCTGATTTTGCGGGTAACCCTGATGAGCCTGACGGCTGTTGGGATGGCGCTGGCCCTGGCAAAATCCTGGTACCTGTTGCTGGTAATGGCCGTGCTGCTCCTGGTGGTCCAGGCCTTTCTGCTGATTTCGTATATCAACAGCACCAACCGTAAGATCGCCTATTTTTTTGATGCGATCAAGAACGAGGATTTTACCCTGCGATTTCCGGAAAAGGTTTCCATAGAATCGTTCAAGGAGCTCAACAGGAGCCTGAACCGGGTGAATGGACTGATACAGGAAGTACACCTGCAACTGCAGATACGGGAGCAGTATTACCAACAGATCTTAAAGCAGGCCAGTATTGGCATCATGACCTACAATGAAAAGGGGCATATCCTGTTTTCCAACCCCACGCTTGAACAGCTGTTGAATTACAGGCCCCTGAACCATATCAAGCAACTGGAGCAAATAGACCCAAAACTGTATGCATTGTTTGCCGGCTTGCAGCCGTTTGACCGGAAGTTGTTTCAATTGAGCAACGAACGCGAAAAAATCCAGCTCGCCCTCAAAGCCACCTCGCTTTCCCTGGATGGCAAGTCGCTTTTATTGGTTACGGTACAGGACATACACAAGGAACTGGATGAAAAGGAAACCGATTCCTGGGTACGGCTGATACGGGTGCTGACGCATGAAATCATGAATACCATTACCCCTATCACTTCTATTTCAGAATCCATTTTAAAGTATTACCGGGAGAGGGACGGGGCATCGGTGAGGGGTGATTTTTCACCAACGCAGATAGACAATACGGTAAAAGGCCTGGAAGTCATCAAGGAGCAGGGGAGTGATCTGATGCAGTTCGTGCAATCGTACCGCAGTTTCCTTAACCTTCCCCCGCCGGACAAGGCGTTGGTTCCCGCGCACAAGTTACTGGACCGATTCATGCTGATCATGGATGGGGAACATAAGGGAAAGAACATACATTTTGAAGCCGATACCCAACCACCGGACCTGGAATTGTTTGTGGATGAGAAGCAGATTTCCCAGGTATTGATCAACCTGGGGAGGAATGCGATCCAGGCGCTGGAAGGGCAGGGGAGCGGGTGGGTAAAAATCATCGCGGAAGAGGATGGCCAGGGCCGGAAACGCATACAGGTACGCGACAATGGCCCCGGGATACCCCCGGGGCGTATCGAGGAGGTCTTTGTGCCTTTTTTCACGACCAAGGAAGGGGGGACCGGCATATGGTTAAGCCTGTCCAAACAGATCATGCGCCTGCATGGGGGCAATTTGAATGTACATTCCACCCCCGGAGTGGAGACTTCTTTTACGTTATTGTTTTGAATGGATGGGGTTCCGGCCCCGGTATGGAAGGGTATTCCCCGGTAGAAGAAGGGTTGTTGCCGGCGGCAGGAGGCACCACCTGGCAGGGTGGATGAGGCTGCCACAGGATTTTTGAATAATTTTATTTGCGGATATGATTTGAGGGCGTATATTTGCACACGCTTTCTAAAAGCAATGCAACAAGGTTTGAATCTGGCTGTTGCCGGAGTCCGCCCCGGGCGGGTAGAATCATTGGTCTGGTAGTTCAGTTGGTTAGAATACCTGCCTGTCACGCAGGGGGTCGCGGGTTCGAGTCCCGTCCAGACCGCAGTGAAGTAGACCCTTCAAGCGCTAGCTTGAGGGGTTTTTTCGTTTTTTGACGTAAAGGAGCTTGCTTCATTTTAGATAAAAAACGAAAAAATCCCACTGCCAACGAAGTTGGCATTAAAGGGTCGGGTCACTTCACTGCAGGACCACCCACTTGGGCCCTTTTCTCCCCCGCAATGGGCGGGGGAGAAAAGAATCCCGTCTTTTTGTTAGTGCGCAGTAGGCTGCACATGGAATATTTCCGAAGACGGGTGGACATTTGCGAAGGGCTCACTTCACTGCGGCCCCGCCTCTTTGGGCCGATTACGAGCCCGCGGCAGCGGGGCGCGTAATCAATCCCGTCCAGACCACCCACATCAAGGCTCAAATTTCCTGTTAACGAAGATTTGAGCGTTTTTCCTTTAACGTTTTCCCAATTGCTTCCCAACTTCTTTAAAAATAGTACGTCTATTGTGGAAATCCGTAACCATGAAAATTTAATGATCTTTTATTTTGGGATGTACCAATATCAACGAAAAATATAGTAATGGAGATCGCGACTAGCCTAAAATCACTGGCAAAAAAAGTAGGAGAACTAAAGCAAAGTATTGCCACCGAAGAGGCCACAAAAACTGCATTCATACTCCCGTTCATAAATGCGCTGGGGTATGATATATTTAATCCAACTGAAGTCGTACCTGAGTTTACGGCTGACTTGGGTCTTAAAAAAGGAGAAAAAGTTGACTACGCAATTTTTCAGAACGGAACCCCAATTATTATTATCGAGTGTAAAAAGTGGTCTGAGGATTTAAATATTCACAACTCACAATTGTTTCGATATTTCCATGTTACTAAAACCCGATTTGCTCTTTTAACTAATGGAATCGAATACAGATTCTATACGGATTTAGAATCAAGCAATATAATGGATGAAAAGCCATTTCTTGAATTTGATATTACAAAACTGAAAGACAACACCATAAGCGAAATCGGTAAGTTTTGTAAATCCAACTTTGACGTAGAGAAAATCATCAACAATGCTAGTTCCCTTAAATATACTAAAGAGATAAAGAAGCTATTGGAGTCTGAATTCACTACCCCGTCACAGGATTTTGTTCGTCATTTTGCCAATCCGTTATATAATGGCAGGCTCACGGAAAAAGTAATGAATCAATTTGAAGAACTTGTGGGACGTGCCATTAATCAATTCATTAGTGAAAAAGTCAATGATAGGTTGACCTCAGCCTTAAACGAAGAATCCAAAAAGCAGGAAGAAGAGAATACGAATATTGAGGAAGAAATATCAAAGGTTCAAACTACTGATGAAGAACTAGAGGGCTTTCAGATCATACTGGCTATTTTACGCCGCTCTATTCCAAAAGATAGAATATTTCACAGAGACACTCAATCGTATTTTGGGGTATTATTCGATGACAATAACCGCAAGCCAATTTGCCGACTTCATTTGAATGGTGGTACTAAGTACATTAGTGTATTTGATGCTGACAAAAATGAAATTAAAGAAAAGATTATCTCTGTAGATGATATCTACAAGTATGAAAAACAATTACTGGATACTGCCTTAAATTACATGAAGTAGATATTATATATTTGGCTGTGCTTATTGGAACGGGTTATCGTACGCACATTGGTAAAAAAGTCGGACAGCCCAACGTCATCCTTTTCCAGTCCACACTTCGGGCCTTGAAAGGGCAAGGGTTCATATGGGCTTGTTTGGTTTTAGGGCTTTACATTTTGATCCAGGTATGAAGGGCTGCAAAAGGTCCATAGGATTGAAGATTCACAGGTTTAACAAGGTCATGGTAGCGGTGAAAGAATTAACCCCAAAACAACAGGAACGGCTCAGGGCCAAAATTGCTGGGATCCGGAAAGCCCTGAATGCGGAGAAGCGCAAATTTGGTTGGTATGACGACAGCAGGGGTTTGAGATACTTGCCCCCTGAACTGTATATCAAACTACATGATTACAAAGGGGGCCTAAATTACCTGAGGTGGTTCAGGAAGAATTTCCCGGACGACATAGGATTCCCGCATTTCCTGTTCGAATGGACGCTCATCCTCTTTAAGAATGGCAAGGAGCACGATGCGCGACAGAAGGCCCTTGAAACTTGGTTTTCCAACACCTACCTTTTTGACAAGTTCTTCGGAAGGCCTTTAGAACCTATGGATAAATATGAAGGTTCCAATCTGGAGGCCGCAGGATTTACCGAAAATTTCACATATACCGCAGGGCAGGCAGGCCTGGAAGACTTCGCACTTTGGCTGGGGCAATTGGAGCGGTCTGAAAAATTCCGGGACCGCACTTACCGTTTCCTTGCCGTCCGAAGACAACTGAAAACAGAAGACGACCGTATGAAACGTATGGCACTGCTGGCCCGGGAGCGCCAATTGCTGCAAGACCACTGAAGCCTGCCAATGATTTTGGCAGTTACCGCAAATACGCATCAATTGACAATTGTATGGGACCTAACCCCCGTTACATTGAAAGCATTACATGTAGTTTTGGTGAATATGTTCACCCTATATACGTGTTTTTGGTGATTAGGTCGAAACAATTCCCAGGCTAATAACATTTGTATAACATAATGTTATTTTGTATATTTACCCTAAAGGTATTCAGCTATGAAAGTTCAAACCGCATTCCGTCTCGATCAGGAGTTAATTGATCGCATCAAGGAAAAAGCAAAGGCTCAAAAAAGGAGCCTGAACAACTACGTAGAGTACTTACTATATAAGGAGGTGGGGGACATCCCCAATGAAACTACCAAAGCCGCCATAGAAGAAGCCCGGAAGGGAGGGGACCTTGAAGCTATTGAAGATTTGGATGCTTTTTTGGACCGCCTCTAAGATTAGCCGGGGATGTATCAATTGGTTCTAACCACTCGTTTTAAAAAGGATCTCAAAAAAATCAAAAAACGGCCTAAGGATTTTGAATTGACCGCTAAAGTCTTAAAAATCCTTGGACAGAAGGGGGTGAGAGGTATTCCTGCGGTAATGAAACCACACCGGCTAACTGGCGATTACAAAGACAACTGGGAATGCCATATTAAGCCCGATTTGTTAATTATATGGATCCAAATTGAAGCACCAAGGACGATCAAACTGGTCCGGATCGGTTCGCACTCAGACTTATTTATTTAATAGATAGCTTTTTACCGTTTTGCATGAAAAAAGTCCGGGACAGCTTCAGAATTAGTTCAACTTCTGTTAGAAAGCTCCCCTCCGGGTGCCGCTGAATACAGGACCTTTCGGTGGCCTTATATACTGGTGAAATTTCAAAATCCCAAATCCCACCCTGCGTGTTTATTGCAGTGGGCGCTTGTAACTTTTGTGTGGGATGGGGTTGGGACCCCGGGCTGGGAACTCCGGTCCGGGATATCCCGGACTGCAGACGCCTGGTTTGCTATTTAGAAAATTGCATCGCAATCAGCAGCAACCAACCACCCCTGGCCTTTTGATTGGCGCAGGGGCCAAGCTACGCCACCATACCCCCTTACGTATCCCTTCATCAGTTTGAATAAGGACCTTTAATGGCGTTTATTGGGAAGTATGGTTTTTTAATAAATCTTTTCTCCCAAAGTAGTAGACGATCACCAAAAAAACGGATAAATAGAGCATAAGCCACCAAAATGTATTCATGCTCCCGGTAAACTCTGGCAAAACATGCAGATAATTAAACGTGGCATTTGCACTAATGTGGGCAAGTATAGACGTCAGCACACTTCCGGTATAGTAATATATCGAATTGATGAAAAGTGTTCCTAAAACTACCCATAGTAGAAACACCAGGAAACCCATTTCCAGGGGAACACCTGTTTCAATCAGATATCCTGGAAAATGCCAGAAACCCCAGATCAAACCAAGAATGATGCTTGAATAAAAAACATTGAACTTTTTCATCAATCTGGGAAGTAAGAACCCCCTCCACCCATATTCTTCCCCAAGGGCAATTAAAATGATCACAACAACCTGGGGCAGCACTTGTGTGGTTCTTAATTCAAGGCTCCAAATATCAAAATCCAAAAAAGTGAGCCGGGCTAAGGATGCAAGCACTGGAATTCCAATAAGGGAAATAAGGATCCATTTTAAGCCTGTTTTTTTCAATGTTTGTTTGACAAACAATTCAAGAACACCTTTCTTACCTTGTATCAGGGATGTAAGGACCAGTGCAACCAGTGAGGGTGTAAAAACAGATAATATCGCGACATTTGAATCTTCTATTTTGTAAGAGATAAAGGCGATCAATGAACTCAGTGCCATTACCAGAACCGAGAATAACACGATTACCTTTTTTTCCATTGAAGTCGATTTTTTCATAATTTTTTGGATAAGAGAATTTTATAAATGGGTCCCATTGACAATAATTTCAGATGTTTGTTCAATTGGGTCGCAACTTTTTCTTTTTAAAGTCCCGCCATTCACCTGTATCCATCTGTAATATTTCTTTAAGGACAAGTTTCCCGGAATCATACCCCGGCTCATCAGGCTTTTCTATCTCAAATGACACTAGAAATCCGTCTGTTTTGTCAAACCAAATAGTGCCGCCCCGATGATCAAGACCCGGACCATCGATGTCATATTTGAGTAGTTTCCTTGCCCCACGATCCTCCTCTTGTAAAAACAGCATTTTTACCACCCCAAAGTCTTTAAGCTTGGGAGGTGACTCATTCAAATCCAGGTCAAGATCATTGAAAATAATTGGCTGGTCTTCTTTTTTTAGCCAGGGGAAGGCGTATCCCAGGCTGGCAAAATCAAAATCATAACTGTGCCACTGAGATGGAGGATATGGGTAATCCTGCCGATGATCACCCAACTGGACAGAGATGGTTTTGTCTTCCGAAACATGCAACACGGCAGCCAGGTTTTCATTTTCCTGTTGCGTCATTCTATAAACGTCAAAATGTTTGACTGTATGATTGTGTTCATCCAATTTTGCCCGGACAATCGTGGCGTGTTGATTTCCATCATGCCATTTAAACGACTCCAATTGGTCAGGTTTCTCCCGATAAACTGCGATTTTCCCTTTATTGCTTCCATCCCAGTTTGATTTTTCATAGATAAGTACTTTATGGACAAGTTGGTCTCTATGTACCGTGCCACATCCTATGAAGATGAGAAATAACAGGAAACAGGGCTTTGATAAGTTCTTCATTTGCTGCCGGTTTTAACTCGCTGACGCGAACATTCAATTCCTTGTTGTGCTTGTTTAGGTCTTTTCATTGATTCGCTTCCTAATGGCTGTAATACTTATATCATACTACTATATGCTGCTCCGAAATATCCATGCCGGTAGCAGGACTTTGTTTACGGGTAAAGGTGCCCATTTCTGTTGGATGCCGATTGGGCCAGAGACCCCCAAGCACTCCGGAATAACCATACGTGACAAAGAATACCCGAAAACAAGTGCTGCGCAATGAGATGCACACGCAGCAGCAGAGGATTCTTCTAAAATGACGACGTTTTAAAACATTTGTTACAGGATGGAGCCTATTTACCGGCACCCTGCCATAATAGGGAGCCCACCAAAAAAGCCCAAAATTGAGATGGATGAATAAGGGCTGGGACGGTCAGGGCAGGCCCGCCCGATGGTGAAATCCCAAATTTCAAAATCCCAAATCCCACCCTGCATGTTTATTGCAGTGGGCGTTTATAACTTTAAGGTGGGGCGGGGTTGGGACCCCGGATCGGGAAGCTTCATTTCGACCATCAAAAAAGTACCCCATGGCACTATGAAGCAGCTTATGGAGCTTGCCTGGAGGAGGCATTGCTGTATGCTCGATTCATTTCCTGAAAGGGCCCCGATGACTGCCCTGGAAATGGCCTGTTGAAAAAATATCGGAACGTCTGGGGCGCGCAGGAAGGTAAAATTTTCCGGGAAGCGTCAAAAGGCTGCCACAATCAGCCTGCTCATCTTTCAATTTAATTTGGGGGCCGGAACCCACTTGTTTCAAGGCACCAAAGAGATCAAAGCAGGTCTGTGGGTTACGGTCGGCAGGAGGTTATTAACGGGAACTGTTGTCCTCATAAGGTTTTTTGAGTAATAAGATACCACCTCCTTCGTCTAACCGTTGGTGCTTTAAGTACGCTGGGAGGCAAATCTGGATTTGACCTTGGCTGTTTCTATCAGCCCGGCAATTGGATCTGTGATGCAATGGGCCCGGGGGAACAGAAGATGGCCCCCCCCTATAAGTTTCGGGGGGGATTGGGGTAAACGGCCGTTGTCAAAAGTTGATTTAATACGCAATAGGAGGGATTGCTAGCATTCAAGTGTGACGTCACATAGTAAATACGATATAGATGGCCATTAGATTTACGCGATTAACCGCAATTGAAAAATCTGAGATTATGGAATTGATGAACCACCCATTGGTCAGGCGACATCTCCCTTTATTAAAAGGAAATTTTACCGAAAGCGATTGTAGCAAGTTCATTTCAGCCAAAGAATCACTTTGGACCACCTATGGCTACGGTCCATGGGCATTGGTTGTCAATGGCAAATTTGCCGGTTGGGGTGGGTTGCAGCATGAGGATGGCGAAGCAGACCTGGCATTGGTGTTACACCCGCATTATTGGGGCTTAGGCAAGATACTATACCAGGAGATTATGCGCAGGGCTTTTGGTGAGATGGGGTTGCAATCCGTTACAGTGCTGTTTCCGGCTACAAGGACAAGAATTTCAGGCCTACTGCGCCTGGGGTTTGAGAAAGTTGGGGTGTTGGGAATAGATAATGTGTGTTTTATTAGGTATCGCCTGTCGAAACCTGTGGCTAATGACCACTAAAACCAACTTCAGGGGAGGTTCAACAATACCCTTTAATAGATAGGCATACGAGCGTTATAGCAGATCACAGCTTGGTCCTGTCCTTTTTCACAGGGGTGATACAGGGATGCGGTGATGTGCCCCGGGGGAAAAAGGGGAAGTTGGGCTACGATGGGTTTTGAAGGTGGGGGCTTCTTAACCCCGCCCCGGTTTCAAGTTAGCGGACCATACTGCAGGAAACAAGCAGGGAGTTTGCTGGTGATGGAGTGAAGTTGCTATCTGGCCCAGGGGGAAAGGGGGAATTTAGATGCCAATGGTATTCTGGTGGGGCCCCTTACCCCCGCCCCGGTTTCAAGTTCGTGCCTGTAAGTGCATAAAACTAGCAGGGGGTGTGCAGGTGACGCCGCGATACGGTGATATACTGATGTGGTAACGCGGTGATCAGGGGACTCAGGGATGCGGCACGCAGGTGTGGAAAATCAGGGCTTGTGGTGGGCCGATGGGGCTTCTTAACCCCGCCCCGGTTTCAAGTTAGCGGACCATACTGCAGGAAACAAGCAGGGAGTTGGTGGCTGGTGCGTTGAACGGGAAGGACCAGCGAAAGTGGGTTAAAGGCAAAATGGGACTATTTGTTGCTCGTGCGCAAACTTTCAAAAATTACGCTTCTCTGCCATATGCACAAAAGAACATGAATTGCCAAGAAAGTCCCGCATATTTCAAAAGTCTTAATCTTAGTTTTTTGTATCTAAAGTAAGAAGGCCTTTTTAGGCACCATAGCTATTCAGTATCCCAATGGAGCTTCATCTTTTTGTTCCTTAGGTAAGTAAGGATTCAGAATGTTATGAATGTGATTACAACCTTCTTCTGGGAGGCGAAGTTCAGAACAGATCGCCACCCCTTTTTACGGTTTTCCACTTTTATTTCTTTCAATAATATTCATACATTGGGGAATTCTCTTACAGGATGGCCTCTGGATGAAACCAAAAAAGCGACCGGTAACGGCCGCTTTATAAGTTTTATTTTTCTTTCGGTGATATCAATTTTCCATCACTCGATAAACAAGTAGGAAAATAAAAAAGCCCCCGTAGAAAGGCGAGGGCGTCCTTAAATGTTTTCACAACGGAATAATCCTTATTGTGAATTGCTTTCAGTGCTGTAAATATAAAATAAACCCATAAAAAAACAAAAGTGAAGCGAATTTTAGGATTGGATTTGGGAACCAACTCCATTGGATGGGCGTTGGTGAACGAAGCAGAGCATAAAAACGAAGAATCCTCAATTGTTAAGCTCGGCGTAAGGGTCAACCCTTTGACCGTTGACGAAAAAACCGATTTTGAAAAAGGTCGACCATTGTCGACCAATGCCAATAGAACCCTCAAACGTGGAGCCCGTCGGAACTTACAGCGGTATAAAATGCGAAGGGAGGAACTCATCAAAATTCTTAAAGAAAACAGGTTTATTTCAGAAGAAACACCATTGACCGAAATTGGCAAAAACACTACCCACCAAACGATGTCACTTCGCGCAAAAGCTGCCTCTGAGAAAATAGCGCTTGAAGATTTTGCAAAAGTACTCTTGGCAATCAATAAAAAAAGAGGCTATAAAAGCAGTCGTAAAGCAACTAACGAGGAGGAAGGACAGGCCATTGACGGAATGGGCGTTGCAAAGGTATTGTATGATGAAAACCTAACCCCAGGGCAATATGTGCTGCGTATCCTTCAAAGAGATGGTAAATATATTCCCGATTTTTATAAGTCCGATTTACTTGAAGAATTTAAAAGGATATGGAATGCCCAGAAACAATTTTATCCTGAAGTTTTAACTTCAATACTTTACAACGAGCTAGAAGGAAAAAACAAAAGCCAGACCTGGGCTATCTGTCAGAATCCATTTGGCATTGTGGGTATCAAAAGAGTAGGGACTGCCAAAGTCAAAAGGTTTGAAAATTATCAGTGGCGCGTACACGGCTTGAGCAAACAGCTAGAACTGGAACATTTGGCTACTGTGTTACAGGAAATCAACAACAATATTAATCAATCCAGCGGATATCTGGGAGCGATATCCGACAGAAGCAAACAGCTCTATCTCAATAAAGAAACCGTAGGCCAGTATCTGTATAAGCAATTGGTTAGGAATCCGCATACTTCCCTAAAGAATCAAGTATTTTACAGACAGGATTATTTAGATGAATTTGAAACCATATGGAATACCCAAGCAAATTATCACCATGAACTTACTGAAGATTTAAAAAGAACGATTCGTGATGTTATTATCTTTTACCAGCGTAAATTGAAATCACAAAAATCGTTGATTAGTTTCTGTCAATTTGAAAGTTGGGAACAGGAATATGTGGAAAAAGAAACAGGAAAGCACAAAAAAAGAACGGTAGGGAGACGGGTTTTACCAAAATCATCACCACTTTTTCAGGAATTTAAAATTTGGCAAAACCTAAATCACCTTGTTTTCACGAATGCCGAAGCAAAGACAAGAATAGAAGTAAAAGAGTTGGATTCCGAAATACGCCATACCTTATTTGAAGAATTGAACCTTCGAGGCGATTTAAATCCCAATGTTTTACTAAAAGTGGTTTCCAGGTTTATGGTCATTGGCAAATCAAGCTTGTGGAAGTGCAATTTTGAAAAGATTGAGGGCAACCGCACCAATCAAGCAATCTACAATGTTTATCAGGCTATATCAGAAAGAGAAGGCTATGGCATTGACTGGAGTAAGGCCTCAGCATCCGTAATAAAAGAAGAACTTAAAAGCACATTCCCGACAATAGGTATTGATCGCAACATTTTTGATTTTAATGCCGATGCCGATCATTTTGACAAGCAGCCTTGTTATCAATTGTGGCATTTGCTTTATGCCACAATTGATAACAAGG
>MRWG01000631.1_pt1 | contig 33659 bp, 31 predicted proteins | sample 1013341 | NCBI WGS metagenome assembly MRWG01 (sample SAMN06117577, study PRJNA244670) | biofilm metagenome | biome: Water; feature: Cathode Biofilm; material: Biofilm; isolation source: microbial consortium enriched at the cathode of a solar microbial fuel cell | place: USA: District of Columbia ... | reverse complement strand
AGCAATTCAAAGAGAGCATCAAGGGGAAATAAGCCGATCAACCCCTGGCCAATAAAAAAAATAACCTGTGGGCTTCGTTGCCGGCAGGTTTTTTTTGACCCAAACTTCACTATATTTGTCGTATGTATGCCACAATAACTTTATTTATCAGCGGGGGGGAAATCTTCTTCATCATGTTCATAGTGGTCATGGTTTTCGGGGCCGATAAGATCCCCGGAATCGCCAGGGGCCTGGGCAAAGGTATGCGACAATTGAGAGACGCAACAGAAGATATCAAAAGGGAAATACACAAGAGCGCAGAAAAGCAGGGGATAGATACGAGTTTCACGGAAGATATCAAAAAGGAACTCAATGAAGTGAAGAAGAATGTAGATGATGTCACCGGGACCATCAAGAGAAATTAGGGCATCCCATGCTGGAGCAGCTACTGGAATGGGACAGGAAGACCTTTATCTACCTCAATAACCTGGGGGTAGATAGCTACGATACGTTCTGGTCGCTGGCCACCAATATTTCTTCCTGGATCCCCCTTTTTGTATTGTTCCTTCTGTTATTCCTGCTAAAATATCCCAGAAAAGAGGCCCTTTGGATGAGTTTTTCCATCATCATCCTGGCATTGTTCGTCACACTTGCTACCGATCTGACCAAGGAGTTTGTGGCGCGTCTCCGCCCCAATAACGATACCGGCATCAATTCCCTGATACGCATACTCCGGCGGCCGTCCGGCTATAGTTTCTTTTCCGGGCATGCTGCCAGTTCATTTTCTATTACCACCCTTGTGGTCCTCTATTTGCGGGAGAAGCTATCCTGGGTTTGGGTATTTTACCTATGGCCGTTTATCTTTTCTTTCAGCCGTATCTATGTGGGGGTGCATTATCCAACAGACATCCTTACCGGGGCAGCCGTGGGCATTGCTTTGGCCTTTTTATTTCACATGGCGTATAACCGGTTTACCGGACCCTACTTAGCGTCAGGCCGTCCCTGATGGGCAGCAGTACCGTGTCGAGCCTGGGGTCTTCCTTTAGCAGGCGGTTGTACTCCAGCAGTTGGGCAGTGGCCTTGTCTCCTTCTTCGAGGGGTTGCAGCACCTTTCCCGACCATAGAACGTTATCGCTCAGAATGACGGAACCCGGGCGTGTTTTTGGAAGGATCAGTTCCAGGTAACGGAGGTATTCCCTTTTTTCGGCATCGATAAAGATGAGGTCAAAAACCCTGTCGATTTTGGGGATGAGTTCCAGGGCATCCCCTGTATGCCGGATAATCCGGGAAGCGTTCCCTGACTTTTTGAAATACTTTTCCTGGATGTCGCCCAATTCCTCATTGATATCAATCGTATGCAATTCCCCGTCTTCGTGTAACCCCTCAGCCAGGCAAAGTGCCGAATAACCCGTGTAGGTGCCTACCTCCAGGATGTAACGGGGAAACAGCATCTTGGATATCAGGCTCAGGAACCTTCCCTGGTAATGCCCGGTTATCATACGGGGCTGCAAGACCTTCAGGTGGGTCTCCCGGTTGAGTTCCCTGAGTATTGGAGGCTCTTCCTGGGAGTGTTTGCTTATGTAGTTTTCAAGCGCAGCATCGAGAAAATGCATATCTTCAATTTTTCGATAAAAATAGCGAATATTGGCCATCTTGGCCATCCATATTACCATTGTTGCATGGAAGGAATTAGGATACGGCGGGCCACCACAGCAGATCTGTGGACCCTGCTTATATTTGAACAGGAACTTATCAAGGCCGAGAGGCCTATGGATCCTACCATCCGGAAACCCCCGGTACGGTATTATGAACTGGAAGAAATGACCAGCGACCCCAACCTGGCCCTTTTGGTCGCAGACATCGACGGACAGGTCGTAGCCTGCGGATACGCCAGGGCGAAAAAGGCCCGGGCCTATCTGGACCATGAATATTATGCATACCTGGGGTTTATGTATACCATCCCGGAATACAGGGGCAAAGGTATTAACAGGATGATCATAGCCTCCCTCCGCGAGTGGGCACTTGCCCGGGGATTGAAGGAACTGCGGCTGACAGTGTACGACACCAATGATCCCGCGATCCGTGCCTATGAGAAAGTCGGTTTTAAAAAACACATCATAGAAATGCGCCTGGAGGATTTTAAACCCTGATTCCCTGCGTTCCCCATACCGGTAAATCCTGGGGCATGTTGTATTTTTGACAAAATACCCCGCTATGGATTTTCAGAATACCCTGGCCTATGCCGAACAGCTCGATCGTGAAGACCCCTTAAAAGGATACCGCGACGCGTTTTATTTTCCGAAAGTACACGGAAAGGAAGTGATCTACTTTACCGGGAACTCCCTGGGGCTGCAGCCCAAAACCAGCCAGAACTATGTGGATGAGATTATGGCCGACTGGAAAGCCTTGGCCGTAGAGGGCCATTTCCACGCCGGGAAGCCATGGTGGGACTACCATGAGCGCCTGGCGGCGCCATTGGCGAAAATAGTGGGGGCCAGGCCCGAAGAAATCACGGTTATGAATACCCTGACGGTGAACCTGCACCTTTTGATGGTTTCATTTTACAGGCCTACCAGATCCCGGTTCAAAATCCTTTGTGAGGAAAAGGCTTTTCCCTCAGACCAGTACATGCTCCAAAGCCAGGTACGTTGGCATGGCCTTGATCCGGAAACAACCATTGTGGAACTGAAAAAACGTCCGGGGGAACACTTTTGGCGTACCGAAGACGTCTGCTCCAAAATTGAGGAACTGGGAGATAGCCTTGCCCTGGTGATGATCGGTGGGGTAAATTATTACAACGGACAGGTCTTTGACATGGAGGCCATTACCAGGGCGGGCAAGGCCGCAGGGGCTTATGTGGGATGGGACCTGGCCCATGCCGCGGGCAATGTGTCGCTGGAACTGCATGACTGGCAAGTTGATTTTGCGGCCTGGTGTAGCTATAAATACATGAACAGTGGCCCGGGAAATGCCTCCGGGGCCTTTATCCATGAAAAACACCTGGGCAAAACAGACATCCCCCGGTTAGAGGGATGGTGGGGAACAAGCAAAGAAACCCGGTTTTTGATGAAGCCCGAATTTGAACCCATCCCAACGGCCGATGCCTGGCAACTGAGCAACCCGTCCGTCCTTTCCCTGGCGCCTTACATGGCCTCTCTGGAATTGTTTGAGGAGGCAGGGATGCCAGCCCTGATTGAAAAGCGCGACAAACTTACTGCCTACCTTGAGTTTATACTGAAAGCCATAGATGATGAAGTAACGAGCCGCTTTGAGATTATCACCCCAAAAGACAGGGGATGCCAGCTGTCTGTATTCCTGCACGGGGAGGGCAGGTCCCTGTTTGACTACCTGATGCAGCAGGGGGTAATAACAGACTGGCGGGAACCGAATGTCATCCGGCTCGCCCCGGCCCCTTTTTATTGCCGCTTCAGCGATATGTACCGTTTTGGTCAGTTGTTAAAGAAGGGCATCCTCGAAAAAGCGGGTTAAGGATATCATAATTAAAAGGGGAGCCCTATCTTAGCGGCTTTATTTTGGGATCGCCGTCCCAGTTTGCCAAACCATCCTATGCAATCATTACGGTTAATTCTTACCCATCCCCGCTATTTTGCCCCGGCATGGGTCTTTGCCAGTCTCAATATCTGGTTCGGGACCTGGGCGATCTACATTCCCCTGGTCAAGGAAAAACTGGGTATTGATAAGGCCAGCCTTGGGATTGCCATTTTCTTCCTTTCGCTGGGGGTGTTCACTATTTTTCCCGTCGCCTCGAGGATCATCAACCGTGTGGGGGTCGGAAAAGCCACCTGGTATGGCGTACTGGTCAGTAGTGTTGCGGCGATGCTGCCATTATTGGCGCCCAACTATTACCTGCTGATGGGGTCGCTCTTCCTCTTTGGTGCCAGCAACGGCTTTACCGATATTTCCATGAATACGCTGGTTACCGAAATTGAAAAGGAAGACCGAAAGAACTTCATGTCGGCCGCCCATGGTTTCTTCAGCCTGGGTGGGGTGATTGCCGGCCTGGGGAGTTTTCTGATCCCTGTTTTCGGGAATCCCGCGTTGCACATGTTTTTGGCGGTACTGCTGGTCTTTATCATCAACCTGATCTTTCACAAACGCTACTTGCATATTACGGCGGCCCCCATAGAAAAAGAACCATTCAGTTTTAATTTGTTCCGGCCTTTACTGGTCATTGGGCTCGTTTCTTTTATAGTGATGGGAAGTGAAGGGGCCATCGTGGATTGGAGCGGGCTTTACCTGCAGGAGATCAGCATGGCACCGGAGTTCCTGCTGGGGGCGGGTTTCCTGGCATTTTCCACCAGCATGACCCTGGGCAGGTTCGTGGGAGACGGTATCAGTGCCCGGATCGGCTCTGTTAAAATCGTCATCCTTGGCATTGGTATTGCCATGGCGGGCTATGTTTTGGTACTGACTACCTACACCCTGTTGGCCATTACCGGATTTGCCCTGATCGGGCTGGGCTTTTCGGTCATTATCCCGGAACTATTCCGTATTGGGGGCAATGTCAGGGGGGTCGAATCATCACAAGGGGTTGCCTTCATCGCTGGCACCGGGTATTCAGGCTTTTTGATGGCCCCTCCCGTATTGGGCTTTCTGGCCGAAACCGCTTCCCTCAAACTCAGCTTTGTCACCTTGCTGGCATCCTCCTTTCTGGTACTCCTCGCTGCTTTGTACCTCTTGCGTAAGGGAAAGGGCAAAAAGTAAAATTGGTTATTGGGTTTTTACTTCGACGCCGGTAAAATACAACCTGGCCCCACCCCCAAGTTGATGCATGGTCGAAAGTTGAAGCCCTTCTAAAGTCGTATACCCCTCCCAACTGGCGTCTGAACCAGGCGCGGGTTTGTTGGAACGCCTGAAGGTCCATTCCCGTACCATATAGTTTTCATCCAAATACAGGTCGTACGCATCCCCTGGGGTATATCCCCCGGCATTGCCGTATACAATGGTCAGCTTTTGCATGGGGGCCCCTGATATGGGGGCCACGGCCTGCGGGGCCAATTCATGGGTAAAGCTCTCCTGGTCCCAGATGAGCTGGAAAGGCGCCAGAAACCAATATTTGTCATTGATAAACCCTGCATCCTGTTGGGTAAGGGTGCTGTCTACTGCCGCGCGTTGGTAGGTAATGGTATCCCCGGAAGCTATTAAGGTGACTTCATTGGTTGGGGGGTGCCATATCCAGCTGCGTTCAAAATGGGAGGTGTCGCGGTCTACGTTGAAGGTGAACCTGAGTTCCCGTACATCTTTCCAACGGTCAAATCCATGGGCCATTGCCACTTTCTCAAGGATGCCGGGTGCTCCTTCGGAGGATTCAGGTGTTTTGGCTTTCTTCTCGGTCTTGCAGGCCGCAAAAGCCAGGAAAAGCAATAAAAAGGCAGTCAATGGAACTTTCATTCGGGTCATTTTACCAAATATAGGGTATTCGGAGATAAAAATACCCAAAGCCCCAATTTCAATAAGGCTTAATTCCGTAGAATTTGATTAATTTTGGCTTTTAACCAAAACATAAAAATGAGCGCTAAAAAAAGTAGTAAGGTACAGGAACTAATAGACGAAAAACTGCTGAATGAACGCAAGGTTTTTTTGTGGGGCATGGTAGACGATGATTCGGCCAAACACGTCGTAGACCGGCTACTGTACCTGGACATGCTGAACAACAAGGAAATTCAACTCTATATCAATAGCCCCGGGGGATATGTAACCTCCGGATTTTCCATATACGATACCATTCAATCGATAAAGAGCCCGGTAAGTACTATTTGCACAGGGCTTGCAGCTTCTATGGGGTCTATCCTGCTTTCCGTGGGGAAAAAAGGGCGGCGGTTTATCCAACCCCATGCCAGGGTGATGATCCACCAACCCAGCGGGGGAGCCAGGGGCCAGGCCTCCAATATAGAAATCCAGGCCAAGGAAATCCTGAAGACCAAAGAGATTGGTGCCCGTATCCTGGCTGAGAACACCGGCCAGAGTTTCGAAAAAATCATGAAGGATTTTAACAGGGATTACTGGATGGGCGCAGCGGAATCCGTGGAATACGGGATTGTCGACGGGATATTGGAATAACTGGCTTCTGCCCAGGCAGACCAGCAGAATTGCCGGGCATTACTCCCGGCCATTTTTTTACTCCAATGCCAAAGAGCGTATTGGCAGGGATACCGGCCGCGCCATGTCCCCCGCAAGGCCCTGACGAGGAGCGGGGCATAAGGATACAATCAAAAAAAAGCCCCCTGCCGCAGCAGGGGACTTTGCTATATATAGACGCCGAAGCGGAAGATACGTTCTACCCGGATCATGGTACACTATAGGTACGATACAACACGGCTGTTTGGATTTCCGTGGGGACAGTGGACTCCCACCAAAAATTTAATAGCGATCTGGTGTTGCAATGATGGCACGGGCTCGCTCTTTTAGCTGTGCCAATTCGTCCTCCCCTTTTTTATCCAACAAAGACAGCATAAGGGACATCCTTTGGTTGTCCTTGAAATACAGTCTTTTCTCATCCAGGAAATTCCAGTAGAGGGCATTGAAGGGGCAAGCCCCATCGCCCACTTTTTGTGCAGGGCTATAGGCACAGTGGCTGCAATAATCGCTCATTTTTTGGATGTAATTGGCACTGCTGACATAGGGTTTGGTCGCCACCAGGCCGCCATCGGCAAACTGGCTCATCCCCCTGGTATTGGGAAGTTCAACCCATTCAATCGCATCGATATAAACCCCCAGGTACCACTGGTCGACCGCTTCGGGGGCCACCTGGGCCAGCAACGCAAAATTCCCGGTGACCATAAGGCGCTGGATGTGGTGCGCATAGCCCTCTTCCAAACTTTGGGTAATCACCCTGCTGAGGCATTCCATTTTGGTTTTTCCGGTCCAGAAAAAGTCGGGCAGCTCGTGGTGGTTTTCCAGGGCATTGCATTCCCGGTACCCGGGCATTTCCCGCCAGTAAATCCCCCTCATAAACTCGCGCCACCCCAGGACCTGCCGTACAAACCCTTCTACCTGTGAAATGTGGATGCGCGCCTGTTGCTGGCGGTATTGCCTTAGTACACGATCAATCACCTCCTTTGGCGAGAGCATTTTACTGTTCAGCGCGAAGGACAGCCGTGAGTGGAACAGGAATTTTTCATCGCGGAGCATGGCGTCCTGGAAATCCCCGAAATAGGGCAATAGTTCCGTGCAGAAGTAATGAAGCACTGCGATGCTTTCCTCCCTGGAAGTAGGCCAGTTAAATGGGCGCCCTTTCAGCTGCCCGATAGTGCGGATACCGGCCTCCTCCACTTCCCGCAGGACAGGCCGGATATCGGTATCAAAGGTCAACCCCCGGGGTATAGCGGGTTCTCCCGTCCATTTTTTGCGGTTGCTTTTGTCAAAATTCCATTGACCGCCTTCCGGCTTCCCCTGTTGAATTAATATCCCGTGCTTTTTCCGCATCATGCGGTAAAAATTTTCCATGACCAGTTGTTCCTTTCCCTCGAAGAAATCGCGCAGATCATGGCGGCTTGTGTAAAAATGCTCGGTGCCAAAGGCTTCATTAGCGATTTCCAACCTGCTGCAAATAGCTTTCAGCTGCTTATCCAGGCGATATTCGTCAGGGTATTGATATTCCAGCTTTCCTGCCCCGGTAGAGGCGATGTATTTGGGCAGGATCTTATCGAGCCCCTGGTCATTACCCGGGTCGTTGATCTTTAGGTAAACCACCCTGTGTCCCCTTTTTTCCAGCTCTCCGGCAAAATTGCGCATAGACAGGAAAAAGGCAACTACTTTTTGGATATGGTGGGTAACATAATCGGTTTCCTGGCGCATTTCTGCCAGCAGGTAGGTGACATTATCGTCCACCTCGGTATACCAGCTGTGTTGCAAGTTGAGCTGATCACCCAGTACCAATCGTAGTCGTTTCATTTCTTTTCTTTGTTGCGTGTTTCCAAATCCGGTTCCTGGAACAGCTGCTGCTGCAACCAATAGCGCTGGTATTCCCCATTGGGGTCATAGTGTTCCGCCTGGCGTTTTATATTGAATTTCCTGTCCCTGGGATCGTTGCCTACGCCGCTGTGGTACATCCAGTTACCCCAATTGCTGTGCACGTCGTAATCGATCAAAAGGGATTCAAAATAAGCAGCCCCCGAGCGCCAGTCCTGCCCCATTTCCCTGGACCAGTAGCTGGCTACGTTCTGCCTTCCCCGGTTGCTCATCCATCCGGTGAGCGCCAGTTCCCTCATGTTCGCATTCACAAAAGGTTCAGGGGTAGTGCCTTCAGTCCACTTTTCAAAGGCAGATTTAGAACGCTTCCAGGATACATGCCTGTCCCGGATCCCCCCAGGCTTGAATATGGCGCCCCCGTACTTCAGGGAGATATATTTGAAGAAATCCCGCCAGATCAGTTCAAAGATCAACCAGTAGGTATCCTGGTTTTTTTGTACTTCCCGCTCATATTTTTTGACTTCCGCATAGACGGTGCGGGCAGAGATACAACCATTGGCCAGCCAGGCGGATAGTTTGGAACTGTATTCGCTCCCCAGGAGGCCGTTCCTGGTTTTTTTATATCGGGAAAGGTTGTTGCTTTGCCAGAAATACCCCCGTATCCGATCCATGGCAGCCGCTTCCCCTCCCTGAAAATGGAAGGCGGTTCTCGGGTCGGTTTTAAATTCCCTGTAGCCCAGTGCTTCCATTGAGGGGACTTCCGATGCCCTTTCCAGCAGGTTGTTTTTGGGAAGGGGACTTATGGGTCCGGAATACGGCCTTATCCTGGCGTATCGCTCACAACGTTTCCTGAAATCGGTAAAGACATTGGGGATATCGGCCAGGCGCTGGTATGGCAGGTCGTCGGGGTGGTACAGGAACTGGTCATATTCCTCCTCCCACCGGACCCCCTGCGCAAGTTGCGATTGTACCTTACGCAGGACGCTGTCCTCATCCCTGGTCCATTCCCGTTGCCGGTAGATGGTATCAATGGCATGGGTCTCCACTACACGGGGAAGGATGTCCTCGGGCCTCGCATGGTATACGAGCAAAGTGATATGGAGTGCTTTTAAGGATTCCCGGAGGGCCAGTACACTTTGAAGGAGGAAGCGCGCGCGAAAGCGCCCCATTTTCGCAAATCCGTATGGGTGTTGCTGCTGCCATCTGGGATCAAAGCAAAAGACGCCAATGACGCGTGAACCCTTGCTGGCACGGGCCAGGGAGGAGTTGTCGGTTACCCGTAAATTATTGCCAAACCAAACCAGGCTATTCATGCAGGGGTGTATTTTTTTGTTTCCGGCAGCGTTCACTGCAATATTTGACGGTCTCCCAATGACGTTCCCATTTCTTGCGCCAGCGAAAAGGGAGTCCGCATACAGGGCATGTTTTTACGGGAAGGAATACTTTGCGATGGGCCACGATTCTAAATTGTTTAATAAAAATATTAATAAATTAAACAAAAATTGTTAATTTAATCGTAAAAGCTATTATGGCCCGGGTATCGGCTTAGTGAGGGGAGGGAGCGGGCTGGTAATTTTTAGTACATTTACCATCCGACCCACTAAGTTTCCGGGATTTTTTATGATACAAACACCAAAAAACATTGCTATTGCCGGTTCCGGTTTGGTGGGTTCACTGCTGGCCATTTACCTCAGGAAATTAGGGCATACCGTCACTGTTTTTGACCGAAGGCCCGATATACGTACCATTACCTTTTCAGGTCGTTCCATCAACCTGGCCATGAGCAACCGGGGATGGAAGGCGTTGCGGGAGGTGGGTTTGGAGGAAGAAATCAAACGTATCGCCATTCCGCTTGACAAGCGGGCCATGCACCTGCCGGGCCAACCCCTTTATTATCAGAAATACGGGAAGGAAGGGGAGGCTATCTGGTCTATTTCCCGGGGCGTCCTCAACAGGAGGATGATCGACCTGGCGGAAGCGGCCGGGGTACATTTCAGGTTTGACGAAAAAGTTTGGGACGTAAACCTCCCGCATGCGAGGTTATATACCGGTGAGACCGAGAAAAGCGAATGGAAGGAATACGATTATGATATCATTTTTGGATGCGATGGGGCCTTCTCGCGGATCCGCCATAAAATGCAAAGGCGAAGCCGCTTTGACTATTCACAGCATTTCATCGATGTGGGCTATAAGGAGTTAACCATTGCGCCGGGGGCAGACGGCGCCCATAAGCTGGATAAACATTCTTTTCATATCTGGCCCAGGGGAAATTTCATGCTCATTGCCATGCCCAACCTGGATGGCAGTTTTACCTGCACCCTCTTTTTGCCTTTTGAGGGGGAGGTCTCTTTTGAAAGCCTGCAGACCAAAAGCCAGGCCATGGCTTTTTTTAAGGAGCATTTTCCTGCGGTGATGCCCGATATAGAAAACCTGACCGAAGACTTCTTTCGCAATCCCACCAGTGCGATGGTCACCATGAAGTGCTTTCCCTGGACGTATTGGGACAAAGTGGCCCTTGTGGGCGATTCGGCCCATGCCATCGTGCCCTTCTACGGGCAGGGGATGAATGCAGGTTTCGAAGATATTTATGTACTCTATCAATTGATCGACCAATGGGGAGACGATTGGGAAACCATTTTCCGCAATTATCAGGAAATGCGGAAACCCAATGCCGATGCCATCGCGGAATTGAGCTACCGCAACTTTGTGGAGATGAGCAGCAAAACTGCCGACCCCGGTTTCCTGCTGCAAAAGAAGATCGAAAAACACTTTGCTGCCAAACATCCCGATAAATGGATACCGGCCTATTCCCGTGTGACCTTTTCTGACCGGCCGTATACCGAGGCCCTGGCATTGGGCGATGCCCAGGAGAAGATCATGCAGCAGATTATGCAATTGCCAAAAATTGAGGAGCGCTGGGACAGCGTGGCAGTAGAGCGAAAAATCTTGGATTTACTGGAAAATTCCTAACAGCGTTTACCGGTCGTCGCGTATTTCGGCCTTGCGCATGGGCATCGCGTCAATACGTTCAAAAATTTCTTCAGGGAGCACCGGGAAGGGCTTTCGGAGTTTAACCCCCCCGTCTTTGCCAATAAGGACAACGCCTTCAAAAGCCGGGTTCGGAACTTCCCGGATGCCCATGGGGGTTTTTTCACCCTGTTGGTCTAGCAATGCTTTACCGTCAAAAACAAAGAGCAGCAGGTCCCGTTCCTGCATGGCGGCCGTGTGCGGCTTAAAGGCCCCAAGCTGCTGCTGGCAATGTGGGCTGCCGTTGGGATCCATCAGCAAGAGGATACGGTGCTGCCACCTCAGGTCACCCAATTGCTGTGCCTGGAGTGGGATGTAGGTGCCCAGGGTCATAAGGGTAATGGCGATTAGTATTTTCATTACCAGTAAGATATGCAGAAAATATGGAAAAATAAAAAAGCCACTCCGGCAGGGGTGGCTTCAGTTCCTTGACTTTTAGGTCCTAAATCTTGCTGAACAATTTTTGCATCTTCTGTTGTTCTTCCTCAGCAAGGGCCGGATCTACCAGGATACGACCGCTGTGTTCATCGGTGATGATCTTTTTGCGGGAGGCAATTTCTACCTGTACCTGAGGGGGGATAGTGAAGAAAGATCCCCCGGAGGCCCCCCTTTCGATAGGGACTACCGCCAGTCCGTTCTTCACATTGTTGCGGATTCTCTTATAGGCTTTGATCAGGCGTTCCTCGATTTCTTCCTCATATTGCGCGGATTTTTCGAGCAGGGCCTTTTCCTCTTTTTCGGTTTCGGCAAGTATGGCGTCCAGTTCCCCTTTTTTGTGTTTCAGGTGTGTTTCACGTTCGCCCAGGCGTTCCTTTGTCTCGGCAATCACTTCCTTTTTTTGTTCGATCTGGGCCTTGAATTCCTTGATGTTTTTCTCGGCCAGCTGAATTTCCAATTCCTGGAATTCCACTTCCTTGGCCAGGGAATTAAATTCGCGGCTGTTCCTTACATTCTTTTGCTGTTCCGCGTATTTCTTGATAAGGCCTTTGGCTTCCTCGATCAGGTTCTTCTTGGCAGTGATCTCGTAGTTGATGGTTTCAACATCGGTCTTCAGCTTGTCAATCCTGGTTTTAAGACCAAGCACCTCATCTTCCAGATCTTCTACTTCCAGGGGGAGTTCCCCTCGTACATTCCTTATTTCATCCACTCGGGAATCAATTAACTGCAGGTCGTATAAAGCTCTGAGTTTCTCCTCTACTGTTGCTTCTGTCTTTGTTGCCATATTCAATAATAGTACTTGATGGGATTTGTTATGCTTTCGGATAAAGAGATTGCAAAATTAGGAATTTTTTTTGTAAGATGATCAAGCAATAGGTTTTTTGTAAACTGCTCAGATTCAAAGTGTCCGATATCCAGTAAAAGCAGCTTTTCCCCGGCCTCGAAAAACTGGTGGTACTTGATGTCTGAAGTGATCAGGGCATCGGCACCGGCAGCAATGGCATGCCTGATGGCAAAGGCCCCGCTGCCGCCCAATACGGCCACCTTTTTTATTTTTTTGCCCCGCAGCGCGGAGTGCCTGATGACGCTTGCCTCCATCCTTTTCTTTACAAAAGCCAAAAAAGCCTTTTCTTCCATAGGTTGCTCCAGGCTGCCCAGCATGCCCATCCCGAGTCGCTGGTAGGTATTTTCGAGGTGTTGTATCTCGTAGGCCACCTCCTCATAGGGGTGGTTCTTTTGCAGGGCTGCCAATATGTGCCCTTCCAGGTCGGCCGGGTACAGCAGGTGCAACTGTGCCTCGGGTTCATAATGTACTTTGCCGATTTCCCCTTTGGCCGGATTGGTGCCTTCGCCAGCCTTGAAACTACCAGTGCCTCCAACGCTGAAACTGCAGTGGCTGTATTTCCCAATATGGCCGGCGCCCGCGTTGAAAAGGGCTTCCTTCAGCTTTCCGGCATCCTCCTGCGGGACATAGGTTGTCAGCTTTCTCAACACCCCTTTTTTAGGGATGAGTACCTGCCGGTCATCAATCCCCAGGACTTCCAGGATCTTTGCATTGACCCCATCCCAGGCATTGTCCAGGGCCGTGTGGGTGGCATAGATGGCAATATGGTGCCTCAGCGCTTTCATAACCGTACGTTCCACATAGGTAGCCCCTGTCAGCTTTTTAAGACCGCTGAACAGGATGGGGTGGAAACTGACAATGAGGTTGCATTTTTTTTGGATGGCTTCCTCCACTACCACTTCCAGGGTATCCAGGGTGACCAGTACCCCGCTTACTTCTGTATGCGGATCCCCCACAAGAAGTCCCACATTATCAAAATCCTCTGCATAGTCCAGGGGTGCGAGTTCCTCGAGGATGTCGGTTACTTCTTTTATGATCATTTCCCTAAAATTAAAGCTATCAAAGATAAAATATTATATTTTCGTTCCGATGCAGCTGCTCAGAAAATTGGCCTTTCCCATTGCCTTGCTCTACGGAATAGCGGTCCGGCTCCGGAACCTTTGCTATGATTGGGGTGTTTTTTCCTCCAGGGCATTTGATACCCCAACCATCGCTGTCGGTAACCTAAGCACAGGAGGCACCGGTAAGACCCCCATGGTAGAGATGCTGGTAGCGCATTTCCGTGATACCTGCCATGTGGCGGTACTAAGCCGGGGCTACCGCCGGAAGACCCGGGGTTTTGTACTGGCTGATAAAGACAGTACTGCCCGGGATATTGGCGATGAACCCTATCAAATTTACACCAAATTTCCCGGAATCACAGTGGCTGTGGACGCTGACCGCCAACGGGGGATTGGCTTGCTGCAAGAACGCCTGGCCCCGGACCTGATCATCCTGGACGATGCCTTCCAGCACCGCAGGGTGCGGCCAGACATCGCCCTGCTCCTTAGCTCGTACGGGGACCTGTATGTAGACGATTGTTACCTTCCTGCCGGGAATTTGCGGGACAGCCCGGCAGAGGCAAGGAGGGCCGACCTTATCATTGTGACCAAATGCCCAGCCTCACTTTCCCAAACGGCCATGCAAGAAATAAGGGGTCAACTGGGTCCACGGCCACATCAACAGGTCCTTTTTGCCTGCCTGGAATACGACATGGCATTGAAAGGAGGGAAACAACCCCCTTCCCTGGAAGCCTTACGGGACAAGCCCGTAGCACTGGTCACCGGCATTGCCAATCCCGATCCCCTGGTCGCTTTCCTGAAGAGCAAGGGGATACACCCGGAACATTTTCGCTTTGGCGACCACCACTATTTTTCCAGGGAAGAAATGGCCGGTTTTGGCGGCAAGCCCGTGGTACTGACCACTGAAAAGGACTACCGTCGGATCGACCAGCCGCCGCCCAACCTTCATTATATCGCTGTCAAACACAGCTTTTTAGGTAATGGGGAACAACAATTGCTCGAACGTCTGAAGTACTTATGAGGTGGGTTTGTTGACCTTGTCGCCCAACATGGTCTCCCCGATTTTCTGGTAGAATACTTCGGGCTTAAAGGGTTTGGTCACAACATCGTTGCAACCTGCGGCATAAAATGTTTCCAGGCTGTCATCCAGGGAGATGGCCGTAAGGGCGATTATAGGGATATCCTTGTCAAATTCCCGAATTTGAATAGTAGCCTCTACCCCACTGATCCCTGGCATATGGATGTCCATCAGGATGCCGTCGTAGGGGTTGTTCCTGGCCATATCCACGGCATCGGTGCCGTTAGCGGCAATGTCGCATTCGATACCGCGCTTGTTCAGCATTTTCTTGGTAATCACCTGGTTGATTTTGTTGTCTTCTACCACCAGTAGTTTTAATCCCTGCAAGTCGTATTCTTTTTCGGTGATCTCAAACGGGATGTCGTCTACAACGCTATCCTTGCTCTTGAGATCCAGTTCGAAGAAAAATGAACTGCCTTTTCCGGGTTCACTTTCCAATTGGATTTTGCTGTCAAAAAGTCCCAGCAGGCTCTTGACAATAGTCAGGCCCAGGCCGGTGCCGCCGTATTCACGGTTGATTTGTATGGAGCCCTGTTCAAAACTATCGAAGATGTGTTCCTGTTGTTCCCTGGAAATCCCGATGCCGGTATCCTTTACTTCGAAATACACCGTCACATCCTCGTCCTTTTTTTCCCGGAGCTTTGCAATGACCGTAACTTCACCCTCCCTGGTGAATTTAAGGGCGTTGCCCACCAGGTTGATAAAGATTTGTGAAAGTTTAAGGGGGTCACTCAATAATTTGGATGGGATCTGCTCGTCATAATCCAGGTTGATCCTGGTTTTGTTGGCCTTGGCGCTTTGCTGCAGGGAATTGATGACTTCCGTAAGGATCTTTTTAAGGTTGATCTCGATGTTCAGCGGTTCCAATTTGTCTGCGTCTATTTTGTTAATCTGGAGGATGTCATTGATGAAGTTCAACAGGTAATCCCCGGAAAATTTAAGGGATTTCAGGTGCTCCATCTGGTTATCACTGGGGTTTTCTTCCATGAGAAGGTGGGTCAGGCCTGTTACGGCATAGAGCGGGGTCCTGAGTTCATGGCTCACGGTAGACAGGAAGTTGGTCTTGGCTTCCATAGCCTGTACAGCGGCATCACGGGCTGCCTGTAATTCTTTGTTCTTGGTCTGGAGCAGGTCGTTGGTTTTGAGTTTGATCTGGTTGTTCCGGTACAGGGAGACTGCCAAAAGCGAAATAATCGTAAGAAAGGCCGAAGTAAGGATCGCGGTAATCTCTGAACGGTTTGCCGATTCATTTAATTCTTCAATGCGCTCATCCTGCCTCCGGATTTCATCGTTCATGAAATCGAACTGGATCTTGTCTGCCGTTTTAGCCTCGGTGCGTACTTTTTCAAGGGTGAAAATGGAATCGCGTATTTCCAGTAGGTTGCGGTTATGGATGAGCGAGAGGTCATAGCGCTCGTTTTTTTCATAAGCCCTGCCCAGCAATTCGTTGGCCCCGAAGATCTCCTTGGAAAAATTATACTCTGTGGCGATTTCAAGGGCGTTTAGCCCGTTTTTAATACTCTCTTCATAGTTCTCCTGGTTGTAATACAAGCGGGCCAGCCCCATATAGGCTTTGGCCCGTAGGAATTCTTTTTCGTATACATCGTTGTTCACCACCAGGGAGTTGAAGTTGGTGGCCGCGCTCTCATATTTTTCGATGCTCATGAAAATATTGGCTTCCAGGAGCAGGATGCGGTTCAGCAGGTTGCGGTCATTGCTAAGCTGTTTGGCTTCATTCAGCATAAAAATGGCCTGGAAGTTGTTCCCGCTGTTGTAGAGGAAATTTGCCTCGATGTATTTATGCACGCCATGGCCGTGGGGGTATGCCAGGTTGTTGAGGAGTACGGTGGCCCTGTCCCAGTAGAACAAGGCAGTTTCCCGTTTATCGAGTTCCAGGTATAGTTCTGCGAACTGGTGGTAACAATCTACAAGGGCCTTTTCGTTCTCGTTTTCTTCGGCGATGACCGAGGCCTTGTCCAGGGCTTCAAGGGCCTGATCTATCTTGTTCTGGTTCTTGTAGGTCCGCATCTCCAGGAAATAGGAATCCATATCCCGGCCCTGGGCGGTAGCATCCTGCGACCAGCCGGCTATTGCCACGCTCAGCGCAAGGGCCACAAGGCCCAGGGTTCTGTATTTTCTATGGGCCCATAAGAACTTCAAACGTAGCTTTTCTTAATCAACCAATTGATCACATCGATGATCCTGCTGCTGTACCCGGTTTCATTATCATACCATCCGATGATCTTTACCATCTTTCCAATCACAGAAGTCATCTGAGAATCAAACGTACAGGAATAACAACTATTGTTTATATCGACAGAAACTATAGGGTCTTGCGTATAATAAAGGATGTTTTTTAAGGCATTCTGCGATGCATACTCAAAAGTATCATTAATTTCCTGAATACTAGTGGCTTTTTTAACGTTCAGGGTGATGTCTGTCAGGGAGCCGTTGGGCACGGGTACCCGTATACCGCAACCCCCTATGGCCTCAGCCAGGTCCGGGAAAATCCGGGTAAGGGCTTTGGCGGCCCCCGTAGTGGTTGGGACGATTGATAGCGCAGCTGCACGGGCCCGTCTGAGGTCCCTGTGGGGCTGGTCGTGCAGGCTTTGGTCTGTGGTATAGGAATGTACCGTGGTGATATAGGCCTGTTCCACCCCACACAGTTCGTTCATGACCTTGAGCATGGGGGCGGCATTGTTGGTGGTGCAGGAGGCATTGGAGATAATGTGGTCTCCTTCCTCCAGGATATCCTCGTTTACTCCATAGACGATCATTTTAATACTGTCGTCTATAGGCGGCACCGCAAGGATGACCTTTTTGGCACCATTCCTCAGGTGCTCTTGAAGTTCGGATTTTTTCTTGAACTTTCCACTGGCCTCTACCACCACATCCACGTCATGGGCCGCCCAATCTATGTCCCCGGGCATTGGCATTCTTAACATGGCAATATCATTCCCTTTCCAATGTAAATGCCTATCCGAATAGGTAAATTCGCCGGGGTAAATCCCGTGTATGCTGTCGTACTTCAGCAGGTGCGCCAGTGTCTGGCTATCGGCCAGGTCGTTGATGGCGGTTACCCGCAGGTGTGGGTGCTGTTCAAGCAACCGGAAGAATGTCCGGCCGATCCTGCCGAAACCGTTGATCCCAATTTTCAATACTTTCATTACCGAAAAAAAATCCCGCCGGGGCGGGAAATGCTTTTTTGTATTATGTTATCAGTGAATGTGTTTGTGCGCCTTGTAGGAAGAGCGGACCAGGGCACCGCTTTCCACGTGCCTGAAGCCCATTTGCAGGCCTAATTCCTCATATTTCTTAAACTGTTCGGGAAGGATGAACTCTTTCACGGGCAGGTGCTTTTTGGAAGGCTGCAGGTATTGCCCGATGGTCACGACATCTACATGGGCCTTTCGCAGGTCTTCCAGGGTGGCAATAACCTCCTCTTCCCGTTCCCCCAGGCCGAGCATGATCCCTGATTTGGTGCGGTTGACACCTTGCTCACTCAGGTAGCGCAAAACCTCCAGGCTACGCTCGTATTTGGCCTGGATACGTACTTCGCGGGTCAGGCGCTTAACCGTTTCCATATTGTGGGAAACCACCTCGGGGCCCACCGCGACAATGCGGTCCAGATGGGTATGGATCCCCTGGAAATCGGGAATCAGCGTCTCAAGGGTTGTATCCGGGTTCATCCGGCGGATGGCTTTGACCGTTTCTGCCCAGATAATAGACCCCATGTCTTTCAGGTCATCCCGGTCTACAGAGGTGATCACCGCGTGCTTGATGCCCATGATCTTAATAGAACGTGCCACTTTTTCCGGCTCACTCCAATCTATCTGCTCCGGACGGCCGGTTTTTACACCACAAAAGCCACAGGAGCGGGTGCAAATATTGCCGAGGATCATAAAGGTTGCCGTACCTTCTCCCCAACATTCTCCCATATTGGGGCAACTGCCTGAAGTACAAATGGTATGAAGGTCATATTTGTCAACCAGGCCACGTAACTGCGTATATTTTTTGCCGGTGGGGAGTTTTACCCTCAGCCATTTGGGCTTGTTTTTTACAGGCTGGGGTTGTTGTAAGGTTTCTGCGCTCATTTGGGGCGATTTTATATGCAAATATACGAACAAATTTTCCGGTGGAGCATTGGCAGTACCGTTGCCCCTAAAAGCCAATATACCATAGCGTGCAAGGTGTCCGCTGTCCTGCCAGAGGTGGATGGTTATAGGGGTTTTGGGGGGCGAAAGCGGCGGTAGGCCGTCCAGGGTGATGCCTTGGGAAGACCCGTATGTGCGCATCGCTCCGACACTCCAATACCGCCTTACCCGACTCAGGCCTTGCTTTTTGCCTTGATGATTTCGGCAAGCAGCTTTTTGGCCCGTAGCAGTTTTACTTTTACATTGTTTATGGGTTCTCCCAGTTCCCTGGCGATATCGGCATAAGACATTTCGTTAAAATATCGGAGGTTGATGACCTGTTGGTAATGCGGCTTGAGGGTTTTGATATGGTGCAGCAGGTTTGCCAGGTTTTGTTCGATAATCAGCCGGTCTTCTGCGGTAGGGGCGTCATCCAGCACACTTTTAATGGCTTCACTATTCCCTGTGCCGGGACTTTCCAGGACATTCCTTTTCCGCTTCCGGATCATGTCTACATGCAGGTTTTTGGAAATGGTGATCAGCCAGGTCTTAAATTCATAGGCCTCGTCATAGGTGTCCAGCTTATCAAAGGCACGGGAAAATGTTTGTATGGTGATGTCCTCGGCATCGTTTTCATTTTGGGTCCGCAAAAGCTGGAACCCATAGACATCGTTCCAAAAAGTGTCTAACAGGGAGCTATATGCCATTTGGCTGCCAGACCTGGCTTTCTGAATCGTCTCTAATACTTTGTTTTCCGATTGCTCCAAACCTTCTGTTTATCAGGGGATCACGGGTATGAAGCGGGGAATTATGGCAGGTGGGTCGCCGTTTCCCTTCCGCATTCTTGTTCTTCGGGAAGTTTCCCGCAAAACCCACAAGCTTCCCCGTTTTTGTTGAGAAAAGGGTTCTGGCTTGCGCAGGTCCCTGAAAATTTACCGTCTTTTTTGGCCCAAATCTTAATGGCTATCCCGGCAAATGCCAGTGCGAGTAACCCTATGGTAAGTAAAATAAGCTTCATGCTACTAATTTGTACAAAGATATAAAATAAAAGCCCCGATCAGGGGCTCTTAACAGGACTTAACAGAATAGATACTGTGGTTTTTAATAGTTGATATTCGCCACTATATTTTGTACGGTAGGGGTCTCATTGCCCCCTTTGGGTTCTATGGTAATATAACTCACCGCGTCTTCGGCATAGGGAAGGGCCCTGAGTTTGTCCTTGTCATCTGCCTTGTCTATAATGCCCAGGTTCACCATTTGGCCGTTTACTTCGGCCCACATCTGGTAACACTGGTTTTCGGGAAGGTTGGGAAGGTTTCGCACATTGATGTACGAGAGTTTCTTTACAGGGTTGATATAGGCAACCGCCTTTAACTCCCTGGCCTTCTTGTTCCCGTTCACCATATACTTTCGGGTCTGGGGGTTGTTAAGCACGATAAATTGGTTGCGCACATCCTCCAGCTGTTGCTTCATATCTGCTTCCAGCGTCATGATCTTGTTGTTCACTATGGTATTCTCCTCTTTCAGGTTCCTGTTTTGGTCCCAGAAGAAGAAGGAGGCGCCTGCGAACAAAAAAGCGATGAAACTCGCGGCCACGGCAAACCTCCTGAATTTCCTTCTGCCCGAATCCTGGGCCTTTATGGTATTCAGGATCTTCACCTTTAAGCCTTCGGGGGCCTTCAGGGCATGCATTTTGGCAAAGGTTTCCAGGTTCTCCTGTAACTCATTGTACGTCTCCCGTACTTCGGGGTGCATGGCAATGTAGCGCTCCACCTGGAGGGATTCCTCCAGGGTGGTACCCCCCATAAGGTATTTTTCCAGCAGGTCGGAGTCCAGGAATGTGCGTATTTTGTCTTTCATCACTTGTTTTTTAAAACATACCCCCCAGCAGGAGCGCGAGACTCATGGAGGTACCGTATATTTTTTTCAGCTCTCTCAGGCCGATCTTCAATCTGGACTTGATGGTCCCAAGGGGGATGTCGAGTTCTTCGCTAGCCTCCTGTTGTGTCATGCCTTGAAAAAATAAGGCGTCTAACACGATCTGGTACTTGTCATCAATTTTATCCAGGTTTTCCCGAACATCCAAAAGCTCGGGTCTGGTGCTGTTAATTCCAATATTATATACGTTGGAAACGTCCATTTGGATTTCTTTATCCGACTTGTTGTTAATGCTGCGGAGTTTGTCGATGGCCGTATTGCGCGTGATCCTGAAGAGCCAGGTAAAGAGTTTGGCCTTGGTGGCATCGTAGGAATCCGATTTTTTCCAGATCTTGACAAAGCTTTCCTGCAGGATATCCTGTGCGAGTTCCTCGTCCCTGACTACTTTGAAAGCCACCCCGTAAAGGGTATCACCGTAATGCTCATAAAGGAGTGAAATGGCTTTGTCGTTGCGCTCCTGAAGAAGTTCTACAATATGTTTTTCAAGAAGTGCGCTCATACCATGGTAAAGAATTCACAAAAAATGTTCGGGGAAGCATCCAATACCCTTTTTTCTGCCGTATATAGGGTAACGCTAATTTATGAAATTGATTGTTATTAAAAGGACATCTCAGTTTTTATTAGCCCGATGCGCGACTGGTAATTGCGCATGAAGTTTTGGTTAGTTTGGTTTGGTATAACCCCTGTGAAGTTTTCATGGGGGTTATTTCTTTTTCTAAAGGGACCCGGGAAAGCCCGGCAAAAAAGCGAAATCAGAAATCGCTCCCGATGATGTTCACCTCCGGTTCTATTTCAATATGAAAGGTAGACGCCACTTTGCGCTGTATGGCCCTTGCCAGATCGAGGATCTCCCGGCCACTTGCCTGCCCGTAATTCACCAGCACCAGCGCCTGGTCCTTATGGATACCTGCCGCTCCAAACCGTTTGCCCTTAAATCCGCATTGCTCTATCAGCCAGCCTGCAGGGACCTTGTACTGTTCTTCTGAAACCTGATATACAGGGGCCTCCGGGAATCGGGACTTTAACTGTTCATAAGCCTCCCTGCTGATGACGGGATTTTTAAAAAAACTTCCGCTATTTCCCAGTTCTTTGGGATCCGGAAGCTTACTCTTCCGGATGGCGATGACGGCCTCCGATACTTCCCGGACTCCCGGTGCCTGGCATCCCATGGCTTCGATCGCCGCCTGTATGGCCCCATAATCGGTATGGAGCTGGTGTTTTCCCTTGGTGAGTTTTAAATTGACCGAGGTGATGATAAAGCGCCCCTTGCCTTCATTTTTGAAAAAGGAATCCCGGTACCCAAAGGCACAATCCTCTTTGGTAAAGGCCACCAATTTACCATCCGCCACATCCATGGCCAGGCAGCTTTCAAAGACATCTTTGAGTTCTACCCCGTAAGCGCCGATATTCTGGATGGGCGCGGTTCCCGTATTTCCGGGGATAAGGCTGAGGTTTTCCAGGCCACCATAGCCTTTGTCCAGGGCCCATTGCACAAGCCCGTGCCAATTCTCCCCGGCCATGGCGCGGATTACCACCTGCCCGGCATCTTCCCAGAGCACACTGATGCCCTTGATGTTCAGGTGCAGTACCAAGGCATCCAGGTTGTCCGTGAGCAGGATGTTGCTGCCGCCACTCAGGACGAAAATCGGGGGATAACCGACGAGTTGGAGGGCCTGGCGTAACATATCCACACTGGTGATTTCTATGAAATACCGGGCCCTGGCCTCTATGCCAAAGGTGTTGTACCCCTTTAGGGAGATGTTCTCGCGGATGACCACTAGTCCTTGTAGGTTTTAAGTGCTATATCCAGGAGTCGGACCGCTTTCCTGAGGCGTTCCTTCTCCAGCACATAGGCGATGCGGACTTCGTTTTTACCGAGTCCTGGCGTGGCATAGAACCCTGCGGCCGGGGCCACCATCACCGTCGACCCCTCAAAGGAGAAATCCTCCAGCAGCCATCGGGCAAAGGCATCGGCGTCCTTAACCGGCAGGGCGGCCATACAGTAGAAGGCACCCTGGGGTTTGGCCACCTGGACACCTTCAATCCGGCCCAAAGCCTCCATGAGGATGTTCCTTCGCTCCACGTATTCCTCAATAACCGCCTTAAAATAACTCTGGGGGGTTTCAAGGGCCGCCTCGCTGGCGATAAGGGCATAGGTGGGAGGCGAAAGCCTCGCCTGGGCAAACTTGATGACCGTACGGATGATTTCGGGGTTTTTGGAGACCAGGCACCCAATGCGCGCCCCGCACATGCTGTAGCGTTTGGATACGGAATCTACCATGATAGCATGCTGCTCCATCCCCTTGAGCTGAAGGATGCTAAAATGCTCCCTGCCATCATAGGTGAATTCCCGGTATACTTCATCGGCGATCAGGAAGAGGTCGTGCTTCTTCACCAGGTCGGCCAGTTGTTGTATTTCTTCCCGGCTGTACAGGTATCCTGTCGGGTTCCCCGGGTTGCAGATCAATATGGCTTTCGTCCTGGGGGAAATGCGGCTTTCAAAGGAAGCGATGGGAGGCAGGGCAAAATTGGTCGCAATGTCCGAGGCCACTGCTACCACGCGCACCCCGTTAGCCGTTGCAAAGCCGTTGTAATTGGCATAGAAAGGCTCGGGGATGATGATTTCATCCCCGGCATCCGCGATGCTGCCCAGGGCGAATGACAAGGCCTCCGAGCCCCCGGTGGTTACCACGATCTCCCCGGCATCCAGCAAAACACCCCTGGTTTTATAATAGGCGGTAAGTTTTTCCCGGTAGGTATCAGATCCTTCCGTACGGCTGTACTCCAGTACTTTCAGGGTATTGTTTTTCACCGCATCAAGGGCCACCCTGGGGGTCTCGATATCGGGTTGGCCAATGTTGAGGTGGATTACATCCACCCCCTTTTTCTTGGCGGCTTCGGCATAGGGGACCAATTTGCGAATCGGGGATTCCGGCATCATTTGCCCCTTCCGGGATATGGATGGCATACGTAGAAGATTTTCAGCAAAAATGGGAAATCAAAACGGAGAAAACAATAGAAATCAGGTTTATATCCCATTTCAATTTTATGTTAAATTACTAACGACAAAGGCACTTAATTGCGTAAATTTAAGATATAAGACACTAGTATTTAGTTTATTGCGCTCCTTGGTAAAATATATAGCCCTCTTGTTCCTGTGCCTTCCACTGCTGGGAGTAGGGCAGGGGTTTGCGTTACCGGAAGGGGAACGTTCCCAGCGCCTGAAATTCCAGCTGATCAACAACCTTATCGTCATCCCCATCGAGGTCAATGGGGCGAAATTGTCTTTTTTACTGGATTCCGGGGTTAGCAAGCCCATTTTATTCAACCTTTCAGACCAGGATTCCATTGCCCTGAACAATGTATCGGAGATCACCATCAGGGGATTGGGTGAAGGGGAACCCATCAAGGCCCTGAGTTCCTCGGGCAACCAGTTCCGCCTTAAGAAAATTGTGAACAGCCAGCAGCAGTTGTATGTGGTGCTCGACCGAAAGATGAATTTTTCGCCCGCCCTGGGGATCCCCATACACGGGATCATAGGGTACGACCTGTTCCGCGATTTTGTGGTGGAGGTCAACTACAAAAGCCAGGTGATTGAATTCCACGACCCTCGTTTTTATAATAACCCCGGGAGAAAACGCAGCCAGACATTCCCGCTGGCCATTGTCGAAAACAAACCGTTCATAGACGGGACGGTAACCGTGGAAGGCGAGTCTCAGGTGCCCATCAGGCTTTTGGTAGATACAGGCAGCAGCGATGCGGTATGGTTGTTTCCCGATCCCGAAAAAGGGCTTGAAGTACCCGAGAAGCACTATGAAGATTACCTGGGCAAGGGGCTCAGCGGCGATATTTTTGGCAAGCGGACCAAGGTAAGCGATATCAGGATAGGCGAATTTGCATTCAGGGAGGCCAAAGCGGCCTTCCCGGATATGGCCTCCTACAGTGCCCTCAAGGTGCTGGGAAACAGGAACGGGAGTGTCGGAGGAGAAATCCTGCGGAGGTTCAATATCGTTTTTAATTACCCCGGGAATTCCATTACCCTGCGTAAAAACGGCAATTACAGGGACCCGTTCCACTACAATATGAGCGGGATAGAGCTACAGCACAATGGAGTCCGCTATATTGCCGAGCGTATTGCTGACTCCAGGGGGGTGGTCCGAAGCGATGAGCGTACCTTTGGGGATGTACAGATTTTGATGGAAAACCGCACCCGGTTGAGCCTGGTGCCGGAAATCATCGTTTCGGCAATCCGGGCCGGCAGCCCCGCGGCAGAAGCCGGACTGCAGGAAGGAGATGTCATCCTGGCCGTGAATGGTAAACGAATTCACCGGTACAAACTGCAGGAAGTGTTGAAAATGCTCAATGAAAAAGAGGGGAAACGGGTACGGGTGCTGATTGAACGGTATAACAACGACCTGCTGTTCTCCTTCGTCCTGAAAAGTGTCTTTGAATAAAACAAAAACCCCGGCCTTGATTGGCCGGGGTCTCTTACTACGCGATGCTGCGTCGTATTTATTTACCGTCCACAGCTTTTACTTCACCCTTGATCTTTAAAACCTTGGTAGGGGTATCTGCGTTGGAAATTACCGTGATGGCCTTACGGATAGGCCCCACCCTGTTGGTATCGTATTTCACCTGGATTTCACCATTTTTGCCGGGCATGATGGGTTCCTCGGGCTTTTTGGGGATGGTGCATCCACAACTGGAGCTTACCTTGCTGATAATCAGGGGCGCATCTCCTGTATTTTTAAATTCAAACACCCGAACACCATCACTTCCCTTGGTGATTTCACCATAATCCACAGTCTCTGTTTTAAATTCGATTTTAGCCGTTTTATCCTGTGCGTGAACGGCAAATGCAAGTAGGCCTACAAATAGTAATAGTACTGCTTTTTTCATCATAAATTGATTTTGGGTGAATCTCAAATGTAGCGGTTTTGCTATGAACATCCAAAATTCTTTTGTTATCTACTAACGTTACTTATTTTTGTTTCGTATTTAACCCATGGGTAAATTCCCATGTAACTACTTTCAGATGCCTGAAAGCAGGGGTCCTGCAAGGGGATCCTGTAAGGGTAAGCAAAAACTATACCGAAAACTATGGAGATTCCATCCAAATACGAGCCCAAAGAGGTAGAAAACCGCTGGTATGCCTATTGGCAACACCATAATTTCTTTCACTCTGAACCCGATGATCGGGAACCCTACACCATCGTGATTCCGCCCCCCAACGTTACGGGGGTGCTGCATATGGGGCATATGCTGAACAATACCCTGCAGGACGTATTGATCCGAAGGGCGCGCCTGTTGGGGAAGAATGCCTGCTGGGTGCCCGGCACAGACCACGCTTCTATCGCTACCGAAGCCAAGGTAGTGGCCAAATTGCGCGAACAGGGCATCACAAAATCCCAGATTGGCCGCCAAGCCTTCCTGGAGCACGCCTGGGACTGGACCCGCCAATACGGGGGTGTGATCCTGGAACAACTTAAAAAACTGGGATGTTCATGCGACTGGGACCGAACCAAATTCACCATGGACGAGGACATGTCGGCCTCGGTGATCAAGGTTTTTGTCGACCTCTATGAAAAAGGCCTGATTTACCGGGGATACCGCATGGTAAACTGGGACCCCGAAGCCATGACCACCCTTTCCGACGAGGAGGTCATTTATGAAGAAATACAGGGCAAACTCTATTATATCGCCTACTCCATCGAAGGAAGCGATGAACAAGTGACCATTGCCACAACCCGGCCCGAGACCATCCTGGGCGATACCGCGATTTGTATCAACCCCGGCGACGAACGCTACCGCCACCTCCGGGGCAAAAAGGCCATCGTGCCCATTTGCAACCGTGTCATTCCCATCATAGAAGACACCTATGTGGATATGGAATTTGGTACCGGCTGCCTGAAGGTAACGCCGGCCCATGATGTAAACGACAAGCAGCTGGGAGAAAAGCACCAGCTGGAAACGGTGGATATCTTTAATGCCGACGCCACCCTGAATGCCTATGGCCTGCATTACGAAGGACAGGACCGTTTTGTGGTGAGAAAGGCCATATCAGGGGAACTGGAGGAAAAAGGCTACCTGCTCAAAACGGAAAACTACCTCACCAAGGTGGGCACTTCCGAAAGGACCAAGGCCGTCATAGAACCCAGGCTCTCCGAACAATGGTTCCTGAAAATGGGGCCGTTGGCAGGTCCGGCGCTGGATGCGGTACTTACATCGGGCGAGGTACAAATCTATCCCCAAAAATTTGTCAATACCTACCGGCACTGGATGGAGCATATCCGCGATTGGAATATCTCAAGGCAATTGTGGTGGGGGCAGCAAATCCCGGCCTACTACTACGGGCAGGGCCCGGATGATTTTGTGGTGGCCGAAAGCAGGGAAGAAGCACTGGTGAAGGCGCGGGAGAAATCTGGTGACAAGACCCTGAAGCCCGAAAGCCTCAGGCAGGATGAAGATGTGCTGGATACCTGGTTTTCTTCCTGGTTGTGGCCCATAAGTGTCTTTGGGGGCATCCTGGAACCCAACAATAAGGAAGTGCAATATTACTATCCTACCAGCGACCTGGTGACGGCTCCCGATATAATTTTCTTCTGGGTCGCCCGAATGATCATGGCGGGATATGAATACAGGAAGGAACGCCCCTTTAAGAATGTCTATTTCACGGGACTGGTGCGGGACAAACAGCGCAGGAAAATGTCCAAGTCTTTGGGTAATTCCCCGGATGCGCTCGAACTCATAGACCATTATGGTGCTGACGGGGTTCGGGTGGGCTTGCTGCTGAGTTCAGCGGCAGGGAACGACCTGCTTTTTGACGAGGCCCTTTGCCAGCAGGGAAAAAACTTCGCCAATAAGATATGGAACGCCTTCCGCCTGGTCAAAGGCTGGGAGGTCGCCGAAACCGAACAACCCGAAGCTGCAAAACTGGGCATTGCCTGGTACAGGGCCGCCTTTCAGAAGTCACTGACTGAAATTGAGGACCATTTTTCCAAGTACCGTATTTCTGACGCCCTAATGGCTACCTACAAATTGGTGTGGGACGATTTTTGTTCCTGGCTGCTCGAAATTGTAAAACCTCCTTACCAGCAACCCATAGATGCCAAAACACTGGCAGAGGTCGTCAGCTTGTTCGAGGACAACCTGAAACTCCTGCACCCTTTTATGCCCTTCCTGACCGAAGAGATCTGGCAGCATATGGCCAAAAGAAGTCCGGATCAGGCCCTGATGGTAGCAAAATGGCCCGAAACCAAAGCGGCAGATGCCTCGCTGGTAATCGGGTTCGAACAGGCTTCGGAAGTCATCGCCGGTATCCGTACCATCCGCAAGGAGAAGAATATCCCCATGAAAGATGCGCTGGAACTAAAGGTGCTCAATGTAGCGGGGGTTTCAGACCAATGGGATGTTGTGGTTATGAAACTCGCTAACGTATCCCATGTGGAGGCTACCAGTTCAGCGGTCGATGGCGCCCTCTCCTTCCGGGTAAAAAGCAATGAATACTTCGTCCCCATTAGCGGGGCGGTGGATATTGAAGGCGAAATCAGGAAGATCAGGGAAGAACTGGAGTATACCAGGGGCTTTCTGAAATCCGTACAGAAAAAACTGGCCAATGAGCGCTTTGTGAAGAATGCCCCGGAAAATGTGGTCGCCCTGGAGCAGAAAAAGGCGGCCGATGCCGAGGCCAAGATTGAAACGCTGGAGAAAAGCCTTGCCAGCCTGGAATAGGAAAACCCAACTGCTCCCTTGTTTCCTGCAAGCTTGTTCCTTTCGGTTGTTTCCTGACACGGGGTTGAAGAATTGGGGCAGGTTTTCTATCTTTAGTGAAAACCTGATCCGATGAAAAAATTAGTCATTTTGACCCTCTTTATTATCCTGGGGAAGTCGTTTGCCCAGGACGCCCCGAAAATCCTGCCCTCGGAAATCCAGATCGCCACGGCGGTATTGCCTTTGCCCGAGGCCGATAAACCCGGGGCCATGGTCTATGGGTACGACAGGGATGGAAACCTGACCGTATTGCGCAAGGGAGGCAACAACATGGTCTGTATAGCCGATGACCCTGCAAAAGAAGGTATTAGCGTGGCTTGTTATGCCAAAGACCTGGAACCCTTTATGGAAAGGGGCAGGCAATTGAACGCCATGGGAAAGGATTTTAAGGAAAGGCAGGAGATCCGTGCCCGGGAGGTGGCTTCCGGAGATCTCAAAATGCCCGGGGTGCCCAGTATGATGTACGTGTATTACGGCACGGAAGCGGACTACGATCCGGGCACGGGCCAGCTGGCGAACGGAAAATTCCGCTATGTGGTGTATATCCCCTTTGCTACCACGGAGTCTACGGGCCTGCCCGACAAACCCCATGCTCCCGGCATGCCCTGGTTGATGGATCCGGGGACCCACAGGGCCCATATCATGATTGGCCCATTTGACTGATTAAGGTCTTTTTGGAGACTCTCCTGGCCTCGCGGCACTCTTTCCAAAGTACCAGGAGGACGCTTACGATGATGATGTTTTTGGCAATGTATTGCCCCAACAGGGTAGGCAGGAAAGGGCTGCCGGCAAAAGCTTTATCCGGAAAGAACAGCAATGGGGTAAAGGTGAAGGCGATATGCACCAACGCCAATGGGATGGCAAAGGCCCTGAAAGCGTTGGTCAGCAGGAGCAGCCCCGCCAGGGTCTCCCAGAACGCCAGGAACATCAAGGAATAATCTGTATCCCATAGGTTAAAGGTCAGTATCCGCATGGTTTCCGAGGCTAGCCCCTCGGCGGGGCTCAGGCCGGGGAAAAACTTCAGGATGCCAAACCACAGGTAGACAATCCCTATGGATATGGACAATAAACGGGGGGTTGTTACTTTCGCGCTCATAGTGTCAGGTTTTTTTTCTAATTGTTGTTAAAGGGGTCCTGCAAAGCGGGATCCAGGGCGACCTTGTTGTTTGAAAAGCGGTATGTCACCGCCAGGTTGATCACATAATCGGCAAATGCGGCATCCCCGTTGCGGGCCTGGCCTGTTTGCAATTCTGTTTCCCGGTCGGTGACGCTTTGTGGCCGCTCCCTCCTCACGGCAACGGGCAGGTTGAGATTGACGGAGATATTCTGGTACATATAACTGATTCCCGGCTCCAGGGACAATACATTCCCAGGCCTACGGAAGCCATCGTCCCCTCCGATGAGATCCTTTACGGGTACGGCGTCATACCGTCCGCCAAGGGAGGCGGAGATCCGCTCAGAAATGCTTAGGCTGGCCCCCAGGCGTACGGAATACTGGTCGGGTACCGCCATGATGGCTTCATTTTCAAGGATGGGGCTAAGGGTTTCCCGGAAGGTGCGTATCCCATTGGTCTCCCTGGGGTTGAGCAGGTAATACCCCCCGGAATACAAGTAAAGTGAAGGGGCCAGTTGCTGGTACCACTGGTAATCCAACGAGATTCCGAAACCGCCGTCCCCCGGTTGGATAGACTGGTCTACAGGACGTACCTCAGGGCCGCCTTCGGGGCCTACATTGTAAAAGATGTCTGAGGCATTATAGTTTCCGGTAGGGAGTTTCAGGCCTAGCCCTAAAGCCAGGTTTCCCCGGGGGTGGGTTCCCGGATCGAAGACCCAATACCCCAACCCTACGCGTACGTCGCCCAAACCACGGGAGAACGTGGTGTTGCGTTCTTCCCTGCCGTGTTCATACAAGGAGGAACGGGTGTTGATCACAGTAGGGATCGTCAGGCTCGCATACAGGCGGCCGCTAATACCGTAAGTGAGGGCAAAGTCCCAGGAATGTGAATGATTGACGACCTCGGTGCCGTTGGCTACCCGGTCCGGTTCTTCTTCGGTGCCCCTGAAATGGCGGAAAGATTTGAAATAACGGTAATTGACCCCCATTTGGAGGTCTCCGGGATTCAACAGGTTGTTTTCCAGGCTGGTCCCCACACAGGAAGAAAAGTGTCGTATGGCCACGCAACCCTGGGCTTGGGCAGCGAACTGGGATAAACACGTAAGTAGGAATAAGGGGATTACTCTTTTCTTAAAGGATGATAACATGGTTGGTGGTTGTTGTTTGGTACATCATGAAAAAGCTAACCGGGTCAGGGTTAGCTTTTTTGACATACTTTGGATTAGAACTAACTTAAACAGATGGAATTAACCATTAAATTTGGGGCAATGTAGGGGCTTTTGGTTTCGGTATGCATTAAGGCCTGGGTAAAAAAGATTAATGAAAGGTTAAACGCATTAAGGAAAGCTTAAAACCCGGGAGGCCCGGATAATTTTTGCTTAATTAGGGGTAGGTTTTGAACAAGAGAAGCATCTATATCATCATATTCATAGTCTCGGTGGCCGGGCTGGCGATCGTGCAGTACAAGTACCTGCAGATCGGGTTGAACCTGGCCCGGGTACAATTCAGCCGTAACATCGGGGACGCCGGTGAAGCCATAAAGAACGACCTGAGTACCACCAACCAGCTGACCTTTCTGGTTGGGACTGCATTGCAGCGCGATTCCACCCATTTCCGGATAGGGATTGATAGCGTACAGGACGCATCCCGTTACTTCCTGAACGATTATATTACCGAAAAACTCGTGGACCGGGGGATAGAAACCAAATTTTCCTATGAACTGTACTCCAAGGATACCACCTATTACCTGCGGTCCTTCAACGAGTTCGAAACCGGGGGGAAGACCGATACCTTTCCGATCGTGCTCCAGGGCTACCTGCCCGAATTGCTGGGTGAAAGGCTGATCCTGGAATTGAAGTTCCCAGACCTGAACAGCTATTTCCTGTTTCAGCTCAACGGGCTTATCCTGCCTAGCCTGCTCTTCCTGGGGGGTATTGTAGCTGTGGTCATCTGGGTGCTCCGGACCTACTACTGGCAAAGGAACCTTATCACCCACACCAATGAGTTCATCAATAACCTAACCCACGAATTGAAAACACCGGTGTTCTCCATTGGCCTGGCCGGAAAATTGCTCGATGAGAAGGCCAGGGAAGACCAGAAACCCATCGTAAAGATCATCCGCCAACAAGTGGGCCGGTTATCGGAGCATATAGACCGGGTACTCGACCTCGCCAGGCTGGAATCGGGGCGTAAGGTGTTTGACCTGGCCCTGGTCGATTTCCGACCACCCCTCCAGCGGCTTTGTGAGAATTTCAGTACCCTGGGGGCCCTGGAGGAAGTGCAGTTCGGCTATGAACTGCAAGAGGGGGTGTATGAGATAAAAGCCGAAGTCTTCCACCTCGAGAACGCGATCAACAACCTGCTTGACAATGCCAGGAAGTATTCGGATACACCTGTTATCAACCTCAAGGCGAGCCTGGAGGACCAGCACCTGCTGATAGAAATCGCGGATAATGGCAGGGGGATCGGTGAACAGGATAAAAAACGTATTTTCCAGAAGTATTATAGGGTCACCGAGGGAGATTTGCACAAGGTGGGGGGCTATGGCCTTGGCCTCAGTTATGTAAAGAACGTATTGGATGCCATAAAAGGGACGATCCGGATAGATAGTAAGCTAAACCAGGGTACGCGGGTTCGCGTACAAATACCACTAAACCATGCCTGAAAACCCTCCGAGAATACTTTTGGTGGAAGATGATAGCTCCCTGGGCTACCTGCTGACGGAATACCTGCAGTTGAAGGAATTGTCTGTAACCTGGGTGACCGATGGAAAAAAAGCCCTGGACAAACTTGCCTCCAACAGCTTTGACCTGGCCGTGCTCGATGTCATGATGCCAGAGATGGACGGATTTGCCCTGGCCGCCCATATGAAAAGGTTGCATCCCGGTCTGCAGTTCATATTCCTGACGGCCCGGTCTATGAAGGTCGATGTCCTCAAAGGCTTCTCGCTTGGAGCGGTGGACTACCTCAAAAAACCGATAGACGAAGAAGAGCTCGTGGTGCGTATCAAGGCCCTGCTTTCACGTATTGCCAGGCCCCGGGCGCAAAGCGCCCCTGAGGAGGTTTACCTCCTTGGCAGGTACCGTTTTAACCACAGAAACCAGGAACTTGAAATTATGGGGGAAACTCGGCACCTCACTTCCAGGGAGAACGAATTGTTGCAATACCTCGTCCACCGCAGGAACCAGCTATGTTCGCACAAGGAGATCCTGATGGCGCTTTGGGGCCGGCATGATTACTTTAACAAGAAGAGTTTGAACGTCTTTATCACCCACCTGCGCAAGTACCTGGAAAAGGATCCCGATATCCGGATTGAAAATGTACACGGCCAGGGATTTATTCTGAAGACAGGGGAGGAGGGGGCCTAACGATGGTTGGTACCCGTTTCAAATTTATGCGGTATCTTTAGGAAGTGATTTACAGTTTGTTACTTTCGAAATGGAAACATACGCTACGGCCCTCTTATATGCCATCCCTTTTTTTATACTGTTGTTGCTGGTAGAGATCTTATACGGGTATTTTGCCAGGAATCAGAAACACAAGGTGCTGGATTCTGTCAGCAGCATAAGTTCCGGCCTTACCAATATTGTGAAGGACTCCCTTGGGATCGGAATAATAATCGTGTCTTACCCCTACCTGCTGGAGCAGTTGGCCCTTACTTCAATAGAAGCCGGGTGGATGGTGTGGGTAGTGGCCTTTGTCGTTATTGATTTTGCAGGGTACTGGAACCACCGGCTCAGCCACCATATTAATTTTTTCTGGAACCAGCACGTCATCCACCACAGCAGTGAGGAATTCAACCTGGCCTGCGCGCTGCGCCAGTCTGTTTCTAACCTGATCGGCTATTTTGCCCTGTTATTGATCCCGGCGGCCCTGGTAGGCGTCCCCAATGAGGTCATCGCCATCCTGGCCCCAATCCACCTGTTTGCACAGTTTTGGTACCATACCCAGCATATCGGGAAAATGGGCTGGCTGGAATATATCATCGTCACCCCGTCCCAGCACCGCGTCCACCATGCCATTAACCCCGAATATATCGATAAGAACCTGGGGCAGATTTTATGTGTTTGGGACCGTTGGTTTGGTACCTTCCAGGAAGAACTCGAGGATGTGCCCCCACAATACGGGGTGCTCAAGCCCGCTGGAACCTGGAACCCCATCCTTATTAATTTCCAGCACCTGTGGCGGTTGATACAGGATGCCTGGCGTACCAGGAGCATTGCAGACAAATTCCGGATCTGGTTTATGCCCACCGGGTGGCGACCCGCGGATGTAAAGGAGAAATACCCACTGACCGTTATAACCGATGTATATCATTTTGACAGGTACCAAACCCCCGCGTCCA
>MRWG01000630.1_pt1 | contig 33692 bp, 31 predicted proteins | sample 1013341 | NCBI WGS metagenome assembly MRWG01 (sample SAMN06117577, study PRJNA244670) | biofilm metagenome | biome: Water; feature: Cathode Biofilm; material: Biofilm; isolation source: microbial consortium enriched at the cathode of a solar microbial fuel cell | place: USA: District of Columbia ... | reverse complement strand
CGAACGGGTGGTGCGGTCGATCAGCTTGGCGCCGACCGCCTCTTCCAGCTTCTGCAACCGCTGCGTCAGTGCCGATTGCGTGACATTCAGGTAAACGGCAGCCTCCTTGAAGCTGCCGCTGTCGATGACGCGGATGAAGACCTCGATATCGCGGATACCGTAAGGAATGTTCATTAATTAGATTTCCTTAATAAATATAAAGATATTTGAATTTTACTTCACAATCAAGGCGTCGCAAAATTCGCCGATAAGAACGCGAAAACGCCCGAGTACTTAGGGAAGCATCCGATGAAGAATAAGAAGTACGACGTCGTCGTCGTCGGCGCTGGCAACGCCGCGCTTTGCGCGGCAATGGCGGCCCGGGAAAACGGCGCAAGCGTCCTCATCCTGGAAAAAGCGGCCGAAGAAGAAAAAGGCGGAAACTCATACTTCACCGCCGGCGGGTTCCGCTTTTGCCATACCGGTATCGACGACGCGGCAACGGACGTACTCACGGATTTATCGGATGCGGAGCGCGAGCAGATCGTGCTCCCGGTACATGACAGGAACGTGTTCTATGACGCCTTGATGAAGGTCACCCATCATCAGGCGGACGAAGAAATGGCGTGGATCCTCATCGACGGATCGCGCCCGGCTATGGTCTGGTTGCGCGAACATGGGGTGCGTTTCATCCCCATGTTCGGGCGCCAGTCCTTTTTGGTCGACGGCAAGCATCACTTCTACGGCGGCGTGAACATCGAAGCGGTCGGCGGCGGCGCCGGCCTGGTCGAGATGGAGCTGGCGCACGCCCTCAAGATGGGCTGCGAAATCCGCTATTCGACAGGCGCGACGGAACTGCATCAGGACGACAAGCGCTCGATCACCGGACTCCGCGTCCGCGGCCCCAACGGCTACGAGGATATCCAGTGCGACTCCGTCGTGCTGGCGTGCGGCGGGTTCGAGTCGAACCCCGCCATGCGCGCGCAGTACTTGGGCAAGGGCTGGGACCTCGCCCGCGTCCGCGGCACGCGCCACAACATGGGTGACGGCATCCGCATGGCGATCGACATCGGCGCGCGTCCGTTCGGCAACTGGTCCGGCTGTCATTCGGTCGGCTGGGACATTTCGGCACCGCCCTATGGCGATTACGAGGTGCTGGACAACTTCCAGAAGCATTCCTACCCGTGGGGCATCATGGTCAACCTCAAGGGCGAACGCTTCGTCGACGAGGGCGAGGACCTGCGCAACCACACCTACGTCAAGTTCGGCCGAGAGATCATGAACCAGCCGTTCCGGACCGCGATCCAGATATTCGACCAGAAAACGATCCCACTCCTGCGCGACGAATACAGAATCAAGCAGGTCACCAAGTATACCGCCGACAGCATGGCTGAACTGGCGGCCCATCTTGAAATCGACCCGGCGGCCCTCACGAAGACGGTGGACGACTTCAACGCCGCCTGCCGGCCGGGCGATTTCAATCCCTCGATACTCGACGGCGTGACGACCGAGGGTCTTGCCGTCAACAAGACGAACTGGGCGCTCCCCATCGACGAACCGCCGTTCGAAGCCTACGTGACGACGACCGGCGTCACCTTCACGTTCGGCGGGCTCCGCATCAACAACGCGGGCGAGGTTCAGGACATGAGCGACCGCGCTATCCCCGGCCTTTACGCCGCGGGCGAACTGGTCGGCGGGCTCTTTTACGAGAACTATCCCGGCGGCAGCGGCTTGATGGCCGGCGCCGTATTCGGCAAGCTGGCGGGCGAAAGCGCCGCCGGGTACGCCGGGCGCGTCAAGGCCGTCGCCTGACCGGACAAGGGGACCAAGGACATGGACGGACTGAACACCACCGAGGCCACGAATGTACTGGCCGCGCTCGCCGAGCGCATCACCGGGTTCGATCCGGCCACGATCACGCCCAAAGCCATAGAGGTCGCAAAGGCAGGTATCGCGGACACCATCGGCGTTACCCTCGCAGGACTCCCTGAACCCTGTACGCAAATCCTGCTTGAGACCCCGGGCGTCGCCGATGCGCCCGGGCCCTGTCTGATCCTCGGCACGAACCAGCGCACAAGCGCGCTGGATGCGACGCTGGTCAACGGCATCGCATCGCACGCGCTCGACTTCGACGATTTTTCCGATGTCCTGGGGGGACACCAGTCGGTGCCGCTGGTACCGGTGCTGTTCGCGCTCGCCGAGGAACACGGCCTGACGGGCCGGCAACTGATCGACGCCTACGTGGTCGGCTTCGAGGTCGAACACCGTTTCGCCATGGCCCTGCATCCGCATCACTACGACAAGGGCTGGCACCCGACGGCGACTCTCGGCATTTTCGGCACCGTCGCCGCGGCGGCCCGTGCGCTGAACCTGAACGCCGTGCAGACGACCCGCGCCATGGCGATCGCCGCCTCGCTCGCCGCCGGCATCAAGGCCAACTTCGGCACCATGACCAAGCCGCTGCACGTCGGGCATTCGGGCCGTTCGGGCCTGATGGCGGTGCTTTTGGCACAGCGCGGGTTCGAGGCCAATGGCCAGGCCATGGAGCACCACCAGGGCTTCTTCAACGTCTTCAACGGCGAAGGTACGTTCGATGCGACGCCGCTCCTCTCGGCATGGACCGGCCCGCTGACCATCGAACTGCCGAGCATCGGCATCAAGCAGTTTCCGTGCTGCGGCTCGACGCACCACGCGATCGCCGCGATGCTGGCGCTTCGCGCGGACGACGGCGTCACCGCCGGGAATGTTGAAGACATCACCATCCATGTCCATCAGCGCCGCTTCCGCCACACCAACACGGCGTTCCCGCAAAGCGTGCTGCAGGCCAAGTTCTCGCAACAGTACGCCGTCGCCCGCGCGCTTCTGGACGGTGCGGTGCGGCTCAAGGATTTCGAGAACGATGCCTTCCTGCAACCCGACGTCGTCCGGCTTCTGGAAAAGGTCGCGGTCGTGCCGTTCGGCGAACCGGGCGCGCCCGAAGGCGGCACCTGGGACGCCGAAGTCGCGGTGACACTCACCGACGGCCGAAAACTCTCGAAGCGGATCGAAAACATGGTCGGGCGCAGCGGCGACAACGCCATGACCCGCGACGAACTGTTCGCCAAGTTCGAGGACTGCGCCGCCCGCGTGATACCGGAAAGCGCCGTCGGCAGCGCTTTCGACGCCCTTATGGCGCTGGAATCGGTTGACGATTTCAAGGGCCTGACGGCGTACCTGGCCGGAAAATAGCGCGCGAGAGAAAATTCACGATTTCGCGATTTTGTTGACTTGAAACGCGTTTTGCCTTCATATTTCGCCCGCGTATTACATTTGTTTAGAGTCTATGAGACCCCGGTTCCGCCGGTAAGCTACGAGATCCCCTGACAATGTGAGCGTTACAGAACAGCTCCGCACGGTGCGGGCGCGGTTCATGCCAACTGTTAGAGGAAAACGACAATGGCTACTGGTACTGTTAAATGGTTCAACCCGACCAAGGGTTACGGCTTCATCGAACCGTCGGACGGCGGCAAGGATGCATTCGTGCACATCTCCGCCGTCGAGCGCGCCGGTCTTTCGACCCTGCGTGAAGGTCAGAAGGTCACTTTCGACCTCGAAGCCGGCCGTAACGGTAAGTCGTCGGCCGAAAACCTGACGGTCGAAGACTAAGTCTTCCGGCACCGCCGCCGGCACGCCGGCGGCGGTCAGCCGACCGGAAAAAGCGCGCCAACGGCGCGCTTTTTTTGTGTCCAGTTGACAGGCGGGATTGGCAACGGCCGCCCGGCATGGCTAACTTCGGAAACACACACCCAATATTTTCAGCGAGAAAAAGACCCATGAGCACCGTCAAGGACCGCCCCTACTGGTGGGAAGAAGCCGAACCGCAACCCGCGAACGAAGGTTCGCCACCGGAGACCGCGGATGTCGTCATCGTCGGCGGCGGCTATGCCGGCATGGGTGCGGCAATCCCGCTCGGCCGGGCCGGCCGGGACGTGGTGGTGCTGGAACGCGACCGGCCGGGCGACGGCGCGTCGAGCCGCAACGGCGGCCTCACCAGGGGCAATATCCGGCATTCCTTTTCAAAACTGGTGAACAAGTTCGGCATGGAGCACGCCAAGGCGTTTTACGAGGAAGGGAAAACCGCCCGTCAGGATCTTTTCGACTTCATCGAAAGCGAAAAGCTCGACTGCGACTTTCAGTTAACCGGCCGTTTTACCGGGGCCATGCGCCCGGAAATCCTGGAAAGCATGAAACGCGAAGCGGACATGTTGCACCGCCACGTCGGTATCGAGGTCAAGATCATCGAACGCGCGAACCAATACGATGAGATCGGCTCGGACCTTTATCACGGCGGCGCCGTGCGCGCCGATATGGGCGGGATCCATCCGGGCAAGCTGCATCGGGAACTGCGGCGCGTCGCCGAAAGCGCGGGCGCGAAAATCTTCAGCGGCACCGGCGTCAGCAACATCGAGCGCGTCGGCGGCAGCTTCACGGTGACGACGCCCAAGGGCACGATCAAGGCCAACCACGTCATCGTCTGCACCAACGGCTATACGGACAAAGGCTTGCCCTGGCTGCGCCGTCGGCTGGTCCCGGTAATCTCGGAAATGATCGCGACCGAGCCTTTGAGTCCCAATCTCATGAGCACGTTGATGCCGAAAAAACAGATGCACGGCGAGACCCGGCAACTCGGCCACTACTACCGGCCGTCGCCCGACGGCACGCGCATTCTGCTGGGCGGCCGGCGCTACGACAACGATGCGGCGAAGGCGCAGGAACGGCTACGTGGCGGGCTCCTGGAGATATTTCCGGACCTTTCCGAGACGCGGCTATCGCACCACTGGTTCGGCTTCGTCGCCTTCCCGATGGACGAACTGCCGAAACTGACGATCCACGACGGTGTCGTATACGCGACCGGATTCTGCGGTTCAGGCGTGGTCTGGGCGCGCTGGATGGGACAGAAGGCGGCAATGGTCGTGATGGGCCAGGAGGAAGGCGCATCCGCTTTCGACAAGGTCCCGTTCCGTGCCATCCCGTTCTACAACGGCACGCCCTGGTTCCTGCCGGTGATGATGAACTGGTACAAGCTCAAGGACCGGATGACGGGGACCCTAAAGTAACCTCGCTGTCACCGGTTTCCATGTCGGCGAGTTCGGCAAGGCTCAACGGTTTCAGCGGCGGCCGGATGCGGTAGGCGCCGATCTCCGCCGGCGATTTTCCGTGCGCCGCCGCCAGCACTTCCGTCACGGTCAGCCCGCACATGCGCCCCTGGCACGGTCCCATGCCGGCGCGCAGGAACGCCTTCAACTGGTTCGGACCGGGCGCGCCGAGGCTTGCCGCCTTGCGCAGATCGCCGGCCGTCACCTCCTCGCAGCGGCAGACGATGGTCGTATCATCCGGCGGACTGAGAATATCCGCAGGCGGCGTGAACATCGTGTCCAGGAGCGGCCGGATCGCCTGATGATGATCGAGTTCCGACAACCAAGGCGCCGCCTTGAGATCGAAATCGGCGCGGTTGATGACCTCCAGCGAGCACGCGATCTCAAGCGCGGTCAGCCGCCCCGCGGCCTCCGCCGCACGGGCGCCGTTGATGCCGGCTCCGTCGCCGGCAATGTAAATCGTTTCGACCTCGGTCGCACCGTTGCGGCCGGTCTTCGGATACCAATAGTGCTGCGTCTCGTGCCAGAGGTGTTCGAGACGAAGCTGTCGCGTCGCTTGGGTGTTCGGCACCACACCCTGGTGCAGGAGCACGGTCGCGGCTTTCACTTCCCTTGCGCTGCTGCCTTTTTGGAAGGAGACACCCTCGGCCTTTTCATCCCCCGACACCCGAAGGGCGGAAATACCTGTGACGATCTCGACCCCCGCCGCACGGATACGGCGGCGCATGGCGATCCCTTTCCGCAGATAGTCCATCGCCCTGAGCGCACGCACGAGATGCGGCGCGGCGCGCAGGTAGTCGGCAAACGAAGTGGTCTCGGCAACAACGGCGATGTTCGCGCCGGCGCGGACGAGCTGATCGGCGATCAGCAACAGCAGCGGTCCGCTGCCGCAAATCGCGACGGGTCCCGACGGGATCATGCCGGCGCTCTTCATCAGGATCTGCGCCGCCCCCGCCGTCATCACCCCCGGCAACGTCCAGCCCGGCACCGGCACCGGCCGTTCCACGGCACCGGTCGCGAGCAGCACGCGCCTGCCCTTGATACATTTCGCCTTGTCGCCGTCGGAGCACCAGACAGTGCCGTCGCGTTCGATCTGCCAGACCGTGTGTCCGGCAAGATGCGTGACCTTGGCCCCATGCAACCCGTCGACGAGACCGAAGCCGTACTTGTAATCGGCACCCAGCACATCGAGATCGTGCGCACGCTCCAGCGCGACCCGTTCGACGTCGCGGTAAATCTGTCCGCCCGGCGCATCCTGCTCGTCGATGATGCAGACCGTGAGGCCAAGGTTGACCGCCTCATGCGCCGCCGCCATCCCGGCCGGACCGGCGCCGACGATGGCGATGTCGTATTCGAGGGCGCTCACGACGCGCGCTCCATGTCGCGCGCGCCCTGCTGGCGTTTGACCGTCATGCCGTCCCGAACACGCACCATGCACGCCTGCCGGTTGGGCTGGCCGTCGATCTCCATCAGGCATTCGAAGCACACACCCATCATGCAATAGGGCGCCCTGGGCGCACCGGAGACCGGCGTGGTCCGCGTCGCGCCGTCCGCATGGGCCAGTACGGCGGCGGCAACGCTTTCGCCGGCACGCGCCTCGACCTCTTCACCATCGACGGTGATGGTCACGCGCTTGCCGTCGCTATGCCGTCTTTTGAGCATCGAACCTCTCCACACCGAAAGCCTCGAACTGATCCGGCGCCGGATCACCGGCGATCCAGCCGGACGCCACTTTCGCATTGACCGCGGCCAGCGTCACGCCGCTGTGCGACGCAATCGCATAGATGCCGGGATGCGTTTCCGATTCCGCATAGACCGGGCACTTGTCCGGTGTCAGCACGCGAAGCGCGGCCCAGGTGCGGACGATATTGAGCTGCCGGAGCGCCGGGATCGTCCTCGCCGCACGCTCGGCAATCTTGGCGACCGTCCCGGTGTCGACCAGATCGTTATACCCCGCTTCCTCCGCCGAAACACCCAGCATGATCGAGCCTTCGACGGTCTGGCGGAAGGCGCTTATCGGCATCGGCAAAATCTGTTTGGTGCGCTCGGTCACGAGAATATGCCCGCGCTGCGGGCGGATCGGGATGTCGAGACCCAGCGGCGGACCGAGTTGTTTCAACCCGTGCCCGGCGGCGATCACCACCTTGGGCGCGCTGATCGTACCGGCTTCGGTGATGACGTCGTAGGCGCTACCGTTTTTCCTGACCTCGGACACCCGGTGTCCCGGCAGGTAGGTGCCGCCCGCCTGCTGAAAGCGGGTATGCATGGCGCGCAACAAAAACAGCGGGTTCACGTGGCCGTCGACGGGGCTGTAGGACGCGCCGACGACCTCGTCGCCGAGCGCGACCCCGGGCAACATATCCTCGACCTGCTTCCGGTCCAGGAACTCGACCTCGTAGTCCCTGCCCCCGCCCTGCTGATAGATCTGGCCGATGTAGTGGCGCCGGTGCGCGAGTTCCTCCTCGCCCAGCAACAGTTCCAGCCCGCCCGGATTAGCGTGGCCGATATCGACACCTGTATGTTCCTTCAGTTCCGCCGCGAAGTCCGGATAGAGCGTCGCCGAGCGGCGCGTCCATTCGACGTAGCGCGGCATGCCGAAGCCCTTGCCCTGGAACCAGACGAGGCCGAAGTTGCCGCGTGCCACGCGCAGGACGTCGTCCCCTTCATCGAGGATGCAGACCTTCAGCCCACGTTCGAGAAGCCCCAGCGAAAGCGCCGGCCCGATCATGCCACCGCCAATCACGGCGACGTCGAAATTTCCGGGTGCCGTTGATTCCGGCATCTTTGGTGATCCTCCCCGTTGCGGTTACAGAAAACCGCCCGCCGACCGAATAAGTCAAATCAGAAAACCGACAAAGGTTATGCGGAAATGTTATATTGGAGCGATGGTGGCCGATTACGAGGCCCGGCGCGTCTCGGCGCCGGCATAGGCGGAGAACGATTCCTCCAGCGCATCGATGAAGGTTTCGACACGCCGCGACGACGGCCGGTGCGCAGGCACCAGCGCGCCGATCCGAAGCGGCAGCGCCGGTTCGAATTTCCGCATGACGAGTTCCGGCCGCTTCGACGCCGGCACGTCCCAGGTGCCGACAATGGCGATCCCCGCCCCTTCGGCAACAAGGTTGCATGCGACCTCGGCGGTACGGGTCTCGAACTTCATGCGCCGCTTGATCCCGAGATCGTCGAATACCCGGTCGACACGGATTCGGAAAAGCGTGTCGGTCGAGAACGAAATGAAGGTCTCGCCGGCAAGGTCGCTCGCATGAATCATGTCTTTCCTCGCCAGCGGATGATCGCGCGGGATCACGCAGAGCGAATTGTCTTCGCTCAACTGCCGGACGTCGATGCTCGGCATGTCGACCGGCAAAGTCGTAACGCCGATGTCGAACTGCTGGTTGGCGATACTCTCGATCACGTGCCGCCGGGGGCGCACCTCGATCTCGAACGACACCTCCGGGTTCTCGCGCGCATAGGCCGCGATGGCGCGCGTCAACGGCTCACCGGTCAGCGACGGCATCGCCGCGACGCGCAGCACGCCCGACGAGTTCCGCGCCAGCGCCCGGGCCGCAGTCTCGACCTGAGAGAGACCGACGAACGAACGCTGCACCTCCGCATAAAGCGCGTTGCCCTCCTCCGTCGGCTGCAGGCGGCCATGCGTGCGGTTGAAAAGCAGGTAGCCGAGATCGCGCTCGAGGTCCGCGATCAGACGGCTCACCGCCGGCTGGGAGATATAAAGTGCCTCCGCGGCGCGGACCATGGTCCCGGTCACCATGACGGCGCGGAACGCCTCGATCTGTTTCAGGTTCAGGGCCATCGGCGCTTTTTCCTCTCCGATAAGGGGCGCATCCGCGTGCCGGTGGGACAGCGCACAGCAGAAACCGCTAGGCGGCGATATAACATAGATGAATAGCCTATACGCCAAAATGAATTTGACAACATAGGCTGACCCTCTGAGAGTCTTGAAGTAGACATGACGTGGGCCGGACACCAACGGGCTCGCGAGTGTCGAAAAATGGCGCAGGGGGCTGGAAATCATTTAATTTCAAGTATTTCAAGCCGTCCGCCGAAATCGGCCGTGCCTGTCTTGTCCGACACCGGCGCGGTATCAAAAATCTTGCGGATATGTTCACAGGGAGAATGACGCACATGAAACACATTAAAGCACTTACGGCCGCGCTCGCGGTCGCGACGATTGCCTTCGGCAGCGCCGCCGAAGCACAGGAAATGAAATTCTGGCGTATCGGCACCGGCGGTGCCGGCGGCACCTACTATCCGATCGGCGGCCTGATCGCCAACGCGATCTCCAAACCGCCGGGGTCGCGCCCTTGCGACAAGGGCGGCAGCTGCGGCGTCGAAAATCTCGTCGCCATCGCGGTCTCGACCAACGCCTCGGTCGCCAACGTCAACGCCATCGACGCCGGCCAGCTCGATGCCGGTCTCGCCGGTGCACAGAGCGTGGCGCAGGGCTACAACGGCGAAGGCAAGTTCGAGGGCAATCCGAAGAAGAACATCCGGATGATCGCCAACCTGTATCCGGAAGACATGCACCTTGTGACGCCGAAGGGCGTGACGCTCTCGAGCCTCGACGACCTCAACGGCAAGAGCGTCGGCGTGGCCGCGGCCGGTTCGGGCACGCAGGTTTCGGTTCGCATGATCCTCAAGAAATGGGGTATTAAAGCCGAGGAGCATGAACTCGGTCTCGGCCAGAGCACGCAGCGCCTGGCGGACGGTCAGCTCGATGCGTTCTTCTATGCCGGCGGTACGCCGTTTGCATCTCTGATCCAGCTCGGCTCGACCAAGGGTTTCGAGCTCTACAAGTTCTCCCCTGAAGAGCAGAAGACCATCAACGAGATCATCCCGTACTACCTTGAATCGATGATCCCCGCCGGCACCTACGAAAACATCGGTTACGATGTACCGACGGTGGCGGTCAGCGGTCAGCTCATCACCGGCAAGGATCAGCCGGACGACCTGATCTACGAGATCACCAAGGCGATGTGGAATGACAACACCCGCAAGCTCCTCGACAAGGGGCACGCCAAGGGCAAGGTCATCACGCTCGAAAACGCGACGAAGGGCGTGCTGATCCCGTATCACCCGGGCGCCGAGAAGTACTACAAGGAAATCGGGGCGATTAAATAATCAGATCCCTCGGATTGGCGGGACGCGCAAATGCACGTCCCGCCGATTTCCTTTGGTGACTTTCGGGGCGGGCATCAGGATGCCCGCCGCATTAAGCATTTTCAGACGGCGGGTGGGCCATGGCCGAGTTCGATATCAAGAAAGCGGAAGAACTGGAACGTAAGTACGATTCCGGTCTCAACACGCGGGCGCTCGGCCCGGTTCTTCTGAAGTTTTCATTCGTTTTCTCAATCGCTTTCGCGGCCTATCACTACTGGACCGCCGGCTTCGGCACGCCGATCGACTACTGGCACATGGGCATCCATATGTCCGGCGTGATCCTGCTGGTGTTCATCGGCTTCCCGGCGTTCAAGGACGACCTGTCCCAGAATCTGCAACCCAACACCTGGTGGCGGTTCTCCAACGTGCCGGTCTGGGACTGGGTATTCATCGTCGTCGGCGTCGCGTGTTCGCTATATATCGGCGTTACCTGGTACGCCATCGACTGGTCGTTCCTGGGCATCCATCTGCAGTTGCCCGATCAGGTCATGCGCCAGGGCAACCCGATGACCATCGACATCGTGTTCGGCACGTTGCTGATCATCGTCCTGCTGGAAGCCGTGCGCCGCTCGCTCGGCATCATCGTGCCGATCATTATCCTGATCTTCACCGGGTACGCGGTTTTCGGTCAGTACATTCCGATCCAGGTTCTCAGGCATCCGGGGATCAATTGGGCGCAGTACATTAACAACATGTACTTCCCGGCGGAAGGCATCTACGGCGTGACGCTGTGGATCGTCTCGACCGTCGTCTTTCACTTCGTGCTGTTCGGCGTGCTCGCGCAGCGCATGGGCCTCGGCCAATTCTTCGTCGACATCGCGACCGTGATTGCCGGCCGTTACACCGGCGGCCTCGCCAAGGTCAGCGTGGTGTCGTCGGCATTCTTCGGCACTATTTCCGGCTCTTCCATTGCCAATACGGTCTCGACCGGATCGCTGACCATTCCGAACATGAAACGGATGGGGTATCCGGGGCACCTGGCCGGCGGCGTCGAGGCCGCCGCCTCCGCGGGCGGGCAGATCACGCCGCCGATCATGGGTGCTGCCGCGTTCGTCATGGCGGAGTTCCTGGAGGTTCCCTACACGACCATCGTCATCGCCGCCATCGCGCCCGCTGCCATGCATTACATCGGCGTGCTTTGCATCGTGCATTTCCAGGCCAAGCGGCTCGGCCTCAAGGGCATGCCGTCGGAGGAGATTCCGAAGGTCCTCAAGGTCCTGAAGAGAGGCTGGCCGACGGCAGTGCCCCTGGTGGTCCTGATCTACGTGCTGTTCAGCGGCTTCTCGCCCAACATGGCGGCGTTCTGGGGGATCACGTCGGCGCTGGCCATCGGATTCCTGAACCCTATGCACCGGATCACGATCCGCGACGTGCTCGAGGGGTGCGCACTCGGGGTCAAATACGCGCTTGCCGTCGGCGCCGTCTGCGCCGCCATCGGGATCGTCGTCGGCGTCGTCAATTCGACCGGTCTCGGTTTCCGACTCGGCTTCATGGTCACCAATTCGGCACAGACCATCGCCGAGGGCCTGCATCCAATTCTCGCCCTGGTCCCGTTCTCGGACTTCCAGGTGCAGGGCATCACGCTGTTCGTGTCGCTGGTCCTGATCGCCGTCACCTGCATCCTGATGGGCGCGGGCCTGCCGACGACCGCGCTCTACATCATGCTGGCGACAGTGGCGCAACCGGCGCTCAGCAACCTCGGCGTACCGCCGCTGGCCTCGCACCTGTTCGTGCTCTACTACGGCGTCATCTCCGAGATTACGCCCCCGGTCTGCGCCTCGGCCTATGCCGCCGCCGGTATCGCCAACGCCAATCCGTTCCGCACCGGCGTCAGTGCGTTCACACTCGGTATCGGCAAGCTGATCGTGCCGATGGTGTTCGTCTATTCGCCCGCCATGCTGATCGTCCTGCCCGAATACTTCACGTGGGGCGCGTTCCTGACGACGACGCTCACCTGCGGCGTCGGTGTCGTGCTCATGGCGATCTGCGTCTCCGCTTACTTCGTCGCACCGATGTCGGCGCCGTTCCGGACCCTGGCCGCGCTCGCCGGTTTGTTCCTGATCGCCCCCGGTATCGAGAGCGACCTCTGGGCGCTTGCCTTCTTCGTTCCTGTCGCTGTACAGCAGTTCCTGGGATGGCGCGCATTGCAATCGGGCCAGACCAGCAACGCAACCACTTGAGGAACGAACGCCCATGACAGCGGAAGATCGGCTCGATCATGCCGTCGTTGGTGCCGGTATCGTCGGCATCTGCACGGCACTGTCGCTGCAGGAGCGGGGCCGGAAGGTCACGCTGATCGATCCGAACCCGCCCGCAGAACAAGCGTCCTACGGCAACGCCGGCGTGATATCGACCTGGTCCTGCGTGCCTCAGTCCATGCCGGGCCTTTGGAAGAACGTGCCGAACTGGCTTCTCGATCCGGAAGGACCGATATCGCTCCGCTGGTCATACTTGCCGAAATTCCTGCCCTGGATGCTGAAGTTCTTCGCAGCCGGCCGCGCCGACCGCATCCCGGCCATCGCCGATGCGCTCCTGGAACTGCACCGGCCGACGGTCGATCTCTACCGCCATCACCTCGCCGGCACGGGACACGAGGATCTGGTCCGGGATTCGATGTATGTGTTCGTTTATCGCGACCCGGCCAAACTCAACCTCGACAATCTGGAATGGCGGCTTCGCCTCGAGCGCGGCGTCCCGCTGGAACGAATCGACGCCAAAACACTTGCCGACGTCGAGCCGGACATCTCGCCGGACTACAAGGCTGCCGTCCTGATCAAGGACCAGGGCCGTGCTTTTGATCCCGGCGCCCTCGGCAAGGCGTTTTTCGAAAAGTTCCAAAAGCAGGGCGGTACATTCCTGCAATCGCGCGTGCATGCCTTGAAACCGGTCAATGACGGCATCGAACTCATGACGGATGACGGCGCCAAGACCGCCGACAAGGCGGTCCTCGCTGCCGGGCCATGGTCCGCGACATTGCTGAAATCGCACGGCCTCAAGGTGCCGCTCGAAGCCGAGCGCGGGTACCACATCGTCTTTACCGACCCCGGCGTGACGCTCAACAATTCGATCATGGTCACGGATTCGAAGTTCGTCGCCTCGAGCATGGCGCAGGGTGTGCGCTGCGCCGGGACGGCGGAATTCGCCGGCCTCGACCATCCGCCGGACTACCGTCGTGCGCACGTGCTCGCCGGCCCGGCAAAACGGCTTTTGCCTGGTCTCAGAACCGACGCACGCGAAGTATGGATGGGACAGCGGCCGTCGTTTCCGGACACGTTGCCCGCCATCGGCAATGTCCCAGGACTGCCGGGCGTGGTCGCCGCGTTCGGACACGGGCACACCGGTCTGACGGCAGCACCGGAAACCGGCCGCCTCGCCGCCATGATCGCCCTCGGCGAAACGCCGAACATCGACGTCGCGCCTTATTCGCTTTCGCGTTTCGGTAATTAGGCCGGTTCGCCGTCGGGCGCGTGCTTCGGCAGCACCACAGTTGCAGTGGTGCCCATGCCCGGCGAGGTGTCGAAATTCAGTTCGCCGCCCAGCACACGGACGAGGGAATTGACCAGCGGAAGGCCGATTCCCACATCGTACCGATTGGATTCCACCTGCGACTTGTAACGCTCGAACGGGCGGATCAACCGGTGCAGATCCTCCGGGTCCATGCCGACGCCGGTATCGGCGACGGAAAACAGGCATTTTTCGCCGTCGATTTCGCAAAGCTGGACCCGAACGTGTCGACCGGCCGGCGTGAACTTGATCGCATTGGACAACAGGTTGGTCATGATCACCTGAACGGCACGCCCGTCGGTATGGATGGAGACCGGCGCCTTCCGGTCATCGACACTGAGATCGACCTGAGCCTCGCCGGCCTCATCCGCGAACGACTCAACGACCTCCCGGAGCGTCTCTCGGGGGTCGAACGTCGTCGCGATAACCGGTTCCTCGTCGATCTCGACCCGCGTCAGGTCGATGACACTGCCGACCAACTCAAGCACCTCGCGTGCGCTGTCGCTTATGTCGCCCGCGTAACTTTTGTATCTTTTCCACGCCCGCTCATCGTCGCCGAGACCGCCGATCTCGATCATTTCCGCAAAGCCGATGATCGCCGTCAGCGGAATGCGAAGCTGATGCGAGAGATTAGAGATGAACCGCGTCTTGGCCTTGTTCGAACGTTCTGCCGTCCTCAGCGCATTCTTCTGGGCCTCCCAGTCGTTCCGCATGGCGTCTTCGGCGTGCCACTTGTCGATCGCGTTGATCAGTGTACGGCGCAACGCGTTGGGGGTCAGCGAGTCCTTGATCAGATAGTCGTTGGCGCCGGCCTTGAACGCCCTTGCCGCCGTATGCTCATCCCCAAGGCCCGACATGATGATCACTGGAAGCGGCGGGTACGACGCCCCTTTGCTGATCTCCACGAGCGCGTCAATCCCGTCCCGGTCCGGCAGCCGCACGTCGATCAGCACACAGTCGAAATCATCGAGCGGGAGTGCCAGAAAATCGTTGGCGCAAACGACTTCGTGCAGGTCGGCATCCAAATCGGAAGACCCCAGCATACGCCGCACGATCGCGCGGTCGGCAGGGTTGTCATCGACGAGGAGCAACTTGAGGGTCAATTGGCACCTCTCCCGCCCGAGCGCATCGTGCCGGTCAAAATAGATAGTGCACGATCGAGTTCCTGTTCACATGCCCGGATGTCGTCGGCGTCGACCCCTTGCGCGCGTTCGTCGATCCAGCAGTCGAACATCACCTGTGCCCGTGCCTTCACCGCCGCCGCGTCGCCGTGATCAGCAATAGCCGAAGTCACGTGGTCATATGCCCTGATCGCGTCCTGATCGCCGGGCGGGTCAAGGCGCACGCGTTCGCCGTCGGCCGCGCGTGCCGCCTTTACGTCGAAATGCCGCGCCGCAACGAGGTTGCCTTCTGCCTGCTTGCGAAGTGCAAGTTCTTTGTACTGGATATGAAGTTGGCGCAAAACCGGGTCGGCGCCGGAGGTCATGGTTCGCGAGGATACGTCGCCGCCGCTTGCACAAGACGCAAGCGGCACGGCGAGCGCAGAGACCAAAATGACGACTAAAATAGTATTAAATTTCAATGCCCTGGCCCTGACTTCGACCCATTGGCGCTTAGTGCACGAATTACACTCAGCATACCGAATCACGACCAAATATGCTTGCAAAAAATCGGCTGGCCCCTGCCAGGCGTAAACCGTGGAAGCGTTCAGATTCCAATCAAGCGCTGAGCAACTTTGCCGACGATATCGAAGAATTCCAGCGGGCCGGACGTAACGGCGAGGCACACACAGCCGTCGCCCTCGTCCGCGATCGGACGGTGCACGATATCGGGGTCGGCCCATTCGACGTCACCCCTTGCGAAGGCCTGGTCGCCGTCGGCAAACCCGCCGGCAAGAACGAGCGTGAATTCCTCGCCTGTGTGACCGTGTTCAGGCACACCCCTGCCGCCGGCAATCCGGAGCAAGCGCGCCTGCGAGCCGCTATCGGGGCACGGCAGGACGAACTGCTGTACACCCGGGCCGATACGCCGCCATTTGACGGTGTCCAGATCGCCTCCAATCCGGCTGCGAAGCGGTTCCGGAAACACAAAGTTCCCGCCACGGCGCGTCGGCATGGGCACAGGCATCTCCGGGTCGGCCGGCGCCGCTTCGGCCCGGGCGAACAGGTGCGCGAGTGCGTCTTCGGACATGTCCACCGGTTCGAGTTCATCCAGCATCGCGCCGCCGACCTCATCCGCGACATCGACCGCGGCGCGGCACGCCGGGCACAATGCCAGATGCGTAGCGACGACGAGCGACGTCGCGTCGTCCAGATCGCCGGCTGCATACGATAGCAGCGTGTCATCCGGAATGTGGTGGTGAGCAGTCATCTTGCATCGTCTCCAACGGCGTCCCGAATCTTCGCGAATGCCAGTCTCAATCTCGATTTCACGGTCCCCAGAGGCAGGTCCAGACGTTCGGCGATCGCGCTGTGCGACAATTCCTCGAAGAACGACAAGCGGATGACTTCAGCCTGCTCACCGCTCAGTTCCTTAATCGCTTCACGGATTACGTCGGCCCGTTGCAAACGGTTCACCCGGTCGTCCTGAGCCTCTTCCGCCTCGGGGATCAGAGCCGGATCGTTGGGGTCCAGCTCCGGCCTTGATATCTTACGAAAGGCATCGATCCTCAGATTACGCGCGATCGTGAAAATCCATGTCGATGGCGAGGCCTTGGATCGGTCGAACTGCGCTGCCTTGCGCCATACGGTCAGAAGCGTTTCCTGCGCGAGGTCCTCGGCGAGCGCCTCGGCGGTGCCGAGTTTCAGCATATAGGCCTTCACCCGCGGCGCGAAATGTCCGAACAGGATTTCGAATGCCTGCCGGTCGGCATCTTCGGCGATGCGCTGCATCAATCGTGTCGCGCCCTCGGGCGTCTCCGCTGTCGGGATGTCTTCCTTCACCGCCCACCTGCCCGTTCCATGTGACCGCACGGAACGCCGCAAAGGCACGGCGGAAACCGGTAAACCCCGCGAAGGCTGAACGTTCGCAATAGCAGCGCCATAATTCATACTAGGTATTACGGGTCATCCCCGGCAATGGATCATTTGCGGAAACCGCTGTGTGATCCGCCCGACGGGGCCTTTCGTAATACTTGAAGACGACAGAACGAAATCAGTTCCAGAGGGTTCCACGACATGACGGAAGGTTCCGCGAAACGATTTGCCGTGATCGGCGCCGGGGTATCCGGGTTGTCCGCCGCGTGGCTGTTGTCGCAAAGACACGACGTCGTGATTTACGAGCGGGAGGCCCGTCTCGGCGGTCACGCCAACACGGTCACCGTGCCGGGCCCGGACGGCGGTGTCGACGTCGATACCGGTTTCATCGTCTTCAACGACTGGACCTACCCTAACCTGACGGCGCTGCTCGATCACCTCGGCGTGGCGACGCATGCATCCGACATGTCGTTCGCGGTGTCCGCCGACGATGGCGGGTTCGAATATTCGGGCGGCACGCTGGCGGGCGTTTTCAGCCAGCCTGGCAACCTGATCAGACCCAGGTTCTGGCGCATGCTGATGGACCTGCACCGCTTTTATTCCACGACGCCCGCATTGCTGGCATCGGGCGCACTCGATGACCTGACGCTGGGCGCGCTGCTCGACCGGGACGGCTATTCGGCCGGTTTCCAGCGTGACCACCTGTTGCCGATGGCGGCGGCGATCTGGTCGGGGACGGTCGAGGGCATGCGCGATTACCCCGCTGCCGCCTTTGTCCGCTTTTTCGTCAACCACGGGCTCTTCAAATACATCGGCCGGCCGACCTGGCGCACCGTCACCGGCGGCAGCCGGGTCTATGTCGAGAGAATATCCGCCGGCGTCCCCGTTCGCAGCGGCAGCGTGCGGGCTGTCAGACGCCTGCCGGACGGGGTTACGGTCGTCGACAGCAAAGGTCATGAAGACCGCTTCGACGCCGTCGTCATGGCGGCGCATGCGGACCAGTCGCTGGGCATGCTGAGCGACCCCGACGATCTCGAATGCGAGCTGCTGTCTCCCTTCAGGTACCAGAAGAACCTTGCCGTTCTGCACACGGATGCAGAACTGATGCCCGCGCGCAGACGCGCTTGGTCGAGCTGGAACTATATCGCCCGTCCCACCGCCGGTGCCGACGCCCATTCGGTCTGTGTCACCTACTGGATGAACAAGCTGCAGGACCTAGGCAACGCCGACGACCTGTTCGTGACGCTGAACCCGGCCGCACCGCCCCGAAATGAAACCATCCTGCGCACCTTCCAGTACGAACACCCCCTGTTCGACGCGCACACGGACGATGCGCAGCAGCGCCTCTGGCGGCTACAGGGCCATCGCAACACCTGGTACTGCGGCAGCTACTTCGGCGCCGGCTTTCACGAGGACGGGCTGCAGGCCGGCCTCTGGGCGGCTGAGGACGCGGGCGGCGTACGCCGGCCGTGGCGTGTCGACGGTGAGTCCGGCCGCATTCACGTCCGGCCCGACCCGAGGGAGGCCGCCGCATGACCGATTCCGTCGGCGCCATATACACGGGCCGCGTCGTCCACCGCCGGCTGCGCCCCAAGGATCACCTGCTGAACTACCGGGTGTTCTCCCTGCTGCTCGACCTGGATCGTCTCGACGAGATCGAACGGCAGCAATCGATGCTCCGGATCAATCGCCGCGGAATCCTGTCTTTCCTGGAACGCGATCACGGCGACGGCAGCGGCAATCTGAGGGCGTGGGTCGATGCACGGCTCCGTGACGCAGGCTACGATCCGGATTTGCTTCGCGTCCGCGTCCTTTGTTATCCGCGCATTCTCAACTACGTGTTCAATCCGCTGACCGTCTTTTTCTGCGATGACGGCGCGGGGGGCACGCAGGTTATTCTCTATCAGGTGAACAACACCTTCGGCGAACGGCACACGTATATTCTACCGGTCGTCGGCGGCGCGGTACCGATCCGCCAGTCCTGCGACAAGGCGATGTACGTCTCTCCCTTCACGCCCATGCAGGGCCGGTATGATTTCTCCATCGTACCGCCGGCCGACGGCGTCAGTGTCGCCATCCGTCAGAGCGATGCGGATGGGCCGCTTCTGAATGCGAGCTTCACCGGCCACCGTCAGGCGCTCACGACCGGCAATCTGGCGGGTGCGATCTTCCGGCACCCCCTGATGACCCTCAAGGTCATCGCCGGCATTCATTACGAGGCGTTTCATCTGTGGCGAAAAGGTGTCCCGTACTTTTCCCATGAACCGCAGCAACGCGGCGAGGTCAGTGTCGTAAGACCGGGGCTTGAGGGACAGGGAGACTGATATGACCACGGAATTCACCGGCGCCGGGGCCATGCCCCGTCACGCCGACGGTCCGATCGCCGCGCTCGCCGGCAAATGGCTGTTCAAACTGCTGTCGGGAATCCGCACCGGCTCATTGATGCTGACCCTTCCGAGTGGCGAGCGCCGCACCCTTTCCGGCCCGACGCAGGGCCCGGCCGCGGACATTCACATCCATTCATGGCGAGCCGTGCGCCGCATCGTCACCGGCGGCGATATCGGTTTCGCCGAAGGCTATATCGACGGCGACTGGACGTCGTCGGATGTCGCGGTGCTCCTCGAACTGATCGCCCGTAACGACGAAGCTATCGAATTCAGGGTCGAGGGCACGCCGCTGCGGCGTCTCGCGGACCGCGTCTACCACCGGCTGCGCGCCAATACGCGCAAGGGTTCGAGACGAAATATCCAGGCGCATTACGATCTCGGGAACGCCTTTTACAAGGAATGGCTCGATCCGACGATGACCTATTCGGCGGCGATCTACGACCGCCCCAACGATCTGTTGGAACACGCGCAACTGAGAAAATATCGGCGCATGGCCGAGATGATCGGCGCCGCACCGGGTCAGCATGTGCTGGAAATCGGCTGCGGCTGGGGCGGGTTCTCCACCTACCTTGCCGAACGGCACGGCTGCCGCGTTACCGGCATTACGCTGTCCGACGAACAGCACGAGTACGCCCGCGATCTGGTCGCCCGCAAGGGACTGTCGGACCGTGTCGACATCCGTATCGAGGATTACCGTGACGTCCATGGAAAATTCGACGGCATCGCATCGATCGAGATGTTCGAAGCCGTCGGCGAGAGCAACTGGCCGCAGTTCTTCTCGAAGGTACGCCAGCGGCTGGCCGATCAGGGGCGTGCGGCGCTGCAAGTCATCACCATCGATGAAAAGCGTTTCGAAACCTACCGCCGCAAGCCGGATTTCATCCAGCGCTACGTGTTTCCCGGCGGCATGCTACCGTCGGTCGAGGCCTTTCGCGCACATGCCGTACAGGCCGGACTGGGCCTCAGGGATTCGTTCTTCTTCGGCCAGTGCTATGCCCGCACCCTCGCCGAATGGCAGCATCGCTTCACCGAAACCTGGCCCAATATCAGATCAGCCGGCTTCGACGAACGGTTCCGCAGGCTCTGGGAATACTATTTGGCATACTGCCGTGCCGGGTTCCGGTCCGGCGCCATTGATGTCGGACAATTCGTGCTTCAGAAAATCTGATAATCAACGGTCGAGAATTTTCCCGGTCAGGCGGAAGTAAAGACCGTACGGAAGCGATCGCATCAGCCGCATGAACAGAACGAAGCGGGTCGGAAATGCGACTTCGAACCTGCCTTTTTGCAGCCCTGCGACCATGGCATCGACGGCTTCGTCGACGGAGATCAGGCACGGCATTTCGAACGTGTTTCTGTCGGTGAGCGGCGTCTTCACGAACCCCGGATTGATGACGCTGATGCCCACGCCCACGCGGACGAGTTCCGGGTAAAGCGCTTCGCACATCGCGATCAGACCCGCCTTCGAAGCGGAGTACGCAGATGCCCGCGGCAGGCCGCGGTATCCGGCAAGCGACGCGACGACCGCGATATGACCGCGGCCCTGACGGGTCAGGCGTTTCATCGCCGAGGCCAGACAATTGACGGTGCCGATGAGGTTGGTTTCTATCAAATCGCCGACGGTTTCCGCATCGAAGTCGTCAACCGGCGTGGGTGTATGCGTACCCGCATTCAGAACGACGAGACCGAGCGGCTGCCCGGCGGCCGCGATTCTGTCGACCGCGCCGGCACACGCGGCACGGTCGGTGATGTCCAGGGGTAAAGGTACAATTTTTCCGGGCGCGTCAACGACGGCGCGGGCGAGGTCGTCAAGGTCGTCGGACGTTCGTGCCGACGCATACACGGTCCATCCCTGCGCGGCCAGCCGTTCCGCCAGTCCGCGGCCGATACCCTTGCCGGCACCCGTGATCCAGGCGCACTTCGGAAGGTCGTCCCAGGAGAGAGGCCGTGTATTCGGAGATATCATGCCCGGTTTACGGCAGGAATACGGGCGCGGATCACTCCCGGCGCCAATCCAGCGGGCGGATATCGAAACCCAGCCGCTTGAGACGGGTGTGGGCGGCAGCGAACGCGGCACTGTCCACGGGCGCGGCAAGCAGGTCCCGGTACCAGGGTTGCGGCCCGTTGATGTCCATATCGCCAGAAATCACCACGAGCCGGAGCGCGGCGCCCGGTTGCGGCAGCTCGTCGAATTCGAGAGTCCATGTCCGGCCGGCGGCATCCTGGCTGCCGCGCATGACGCGCGCCGGACGTTCGCCGTTGCCAAGGCCGTCCGGCCAGTAGGCAAGCCGACCGATGACGACACGCTCGCTGACGTCGGTGACCGCACGGACCTCCACCATACAGACGGCCGCGGTTCCCTGATAGACCTGTGTCATCGGCCGTTTCTCGCGGGCATCCGGCATCGCACACGCTCCGGCATCGTCGGCGGTATAAACAAAGCCGTTAAGATCGAGCAGACCGGGTTCGGGCTTGGAAACCTGTCGCCATTTCCTGTAGACGGCGGCACGCCAGCGACCGAGGATATTTTCCTCGCCGCGTGCCATATCCTCTTCAATTTCCAAAAGACGGCCCTGCTCCATCAGTGCCGACCAGCGCGCAAAATCACCGGCCATCCAGAACAGCGCCGCGGCAATCAAAGCAGCACCCAACAGGATGACGAACGCCGGCGTGCGGCGTCTTGAATGGGAGACCGGCGCGACGGCCGGTGCAGGCGCGGATTTCCCGGGAACGGGAATGCCTGAAAATGCCAGTGCGTCCGTTGCCGACGTGACGGTTTTGACCGGTATACCGCCGATCTGCTCCGGCACGTCATCTTCTCCGCCGGGCACCAGAATGATGGCTTTTTCCGTCGTTGCCCCTTGTTCAGAAAGATGGTGCGTTAGCGCGTCGAGTTTCAGGCGGACATGCTCGACCGGGCGCACCGCAAGCTCGCTGTCGACTTCACCGGTCGCATAGATCGCGATGTCCTCACCCCCGGGCTTCAATCGCGCCGCGTGCGCGATATAGGCGGCAAGCTGCCACGAGCGCCCCTCATCGATGCGGGCGGCGACGTCCATCCGGTACGCGCCGTGACCGGTCATCCGTTCGATGACGCCGACCGGCCGCCGGACGAATGCATCGTAGGCCGGGCTCACCGGCAGGATCTGTGCCAGCCCGTCCAGGCACATCACGGATTGAACGGCGGCGTCTTCCTCGCTGATCCGCTGGATCGCGACCGGGCCTTCGGTCGTCAGGATATGAACGGCGGGACCGCTCACCGAAGATAGACCTCGGTCTCCGGGTCGCCGAGCGCCCGGGCCATGTTCGCATCCGCCTCCAGCAGCACCTGGGCGCGCCCGCCGCTGAATGCCGGCAACGTCACCCGCAACCAATCACCCGAAACGGTCCGCGCAAACAATTGACGGGGACCGGTGTTTTCCTTGTCCGTCAGTTCGATCCCCAGATAAACCTGCGTCGGCGCCGCGCGGGACGGTGTCAGTGTCAGCACGGCGGCGTCGGTTTCTCGGCGCACGGCGCCATCCGTTGCCGCCGCCGCCTGCCTCGGCATGTGCGCAAACGGCTGGGCGGCGATTATACGTTCCAGATCGGCGGCGGCCGTCGCATCGGCGGCGAGCTTGGCCTTTACGGCGGGCGGCAGGTCGAACGCGGGATCGGTCGCGTACCGGTAAAGATCGGAAAACGCGATCCGCGATTCAGCGCCCGGCTTCAACAAATCACGGGCCTGGGCATTGGCCTCGAGGGCGGCAAGCGCCAGGTTCCTGGCCGGATCGTCAGCCGGCATTGGATTTCGCCTCCTCATTCAGGTCATACAGGGCGCCGAACATCTCCGCAAAAACACGCGCATCGGCGGCTTCGAACGCCGGCCAGTCGACCGGTCCCAGATCGCGGTCGAGCGTTCTGCGCACGGCAGCAATCAGACGCAGAACATCCGGCACCGCATCGGCCAGCACGTCGAGGGCATCATCGCCATCGCGGAACCCCGTCCGGTTGACGTCGCGCCACGCGCGCCGCGCCTCCGCCAGCAAGGCCGCGAGTTCCTCGCCACGCGCATTCGGCTCAACGGCAAAAAACTGCCGCATCGCCCCGGCACGGCTCAGCGAGACGACGTTTTCACCGCTATCCTCCGTTACACCGCCGGCCAGTTGCTCCCAGTCCAGATCGGGTGCGAGCGCGAGTGCCAGATCGACCGCTTCCGGTCGTTCCGCCACGAACAGCGGCCACAACGCCGCCAATGCCAGTTTCTCCGTGCCCGCGATCAGTTCCGCGTAGGCGGCGAGCTTTGCCGCGTAATACTCGTCATCGGCCACAGGCAACTCGACACTCGGCGACGCGGCCCGGCGCAACGCCGTGCCGATCCGAAGCTGCACCGCGCCGAACACCGCATTCCTGAGGACCGAGACGGGCATGCGCCGCGCCGCGCCGTCACCGAGCGGCAGTTCGGCCAGGGCGTCCGCCTCGCTCACGTTGACGAACTTAACGCTGTCGCCGCACGTTTCCAAAAGACGCTCCAGCGGTCCTTCATCCTCGTCCAACGCATCAAGCACCGCATCCACGTCAGCCGGATCGACCTCACCCGCGTCCATGTCCGTGCCGATGGCGCGCGCATGTGTACCGGCAAAACGGTCCGCGGCGGCATCCAGCGCCGCAATCAGACGCCGTGCCGTCTCGAAGACGGCGCGAAAGGTCTTGGCATCCACCTCTTCCGCCGCCGCATAGGTCTGCCAGTATCCGAGGACGATGTCATCGTTGATCGCGTCGGCGCCGGTCCGGTTGCCGGCGTGCTGATCGACAAAGCCCAGGAAATGATGCTCACGGCGCTGGCGCTGCACTGGCGGCAGGTGGTCCTTGAGATATGCATACAAGCTACGCTGCAAGGCACGCGCCGTATCGATCACATCCTCGTCACCCGCGTCCTTGCGCCGCAGGGCCGATGTCATTTCGTCGACCTCGGGATAACCGACGGTCATGATCATGAATTCCAGTAACGCCGCCAGGAGCGGCATCCGGCTGTAGGTCACCTGGAACCCATCTTCGCCGTCGTTGTGACGGACACCTGCCGCGGTCACGTCGATATCGGGCCTCATTCCTTCGAGCGGCATGAACGCACGCCGGAACTCGCCCGCGCTGGCCCGGTCCACTCCCCAGAAGACGTCTTCATAGCGGCCGTCCCCGGCCGATGCCGCAACCAGAAGATGCGATAGTTCGAGCACCGGCTTGGCGTAGCTGCGGCAGACGATGATGCGCGCCAGCTCGCGGCCGACCTTTTCCGAATACCGCGGCCCGCCGTCCGCCGCCGTGGACTCGGTAATGCCGGCCAGAACGGCGCGAAGCGCCTCGCTCTTGCCTTCCTCCAGATTCAGGTTCTCGATCGCCGTGTTCATCCGCCTGCCGCTATCCGTGTTCCGCCACGAGAATACCCGTGATGGTCGGCAGAACAAAGAACCGTCCCCGATTTCTTGAACGGATTATGCGAGGAAAAGAGCGGAAATGCCGGTTATTCGGCGATCCTGGTGCGAACCGCGTCCTGCACGTCTTCCGGCGGCACGACCGATTTCCGGGTATTCATATCATAGAACACGTTAACGCTTTCCGCCGTGGCGACGCATTCATCGCCCAGGAACACGCCGTATCCGGACGTCAGCGACTTGGAGCCGAGCCGGATCAGGCGGGCGCCGACGTCGACGGTACCTGGGTAGTGCAATTCCCGCTTATAATCGATGACCACGCGCGCCAGGATAAAATCCAGCCCCGGGTGACCGAACCTGTCCAGCAGGCGCTGGATCAGCATGGTTCGGGCCGCTTCCACGTATTGCGCAATCGCCACGTTGTTGACGTGACCCATGCTGTCCTGATCGGAAAAGCGGATCGTAACCGACGTAAAATCCTCGAACGTATCGCGCCGGGTCAGATCGAATGCTTGATCTTTCATCTTCCGGGCACCGCGTCAGATCACGACCTTGTCACGGAACGCGGCTATCTGCGCGTCGGAATAGCCGTATTCCCTGAGAATATCGTCGGTGTGCTCACCCCGTTCCGGGGTCGCCATACCGGTGCGCGGGTTGAACCGCGACATCATGACGGCCTGCGGCAGCAGGTCCATCTTGCCGAGCGATTTGCTCTCGACCGGGTGTCGCAGGTTCAGATGATTGACCTGTTCGTCGGCGAACACCTTGTCGATGGTGTTGATCGGCCCGCACGGCACGCCGGCTTCGTTGAGAACGTCGATCAGGCCATCCGACGTATAGGTCACCGTGTGTTTTTCCAGCGCCGCGTTGACGGCGTCCCGGTTTTCGGAGCGCAGTTCACCGGTCGCGAAATCCGGATTGTTGGTGACCTCGTCGTCGCCGAACAGCGCACAGATGCGGTCCCACATCTGATCGCCGGCGGCGGCGATGTTGATATAGCCGTCGGAAGTCTTGAACACCCCGGTCGGGATCGACGTCGGATGATTGTTCCCGGCCTGCGGCGCGACTTCGCCCTTGACCAGGTAACGCGCCGCCTGGAAATCCAGCATCGCAATCATCGCCTGCAGCAACGACGTCTGCACCCATTGCCCCTCGCCGGAGGCCTCTCGCTCCAGAAGCGCGATCAGCACACCCATGGCGCCGTACATGCCGGCGGTCAGGTCGGCGACAGGGATGCCGGCGCGCACCGGTCCCTGGCCCGGCAAACCGGTGATCGACATCAGACCACCCATGCCCTGCGCGATCTGGTCGAAGCCGGGCCGCTTCGCATAGGGACCGTCCTGGCCGAAGCCGGAGATCGACAGCAGCACGATGCCCTTGTTGATCTTCTTCAAATCGTCGTAGGCAATACCGAGGCGGTCTTTCACGTCGGGACGGAAGTTCTCGACCACCACGTCGGCCGTTTCGACCATCTTGAAGAAAATCTCGCGCGCTTCGGTTTCCTTGAGGTTGAGCGTCAACGAGCGTTTGTTGCGGTGGATGCTCTGAAAATCTGGCCCGCCCCGCGCGCCCCCCATACCCTTTCCCGTATCCACCGCTTCCGGTGCCTCGATCTTGATCACGTCGGCGCCCCAGTCGGCGAACTGACGGACCGCGGTCGGCCCGGAACGTACCCGCGTCAGATCGAGCACCGTAAAGCGCGACAAAGGCCCTGCGTATTCACTCATTTTCGTATTTCTCCCTAAGGTATTTATGCGTTCGTTTGTTGCGGCGCGATCAGGGCGACCGCGTCCTTGGAACTGATCTCCAGCATCCGGCTAAGCCGGTCGATTTCCTCGACCTCGCTGTCACGGACGATGCCGTCCGCCTCGCTGACGGCATGGCAGATGACGACCAGCAACGCCCGGGCCTCACGGTCACCGCCGGCGGCGCCCTTGACCCTGGCGCGCACCGCCTCGGCGTTGGCGGGATCCTTACGAAGCTGATCGATATAACGCAGGTAGCTCTCCACACCCGCTTCCGGATTGTGGTCGCGCAGGATATCGAGGACCCGCATCAGACGGCCGACCTCCGCACCTTCCTCCAGCGACGCATCGCCGTCCGCCAACGCCACGAGCGCCGCCGCGGCCATCGCCCCCTCCATGAACTGGCGGCCGCGATGACGGGCGAATATACGCCGCGTGTGATCCGAAAAACGTTCGAGCAGACCGCTCACGTCTGTGCTTCCCCGGTTATTACTTCATTGTTCGGCAAACCTTAATGCATCCGTCCGGCATGACCAATACCGAACGGGATAATGGCCGCGGGCCGGGAACGGGCACAAAAAAACACCGGGCCCGTCGGCCCGGTGAAGGAGAAGAAGTGAATATCTGTATTAAACATACGCCGCACCCGGGTCACATACAGTGACACCGGTCACAATGGTTAATTTTTATAAAAAATGTCCTGGATTCAGAAGGTTAGCGGTAAATATTACCCGCCGGCGCCGTGAATCAGACGATCCATAGGCAGGATCACGCTGATTTTCGTACCCGCGCCGACAGCGCTTTCCAACTCGACGCACCCGCCATGGAGGTCCGTCAGCGCCTTGACCAACGGCAGGCCGAGGCCCGTCCCCTCCCGTTCGGTCACGAACGAGGAATCGACCCGGGTGAAGGCGTCGAAGATTACCTGCTGATCCTCCAGCGAAATGCCGATACCGCTGTCCCTGACCGACAGTTCGGGCTTGCCGTCGACGTTGACGAAGGCCGTCACTACGATGTGCCCGCCGGGACGGGTGAACTTGATCGAGTTATTCATGAGGTTGATCAGGATCTGCTTCAGCCGCCGCGGATCGCCGCGCACGCGGAGCGGTCCGTCGGGAATGTCGACCGAAATCAGCAACTCGGCCTTCTGGGCCCGGGTCCTCAGCATGCGCTCGCACGACCGGATAATATCCGTGATATCCACCTCGTCGTCGTTGAGCAGCATGTTCCCGCTCTCGATCGAGGCGATGTCGAGCAAATCGTTGACGACATCGAGGAGATGCATACCGGATGAATGTATCGACCCCGCATAGTCCACATAATGCGGATTGAGATCGCCCATGATCTTGTCACGGATCAATTGCGAGAACCCGATGATCGCGTTCAGCGGTGTCCGAAGTTCGTGCGACATGTTGCCGAGGAATTCCGTCTTGGTCCGGCTGGCCTCCTCGGCCGCTTCCTTGGCCCGGACGAGATTCCGTTCGGTCTCCTTGTGGCTCGACACATCCATCAACGTCGACTGGATCGCCGTCTCGCCGCCCCACTCCACAAGGCGGGAATAGATTTCTACGGAAATGGCCGAACCGTCAGCGCATACGCCGGTGAATTCGTAGCGGTCGGGCACGTCTTCGTCGCCGGCGAGCCGGCGGCGTCGGATATCGGCGATCACCGCGCGCTCATCCTCGGATACCAGATCGATGACGCTGCGGCCGATGAAGTCGCCGACGGCGTAACCAAACATTTCCGCCGCTGTATCGTTGGCATAAACGATCTTCCAGTCGCGATGGACGAACAGTCCCTGGATCGAGCCATCGACGAGATTGCGGTACTTTTGCTCGCTCTCGATCAATGCCTGCTCGGCATGGCGTGCCGGTGTCCGGTCCTGAAGGAACACCTGCACGGCACGCCGCCCCTGCCACTCGCCGACATGTACGTTGAACTCCAGTTGCAGCTTTGCGCCGTCCTCGCGGCGTCCGACGGTCGTATAAGAATCGGGGACCTCGGTCCCGTCGCGCCGTTCCCGGTCGAATTTCCGGAGGCGGTCGATTTCGTCCGGATCGATGAAATCCCAGACGTCCCGGCCCAGCATGGCATCGATGGAACATCCGAATATGCCGGCCGCCGCGGCATTGGCGAACACGATACGGTTGTCGACGTGCGCGAAGAACGGCTGACCGGAAGCCGCCAGATCGTCGTAATACAATCCGCCGCGCGTGCCCGGGGCACCGGTCTCGGCGGCATCGCGCACCACCATGATATGCCGTCCTGACGAGAGCGGGCGCATCTCGCCAACCAGGCTGCGCCCGTCGCCGAACTGCCAGTCGATCAGGCCGCGCCCCGGCGTGCGGCGCAACTGCGATGCGCGGCGGCGGTCGTCCGAGATCAGCGGCGCAACGCTGGCGATCAGATCGCCATAACTCGTGCCGACCTGAAACAATCTAGCGGGCAGCGGCACCAGGCTTCGAAACGCCGGATTGGTGAAACTCAGCCTGTGACGTTCATCGAAATACGCCACGCCTTCGGCAATCGATTCCAGCGCCATCTGGTAATCCGCCGACAATGCTTCCAGGTGCTGGCGGCGGATCGCATCGACCGTTTCGTCGGTGGCGATACCGCGGTATCCGAAAAATCTTCCATCGTCGCCAAGGACCGGTTTGCCGCTGAGCCGCCAGTATACGTTGCCGCCACCTTCATGCCGCAGCGAGATCCTGAAGTTACGGAACGGCTCACGACGTTGCAGCTTGTCGACGAACGCGGCCCATTCATGATCCCGGTCAGGGTCGGCATCCGCGAACTCCCAGGGCGTCTTGCCCAGCAGATCGAACTCGCCGACGGACGAGCGTCCCTCGCGGCGCATCGAAACGATGGCAAAACGAAAGTTCGGATCCAGTTCCCAGAACCAGTCCGCGTCCGCGTCCGCATAGTCACGGAAGCGCAGAACGTCTTCCGCTTCGCTACGCAGTTTCCGCGGTTGCTTGTCGTTCTTGAGAACCAAGCGCCTGAACTCCGGTTACGCCGCCCCAGTCCGGCGCCGATTGAGCCGTTTGCCCTGTGCGATTATAGTGACTCCCGATGCGCGAGTCACACGTTGGAAGAAAATTCCACAACCACCCAAAGTAGCGAGGAAGTGCATGGACGAACCCCGCGTCAAGGCGTCGGTCTGGATCTCAGCTCAGGTCCGGATGTGCGGTCTTTTGGCGCTGCCGATCGTGGTGCGGCGGCGCGGTGACGCGGACGCCGGCAGCATCCTGATCCGGCTCGACCGGATGGACGGATACTCCGTGCTGCTCTCACAATCCAGGGATTCCTACGGAAAGCCGGCCTGGCTGCAAACGAGCGGCAAGGCGCCGATTCCGGACGGCGACGTGGAGAACTACATCGAACGCCGGGTCAAGACCGACCCGGATATCTGGGTCATCGAGATCGAGGACAAGGATGGCCGTTACGAACCGGACGCTCCGGTCATTCTGTAACCGGTTATTCGGTGCGCAGGATCAGGTGGTAGCCGAAATCGGTTTCGACGAGACCGCTCAACCCGTCGACCTCGAGGCCGAACGCCGCTTCCTCGAATTCGGGCACCATCACGCCGCGGCCGAAGTGACCCAGGTCGCCGCCGCCGGCCCCGGACGGACAATCCGATGACGCCCGCGCAATCTCGGCGAAATCGGCACCATCGTTGATTTTTTGGCGCAACGCTTCGGTCTCCGCCTTGGCGTCGTCCTTGCTGCGGGTGTCGGTCGACACCAGAATGTGCGAGGCACGTATTTCGTCGGACATATCGACCTCCTGTCCCGAAAAGTCCATCTATTTACCCAGATCGTTCAAGGTGCCTAGCGCATCGCCGGGGGACTTACAAGGATGCCATCGGCCGCCGGAAACGCAGGCTATGGAATCTCTACAAAAAGACGGCTACGCTTAATCGGGGATTCGCACTTTTTCGAACGGAAACAATGTGATCGAGAAAATCGCCAAGTACTTGATCCTGAGCCTTCTGGGTCTTTGCGTCCTGACATTCGCGGTTGTTCTCGTCGTCGACGACGAAACGATCGAAAGCACGACCGGGCCCGCCGCCGAAACCCTGCTCGGCATCAAGCACGGCGTCTACGACACGGTATCGGCGAAATCCGAGAGTTTTGTTTACTGGATCCGGACGTCGATACACGAGGTGCTGAATTTCTCGCCGACCAATCGCGTCCCCCGCGTCGTTATGCGCGTACCGCCGCCACCGAAAGAGATCGAACGGGCACCGGCTGCTGAGCCGGAAGCGGCCCCGGAACCGGCAATGCCGGAGAGCGAACCCGCCGGACAACCGGAGAACATGCCGGCCGCCGCACCCGAACCCGCCATGCCGGCCACGACCGAAAGCGCCATGCCGCAACCGCCGGGGACGGCAGAGCCGATGCCGCAAAGTACGCCCATGCCTGAAACCGGCGAGACGCCGCCCGCGGCGCCGCAATCGGCGCTTGGCTTCGGCGAGCGCGCGCAGGAAGGCGCCCCCGATCCGCAACCGGTCGCGGAAGTCAGCGAACAGCCGATTGCGCCGCCAGCACAGGAACAGGCTTCGCTGCCCCCCGGCGCGGAGTCGCCACCGGCCGACGCACCGCCACCGCCGCCGGCCGCCGAAGAGGCACGCCCCGGCGAAGCCGACTATCAGCAGGGGCTCAAGTACTACAATGGTGACGGGGTCGAGCAGAACTTCGGCAAGGCGGCGCAATTCTTTTTGAAGGCCGGTGATGCCGGCCATGTCGGCGCCCAGTACAACCTCGGCATCATGAACTACACCGGACAGACCGGCGGCCAGGATTTCGCCAACGCAGCCAAGTGGTTCGAACGTGCCGCCGGCAGCGGCCACACACAGGCCCAGTACAATCTCGGCTTCCTTTATTACGAGGGCAAGGGCGTCGCCCAGGACCTGAAAACGGCCTTCGACTGGATCAACCGCGCTGCGGAACAGGGTTATCCGAAAGCCATCAAGGCCCGCGACGCCTTCAAGCAGGCGATGCCGGAGATGTTCGAGTCAAAGCAGGACGCGAAACCGGTCAATTAACCGCGTTTCCCTTTTCTCGATCCAGAATCTCATTGATTCCGTTTGAAAAAAGCGTCGCTGCGCCTCTGCCCGTTAACCACGTTTTTACGTCTTGAGACGATCCTTGGGCGTATGGGACGCCCGCCGATTCGGGCGCCGGAGACTGGGCAACGGGGTATCAATGAAAAATACCGGGCAACTGGCGGTGCTCTTGCTGGGGACGGCAGGCCTTTTCTGGCCGACCACGACCGTTGCCGCGGACCGGGTACGCGACGATTTCGCCTTTACCTATCACATCGAAGTGGCCGGCGGGGATGCGAGCGACATCGCCACCGACAAACAACTTCGCGACAGCGGGGCCGGTCAGGTGCCGGCACAGCCCAGCGCATCGTCGCGCGATCCCCTGAAACCGGCACAACCGGCCACGTCCGGCACTGCTGCTGACGCCCCCGCAGCCGGTGCTCAGCAAACGGCACCGGCATCGGAAAAACCCGCCGAAGCGGACCCGGCCAAGACGGCCACCGATGGAACCGGCACCACGTTTATCAGCCCCTATGTGCGGGTCGACGCCGGTTATACGGTGACCGGCGACCCGGAAGGCAGCGGCGCAAACGGCACACACCGTTCCGACGAGATCGAGAACACGGGTCTGGCCGGAATAGGCCTCGGCGCCCACATCGGCGATCAACTGCGCATGGAAGGCATGCTGACCTACCGCTGGTCGATGTCGATCGACGGCACGGACGGCGCCGGCAACACGCTTTCCGGCGACGTCGAAAGCGCCAGCGCCATGTTCAACCTATATTACGATATCAAACAGGCGCATGAATGGCTCGGTGACGACACGGTCACGCCCTACGTCGGCGGCGGTGTCGGCGTTTCGATGCTCGACACGGACACCCTGCGAAATTCCGCCGGCACCAGCGAAAACGGCACAAGGTCCTTCAACCTGAGCTACGCCGCCATGGCCGGAGTCGCAACGAAACTGTCCGATTCCCTTATCCTCGACTTCGGTTACCAGTTCATCGACCTAGGTGAGTTCGGACAGGATGGCGCAACCGGATACGACGACCTAAAAGCGCACGAGGTCCGCGCCGGCCTGCGACTGCAATTCTGATTTCCTCAGTTTGACCTAAATCAATGCCGAGCCGTTCTGCACGGCCAAAAATCCGTGAAAGGTCGCGGCACCTTTTTCAGGAAGTGCCGGAACGGGAAGCCTGTCATGGATTTCAAGTCGATACTGGCTATCGTCGACGGCGGCGCGGAAAGCCGGAACGTGCTGGCCACCGCACTCGAACTCGGCCGCCGCTTCGACGCAGCAACAGCACTGTTGCATGTGACGCCACCCCTGACGCATGCCGCCGTTCCGATCTCGGAAGACCTGCCGTCCCAGGTCATCGACCGCCTCGTCGACAGCATGTCGCGTGCAAATGACGTGCGGCGGACGGCGTTTGAAACATTCATCCGGGAAACCGTGACCGACAAGGGCCTGCCGGTCGTTGCTCCCGAGGATATTACGAGTGCACATCATTTCGCTGTCGCAAAGCTCTGTGTAATCGGTCATGAGAATCGGGAGATCGCGGCACGCGGGCGCCTGTTCGACCTCGTCGTCATCGCCATTCCGGGCGCCGAGAACGGCGGTGTCGAGAGCGCCGTTCTCGAAGCCGCTCTGCTCGATACGGCGAGACCCGTCCTGATCACATGCAATTACCCCAGGCCGGTGATCGGCGGGCACGTCACAGTCGCCTGGGACGGCTCGCGCGAGGCGGCGCAGAGCGTACGGAACGCATTGCCCATGCTGCAGACCGCCGCGGCCGTCGAAATCGTCAATGTCGTCGAGAACGGCTCCGTGAGCGCGGACCCGGAAGATATACGCAAGTACCTGTCAATGCACGGCATCGAGGCCCGCACGCGTATTATGCATGCCGCCAAGGACAAGATCGCCGCCACGCTCCTGGATGCGGCACGAGGCAACGGTCATGCCCTGCTCGTCATGGGGGCCTACGGCGCCGGCGCGGCGGCGGAATATATGTTCGGCGGCGTGACCCGTTCCGTGCTGGCGAACACGGATGTGCCCTTGCTGCTGTCCCATTGAACGGAATCCGGTGTCATTACGCATTCACTGGAAACTCTCCGGCGGATTCTCTAGACTATTCTCTCATCAAGGTAGAGAGGGCACATCCATGGCGGGTGCACCGGACAAAAACGCGGCACTTAAACCTGCCATACCGCGAGAGCAGATGGGCGACCATCCCTGCGCCGCATGCCAGATTCGCGAGCATGCCGTGTGCGGCGCGCTGACATTTCCGGAACTGTCGAAATTCGGCGGCGCAATGAAGAACATTTCTCTCG
>MRWG01000629.1_pt1 | contig 33799 bp, 26 predicted proteins | sample 1013341 | NCBI WGS metagenome assembly MRWG01 (sample SAMN06117577, study PRJNA244670) | biofilm metagenome | biome: Water; feature: Cathode Biofilm; material: Biofilm; isolation source: microbial consortium enriched at the cathode of a solar microbial fuel cell | place: USA: District of Columbia ... | reverse complement strand
TCGTCGTCGCTGTCCACGTCCGCCCCGAGCGCCGCAAGGTCGAGCGTGACCACAGGCCCGTCCTCGACCGCCACCGCACCCGCCGCCGCAAGCACCGGCGCGTCGTTCTCGCCCGTCACGGTAATCGAGAGAGTGCCAGTATCGCTTAGCTCGCCGGACGTGGCGACGTAGTCGAAGGTGACGACGCGCTGCTCTCCCGAGGCAATATCCTCGTAGGCTTGATCGGCGGCGTCCAGGCTGTAGCCGCCAGCCGAGGCAAGGGTCAGTCCATCGGGCAGTGGGCTCGCGACATCCGCAGGCGCGTAGGTGATGTCGTCGTCGGGACTGTCGATATCTGTGGCGGCAAGAACACCGGAAATGGTGGTTCCCTCGGCCCCGGCATTCGTTGAGTCGGGGGCCACGGGCGCGTCATCGACCGGCGTCACGTCGATGGTCGCGGTCGCGCTCGTCGAGCCGCCTTGTCCATCCGATACGCTATATGTGAAACTGTCCGTGCCGTTGAAATTCTCGTTCGGGGTGTAGGTAAATTCACCCGTTTCAAGCAGAACCACAAGGCCGTTTTCGGTGCCTGTCTGGAGTGAGAAGGTGATCGGATCACCATCCGGATCAGTAGCGGCAAGGGTGCCGTCGAGGCGCGTATCCTCGGGCACTTCAAAACCAGCATCCTCGGGCACGGGTGCATCGTTGCCGTCGAGCTTTGTTGGATCGGGGCCAATATCCGGACTGGGCGTGGCACCTTCCGGATCCTGTCCTCCGCTATCGTCGCCACCGCCGCCACTTTCATCCCCGTCATCCCCGAGATCTGCCTCGGCGCCCGTTTCGGAATCGTTGTCACCGCTACCCGAACGGTTGCTGCTGCTGTCGAGTTCAACAAGGCTCTGCCCCGCTTCCAGCCGCGCAAGAGCAGTGGCATAGGCGGTCGCAGCATCGGCAAGGATTATGGAATCCTCCGCCAAATCGTCGGCCGTGCGCTCGACCTCGTACGCCTCATCGCCCACGGGCACGACCCACTTGGTATCTGTCGTGGTGATCGTGGTGATCTCGTTCCCGTCGAGATCGGTGATGACGATCTCGCCCAGTCCGCCATCGGGATCAGTGTTGAGCGACACCGCGACGGTGGTGACGCCCTGCACGGTCTGAATGTCCACGAGTACGGTGGTTCCGCGAATGCCCATCGTGGCCGATGGTGTCGTCACCTCCATATCGCCGCTCTTGGCGACCTGCCCGGCGATGAAGACAAAACTGCCTTCGACGAGGCTGAACGCGGCAGAGTTATCCTCGGAATCAGCGGCGTACACAAGCTCGTCCAGCACCATCCGCGAGCCCGAGGCGAGAGTAAATATGGTGCCATCCACAAAAGTGATCGAGACCTTGCCGCCGTTCTCAGTGATCAGGACGTCGTTCTGATAGACCTTGGTGCCGATTTGCAGATCGACCAGTGTGCCGTCGGCGCGTTGCGCGCGGGCGATACCCTCAAGCGTTTCAACCTGCCCGATGGGGTCGCCCTGCGGGGACGAGCCGACCTGTGCGTATTGGCCAGGGGCTTCCGGTCCGGCCAGGCGCTCCACTACCGGGCCACGAAGGGTGGCGCCGTCAGGAGTCTTTAGGTCGGCGGGGGCAGCGTGTGCGAAATAATCGATAATCCGGATAGTCGGCGCGCCCGGATTTTCCAACAAAAGGTCCGGCCCGTCGCGAGTGAAGTCCGCAGAGAACAGAAGGGCGGCATCATTCACCACGACAGCCTCGCCGCCGATACTCCGAAGGAGAACGGATGGCCCCTCCTGAGGCCCGTCAATCGAGCCCGCGACTTTCATTAATCACCTGTTTTAAAGGTTAAACTAATTTGAGTTATAGATGAGTTTCAGATTCGCACAAGTGCGCAGGCACCCAAAGACCCGCCAAAGCACGTAAATGGCCGAATCAACCATCGGCAACATCGTGGCCGGCGCATGCACCAAACATACGAGTAACTTTGCTGAGTACTTGTGCGACTCGCGTCATGTGGATTTCTGCGGAGATTTGGAGGTTGACGCGAACAGCACGGCTGTCTTTGGTACATGGCGAAGCAGCGCCCACCCGGCGCGGCACAGGGGATGGGAAGGGGAGAGGCGATGCTGGGCGCCATGCTGCGCCGGATCGGACCGGGGCGCCTCGCCGGGGTGGCTCTTCTGGCGGTGATTCTGGTACTGCGGATCGCGGACCCGCCGACGGTATCGGGATTGCGCAACGCCGCGTTCGATTTCTATCAGCAGGTCAAGCCGCGCGAACCCAGTCCGGTGCCGGTAACGATCCTCGACATCGACGATCCCAGTATCGAGGAATTCGGACAATGGCCGTGGCCCCGCAACCGGGTAGCCGAGATGGTGAGCAAGACCGCGGCCGCTGGCGCGGTGGCGATTGCGTTCGATATCGTCTTTGCCGAGCCGGACCGTTTGTCGCCTGACGAGGTGGCGCGCGATAATCCGGCGCTGCCAGAAGAGGTGCGGGCGCGCCTTCGGACCTTGCCGGACAATGACGCGCTGCTGGCCCACGCGATGCGGCAGACGCGGGTGGTTCTTGGCCAGACCAGCGTGCGCAGCGCCCGCTCGAACCGCACGGACAAGGTCGCGATGCGCGCGGTACCGCACGCGATCATGGGTGCCGATCCGACACCCTTCCTGCCAAGGTTTCCGGACGTGGTGCGTAATCTCGACATCCTTGAAGAAGCGGCGGCGGGGCGCGGGGTATTCAGCGTGCGGCCCGACCCCGATGGCATCTATCGGCGTGTGCCTATGGTGATGCTGGTGCAGGACACTCTCCGACTGGGCCTGTCACCGGAACTGTTGCGGGTGGCAACGGGGGGTAACGCGTTCGCCCTGCGCAGCAACGAGGCGGGGATCGACGGCGTCGTGCTGGGCGGCAAGATGATCCGTACCGGACCGGATGGCAGCGTATGGACCTATCTCACGCCGAGCCTGCCAGGGCGCTACGTTTCGGCCGGTGACGTTCTGGCCGACCGGGTGGCGCCGGGGCGGCTGGCCGGTCAACTGGTACTGGTGGGCACCTCGGCCATCGGACTGGAGGATTTCCGGCCCACGCCCCTGGGCGTGCCGATGGCGGGGGTGGAAATCCACGCGCAGCTTCTGGAAAATATCCTGACCGACACTTTGCTGAACCGGCCCAACTATGCCGTGGCGGTGGAGCTGATGACGGTTTTGGTCCTGTCGGCATTGGTGATCATACTGGTGCCGGTGATCGGTGCGCGCCTGATCATCGCGCTGGCGGTGGTACTTCTGGGCGGGTATTCGGGGCTATCCTACTACCTGTTCCAGGAGATGCGGATATTGCTGGACCCAACATGGCCGGTTCTGGGCACAGTGCTGACACTGATGCTGATGTCGAGCGCCAACTATCTCCGCGAGGAACGCCAGAAGCAGCAGATCCGCGGCGCCTTTGGGCAGTACGTCTCGCCCGATCTGGTCGCCAGACTGCAGGAAAACCCCGAGGCACTGACCCTTGGCGGCGAGCGGCGCGAACTTACGGTGCTGTTCTCAGATGTGCGTGGCTTCACCACGCTGGCCGAGGGATACCGGGACGATCCACCAGGGCTTACGGCGCTGATGAACAGCTTTCTCACCGTGCTGTCGCGGGCCATCCTGCGCGAGGGCGGAACGATCGACAAGTTCATGGGCGATGCCGTTATGGCGTTCTGGAACGCGCCGCTGGACGCGCCGGACCATGCCGCCGCCGCCTGCCGTGCCGCGCTGGCGATGCACGCGGACGTGGCGACACTCAATGCCGAACGCGCGCGCACGGCGGCCGAGGCGAACGACAAGGTGTTGCCCATCAACGTGGGCATTGGCCTCAATACGGGGGATTGCGTGGTCGGCAACATGGGCAGCGACACACGGTTCGACTACACCGCACTGGGCGACGCCGTAAACCTTGCCTCGCGGCTCGAGGGGCAATCCAAGACCTACGGGCTGGGCATCATCCTCGGGTCGGCGACGGCACGGGCGGTCGAAGGCCGGTTCGCGATGATCGAACTCGACCTGCTGCGGGTGAAGGGCAAGATGGAACCAGAGCGGATCTTCGGCCTCCTGGGGGACGAGGTGATGCTCGGGAAGTCCGAATTTGCCGAGTTGGAGGCAACCAACGCCGAGATGCGCGCAGCCTATTCAGCGCAGGAATGGAACGTCGCAGAGGCCGCGCTGGACCGTCTGGAGGCGGCGGGTAAGCCGCTGGACCTGGAACTTTCGGGTTACGCCATGCTGTATCGTAAGCGCCTAGAAACGCTGCGTGCGGCCCCGCCGGGCGAGGGCTGGAACGGGGTGCATGTGGCCACCGACAAGTAAGCGCACCGAGGCGCAAGCGCCGGGCGATCAACGTTCGCGCAGGGCCTCTGACCGAGCGCGCATCAGTGGGCGCGCCAGGTAGTCCAGCACGGTCTTGCGGCCGGTCAGGATATCGACCTGCGCCACCATGCCGGGGCTGATCGGCAGGGTCGTGCCATCGTCCGCCTCGAGGTCGCTCCGCCAGGTGCGGACCATGACGCGGAAGAACTCGGTTCCCTCGCCGTCCTCGACGGTGTCGGCACCGATGCGCTGCACCGTGCCGTCGAGCGCGCCGTAGACTAGATAATCATAGGCAGTGATCTTGACCGAGGCGGAATCGCCGGGACGGATGAAGGCCACGTCGCGGGGGCGAATACGAGCCTCGATCAGCAATTGGTCATCGCGGGGGACGATTTCTATCAGGGGGCCGCCGGGCTGCACGACCGCGCCAATGGTGGTGACGTGGACGGTGTTGACCGTGCCATTGACCGGTGCCCGCAGGCTGGTGCGCGATACCTTTTCGGTCGCGGCGCGCAGCGCCTCGCGCAGTACCGCAAGGTCGCCGTTGATCCTGGCCAGCCGTTCGCGCGCCGTCAGCACGTAGCCGGTGCGCGCCGAACGGATCTGGCTTTCGGCCTCGTTGATGGCGGCGCGAATGCCGGGCAGGCGGGCGCGAGACACGGCAAGCTCGCCTTCCAGTTCGGCCATGCGGCTTCGCAGGCGCAAGAGCTCGATCCGGGGGACTGCGCCGCTGTCCACGAGGCCGCTGGTCAGGTCAATCTCCTCGGTCAGCGGCGCGATCTGCGCCTCCAGCTTAACCACGGCTGCCTGCAATTCGCGCAAGCCCGACCGGCGCTGCGCGAGCTTGTCGCGAAGCACCGACAGCTCGCTCTCCAGCTGCGCACGGCGGGACAGGAACACCTCGCGTTCGGCCGAGACAGCACTTGGCGCGCGCTCGGCCAGCCCATCGGGAAAGGCAAGGGTCTCGCCGCCTTGCGCCTCGGCGCCTATGCGCGCGGCCTCGGCCAGAAGCGCCGCCTCGCGTTCGCGCAGCTCACCGCGTTCGGCACCGGCGGATGTGTCGTCGATGCGCATCAGCACATCCCCCTCCTGAACAAGATCGCCTTCGCGAACCTCGATCGCCGAGACGATGCCCCCCTCGAGGCTCTGGACGACCTGAAGCTGGCGGGTCGGCACCACGCGCCCGGTGCCGCGCGTTACCTCTTCGATCTCGTAGAACGAGGCCCACACGAGAAAGGCGGCGATGCCGCCGGCAATCAGCAAAAGCAAGAGCCACGGCCCTTGTCCGCGACCGCGCGGGCGACCGGCGGTGGCGTCGTTCACGAAATCCTCTTCCGTCCTCGGTCCGAACATCCGGTCACTCCGCCGCGCGGCGGGCCGCAGCCTGCTTTAGTTGCGCCACCACCGTATCCGGAGTCCCGTCGAGGATCTTGCGACCACGGTCGATCACGAGCCAGCGGCTTGCCAGATCCGCAAGCGCCGGACGGTGGGTGCACACGACCAGAGCCGTGCCTCCGGCGTTCAACTCGCGCAGGCGCGCCACCACCTCGGCCTCCATGTCACGGTCCATCGCGTTCGTGGGCTCGTCAAGGAACAGCAACTTGGGCCGCCGCAGCAGCAGCCGCGCCAGGGCAAGCCCCTGCCGCTGCCCGCCGGAAAGCTGCGCGCCTCTTTCACCGATGAAGCGGTCAAGCCCCTCGGGATCATCCTTGACGAAGCGATCCATCGCGGCCAGGTGCAGCGCTGCCTCTATCTCGTCCTCGGTGGCGTGGGGTCTGCCGATCACCAGGTTCTCGCGCAGGGTGCCGGTGAAAAGCTCGGGTTCCTGCGGCATGTAACCCACCCCGGCGCGCAGTTCGGCCGGGTCGTACTGCCCCGCCCCGCGCCCATCGATCAGGAGCGTGCCACTGTCGGGGGTCAGCAATCCGCAGAGCAGCTTACCCAGCGTGCTCTTGCCCGACCCGACGCGGCCCAGAAGCGCGACGCACTCCCCCGGCGCGATGTCCAGCGTGACGGATTGCAGCGCATCCATGCCGGCACCGGGATAACGGTAGGTGACCTCCGTGAGGGTGGCGGCGCCTTTGGTCACTCGGGCGCTGCTGCTGACGGCAGGGCTGCGTTCGGGCGCGACCTTCATGAATTGTGACAGGGCGCTCATCGCTCTGAGCGCGTAATGCGCGCGGAATATCGTCTGGGCGATGGTCCCCAGCGGGGCAAGCGCGCGGCCAGCGAGGATGTTCGCCGCAATGAGCGCGCCGACGGTTATCCGGCCCTCGGCCACGAGATAAACGCCCCAAACGATGATCGCCACGCTGACACCCTGCTGGATCATCTGGGTGCCAGATGCGGCGAAGCTCGACCAGAAGCGGCTGCGCCCGCTGATCCGCGCAGTTGCGGCGCTAGCGCGATCCCATTCGCGCTGCATGACCGGTTCGGCGTTGAGGGTCTTGATGGTTTCCAGCCCCATGAGCGATTCCACCAACACCGCCTGTCGACGACCGGCCAATGCCTGTGCGGCACCCGCCGCGCGCCCCATCGGAAGTTGCGCGACGATGGCGAGAACCAGCACGATCGGCACCGCCAACAGAGGCACAATCGCCAGGGGTCCCACAAGGACATAGAGAACGAAGATGAAGAGCCCGATGAACAGCAGGTCGATCAGCGACACGAAGCTGGCGGAGCCAAAGAATTCGCGCACCGCCTCGAAGTCGCGGATATGGCTCGCCAGCCCGACCGCACCGCCGGGCCGGTCGGCCACCCGCAGGCTGAGCGCGTGCGAAAAGAGCGTGGCGGCTATGCCGGTGTCCAGCCGTCGACCGACGGTTTCCAGCACCCCGGTCCTTAGGCTGCGCAGGGCCAGATCCAGCCCGATGGCCAGCGCCACCCCGATCGCCAGCGTCCACAGGGTTACGTAGGCGAGGTTGGGGATAACCTTGTCGTAGACGTTCATCACGAATATCGGCAGCGCGAGCCCCAGCATGTTTATCAGTAACGCCGCGATGACGACCTGAAACCAGCCGGAGCGGTTCTCGCGCATAGGCCCCCAAAACCAGTGCCGAGGCCGGTCCTGCACCTTGGCTTCGAGCCGCCGGTCGACTAGATCGTCGCGCACGGAGGCGAGCAAGATCTCGCGCTGAACACGCCGGGCAAGCTGTCGCAGTGGGACTTCGCGGTCGGGGGCGTCGCGACCCGGTTCAAGAACGCGCGCGTTGCGCCGGTCGGGCGAAAAACCCAAAAGGATGAGAGGACCGCCAGCGCGGTCGAACAGAACACAGGGCAACACCGCCGGGTCGATCTGACGAAGCTTGCGAAGCACGAGCCGCGATTTCAGACCGACCGCGGCCAAGGCCCGTGCAAGGGTTTCGGGATCACGCCCGTCGAACCCGGCGGGCATGCGGGCACGCACCGCCTCCGGACTCCAGGGTCGGCCATGATGGCGGGCCAGCCATGCGGCGGTTTCCAATCCCGGTATCGTGTCACTGTGGGAGTCCGCTCCATCCTCTCCGGTGTGCCGCTCGGGTGCCCCGGCGGAGGCCGACCCGACAGCTGGTGTCATTTCAGGGACCTGATCTCTGTCTTAAAGATCGCCGCGGCCCGCGGGGCATTTTGCGCGCGGGCAGTAAAGTCAGGTTCAAGCGGAACATCTGCCGGTTCGACACCAAAATGCATGGCCAGGCGGCTTTGCGACGCGAGCATCCGGTACTGGTTGAAGGTGAAACCCGCCTCCGCGCTCACATTCTCGAACGCCACATTGAAGAATGTCCGTTCCGCATCCAGCACGTCGAGCAGGCTGCGGGTACCGGCGCGGAATTGATCCCGGTATTGTTCCGAGGTGTTGCGCGCAGCCGAAACACGCCTGTCCAGAAGCACGGTACGTTCGATGCTCGTATGGTAGGCGTTCCAGCTTCGCTCGGCCATCTCGCGAACCTCGCGCACCACCTTCTGGCGCTCGGCCTCGGCCTGCAACGTGCGCTGCTGCAGAGCACGGCGGCGCGCGTCACGGCCCCCGGCGAAGAGTTCCCAATCTAGCCGCACGCCTACGAAGGCATCCGATTCAGATCCGGATGTACCCGCGATGTTTCGCCCCGTGCGCACACCAGCCTGAAGCGTGACCTGTGGCTTCTCGTCGGCGGTGGTGATACCGTTCTGGAAGCGGGCCTGCGCTATATTCTGGCCGGACTCCATCAATCGAAAACTGTTGCGCAGGCTGCGCAAAACCATCTCGCTCTTGGTCATCGGCAAATTCGCGACGGCCGGCACGGGCTGTGTGCCGCGAGGATCGTGACCGATCACCGCGCGGTAACGCGCACGCGCATCGGCCACCGCGCGTTCCACGTCGAGCCGTGACAGCTGGGCCGCCAGCAGACGTTCCTGAACTTCGAACCGGGCACTGACCGGTAGCTTGTCACCGTCGACCAGATCATCGACCTGCCGCGCAATTTCCTGGTGGCGCGCGATGTTGCGAGTTGCCACATCCAGAAGACGGGCGTGCCTGACCACGTCGATATAGGCCTCCACAGCGTTGAGTGCCATCGTCTCGGACGCATCGAGCAGGCCGAAAATCGCCTCGTCCAGCCGCGAGGCGTTACGGTAGACAAGGTTGGCGCGGCGGTAGCCGTCGAACACTGTCAGCTCAGCCGTGAGGCCGATTTCGCGATTGAATTTGGTGTCACGGTTATCGACGGGGCCAAGCCGGTCGAGATCGTCGTATTGTTCTGCACCAGCCTCGCCGTGAAGCAACAGCCGCGGCTGATACTCGCCGCGCAACTGCAGCAGTTCCAGCGCCGACGCCTTCACATCGGCATTCGCGGCACGTCCAGTGGGGTTGGTCGTGACCGCGGCGCGGACCGCCTCACGCAGGCTCTCCGCAGTCGCGGGGAGCGCCAGGCCGACAAGCAGCCCGAACGACGTGGCAATCGCTGATGTCAAACCTTTCGTCGTCGGTCGGAACCGGCAAGCCAATTTTGTCAGCGCCATTAATAATTCCCCAAGAAAAGTTAATACAAACAGATTCAGAAAGTGTAGTTCAAAGTCAATCAAAACACAGGTTGGCTACCCGGAAGAAATGGAAACCGGGTGCAATTATCACACAATACCCAACGCCAGCCAAACGATTGCCACGTAAGTCACCTGGTGGGCGAACTGATCGAGTCCAGTGAGGCCCCAGTAGCCCTTTTCCTGCGGGCTCCAGCCCGACCACCTCAATAGCCGGTCCTTGGTCCAGTCTATGTGATAGTGGAGAACAAACTCGACCGCCGCGAGACCAGCCACCGTAAGGACAGTCATCGGCGTCCAGATCAGCACCGGCACCGTCAGCAGGCCGTGCAGCCCGGCATGGGCAATACCGCCCAGATGCCCGTAAGTGCCCTTGTTGCGCACCATCCAGCCCGTCTGCCAGATAAAATCCGCAAGCAGGTGCTTGACCTGGAAAAGCAGTATCAGGATCAGGAGCGTGGCAGGTGTCATGTCTGGTCTTTCAGAAGCTTGTTGGCGCGATCGAGCCTCTCGACCGGTCTCGCAGCGACGAACCGATGCAGGGTCGTGGCGAGGTCGGGGGCCTTGTTCACGATCTCGCGCACCCGGGTTTCGCTTGCGCGATACACGACCGCTTCGGTTTCCGCAATCACGTCGATGGTAGGTGGAAGACCTGCATAGTTTGCGATCACGGCCACGGGTGCCTCGGTGCGCAGGACGCGCGGGGGGGAGCCAGCCAAATCCGACGTTCATTCCGCAGCGGGTTTTCGCGTCATCTTCGTGTTGGCCTCGATCAACTTGCTCTTGATCGCGGCATTGAGATGATGATCGAGTGAGGCACGGAATTCCTCGTCCGAGCGGATCATGCGGCGCAGGATATCTCCGGAGATGGAGAAGACGCGCGAAGGAGCCTCGATCCTGACAGTTGCCGAGGCGCGGCCTGGTTCCATCACATTCATCTCGCCGATAAATCCCTCGCGAATCTCGGCGATCTTGCCCTCATTGAAATACACGCCGGCCAAACCGTCACTCAAAAAGTGAAGATGCGAGACCGCTTCGCCCTCGGTCGTCAAGTCCACCCCGGGCTGCGCATCGCGCCACACGCCGGCATTGAGCAGCCGCCGCGACATCGGTTTCGGCATCCGCGCCACCCCCCGTTTGACGAGCTGCGCTTCCTCGTCGTTGAACCGCAGACGATGGTGTATCAGAAAAACCCGCGTGATGCCCACGACGCTGATCACCACCCAGCAACCCTGAATGATCGCAGAGGCCAGGTTGAACTCCGCCGACAGGCTGATCAGCACGAAAATCGCCGCAATCATGTTGAGCAAGGCGTAGCGATAGCCGCTGCCACGTATCAGACCGAGCTGCAGACAAATATACGCACCGAGATATACGGAGACGCCAGCATATCCGGCCCAGTCATACACGCTTGTAGTGAAAAACATCGTCACCCGCGTTCTCCCCAAGACGATGCTTTCGCGCAACCGGGTGAACGAGGCTGCGAACTCTGAATGCCACAGGGCCGCTATTGTGACAAGTTGTTTGGGAGATGTGACGAGTACCGGTCTGGAGCCCGCCGGTCAGCATGCTGGAGCGAAGAGTTTGCGGAGGCCACGGGAACTCGCCCGACCCGCATGATAAGCGCTCCGGTCAACGCGCTGCCCCAGCAGCCCGGTTCCGGTCGCGCTCACGCGGCCTCTACCATTCGAATGCGGAGTTGCCGGTCCTCGCGCCAACAGCTCCCCGCGCAACGGCATGGGCTGAGAGCGACCCGCGCGTTTTCGTGACAGCACGAGATTTGTTCCCATATATTCTTGGATTGGCGGCGGGGGTTCTGCCTCAATCTGTGTGGCACAACTATCCTGAAACTGGAAAATTCAGGAGGCATAGTCGTGAGTTCAAAGAAGCGCTGGTCGCCCGGGAGCGATGTTTCGGTTCACAGCGTTGAGCGAAGTGATTTCGGCGGTTGGCTTGTATCCGGCACTCTGGCACCTCAAGGCCTCTGCCCAGACTGTGGTTTGCATTCACGACGACGTCACGGATGGCGGCATCCGCGGCTGCAGGATTTTCCCGCACATGGAGACGGGGTCACAATGGAACTCCAGGTTTGCCGCTGGCGATGTTTGGCTTCCGCTCGCCCGCGCCGGACGTTTTCAGACCACGTTTCCTCGATTGCACTTCCATTTGCACGTCGCACCTCGCGTGTCGGGGAGATTGTCAGCAATCTTGGGCATGCACAGGTGGGCGGTCTGCCGAGCGGCTCTTGCACCGTTTGGGCATCGGAGTCAGCGATGACACGGTGCTTCGGCAACTTAGGTGTTCAATCCCACGGTTTGATGGTGTGATCCTTTCGCAGGAATGGAAGGAAGCACTATCGGGAGTCGATCAAGCGTGAAGTGCTTGAGGGTGAGTTTGAAGGTATGCTGCAAAGCCTACAGCCCACAGAGGGCCTGTTTGCGCTCGTCAAAGCCATGTTCCGCGATGCGTGGGATATTCGCCTTGTTTAGGCGTCTGAGGCCTCCAAAGGCCTGAAGGCGAACGTCAAGCAACTGGAAAAGCAGATCGATCAGCGCCTTGAGCGCATCGTGAATGCGCGCAACGGCTCTGTAGTGTCGGCCTACGAGGAGCGTATCGCCAAGCTGGAGCGGGAAAAAGTTCTGGCTGAAGAACAGCTCGCCCAAAGCGGCAAGCCTCGACATACCTTCGAGGAGTCGTTGGAACACGCAATGCGATTCCTATCACGCCCTTGGAACATCAGGATAAATTCCAACTTAGACCTGAAGAAAACAGTCCTGAGACTGGCCTTTGTAGAGCCTTTACCCTACTGCCGGAATCAGGGACTTCGAACATCTAATTTAGCCTTACTGTTCAAGGCTTTACGTGACATTTTCGGCAACAAATGTGAGATGGCGCACCCAGTAGGATTCGAACCTACGACCTTCGCCTTCGGAGGGCGACACTCTATCCAGCTGAGCTATGGGTGCACGCGGGGCAACCTATAGCCGCCCGTGTCCGATGCCGCAATCGCAAATTCAGCCGAAGAGCTCGTGGGCAAGCTCCAGCGCTTCGATCAGCGCATCCACCTCGGCGCGGGTGTTGTACATGGCAAACGAGGCCCGGCACGTGGCGGTCAACCCGAGATGATCCATCAGCGGCCCGGCGCAATGGTGGCCCGCGCGCACAGCGACGCCCTTCTTGTCGAGGATGGTCGAGATGTCGTGCGCATGCGCCGCGCCGTTCATCGTGAAGGAAAAAATCGCCGCCTTGCCGTCCGCCGTCCCCTGAAGTCCGAGCCAGTTGAGCCCGGATAAACGCTCCATCGCGTAGGCGGCGATGTCAGCCTCGTGGCTGGCGATCGCATCCATGCCGATACTCATCATGTACTCGAGCGCCACGCCCAGACCGATGGTTTGTACGATACCGGGCGTGCCGGCCTCGAATTTCATCGGCGGATCGTTGTAGATCACTTGGTCCTTGCTGACCTCGCGGATCATGTCGCCGCCGCCCATGAAGGGGCGCATCTCGGCGAGGCGCTCATTTCGCACGAAGATCGCGCCAGAACCGGAAGGTCCATAGAGCTTGTGGCCGGTGATGGCGTAGAAATCGCAGCCCATATCATCCACATCGACGGGCATGTGAACCGCCGACTGGCTACCATCCACGAGCACCGGCACGCCCTTGGCGCGGGCCGCGTCGCAGATGGATTTCACATCAACAACGGTTCCCAAAACGTTGGAAAGATGGGTGATCGCTACAAGTTTGGTTTTCGGCCCGATGGCGTCGATCACCTTTTGCGGATCGAGCGCCCCGCGCGAATCCACATCCACCCACTTCAATGCCACGCCCTGCCGCTCGCGCAGGAAATGCCACGGCACGATATTGGCGTGATGCTCCATGACCGACAGGACGATCTCGTCGCCCGCCTCCATCCGCGGCATGGCCCAGCCGTAGGCGACCATGTTGATGCCCTCGGTGGTGCCCGAGTTGAGCACGATCTGCCGCTCGTCCGCGACGCCGAGGAAGCGCGCCACGATGCCGCGCACGGCTTCGTACTTCTCGGTTGCGAGGTTGCTGAGGTAATGCAAACCGCGGTGAACGTTGGCGTATTCTTGGGAATAGGCCCGGGTGACCGCGTCGATCACCGCCTGCGGCTTCTGCGCGCTGGCTCCGTTGTCGAGATAGACCAGCGGCTTGCCGTTCACCTCGCGCGAGAGGATCGGGAAATCAGCGCGGATTTTCTCAACGTCATACATCTCAAATCCCCCCCGCGACGCGCACGCCCGCCAGGCTGAAAAGAAGGCTCAGACCGAAGACCAGCGCCACGAACCCGATGATGAGCACGCCGGCGGCACGCCACAGGCTGTCGAATCCGTGCGCTTCAGCGACGAAGGCCAGCAGGATGTAAAGGCCCCAGACCGCCGCCACGATCACCACGACCCCCGCGAGTGTGGGCATCACCATCGCCAGCACCACGAGCACCACCTGAAGCAGCAGGCGCAAGGCCTGCATCCAACTCAGCAGCACCAGCATCTCGCGCATCCTGCCTGTCCCTCCCAGCGCGCGCCCGGCGTGGGTAAACGCGAGCGCGGTTAGCGCCAGTGCTGCAAAGAGCGTCACGGCAAAGATGAGCGGCGCCCCAAAGGCCGGACCCATCATGTCCATCATCGCCGGGTCGCTCGGCGGGCTCAGGCGGATCGACAACGAATAGACCAGAGTGTTGAGCACCGCCATCAGCCCGAGCACTAGCCAGCCCTCGCGTGCGGGCAGCCCCAGAGACAGGATGCGCCCTGCCGCTTCGCGCGGCTCGAACAATGTCTGCCGCACCAGCGACCAGAACGCCTCGCCTGTCATCATCCGCTCCATTCCGCCTCTCGCAGCCCGGATATCCAGAACCAAAGGAAAACACCACACCAGATAAGTCCGACGCCCTGCAACCCCGGCCCAGGCCCGACAAACCCGGCGACCAACCCGTGCAACAGGATAAGCGGGCTCGCAGCAAGAAACGCCCAGAAGAGCGCCAATCGTGCACCATAGGCCGTGCCGTGCCCGCCGATAAGCCGCGCTGCCCCATGACTGAGCAGCGCCAGCGCATATAGCAGCAGCGGCGCGATGAACACCCAGGCCAGTAGAGCCCCGCCCAAGAGCGGGTTTAGCTCTTGCTCGGTCAGATGCGCTTCGCGCGCCAGCCGCGGCCATTGCGCAACGAACACCAACACGCAGGCCGCGATCAGCATGACCAGTGCGCGATCCTCGCGGGGCCCCATTTCGAGCAGGCGCCGCACCACCCGGCGCGGCCCCCGATAGGTGGCGATGATGTCACGCGTGACCGGCATCAGCCGCGCCGCCGCTCCAGCCAGCCCGATAGCCGGGTTGTAATCTCGTCGCGCAGGCTCTCCTCTGCGATCTCCTCCACCGCCTCGGCAAGGAACGAGAGCACCAGCAGGTCGGTGGCAATCGGCCTGGGGATACCGCGCGAACGCAGGTAGTAGAGCGCGTCCTCGTCGATCGCGCCAGAGGTCGAGCCGTGCGAGCACGCCACGTCATCGGCGTAGATCTCAAGCTCTGGCTTGGCCAGGAACTGGCTATCGTCGTCGAGTAGAAGCGATTGGCTGATCTGGTACCCGTCGGTCTTCTGCGCACCGGGCTTGACGAGGATCTTGCCCTGGAACACACCGGTGGCGCCGTTGCGCAGCACCTTCTTGAATACCTGCCGGCTCTCACAGCGCTCCGCGTCGTGGGTGACGAAAACCGTGTCGTCCTGGTGGAAATCGCCGTCCCCCATCGCCGCGCCCGCGACATGGGCGCTGGCGTCGTCGCCGGTAAGATTGATCACACATTCATTGCGCGTCATCACGCCGTTGGCTGTCATGGTAAAGGATTTGAACGCACTCTCGCGGCCCAGCCGGGCAAAGACATGGGTAGCCGCACGGCGCTCGTGGTCGCGCCCCTGCACACGCACGTGGTGAAAGCGCGCCTCATCGGCCACGTCCACCTCCATCACGTTGTTGAAGCGCGCCGCCGCCGGGCCGTTCTCGAGCACGGTCAGCTCGGCGCCCGCGTCGAGCTTGATCACGTGGTGGAGGAGCGCGTCGGAGGTCTCTGACCTGTGGTGATAGACGAGGTTGATCGGCTTGGACGCCTTGCCGGTGACATGGATCAGCACCCCGTCCTCGGCCAGCGCGGTGTTGAGCGCCGCCAGCGGGCGCGGCACGGGGGTTTGCCCACTCGCCTCGAGCGTGCCATAGAGATCGCGCGCCCAGTGCAGGTCTTGCCCCGCCAAGTCTGCCAGCCGCTCGATGCGCACCCCCGCGAGTTCGGGATCGTCGCTCGCCTCCGGATCAAACACCCCGTCCACGAAGACAAGGCGCAGCCGGTCCATGTCAGCGAACATCTCGGGCTCGTCGCCGTCCTCGAACAGCGCCGCGCGCGGTGCCTCGGCCAGCGTCAGGCTGTCGGGGCGGGTGAATTTCCAGTACTCGTCTCGACGCTGCGGCAGGCCGGTCGCACGCAGGCGCGCCAGCGCCTCCTCGCGGGCCGCCGTGATCCATGCGCCCCCCTCGGGCAGGCGCATCGCGTCGATCTGCATCGTCGTGTCTGTCTTTGCCTGCGGTGCTGCCGCCATCACGCCACCTCCGCCTTGAGATCGGCATAGCCGTTCTTCTCGACCTCGAGCGCGAGTTCCGGCCCGCCGGACTTGATGATGCGGCCCTCCGACATGATGTGCACGACATCGGGCACGATGTGATCGAGCAGGCGCTGGTAGTGGGTAATAACAAGGAAGCCACGACCCGCGTCGCGGAGAGAATTCACGCCATTCGCGACGAGCTTCATCGCATCCACGTCGAGGCCGGAATCGGTCTCGTCGAGGATGCACATCTTCGGCTCCAATACGGCCATCTGAAGGATTTCGTTACGCTTCTTCTCTCCGCCGGAAAAGCCCACATTGACCGGACGCTTGAGCATGTCGGCGTCTATCTCGAGTGCCTTGGCCTTCTCGCGCACCAGCTTGAGGAAATCTGAGGCGCTGATCTCGTCCTGCCCGCGCGCCTTGCGCTGCGCGTTCACGGCGGTGCGCAGAAAGGTCATATTGCCCACGCCGGGAATCTCCACCGGGTATTGGAAGGCGAGGAACAGGCCGGCCGCGGCACGCTCTTCGGTCTCCATGTCCAGCAGATCCTGCCCGTCGAGCGTGGCCGACCCTTCGGTCACGGTGTAGCCATCGCGCCCCGAGAGCACGTAGCTCAAGGTCGATTTCCCCGACCCGTTCGGCCCCATGATCGCGTGGACCTTGCCGGCCTCAACGGTCAGGTCGACGCCCTTAAGGATGGTCTTATCTTCTTCTTCAAGATCGACGTGCAGGTTCTTGATTTCCAGCATGATTTTTCCTTTCAACATCGCTCGCGGCGTCACGGCCGCAGCATCATCCCGATGGCGTCGCTCAGACGCTCCAGCGGCAGCGCCATCGGCACCACCACGAATTCGGCCATCCGCCCGATCATCTGGCGCGGAGCGCCGATATAGGTCTCGATTCGGTGGTAGTGGCGGCGCGGCGCGTAGTCGTCGAACAGAAGCCGCAGCGGCTTCTTCGTGTGAAGTGCAGTTACCAGCGCGCAGCCGGTGCGGAACCGCCCGTCCACCAGCACCACGTCGGGGGCGACGTCACCGCGCTCCCACGGTCCCAGCGAATAGCCCGGGTAGCGCAGGTAACCACCCTTGCCCTGCGGGTGTCCCCAATCGCGAGTCGGACCGATGTCCGCCCAGATCACCTCGACCTCGGTGCCCTGCGCGGGCGGGTTGGCGGCAAGCCAGTCTCGCATCATCCCGGCCCACGCCGCATCGCTCTCGACCGACCAGACGCGTTTACCCGGCATCTCGGAGGCCATCACCGTCGAGCCACCCGAGCCGTATTCGAGGATGGCTCCAGCCTGCTCGTAAGCCGCACGCAGGTGCGCCGCTTCGGCCTCGGGCAGGGTCAGGTCCGGCCGCGATATGGTTTCGGTGTCCGTCATCGCTGCACGCAGGCGCTAGCCCACCGACCCCTCGAGCGAGATCGCCACCAGCTGCTGTGCCTCCATGGCAAATTCCATCGGCAATGCCTGAAGCACCTCACGGCAGAACCCGTTAACGACGAGCGCCACCGCCTCTTCCTCGTCCATGCCGCGTTGCCGGCAGTAGAAGAGCTGGTCGTCATCCACCTTGGAAGTCGTGGCCTCGTGCTCGACGCGGCTCGAGTTGTTCTTGACCTCGATATACGGCACCGTGTGCGCCCCGCAGGTATCGCCGATGAGCAGGCTGTCGCACTGCGTGTAATTGCGGCTGTTCTTTGCCTTGGGGTGCATCGACACCAGCCCGCGATAGGTGTTCTGGGCATGACCCGCGCTGATCCCCTTGGACACGATTCGCGAACGCGTGTTCTTGCCCAAGTGGATCATCTTGGTGCCGGTATCGGCCTGCTGCCAGTTGTTGGCGATGGCGATGGAGTAGAACTCGCCCTGGCTGTCGTTGCCACGCAGGATGCAGGAGGGATATTTCCAAGTCACCGCCGAGCCGGTCTCGACCTGCGTCCACATCACCTTGGAACGGTCACCACGGCAATCGGCACGCTTGGTGACGAAGTTGTAGATGCCGCCCTTGCCGTTCTCGTCGCCCGGATACCAGTTCTGCACCGTGGAATACTTCACCTCGGCATCTTCCTCGGCGATGATCTCGACAACCGCCGCGTGAAGCTGGCTCTCGTCGCGCTGCGGCGCGGTGCAGCCTTCGAGATAGCTCACGAAAGAGCCCTTGTCGGCGATGATGAGCGTGCGCTCGAACTGGCCGGTATTCTCGGCATTGATGCGGAAATAGGTGCTCAGTTCCATCGGGCAGCGCACACCCGGCGGTACGTAGACGAACGACCCATCGGAGAACACCGCGCTGTTCAGCGTGGCGTAGAAGTTGTCCGAGACCGGCACGACCGAGCCGAGGTATTTCTTCACCAGTTCGGGATGCTCCTTGATCGCCTCGGAAATCGAGCAGAAGATCACACCAGCCCTTTTCAATTCCGCTTGGAATGTCGTGCCGACGCTCACACTGTCAAAGACCGCATCCACGGCCACCTTGCGCGCCTCTGCGGGGGCCTCATCGGCACCCTCGACACCGGCGAGGATCATCTGTTCCTTGAGCGGGATACCCAGCTTTTCGTAGGTCGCCAGCAGCTTGGGGTCGACGTCGTCCAGCGATTTGGGCTTGACCGCCATAGATTTCGGTCGCGCGTAGTAATACTGCTTCTGAAAATCGATCTTGGGATAATCGACCATCGCCCAGGTGGGCTCTTTCTTCTCCAGCCAGCGGCGATAGGCGGCGAGCCGCCAATCGGTCATCCATTCCGGCTCTTCATTCTTGGACGAGATCAGGCGCACGATGTCCTCATTGAGACCCATCGGGGCATAGTCCATCTCGATATCGGTGTTCCAGCCATACTTGTAGGCCCCGCCGACCTGCCGCACGGTATCGACCGTCTCCCGATCGACGCCGTCCTTGACCTGTCTGTCGTCCAAAGCCGCCATTGCCGTTCTCTCCTGTCGCTCAGGCCAAGCGGGCCCGATGTCTGTTCCACAGCCTTGCCCAGACCTCGGCAAGACGCATGATATCGTCCGTCGTCGTCTCCGGCCCGAGAGACACGCGCAGCGCCGAGTTTGCCGCCGCTGCATCAACGCCCATCGCCTGCAAGGCGCCACTTGCCCGGACCTTGCCGCTCGAACAGGCACTGCCCGACGATACGGCGAACCCCGCGAGATCAAGCGCCATCACCTGCGTTTCACCCTTCCAGCCCGGCGTGACCAGGCAGCTTGTGTTGGGCAGGCGAGGTCCGTCTTTCCCCACGAAAATAGTCTCCTTTGAAATCTCTGCAATAGTTGATTCTAGAATGTTTCTAAGTTTTTCGACCTCGGACCAGCCCCCGTCGGCCAGATCACGCGCAGCGGCCTCTGCCGCTGCCCCGAATCCGGCGATGCCAGGGACGTTCTCGGTGCCCGCACGGCGGCCCATCTCCTGCCCGCCGCCGCGAAGTTGCGCGGCCACCTCGCAGCCCGACCGAACCACCAGCGCGCCCACGCCCTTGGGTCCGCCCAGCTTGTGCGCGGAAACGAGCGCCATGTCCACGCCCGTCCAGTTAAACGCCACCGGCAGCCTGCCGAATGCCTGCGTCATGTCGCTCACGGCCAGCCCCTCGGGCAGCGTCTGGATCACGCCAGTCTCGGAATTGGCCAGTTGCAGAACCGAGCGGGCGGGGTCACTCACCGTCACGCGGCCACCCGCGTCCACCGGCAGATCTGCGGTGATCCAGGCGCGCACCGCGTCGTGCTCCACCGCCGCGCCCGACAGGTGCCGGCCCGCGCACGCAAGCGCCGCCGCCTCGGTCGCACCGGAGGTGAATATCACCTCTGCCCCATCGGCCCCGAGCGCGGCGGCGATCTGCGCACGCGCCTGCTCGACCAGCGCCTTGGCGGCGCGCCCCTCCGCATGGACCGAGGACGGGTTACCCACCACGTCCATTGCAGCGATCATCGCCTCGCGCGCCTCGGCACGCAGTGGCGCGGTCGCGTTGTAATCGAGATAGACGCGCGTCATTCTTCCCCCGTCCGGCGGCCACGACCGACGGGCCTGTCGGCACCCTCCGCGACCGTGGCTCAGATATGGATCACCCGCCCGTAGGCGTCCAGCACCGATTCGTGCATCATTTCCGAAAGCGTGGGATGCGGGAAGACGGTGTTCATCAGCTCTTCCTCGGTGGTCTCGAGCGTGCGGCCCACGATATAGCCCTGGATGAGTTCCGTCACCTCCGCGCCCACCATGTGCGCGCCCAGAAGCTCGCCGGTGCTCTGGTCGAAGACGGTCTTTACCATGCCTTCGGCCTCGCCCAGCGCAATGGCCTTGCCGTTGCCAATGAAGGGAAAGCGGCCCACCTTGATCTTGTAGCCCTTCTCCTTGGCCTGCGCCTCGGTGAGGCCCACGCTGGCAATCTGCGGGTGGCAATAGGTGCAGCCGGCGATGCTGTCGGGGTCCACCGCGTGCGGCTTGCCGCCAGCGATCAGCTCGGCCACCATCACGCCCTCGTGGCTGGCCTTGTGTGCGAGCCACGGTGCGCCCGCGATATCGCCGATTGCATAGACCCCGTCGACGCCGGTGCGGCAATGCGGATCGGTCACCACGTGGGTTTTCTCGACCTTCACACCCAAGTCTTCAAGTCCCAGCCCTTCTGTATTTCCGACGATTCCCACGGCAGAGATCACCGTATCGAACTCGTGCTTTTCGACCTTACCGCCGGTCTCGATATGGGCGGTTACCTTACCCTTTTCACGGTCGAGCTGCTTGACCGCTGCCTTTTCCATGATCTTCATCTTCTGCTTGGTGAACGCCTTCTTGGCGAAGGCGGAAATCTCGGCATCCTCAACGGGCAGGATGCGGTCCATCACCTCGACCACGGTCGTCTCGGCCCCAAGCGTGTTGTAAAAACTCGCGAATTCGATCCCGATCGCGCCCGATCCAATGACCAGCAGCTTTTTCGGCATGCGCGGCGGCACCAGTGCGTGCTTGTAGGTCCACACCAGATCGCCATCGGCCTCCAGCCCCGGCAACTCGCGCGCCCGCGCACCGGTGGCGATCACGATGTTCTTCGCCTTCAGCTCCTCGGTGCCCTTGTCGGTCTTGACGCTGACACGGCCCTTGGCGGGCAGGCTCGCCTCGCCCATGTAGGCGGTCACCTTGTTCTTCTTGAGCAGGTGGCCAACCCCGGAATTCAGCTGCTTGGCGACCGCGCGAGAGCGCTTCACCACCGCGTCGAGATCATAGCCGATACCCTCGGCGCTCAGCCCGAATTCCTTGGCGCGGTGCATGAGGTGAAACACCTCCGACGAGCGAAGCATCGCCTTGGTGGGGATGCAGCCCCAGTTGAGGCAGATGCCACCCATGTGCTCGCGCTCGACAATGGCCACCTTCAAGCCAAGCTGCGCGCCCCGGATGGCGGCCACGTAGCCCCCAGGCCCCGCGCCGATCACGATCATGTCAAAGCTGTCAGACGCCATGTGGCCCTCCCTCGCCGGAAACTAGTTTGGTGTTAAACTATTTCCCACGAGACCTCAACGCAGGGAAAGGCACACCCCGCGAAAAGCAGGTCTGCCCACCGCGCAGGGCCGAAATCACGCCGCCTCTGTCACCTCTCGGACCAGCACACCATATCCGCCCTCGGCCTCGAATGTGCGTTCCGGTGCGGTCGATGCCCGGCCTAGCGCCGCGTTACGATAGGGGAATCGGCCAAAGCGGCGGATCACCTCGCGATGCGCGCGGGCATGAAGCAGGTTGTCGGGGCCATACACCGGCATGCGCTCGCAAATCAGGCGCACGCAGCGCTCCTGGTCGCAGAGATTCTCGGAATGCATCAACGGAAGATAGAAAAACTGCCGCGCCGGCTCGTCAATCCGGACATCCCAGCCACGGTTGATCGCCACCTTGGCCGCCGTCAGCCCCGCACGGTCGGTAGCAAAGGCCCGCCTCTCGCCGCGGAACATGTTGCGCGGGAACTGGTCGGTGAGGATCACGTAGGCAAGCGTGCCGCTTGGATAGGTAAGCCACAGGCCGTACGCCCCCGCACGGGCATTCTCCCACGCGCTTGAAAAACGCTCGCGCACCTGCGCGTCCAGCGCCTCCGAATTCTGATACCAGCCTTTCGGACCCACCTCGTCCAGCCAGAACCGCAACACCTCGTCGGGCGACACCATTGGGACTCTCCTCGATTTCCCGTCATGTAACTGTCACGTTAACCCCTGATTTCGGCAATATTACAGTAACATATTGCTTCAAAAAGGACATATTCAATCCGGTTTCCCGGGCTCCTCGCCCTCCTGCGCGGTTTCGATGGCCACTTCCTGCGCAAATTCCACCGCCATCGGCGAGGCCGATGGCGCAACCGCCATATAGCTGTCGGTCTGCGCGGGTGCCGGGGCGGCGCGCTGCGTCATCCGGTATGCCGCGTAGGCGGCAATCGACAGTGCCAGCACCGCGATCACCACAAAGAATCCGCGCGGCCCGATCACCCCCATCAGCCAGCCGGTGACCAGCGGGCCGGTCACCGCGCCCAGCCCATTGATGAACACCATTCCACCGGCGGCCGCGGCCATGTCGTCATGCTCGAGAAAATCGTTGGTATAGGCGATGAGCAGCGAATAGAGCGGGTTCGACATGCCACCGATGACGAAAGCCGTCACCAGAAGCGGCACAAAGACCGCGCCTAGCACGATACCGATCACCGCCCCGACCCCCATCAGCACGGCCGCCCCGCAGATTAGCACGCGGCGGTCCATTCGGTCCGACAGCCAGCCGATAGGATATTGCAGCACCAAGGAGCCCACGAAAAAGGTCGAGACGAAGATCGATATCTGCACCACGCTCAGTCCCGCCTCGGCGCCGTAGACCGGTGCCATGCCGAACTGCGCCGAGAACACGCCGCCGAGCAGGAACATACCGACGCAGCCGAGTGGCGAAATCGCCATGATCCGGCGCAGCGACAGCGGCTTTGTGGTATCAAATGCGGGGGTGGGACTAACCGACAAAAGGATCGGCGCAAAGGCCAGCGACACCAGCACCGACGGGATGACGAAGAGCACATAGCCCGACGGATCGCCCAGCACCAGAAGGCCCTGCGCCGCGACGATGCCTACCATCTGCACGATCATGTAAAGCGACAGCGCCTTGCCTCGGGTCTGATTGGTGGCCGAGTTGTTGAGCCAGCTTTCCGCGGTCACGTAGACGCCGGAGAAGCAAAAGCCGATCACGACGCGCCCGACCGACCACGCCCAGGGGTCGGCGAAGGTGGGGTAGAGGATCAGCACCGCGGAAATCATCGACCCGAGCGCGGCGAAGACCCGCACATGTCCCACCCGGCGGATCATCTCGGGGGCCATGCGCGAGCCGAACAGGAAGCCCGCGAAATAGGCCGACATGACCACCGACATCTGCGTGGTGGAAAACCCCTCGAGCGCACCGCGGACGCCGAGCAGCGTGCCTTGCATGCCATTGCCCACCTGCAAGAGCATCATACCCAGAAGCAGCGCCCATGCGCTCGAAAACACTTGCAGCATGTCGTTTCTCCATGATCCGGGGCGACCGTCGCAGGACGGGTCGGCACGCGTCTAGGCCGTTTGCGACTCAGCGGGTCGCTGCCTCCTGTCCGTTGTCAGGCCCGGGCGGTGGGATCAACAGGGATGCATCGCCGTAGGAAAAGAATCGGTACCGCGCGGCGACGGCATGGGCGTAGATGGCGACGATCCGCTCGCGGCCCATCAGCGCGCTGACCAGCATCATCAGCGTCGATTTCGGCAGGTGGAAATTGGTCATCAGCGCATCGGTCGCACGGAACGCAAAGCCGGGATAGATGAAGATGTCGGTCTCTCCCTGCCACGGTGCCACCTCGCCGGTGTCGCGCGCCGCCGTCTCGATCAGGCGAAGCGCGGTGGTGCCCACCGGGATGATCCGTCCTCCCGCCGCACGGGTGGCGGCAATCTCGGCGGCGACCTGCTCGCTCACCTCGCCCCATTCGGCGTGCATGCGATGGGTGGTGATGTCATCGACCTTTACCGGCAGGAAGGTGCCCGCCCCCACATGCAGCGTCACATGGGAAAACGTCACTCCCCGCGCGGCCAGGTCGGCCAGCACCACCTCGTCGAAATGCAGGCTCGCTGTCGGGGCTGCCACGGCACCGGGGCGGCGTGCCCAGACGGTCTGGTAATCTTCGCGGTCGCGGTCGTCGGCGGGCCGCCGCGCGGCGATGTATGGCGGCAGCGGCATAGCACCTGCGGCATCAAGCGCAGCGTCGAAATCCTCGCCCGCGAGGTTGAAGCGCAGCCGCGCCTGCCCCTCGCCGCGCCCCTCGAGCACCGCCGAGAGCCCGGAGGCAAAGGTGATCTCCTCGCCCTCGCGCAGCTTTCTCAGCGGCTTGACCAGCGCGCTCCACGTGCCGTCGGCTTGCGGCTCCAGCAACGTCACCTCGATCCGCGCCCCCGCACCGCCCGCGCGATGACGCCGCCCCGCGAGCCGAGCGGGAATTACACGCGTATCATTTAGTACCAGTCGGTCGCCCGCGCGCAGCCACGTTCCGAGATCGGTGACCCGGGAATCGTGGATCGCGTCACCCTCGGCCACCAGAAGCCGCGCCGCGCGTCGCGGGCGGGCTGGCCGCGTGGCGATAAGATCCTCGGGCAGGGCAAAATCGAATTCATCGAGCTTCATGGGTCCTGTCTCTGGTAGGCCGGCGGCTCCTCGTTGGATGGGTCCCCGCCCGATGGCGTCGGCGGTTCTCCCTCCATCCGCGGGGTCGGCCTGCGGAACATCTCACGCAAAAATCCTGGCGTCAGCGCCGAGAGCGGGTTGACAGAAACCGCCGGGTCTTCGGAGGCACCGCGAAGCGTGAAGTTGAACCCGATAAGCCCTTCTCCCGGCCGGGTAAAGGCCCCACCGATGGCGTTGAGCAGATAGACCGGCGACAGCACGCCCTGCATGTCCATTCGCTTGGTGGCGAGGTTGTAATAGCCGTCCATTGATATCCCCACCGACGCACCGACGGCGCTGCCCTGCGTAACGATCAGCCGCTCTGGCGTCAGGCGAAACCGCGCGTTTACGGACGTGAAGTGCAGCCCCTGTCCGTAGAACTGCTCGATCAGCCCGACAATGCTGATGGTATTAAGCAGCGCCGCCAGCGCCGGGGCCCGCTTGACGCGCAACTGCTCGATGGCGAGCACGCCGTCATAGCTGCCGGGGTCGCCTGCGGGTGTTAGCCTGAGGTCGAGCACGCCGTTGCGGGCATCCTCGAGAATGCCCGCCGCCGCGAGCAGCCCTCCCGCGTCGCCCGAGCGAATGCGAAAGGCGCTGCGCCCAGCGCTTGTCGGGATCACGTCGCCCTCGACCGGTGTGCGACCATTCACCCGCGCGGTAAAGCTGCCGCGCGCACCGCCCTGCGTCTCCAGCGTGGCCGAAAACCCGGTGAGCGCAATACCGTCGGAGATACGTAATTCGTCCAGTTGCAGATTGACCGGCCCGCCGTCACCGCCATCACCCGCGCCGAGCGCGCCATGTCGCAGATCGACGGTGCCTCCTGTCACCTCCACCCGCGGTGACTGCCCCACCCCGCGCCCGACGAGCGTGGCCGCCAAGTCGAGCCAATCGTCTAGTTCCACGCTAGTGAACCGCGCCTGCGCGAGGCTGCCATTCGGAGACAGCCGCACCTCGCCGCGCGCCCGGAGCCCGCCCGCCTCAAGCGCCAGCGTGTCGATCTGCGACGGCGTGCCCAGCGTGCCCGCAACATCGAGCCGCCCGGTGGCCTGGCGGCTCAGCGCCCAGTCGAGCGGCGCGATCCCCAGGCCGACCCCCATCAGATCGGAGGTGAGTGCAAACTCCGCCGGCGCGTCGCGCGCCAGAGCGATATCGACAGTTGCTCGCCCCCCGCCCGTCAGGCTGCCCTCGGGCAGCGTGATCCCAAACTCGTCGAGGAACCGCTGCGACAGTTCGATCTCGCCGCTCACGCGGCTCGCCCCGCCGGCGTCGGGCCCCAGAGGCAAGGTCCAGGTCCCCGCGACCGGCACGCGCCCGATTCGCGCCTCCCCCGCGATGGCGAGCGCCTCATTATCGGCCTCGACCGAGAGACCGCTCGCCGCCAGAACGCGCCCCTTGACCAATGTCTCGCTGCGCATGTCGGTAATCTCGCCGGTCACCGCAAAGGCCACCTCCTCCGGGGTGAGTTTCTGCTTGAGGATGAAATCGAGCCGCCCCGTGAGGTCCGCGCGGCCATCGGCCAGCGTTACCGGGCGTCCGGCTTTTTGAAGGAATCGGAAGGGCGGCGAATCAAGCAGCGACAGCGCCGCCGTGATCGTGCCGCGCGCCCGCAGATGCGCCTCGGCGGGACCCTTCTTGATGCGAACATCGGGGATGATGAAACTGGTGCCGGAAATATCCACCCGTCCGCCCTGCGCCGCTGTCACGTGGCCCGACTCGGCATGGATGGTGAAACGATTGTCCCGAATCGAGGCGTGGCCTGAGGTCGCCTCGATCGGTGGCACCTCACGGACATAGACGGTCGAGAGGTCGGAGAACCCGAACCCGAGAAACAGATCCGGCGCGCGTCCCGGCTCCCCGCGCAGACCGAACTGAATGTCGTGCAACGCAATGCCGAGCACATTCTCGTCGATCCATGTGCGCGTCTTGGGCTTGATCGTGACGGGCCACAACTCCAGCAGGCGTTCGGGGGCGATGGTCTCCATCCGTCCCGAGACATCGACCGACCAGCCATCCGCCTGCCCTCGCGCCACCCCCGACAGGCGCAGCACCTCGCCCCGGTCCCGCAGCCGGAAATCGCCGACGGTGAGCGCGAACGGGTCAAGCTCGAGCCGCAGATCCGCGCCTGCCCCCTCGAATACTACCGGACCGGGATAAAGCCCCGCGGGGTTGGCCGCGATCTCTCCGATGCGCACCTGCGCCTCAAGCGCGGCGGGCCAACCGCTCTCCATGCCCAGAAGCCGCGCGCGCCCCTCGGCGCGGGCGGTGCCCCAATCGCTCTCGACCGATATCTCGGAAAAATCGATCTGCCCGCGCTTCGGATCGTAGGTGAAATAGCTCCGCGCAGACCGGAACGGAATCGGCACCGTGGCCGCGTTGGGGCGCAACGCGCCCGCCCCGATCTGAAGCGTGGCGCTGAGCGGGCCCAGCCGTCCCTCTTGGTCAATCGTTGCGCGCAGTGCCCCCGAGATCGGGGCCTGCACCGCCCCGAGCCATGCAAGCGCAGGCGACTGCCCGGCCAGTTCCCCGGCCGGGACATCCTCGAACCGGATGCCGAATTCCGCGACCGCGGACTCCAGGTTGCCGGTATAGTTCACCTCCAGACCGCTTGCGTATTCACGCGCACCAAGCACGGTGATGTTGCCACGCAAGGTGATCCGGTCACCCTGGCGTTTCAGCGTTGCCTGCCCACCATCGGCCGACCAGGCCCGACCGCTGCGCGCATCTTCGTAGCGCAGGCTGATGTTGTCGGCCTCTATCTGCCTCAGCCGCGCCAATGCGGGCTGCGACAGCATCTTGCCGATCTGGTCGGAAAAGCGGCCCTCGCGCCCAGGGTGGCGACCGCGTCCGTCACTGGCCTCGAACGCCACCGACAGGGCACCATCCGCCCGCCGCCGCAGAATAAGTCGCCCCCCGTTGAGCCGAACGCGCGACAGCGACACGTCGCCCGACAAGAGCGCCGTCCGCGATAGCGACACGTCGAGAGCCCCGAGATCGACGAGCCGCACGCCTTCGGCATCGAAGAGCGTGACCCCCTTCAGCACCACCTGCGGAACCATCCCGCCGTCAAGCCCCAGCGTGAGCGTCTCGAAACTCAACCGGTGCTCCGGCAGCGCCGCGCCAATCCGCTGCTCGACCCGCTCGCGCATCCAACCCGGCGCGGTGACACCCGCCGCCAGCACCGCGACCACCCCAACGCTGACGATCAGCACGACCGCCACGCAGCCAAGGCACAATTGCCCGAAATGGTGCAGCAGGCCGCGCCGCGGCAGCACGCGCGCGCGCGCGCCATCCGGCACCTCCCCGGATACCCGCTGGTCGCTCTGTTGCGTCTCTGGCTCGCTCATGCGTGTCATGCCGCGCCACCTTTGGCGCCCGGCTCTGCCTCGTGGCTTTATTCTTGCCCGTCCCGACCTAATATGCGTTCGGCAAGGAGTCATCACAAGCCGCATCACGAAGGAGCGCCCATGCCCGACATCTCCGATATCGCCCCTGATTTTACCCTGCCGCGCGACGGCGGCGAAAGCGTCACGCTCTCGGCGCTGCGCCCCGTCGCGGTTGTGCTGTTCTTTTATCCACGCGACGACACCTCCGGCTGCACCAAGGAGGCGGTGGCGTTTTCCGGCCTGCTCTCCGAGTTCGAGGCTGCGGGCGCGACGGTGCTGGGCATTTCCAAGGACAGCGTTGCCAGTCACGAGAAATTCCGCGGCAAGCACGCGCTCACGGTGCCGCTCCTGTCGGATGCCGAGGCGGAGGTGTGCGAAGCCTACGGCGTGTGGAAGGAAAAGAACATGTACGGCAAGAAGTTCATGGGGATCGAGCGGTCTACCTTTCTGATCGACGGGGCGGGCCACATCGCGCGCGCATGGCGCAAGGTCAAGGTGCCCGGTCATGCCGAGGAGGTGCTCGAGGCGGTGCGCGCGCTGTGACCGACCGACCACTCGTAGAGATGGCCGTCGAGGTGCTGACCACCGCCGACGGTCGAGCCAAGGCGGCGCTGTCGCGGCGGCACGCGGCGACGTGGCAGGCGGCCCGAACCGAGGGACGCATGCCTCCCGTGGGGCGCGCCACGCCGCCCGCACGCCCCGCACGCCCCGCTCGACCCGAGTTGCTCGATCCCCGCGACGTCCCTCGCCGCCGTCCCGGCAGCCAGCAAGGCCGGATCGCCATGTTGCACGCGGTGGCGCATATCGAACTGAACGCTGTCGACCTGCACTGGGATATCGTCGCACGCTTTGCCGATACGCCGATGCCAGCCGGTTTCTACGATGACTGGGTAAAATCGGCTGACGAGGAATCCAAGCATTTCAACCTGATATGTGACTGCCTCGAGGAAATGGGCAGCCATTATGGTGCCTTGCCCGCCCATGCCGGGATGTGGCGCGCGGCCGAGGACACCGCCGATGATCTGATGGGGCGGCTCGCCGTGGTGCCGATGGTGCTCGAGGCGCGCGGGCTCGACGTGACGCCGGGCATGATCGACATTTTTGCCCGCGCGGGCGAGACACGCGCCGTCGAGGCGATGGAGGTGATCTACGCCGAGGAGGTGCACCACGTCTCCTACGGCTCGAAATGGTTCCATTTCCTGTGCGGGCGTCACGATCTTGACCCGAAGGACGTGTTTCATGACCTTGTGCGCCGCTATTTCCACGGTGCCCTCAAGCCGCCCTTCAACGAGGAGAAGCGCGCCGAGGCCGGGCTGCCACCGGATTTCTACTGGCCACTCGCCGAGCGACCGACAACTCAGGATTGAGCGAACCGGGGCGCAATCGGCAAGTTTCCGCCCAATGAGCGGGAAACCTCCGCGGAATCCGGGGCTTGCGGTCAAATTTCTTGCCCACCTCGCCACCTCTGTCTAAGCACACATGCAGACAGGGACAGAAGAAAGACCGCAACATTGAAACCGACGCTGGCGATCCGACTGCACGAGCTTCTCGAACGTCATTTTCCCGAACGCCGGGTGTTTCTGCGATCCGACACCGACACGCGCTTCATCCGGCTACGCCCCGGCACGCAGATCGTCGCCGCTGTCGGCACCTGTGCGATCGTGGCCTGGACGATCATCGCGACCGCTGTTCTGGTGATGGACTCCATTGGCGCGGGCAATTTCCGCGAGCAGGCGAAGCGCGAATTGCAGACCTACGAGGCGCGGCTCAACGCGCTGGCCGAAGAGCGCGACCGCCGGGCACAGGAGGCGTTGGCAGCGCAGGAGCGGTTCAGCTCGGCGCTGGCGCAGATATCGGCCATGCAGTCGGAACTTCTCGCCTCCGAGACGCGCCGACGCGAGCTCGAAACCGGGCTCGAGATGGTCCAGGGCACCTTGCGCCGCGCCATGTCCGCGCGCGAAGATGCGCAGCACAAGGTCGCGCGCCTCACCTCGCAAATCCAGGCCGGGAAGGCCGAGAACCCCGGCGCCGCAACCAGCCCAGCGGACGATCCCACGGTTGAGGTGCTGACCACCGCGCTCGCCGATGCGGCGCGTGAGCGCGACAAGACCCTCGCCGAGGCCGAGGACGCTCAGCGCGACGCCGAGGAGATGGCCTTCGAGTTGCGCCTCGTGAACGAGCGCAATTCCGAGATATTCAGCCGCCTCGAGGACGCGATGACCATCTCGGTCGAGCCGCTGGAAACGATGTTTCGCAAGGCCGGTCTCGATCCGGATACGTTGATCGACACGGTAAGACGGGGCTATTCTGGGCAGGGTGGCCCGCTCACCCCGATCTCGCTCTCTACGCGCGGCACCGCCCCCTCACCGGAGGCCACGCGCGCCAACCGCATCCTGACACGGCTCGATGAGCTGAACCTCTATCGCCTCGCCGCCGGCAAGGTTCCGCTGGCGATTCCGGTCAAGGGCGCGTTCCGCTACACCTCAGGATTCGGCATGCGGTGGGGGCGGTTGCACGCGGGCACCGATTTCGCCGGAGCGCACGGCGCCCCCATCCATGCCACTGCCGACGGCGTTGTGACCCATGCAGGATGGCTGTCGGGCTACGGGCAACTCGTCAAGATCAAGCACGCTTTCGGCATCGAAACACGTTATGCGCACATGTCCAGAATCCGGGTGCGCGAGGGCCAAAGGGTCTCGCGCGGGGATCGGATCGGTGATATGGGCAACACTGGACGTTCCACCGGCACCCACCTACACTACGAGGTTCGGGTGGATGGCAAGGCGATCAACCCCATGACCTATATCAAGGCTGCGAGAGATGTTTTCTAAGAGCAAGATCAACGAACCCGCACAAAAGCCCGCCGAGACCAAGCCGGCCACGACGGACACGCGGACCGAAAGTCCCCGCGTCGATACCGGCGGCGAACAGCGAAGCACGTCGCCCAAGGCCAAGCCGCCGGCGTCGGTGCTGTCGTCGGACCTGCACGTGGTTGGCAACCTGCGCACAACCGGCGACATCCAGGTCGAGGGCACCATCGAGGGCGATATCCGCGCGCACCTGCTGACCGTCGGCGAAGGTGCCACCGTCAAGGGCGAGGTGATCGCCGATGACGTGGTGGTAAACGGGCGTATCGTGGGCCGCGTGCGCGGCCTCAAGGTGCGGCTCACCTCATCCGCGCGGGTCGAGGGCGACATCATTCACAAGACCATCGCCATCGAATCGGGCGCGCATTTCGAGGGGTCGGTGCAGCGACAGGACGATCCGCTCTCGGGCAACAAGCCCGGCGCCAAGGGCGGCGCACAGGCGGCCCCAGCCCAGCACCAGCAGGGTGGGACGCAACAGGCGGCTGCACAGCAAGGCGGCGCGCAACCTGCTGCCAAGCCCGCGGACGCCAAGCAGAGCTGATCCCGCAACCGACGCAACACAGAAAAGGCGCCCTGCCCCGGCAGCGGCGCCTTTGTTGTGTGCGATGGTCGTCCCTCACGCCTCCAGCTCGGCATCCCAGTACAGGAAGTCGATCCAGCTTTCGTGGAGGTGGTTGGGCGGGAACTTGCGGCCCATGTTGCGCAACTCCTCCGCCCCGGGGGGACGCGGCGGGCGGCGCAGGCTCATCCCAACCTGCCGCAGGCTGCGCGCGCCCTTGCGCAGGTTGCACGGAGAACAGGCGGCCACGACATTCTCCCAGCTTGTGCGCCCGCCGCGGGCGCGCGGCACCACGTGGTCGAAGGTCAGGTTGTCCTTTGCACCACAATACTGACAGCGGAATTCGTCCCTCAGAAAAAGATTGAAGCGCGTGAATGCCACGCGCTTCTGAGGTTTCACATAGTCTCGCAACACGATTACCGAAGGTATGCGTATCTCGGTACTCGGACTGCGCACCCAGTGATCGTATTGCGCGACAATATCCACGCGGTCGGACCAGACCGCCTTGATCGCCTCCTGCCAGGTCCAGAGCGACAGAGGATAGTAGGAGAGTGGTCGGTAATCGGCATTGAGCACCAGCGCCGGAAACTGCCGCAGTCCAGCCGGCTCTCTCACGAACTCGCTTCTGAAATCACCGTCCATCGCGTTCACAGCCCCAGTGGTGCCCTCTCTTGCGGCGGGCGAGACATGCACCCACCCTTAAGACTACTATATATCGCGGCGACCACCTGACAAGCCTTAGATATTGCGCCACATCTAGCGATTCCATAGCCGCGGAAGGTAACCGCCATGTGACACGCTCAGGCCGCAACACCCGGGTCCTGCTCTGACTGCCGCCGCCACAGCGCTGCATAGCGACCACCGCGCGCCAGCAGGTCGGCATGGCTGCCCTGCTCGGCCACGCGACCGTCCTCCAGCACCACGATCCGATCGGCGCCCGCCACCGTCGAGAGACGGTGCGCGATCATGATGACAGTGCGCCCCTCCGCAGCGCGGGCAAGCGCGTCCTGGATGTCGCGCTCTGTCCCGGTGTCGAGCGCGCTGGTCGCCTCGTCAAGCAGCAGAATCGGCGGGTTCTTCAAGAGCGTGCGCGCAATCCCCACGCGCTGTTTCTCGCCACCCGAAAGCTTCAGCCCCCGCTCGCCGACCTGCGTGGCATAGCCCTCGGGAAGCCCGGCGATAAACTCGTGGATCTGGGCCGCCCGCGCCACTTCCTCGATCTCGGCCTGGGTCACGTCGTCGCGACCATATCCGATGTTGTAGCCGATCGTGTCGTTGAACAGCACCGTGTCCTGCGGCACCACACCGATAGCCGTGTGCAGGCTTTCGAGGGTGACATCGCGGATGTCCTGCCCGTCGATCGTGATGCGCCCGTCCTGAACATCGTAGAATCGGAACAACAGCCGCCCGATAGTCGACTTGCCCGATCCCGACGGTCCCACCACCGCGACCATCCGGCCAGCGGGCACATCCAGCGTCACGCCCTTGAGGATGGGGTTGCCCGGATCGTAACCAAAGCGCACATCCTCTAGCCGCACATTCGCGCCCGCTACGGCGAGCGGTCGCGCGCCGGCCCGCTCGCGCACGTCGGGCGGTTGATCAAGCAGGTCAAACATCTCGCCCATGTCCACCAGCGCCTGCCGGATCTCTCGATAGACCGTGCCGAGGAAATTGAGCGGCATGGTAATCTGGATCATGTAGGCGTTGACCATCACGAAATCGCCCACGGTCATCGTGCCAGCCTGTACGCCCGTGGCCGCCATCACCATCACTGCCACAAGCCCGCCGGTGATGAGGAATGATTGCCCGAAATTGAGGAACGAGAGCGAATAGGCAGTCATGAGCGCCGCACGCTCGTAGCCCGCCATCGCCCGGTCGTAACGCGCCGCCTCCAGCCCCTCGGCCCCGAAATACTTGACCGTTTCGTAATTGAGCAGGCTATCGATGGCCTTCTGGTTGGCATCGGTGTCTTGGTCGTTCATCTCGCGGCGCAGCTTCACGCGCCACTCGGTCACCTTGAAGGTAAAGGCGACATAGGCCGCGATCACCCCGGCCACCACCACTAGGTACCAGATGTCGAAGGCTAACCACAGGATCACCCCCACCATCAGCAATTCGAGGATCAGCGGCGCGATGGAGAACAGCAGGAAGCGCAGCAGGAAATCGACGCCCTTCCCCCCTCGCTCTATGATCCGGCTCAGCCCGCCGGTGCGCCGCGTCAGGTGATAGCTGAGCGAAAGCGCGTGGATATGGCGGAAGGTCTCGAACGCAAGCTTGCGCAGCGCCCGCTGACCCACCTTGGCAAAGGCCGCGTCGCGCGCCTGCTGGAACCCCACGTTCATCAGCCGCGCCATGCCATAGGCCACGGTCAGC